>Ga0164307_10001127_pt1 | contig 11979 bp, 9 predicted proteins | sample Whisoiple_243_MG_FD_110214 | JGI IMG/M metagenome (GOLD analysis project Ga0164307, IMG submission 110214) | Soil microbial communities amended with fresh organic matter from upstate New York, USA - Whitman soil sample_243_MG | ecosystem: Environmental > Terrestrial > Soil > Unclassified >...
AACATGCCGGTGACCAGCCCCCGGCGGGTGCTGAACCAGCGGTTGGCCACGATCGCGGCCAGCGGCACGGCAACCGCGCCGGTCGCGCCGCCCACCACCAGCCCCCACAGCAGGTAGAGCTGCCAGGGGGACGTCATCTGGGTGGTCAACCCGGCGCCGACCGCGACCGTCGTCAGCGCGATCACGGTGACACGGCGCAAACCGAACCGCTCCACGATGGCGGCCGCGAACGGCGCACCCAGGCCGTACACCAGCAGGTTCACCGCCACGGCTCCGCCGATCAGCGCCGGCGACCAGCCGAACTCGTGCTGCAGCGGCAGCAGCAGCACGCCCGGGGTGGCGCGGAACCCGGCCGCTGTCAGCAGCACCACGAAGGTGGCGGCGGCGACCACCCACCCGTAGTGCACCCGGCCCCTGAAGATGCGGGCGATCATGATCGCCGCATCGTAGGCAACGATACGATGGGTTCTGTACCAGTATGGAGGGACACGCGATGGCAGATAGCGACACACGAACGATCGACGACGCCGCGCGGCGGCAGCTGGCGGTCGACCTCTTCAACCACGTGTGGACGCTGATGGAGACGCCCGACCGTACGCGTGAGCAGGACACCGAGATGATCCACGCCGCCCACGCCTCGCGGCACCACTGGGGCGAGGTGGGTAGGCCGGTCAACTTCGCGCGCGGCGAGTGGCAGGTGTCGCGCGTCTACAGCGTGCTCGGCCGCGGTGAGCCGACGCTGGTGCACGCGCGGCTGTGTCTGGACACCTGCGTCGAGCACGGCATCGGGGACTTCGACATCGCCTACGCGCACGAGGCGATGGCCCGCGCCCACGGCGTGCTCGGGGACCAGGCCGAGTCGAGCGCGTACGCCGAGCAGGCCCACCGGGCCACCGCCGGCATCGCCGACCCCGAGGACCGTGAGCACGCGATGGAGGACATCGCGGAGCTGCTCTAGGAGGGGATCTCGGTCGCTCCCCCGCGCCGCCGGATCGCGTTCGCCGATAGCGGGAGCACCATCACCGACACCATCGCGGCGCCGACCAGGCCGGCCGCCGTGCTGGCCCGCATCTCGCCGTCCTTCACCCCCAGCGAGGTGACGGCCACCACCAGCGGCAGCGCAGTGCTGGCGTAAAGGCCGAGTGCCACCCGGTCGCGCGCCGCCAGCGCGTAGCGGTAGATGAGGAGGGAGGGGAGCCCGCGCACCACCAGGAACATGGCCAGGAACAGAGGCACCTTGAGCATGCCCGAGACGCTGCTGGTGATCGCGTTCAGGTCGAACTGCATGCCGGTGACGATGAAAAAGATGGGGATGAACACGCCGAAGCCGACCGCGTCCAGGCGCGGCTGCATCAGCTGCTTGGCGCCCGGCCCGCACGCGATCGAGGCCAACAGGCCGGCCGAGAAGGCGCCCAGCACGAGGTCGAGGTGCAGCCTCGAGCTAAAATAGACGAGGCTGATCAGGATCAGCAGCGCCAGGCGCACCGCGAACTGCCCGGTCCGCTCCATCGTCCCCTCCAGCACCTGCAGGATGCGTACCGGTTTCAGCCGTGGCGCGGCAAAGGCGGCCGCACCCGTGACCAGGCCGAAGGCCACGAGCAGCAACGCCGAGATGCCGCGGTTGGAGGTCTCGCTCAGGAGCAGCGAGATCAGGATGATGGGGCCGACTTCGCCGCACGCGCCGGCGGCGGCCACCAGCGCGCCGAATCGTCCCTCGGCATCGCCGTTGTCGCGCAGGATCGGCGCCAGCGTTCCCAGCGCGGTGGTGGTCAGCGCCACGCCCACGAACAGGGTGCTCTCGACCACGTCGACCGCTTCCAACAGCCCCGCGACGACCAGCGCCAACGCCACCGACACGCCCCAGCCGGTCAGCGCCAGCCGTGCCGGCATCCCGCGCAGCTGGTTGAGGTCGAGCTCGAAGCCGGCCAGGAAGAACAGGAACGCCAGCCCGAAGTCGGCGAGCACCTGAGCCAGGCCGGTCACGTGGATCAGGTTCAGGATCGGCGGGCCCACGATGATCCCGACCAGGATCTCGACCACCACCACCGGCAGCACGATGCGCGGCACCACGTCGACGATCAGCGGCGAGGCTGCGGCCAGCGCGACGATCACGACCAGCGTTCCCAGGTCGATCTGCATCCGCGACCTCAGCCGGCCGTCGTCCGCAGGAAGCCGCGCAGCCGCTCCAGCACCGGATCGACCATCGACGTGTCGCCCCAGCGGCCCAGCACCCGCATGTCGCCGGTTCGCCGGTCGAAGCGCGGCTCGATCCGGCCGATGATGCGGTCGCCGCGAAGCACAGGCAGCACGTAGTAGCCGTACTCGCGCTTCGGGGGCGGGACGTACATCTCCAGCCGGTAGCGAAAGCCGAACAGCGCCTCGGCCCGGGCGCGGTCGTGGATCAGCCGGTCGAACGGCGACAGCACCGTGACACGGTCGCGGACCGGGTCGTCCGCGACGTCGGGATGCGCCCGCCACTCGCCCTTCACCAGGTGCACGCCCAGCGCCCGGAAACGCTGCTCCGCGAACAGCCGGTCCGCCTGACGGCGGGTGAGCGGGCTGTCGTCGGGCGGTTGCCAGCGATCGGCCACGTCCCACAGCCGCTGGCCGCCGCTGCGGCCGACGATCCCGATCTCGCCGCGCAGCTGCAGGATCTCGAGCATGCGCCCGACGTGGCGTGTGCCGTGCCAGCGGTGGCGCTGGCGGCGCTCGACCGACCGGTCCTCGAGATCGCGCGACAGCAGCGGCCCGCGGCGCTCCAGCTCGCGCAGCACGTAGCGGCGAAAGCCCTGGTTCTGCTCGAGGAACTGGCGCCACCAGCGTTCGCGGGCGGTGGTGTTGGCGCGGCGGTACGCGCGCATCCAGGCCCGCACCATCGGCAGCGACTCGATCGGCCAGATCAACGCGTTCCACTCGAACAGCTGCCGCTCGGCCCACAGCAGGCGATCGAGCTCGCCCCGGTCGAACGCTCCCAGCCGGCTCCACAGCACCAGCTCCTGCGGGGTCGCGACGGTCGCGATCGGGTCGATCTGGAGGAAGCCGAGCCGCCGCACCGTGTCCAGGACGCCCGTCGCCGACCCGTCGAGGAGCTGCGCGCGAACGGCGATCCGCCGGGCGCGGTCAAGGCCGACCGTCCGTGGCATGAGGCAACCCTAGTCAGGTCTAGGTAATCGCGACGCGCCGCGAGCGCGAGCTGGCGCTCATCCACGCGTGCGATGCACCACCGGCGTAGCTCCAGCGCAGGTACGCCGCGCCCGGGCTGGTGAAGTGGAGCTTGCGCGAGTAGTCGCCGTGCCGGTTCACGGCGACGGTGGCGATTGTGCGCCAGGCGCCGCTGGTCTTGCGCCGCACCTGCAGACGCACCCGGGCGCCGTGCATGTTCGGCGCCGACTTGCCGCCGAAGGTGAACGACGTGCCGCGGACGACGCTGCCGCGCGACGCCTTCGATCCCAGGCGCGGGATCACGCGGATGGTCGTGCCCGCCACTGTCAGTCCCTGCTGGGTGTCCGAGCCGGGGAAGATCGCCTGCCAGCTGAGGTTGCGCCGCAACTGGCTGGAGAGCGCGAAGCTCCAGACGCCGCTCAAGTCGGTCTGGTCGCGGTACCAGAAGACCCTGTTGCCCTCGCGCAGCTCGACGTAGACCCGCCGGTTCACGATCGGTGTGTCGGTCGAGTCGGTGAGCGTGCCGGCCAGGGTGACCCGCTGGCCGTACGTGATCGTCCTGGTTCCAGTGGGGCTGGTGACGACCAGGTTGGTCGCGTCCGGGTCGATGGGCGCGGGCGTGAACCCCGCCAGCGCGTTGGCCAGGAGGTCGGCCTTCGGCGAGCCCAGACCGGTGGCGGGGTCGTAGCCGGCGGCGGCCTTGTAGAGGCCGGAGCCGTTGATGCTGTTCGAGCCCTGCGTGATGTCCGAGAACAGGCTCGACTGGTTGTAGAGGAAGGGGTTCGCGAATCCCATCCGCTGGCCACCGGGGACTGAGAGGGAGTAGCTGTTCGCGTCCGCCGTGATGGCGGCCATCAGCGGCGCGCCGGCGCTGGTGCCGCCCACCGGGAACCACGGGATGCCGCTCGGGCAGCCCGAGGCCGTCGAGGTGCACTCGATGATGTACCCGGTGCTGGGGTTGGCATCGAGCGCGATGTCGGGCACCTGCCGGCAGAAGCCGGCCGGGTTGCCGCACTTGGCGCCGTTGTCGTAGCTGCGATGGGGGTTGCCGCTCTGGTAGGACGGCTGCGACCAGTTCCGGGAGATGCCGCCGCCGCCGTGCTTCCAGGCGGTGCTGTCGGCGCCGTCGGCCGAGTGCAGGGTGGTGCCGCCGACGCCGGTCACGAACGGCTGGGAGGCAGGGTCGTCGACGACCAGGCTGGTGTCGGTGGGTTGCACCGACTTGCAGTCGCTGGACCCGGAGTCGCCGGATGCGGCATAGAACGACAGGCCGGCGGCGGCCGCCAGCTGCAGCTCGTCCGACTCGGCTTGCAGGAAGGACGGTGGCAGGAAGTCCTCGCAGAGACCCCAGCTGTCGCTGACGATGTAGGTGTCCGTGGCGGCCGCGGTGTTGATCATCTGGTCGACCATGGGCAGGATCTGAGCGATGTTGTTGGGCGCCGTGTAGACCTCGATGCTGTGGAGACCGGGCGCGTTGGACAGCGCCACCTCGATGTCGAGCTCGGCCTCGATCGCCCCGCTCATCGTGGTGCTGCCGCCGTTGATGTGGTGGGTGTTCACGGGCGTGGTCAGCCCGAAGCAGGACTTGAACGATGAGATGTCGGAGGACTTGTAGTTGGAGAACTCGACCAGCGCGATCGACTCACCGTGCCCGTCGTTGCCGCCCTCGATCAGGGAGCGGTGGCCGTACGCGGTGGCCAGGTCGCCGGGCAGGTAGCCGCCGTAGAGGTGCTTTGCGCGGGACGCGGCGGTGCAGGGCGCGGGGACGGCGGTGTGCGGCGTGAGCTCCGGCCCGGTGGCCAGGCTCTGCAACCTGGTGGCGGTGTCCAGGCCGGTGACCGAGGACACCAGCGGCGAGATCGCGGCCGGCAGCCGCACCGCGGCGTCCGGGGCGCGGAACACGTGGCCGTCTGCTCCGCGGTAGCTGGACAGGCCGACGTGGAAGGCGCGCGAGGCGGCGGCCGCGCTGCCGTGGAAGCCGAGCGTGAGCAGGCCTGAGCGTTCCAGGCGCAGCCCGTGCCCGCGCATGTAGGCGACGACCGCGGACCGGTCGGCTGGGCTGGGCGCGAACAGCGATCGCAGCTGGGTGGTGGTCATCGGCTTCGAGCCGCTGGAGGTGCCGGCTTTGTAGGCCAGCAGGGAGGCGTTTCGCGGCTTCAGCGACACGGTCACATCGATCGGCCGGGAAGCCGCGGTCGGCGCAATCCGGGCGGCTCCGCGCAGGGCCGGCAGGCCGCTGCCGGGCACGGCTCGCAGGGTTGGCGTGACGGGAGGTCGGGTGCTGGCCGCGGCGGCTCCGGAACCGGAAACGAGCACAAGCATCGAGAACGCGGCGACCAGTGGCCGCGAGAGGGGAATCAGCATCACCCTCATTCTGCGTGCGGCGGCCCGAATTGTCCAACTTTCGCCCCGTGTCTCCAACAGCCGTCCAACGCGGGTGTCTCGAGCGACGCTAGGCGCCCAGTTCTCGCAGAACCGCCCGGTTGTGTGCCTGGTCGTCGGCCAGCATCTCGACCGTCTGGCCGGGCCGGATGAACCGGTCCTGCTCGACAACCAGCCACGAGCCGTAGCCGCTGCCACGCAGCCGCGCGAGCACCGCCGGCATATCCACGCTGCCCTCACCGAAGCGGCAGAAGACACCCCGCCGCCAGGCCTCGCGCAAGCCCAGCCCGCTGGTGCGGATCTGCTCCATCACCGCACCGTTGACGTCCTTCAGGTGCACGTGACTGACCAGCTCGCCGTAGGTGTCCAGGAACGCCAGGGGATCGCCTCCACCGAACGCGGAGTGCCCGCTGTCGAAGCAGAAGCCGATCAGCGATGCGTCCATCCGTTCAGCGAAGCGGTCGATTTCGCGCGGCGTCTCCACGTAGGTGCCCCCGTGGTAGTGGAACGCCGCCACGTATCCGCGCTCGTGGCAGCGCTCGGCGGCGCGGTGCGCGTTCGCGACCAGCAGGTCGAACCGGGCCTCGCCCAGCCACGTCTCCGGCAGCTCCTCGATGCGTCCGGCGCCGGCCACCCGGTCGGGCTCGCTGAACGAGTCGGAGACCAGCACGACCGGCCGCTCATCGTCGTCCGGGGTGGTCTCGTCGAGGATGCTCAGCGCCTCGTCGAGGAAGGCGAAGTCCTCGTCCATGTGCTCGCGCCGTGACAGCCGCATCGGCAGGAACGACCCCACGAGGCTGAGGCCGCGCTCCGTCAGCGCCGCCGCCGTTCCCGGTGCGTCGCCGAAATAGCCGGGGGGTCCCAGCTCGGTGCCCTCATATCCGGCGTTCACGATGGCGTCCAGCACGGCCACCGGGTCGGGCAAGCCGGCGTCGTCCGCGGTCAACTCGAAGATGCCGAACGAGACAGGCGCAGAGGCAACCCTCACGGTGTTTCCTTTCCGGTCAACGGGACTCGCGGGTCACGCTCCATGTCGGCCCAGGTGTCGCGCGTCCAGGCTAGGTCGGGGTCGTCCTCGGCGGCCATCGATCGCCGCTCCGCGGCCAGGGCGTTCAGGTAGTAGCCGTGGTACCCGTGGGCCGCGCAGAACGGGTGATAGCCGCGCGGCACCAACACCACGTCGCCGTCGCGCACCGTCCACGTCTCGTCGAGGCTGCCGTCGCGGGTGTAGAGGCGCTGAACTCCAAACCCCTCAGGCGCGGCGAAGCGGTAGGCGTACACCTCCTCGAGGTCGTTCTCGATCGGTAGCCTCTCCACCTCATGCTTGTGCGGCGGGTAGGACGACCAGTTGCCGGCCGGCGTCGACACCTCGACCACCAGCAGCCTGTGTGCAGCGAACTCGGGTGGGATGATGTGTGTGATCTGGCGGGTGGCGTTCCCCGCCCCGCGCACCTCGACCCGCATCGACGCGCCCGGGATCGGCTGCACAGCGCCGGCCCGGTCGCCGTCCGCGCGTGCTGCGCAGCGGGCCACCCAGCCGTCGCCCTCGACCGTGCACGTGGTTCCAGGAGGCAGGTACAGCGCGTCGGGCAGCGCATCGAAGGGGGTCTCCCGCGTGCCCAGGTCGTACGACTTGCCGTCGGCCGTCGCCGAGAGCCGGCCACCCAGGTTGACCAGGCAGACCTCGTCCGCGCCCGTGTCGATGCCGGCGGAGCCGGCGACCGTTGAGGATCTGTAGGACAGCCATCTCCAGCCGGCCGCATCGGGCGTCACGGGCGGAGCGGGGTTTCGCAGCAGCAGGTCGAGCGTCACGACAGGTCTCCCTCTGTTGGCATTGCGATCGAGCAGCCCAGGCGCGCGGCCACGTGCGCTCCGGCCCGATTGGCTACGGCGGCAGCTGGCGCGGGCTGATCGCCGCGCAGCAGACGCCAGCCGAAGGCGGCGGCGAAGGCGTCGCCGGCGCCGAGGCCGTTCACGACCTCGACCGGGTGGGGCGGCACCACCACCGGCTCGTGCCCGGCGACGTACAGCGTCACGCCGCGGCCGCCGTGCTTGTTGGCGACCACGCCCACGCCCAGATCGAGCAGCCGGGAGGCGTCCGGCGCGCCCACCGCCGCGGCCAGTTCCTCGTCGGAGCCGAGCGCCACGCCGGCGTGGCGTGCGGCGTCGCGCATGCAGGCGGCGTAGTCGACCGGGTCGTCCCACAGCACGTGCCGCCAGTCCAGGTCAAGCACGGTCGTGCCAGTGCCGCCGGACCGCGCCTCCAGCAACGACTGCGTGGCCAGGCGTGACGGCTCGATGGCGAAGCCGGTGCCGCTGACGTAGGCCAGCGGCACCGCCGCCAGGGCCTCCAGGTCGAGCGACGAGACCCTCAGTTCCCAGTCGGGACAGGTGGGGGTGCGGTAGAAGGTGATCGGGAAGTTGTCGGGTGGCCATGCCTCGCAGAAGGCAAGCGCGGTACGCAGTGTGGGGTGCGTGCCCAGCCAGCGGCAATCCACTCCCTGTGCGGTCAGCCAGTCGCGCACGTAACGGCCGTGGCCGTCGTCGCCGACGGCCGAGACGATCGCGGTGCGCACGCCCAGACGAGCAAGCCCCGTGGCGACGTTGCCGGCGAACCCGCCGACGTACTTGTGGAAGCCGTCGACCTGCTCGAGCGGCACCCGCAGCTGCATCGGATAGAGGTCGACACAGACGCGGCCCATCACCACCGCCTCCAGCTCCGTGGCGCGCATCAGCGCACAATACGTCAACGGTTGAAACGTTTCAACTGGATGGTCCTGCCGGCGTTGCGGCCGCCTCGACGAGGCCAGCAATTGGCCGCTCCTGCAGACGACGCGCTGCTGGCATGACGGGCTCGGCGCGCCGACTTGACAACCTCAACGTCGAGGCAGAAGATACGCGACCACCGGTTGAAACGTTTCAACAGCGACCGTTCGGAGCTCTAACTGCGGATCGGCGTGTTCAACGACGGGTTGGCCCACCTCTCGCGAGCGGATGCCTTCGCCTGGTGTGCCGAGCAGCAGCTGGCTGCCATCGAGATGGGCGTGGGCGGCTGGGCAAAGGCGGCCCACCAGCTGCCGCTCGACCAGCTGCTGCGCGAGCCCGGTGAGCGCAACAGGCTGGCCGGCGAGCTGTCCGAGAACGGGTTGACGCTGTCGTGTGTGAACGCGGCCGGGAACCCCCTGCACCCGGACCCGGCTGTCGGCCCTCGCCACGCCGCGCTGCTGCGGGGGGCGGTCGAGCTGGCGGGGCTGCTGGGAGTCGACCGGGTGGTGACGATGAGCGGCTGTCCGGGCGGCCGCGACGGCGGCCCCAGCCCGGTGTTCGCTCCCTGGGCTCTGACCCCGGACGACGAGTCGCTCTGGAACTGGCAGTACGAGCAGCGACTGGCGCCGTTCTGGAAGGAGCTGGGGGCGTGGGCGCGCACGGCCGCGCCGTCGGTGCTGATCTGTCTCGAGCTTCATGCCGGCGCGTCCGCCTACAGCCCCGGCGGCTACCTGCGGATCGCCCAGGCCGGCGGCGACAACATACGCGTCAACTTCGACCCCAGCCACTTCTGGTGGCAGGGCATCGACCCGCTGCGGGTGCTCGACCAGGTCGGCGACCGGGTCGCGTTCAGTCACGGCAAGGACACGCTGCTTCACCCGGACCGGATCGCCGACCATGGCGTTTTCGACTACCGCTTCCCGGTCGATCCGAACACCGCTCCCTGGCACTTCGCCTCGGTCGGCGGCGGCCGTGGGGTGGACGAGTGGTCGCGGTTGCTGGCTGCTCTGCGCTCAGCCGGTTACGACCGTGACGTCTCGATCGAGCACGAGGACCCCCGGGTCGACGCCGAACAGGGCATCCGCGAGTCACACGCGGTGCTGCGGGCCGCGCTGGCCGAGGTGGTCGTGTGAGTGCCACCATGCGCGACGTGGCCCGCCGATCGGGCGTGTCGGTGGCGACGGTCTCGAACGTGCTGCACAACACCGCGCCCGTGGCCGAGCCAACGCGGTTGCGTGTGCTGGAGGCCATCGAGCAGCTCGGGTACCGGCAGAACGAGGTGGCGCGGTCGCTGAAGCGCCAGACGACGCACACCCTGGGCGTCTCGATCCCGGATTCGCTCAACCCTTTCCACGCTACGCTGGCGCTCGAGGTCGAGCGGCGCGCGCACCGCGACGGGTTCGCGGTGCTGGTGGCCGAAACCGAGAACGATCCCGAGACCGAGATGGCGCAGGTACGGGCCCTTGTGGGCCGGCGTGTGGACGGGGTCATCTTCCCGGCCGTGACCGCAGGCTCGGCAATCCCCAGCGAGCTGCTTGACCGCGGCATCCCGGTGGTCGTCGTGTCGTTCGAAGGACAGGACGAGCGTTTGGGCATCATCGCGGTAGACGAGTTCGCCGCCATGGACGAGGTGGTGGAGCATCTGCTCTCGCTCGGCCATCGCCGCATTGCCTTCGCCCACTCCGGCCAGCAAGAGGAGCAGGTGGACATCCGTCCCGAGGCGCTGCGAGTGGCGCTGGCGCGGCGCGGCCTGGAGCCGGTCGCCGGCGTGGACGCTGCCACCGCAGTCTGCTGCACCAACGACGTGGTCGCCATCGCGCTGCTCGACGAGATGGAGCGGGGCGGCCGGCGCGTCCCGCAGGACGTCTCCGTCGTCGGGTTCGACGACATCCCGCTCGCGGCGCATCGCCGCATCGACCTCACCACGGTGCGGCAGCCGGCCCGCGAGATGGGACGGCTGGCCGCGGAGATGGTGCTGAGCGCGATCGCCGACCGGCGCCACGCCGCCGAACGCGTGATGATCGAGACCGAGCTGATCGTGCGCGGTTCCACAGGCCCTGTGGCGGAGGCCGCTTGATGGACGTCCGCTACCAGGGCGTTGGCAAGGTGTTCAGCGGCGTCCCGGCTCTGGTAGACCTCGACCTGGAGGTGCCGGACGGCAAGTTCCTGGCGCTGCTGGGGCCGAGTGGCTGCGGTAAGACCACGGCGCTGCGGATCCTGGCCGGGCTCGAGGAGCCGACGTCCGGGCAGGTGTTTATCGGCGAGGACGACGTCACCAAGCTGCAGCCGCGCGACCGCGACGTGGCGATGGTGTTCCAGAGCTATGCGCTCTACCCGCACAAGAACGTGGCCGAAAATATCGCCTACCCGCTGCGGGTGCGCAAAATTGACAAGCGCGATCGCGAGCTGCGGGTCGGGAAGGTGGCCGAGCTGCTGTCGATCACGCCGCTGCTGGGCCGGATGCCACGGCAGCTGTCCGGCGGCCAGCGACAGCGCGTGGCCCTGGCCCGGGCGATCGTGCGCGAGCCGCGGGCGTTCCTGATGGACGAGCCGCTCTCCAATCTGGACGCACAGCTGCGGCTGCAGATGCGGATCGAGATCAAGCGGCTGCAGCGCGAGTTGGCGACCACCACGCTCTACGTCACCCACGACCAGGTCGAGGCGATGACCATGGCCGACATCGTGGCGGTGATGCACGAGGGCCGGCTGCAACAGCTGGCCGCTCCGGCGGATCTCTACGCCCACCCGGTCAACCTGTTCGTGGCCCGCTTCTGCGGCTCGCCGCCCATGAACGTGCTCTCGGGCGACGTGACGGGCGGTGTCTTCGTGCACCCGTCCGGGCGAGTGCCGCTGGACCGCACTGACCACAGCGGCCCGGTCAGGCTGGGCTTCCGCCCCGAGCACGCGACCATGGTCGAGCCCGGCATGGCCGGTGCCCTCGCCGCCGAGGTCTACGTGGTCGAGCCGCTCGGAAACGAGACGCTGCTCGCGCTGCAGATCGGCGACGACCTGATCAACCTACGTGCCGCGGCCGGCTTCAACCCGGCGGTGGGAAGCACCTGCGGCGTTCTTCCCGTGACCGACCACCTCCATCTTTTCGACGTCGAAAGTGGCGTGGCCATCGGCAGTGGCAACCAATCCGACCGAAGGAGCGAAGCATGAACGACCACACTGCGCATGAGCGCACCAAGCGCTCGTATACGCGCAAGGAGGTGATCCGGGGTGCGGTAGGCGCCGGCGCCACGCTCGGCCTAGCGCCTCTCATAGCCGCCTGCGGCGGTGGCAGCAGTTCCTCAGCTGGCAGTGCTACCGCCGGTAGCACTATCACCATCGGTAGCTTCTCCGATCCCGCGATGGTCCCCTTCCGCGACATCTATCTGAAGAAGTTCACGGCTGAGACCGGCATCAAGACCAAGTGGCACGAGACCAACTACAACGCCTGGTACCAGAACTCAAAGACCGATGGGCTTCAGAAGACGGGCGCGTATGACATCTACGTGATGGACGACAACTGGGTGCCGGAGTACGCGGCCGGCGGAGCTATCCAGAGCATGGACAAGCTCGGGCTGAAGGTGAACCCGAACATCCTCCAGAAGGGACTCGAGCAGGGCTACTGGCCGCCGAAGTCGGGCCCGCGCCTGAAGGCGTTCGCCAACGACACCCCGCAGC
>Ga0164307_10001128_pt1 | contig 11977 bp, 10 predicted proteins | sample Whisoiple_243_MG_FD_110214 | JGI IMG/M metagenome (GOLD analysis project Ga0164307, IMG submission 110214) | Soil microbial communities amended with fresh organic matter from upstate New York, USA - Whitman soil sample_243_MG | ecosystem: Environmental > Terrestrial > Soil > Unclassified >...
CTGGTCTGGCTGTGACTCGCGGCATGCCGCCGCGCTCGCCCAATCCTCAACCCACATAGTCGATGTCCCCACATCGGATCCGAGAAAGCAGCGCCCCCATGGCGTGTGATTCTCGGGAGTTCCCCTCGTTGAGAAAGTTAAGTAATCGCCGCGCAGCAAAACAGACCAAATGTGCCCAGATCGTCTAGTCCATTCGGACTAGCCCGGCTGGGGTGAGGTAGTCCGAATCGAGGAATCGGGCTCCGTTCGTCCGGTCCCGTATCCTCGGGAACATGTCCGTCCCGCGCGACGAGCGCCTCTCCGCCGGCCGCGTCATCTCGCATCTGGCGGTGATGGTGGCCGTCGCAGCGATCCTCGGCGTGGTCGTCGCCGGCCTGGCCATCCCGTTCGCCGGAGTCCTCGGGGTGGGCGCGCGCAACGTCGCCAAGGTGATGGACAACCTGCCCTCCGAGCTCGAGACCGACCCGCTGCCGCAGCGGACCCGGCTGCTCGACTCCAGCGGCAACACGATCGCCACGTTCTACGACGAGAACCGCGTCAACGTCTCCCTCGACCAGGTCTCGCGCAAGATGATCGAGGCGATCGTCTCGATCGAGGACGCCCGGTTCTACGAGCACGGCGCGCTCGACCTCAAGGGCACGGTGCGCGCCCTCGTCACCAACCAGGCCAACTCGGGTGTGGTGCAGGGTGGCTCGTCGATCACCCAGCAGATGGTCAAGATGACCCTGCAGACCCAGGCCAACAACAAGGCCGAGCGGCTCGCCGCGACCGCGGACACCTACGCGCGCAAGCTCAAGGAGCTCCGCTACGCGATCGCGTTCGAGCAGCACCACTCCAAGGACTGGATCCTCGAGCGCTACCTCAACATCGCCTACTTCGGCGACGGCACGTACGGCATCCAGTCGGCCGCCCGGCACTACTTCGGCGTCAACGCCAAGAAGCTGAACCTGCGCCAGTCCGCCATGCTCGCCGGCCTCGTCAAGAACCCCTCGGGCTACGACCCGACCAACTCCCCGGACCGGGCCCTGCAACGGCGCAACGTGGTGCTGGACCGGATGGCGCAGCTCAACGTCATCACCCGGGACAAGGCCGACCAGGCCAAGGAGACGAAGCTCGGTCTCCACGTGGTCCCCGCGAAGAACGGCTGCATCAACTCCCAGGCGCCGTTCTTCTGCGACTACGCCTGGAACTACCTGCTGGCCGACGAGTCGCTCGGCAAGACGGTCGCCCAGCGCAAGCGGACCCTCAAGTCGGGCGGTCTGACCATCCGCACCACGGTCGACCTGCGGGACCAGGCCGCGGCCGACGAGTCGGTGGCCGCGCACGTCTTCCCGACCGACCAGGCTCTCGGTGCGCTCGCGATGGTCGAGCCGGGCACGGGCGACGTCAAGGCGATCGCCCAGTCGCGGCCGATGGGCGGCAAGAAGAAGCTCGGCCAGACCTTCCTCAACTACGTGGTCCCCCAGAAGTACGGCGACTCCGCCGGCTTCCAGGCGGGGTCCACGTTCAAGCTCTTCGTGCTGTCCTCGGCCATCGAGCAGGGCATGTCCCTGAGCACGACGATCAACTCGCCCCAGCAGGTCGACCTCCCGATGTCGAACTTCCCGGACTGCGAGGGCAACTTCAAGAGCACGGACGTCTGGAGCCCCAACAACTCCACCGGCGCCGGCACGTTCAACTTCTACACCGGCACGCAGAACTCGGTGAACACCTTCTTCGCGCAGCTCGAGGAGCGGACCGGTCTGTGCGAGCCCTACCGGCTCGCCAAGTCCATGGGGATCGAGCTGACCGACCCGGCCCACGAGCGGGTGCCGTCGTTCACGCTGGGCGTGCCGAGCGTGAGCCCGCTGGAGATGGCCGAGGCCTACGCGACGGTCGCCGCCCGCGGGATGCACTGCGACTCACGGCCGGTGACCTCCATCGAGGACGCCGACGGCAAGACCGTCAAGGAGTTCCCGTCGCAGTGCAAGCAGGTGATGGCCACGGGCACCGCCGACGCCGTCAACGACATCCTGCGCGGCGTGCAGGAGACCGGGTTCGGCGCCCAGGCGGGCATCAGCCTGCCGCAGCCGTCCGCCGGCAAGACCGGCACGATCAACGACAACATGGCCGTCTGGTTCTGCGGCTACACGCCCAACCTGGCCACCGCGTCGATGATCGCCGGCGCCAACAGCCTGGGTCACTGGATCACCCTCAACGGACAGATGCTGGCCGGCCAGTACACCGTCTCCGCCCACGGCTCCACGACGGCCGGCCCGATGTGGGGCGACGCGATGAAGAAGATCTCCGCGTGGCTCCCCGACGAGGACTTCGTCGCGCCCGACTCCGAGACCGTGTCCGGTGTGCAGGTCGCGGTGCCCAGCACCGGCGGGATGAGCGTCAGCTCGGCCGAGGCCGCGCTCAAGGGGGCCGGCTTCTACCCGTCGGTCGGCGGCTCCGTGAACTCCGGCTACGCGGCCGGCACGGTGGCCGGCACCTCCCCGAGCGGTGGCTCGTACGCCGCGAAGGGCTCGACCGTCGCGATCTACCCCTCGACGGGCCACGAAGGCCGCGGCAACGGCGGGCGTGGCGGTCGCGGCCACGGAGGCCGCGGCGGGCGCTGAGACCCGCCTGGGTCAGGCCCCCAGCTGTCGGCGTACCTCCGCCGCGACCGCACCACCGTCGGCCCGGCCCTTGACCTGGGGCGTGACGACGCCCATCACCTTGCCCATGGCCTTCATGCCCTCCCCGGCAGCACCGACCTGGGCGACGGCCGCGGTGACGAGGTCCGCGATCTCCTGCTCGCTGAGCTGGGCCGGGAGGTAGTCGGCGATCACGGCCGCCTCGGCGACCTCCTTCTCTGCCATCTCGGCCCGACCGCCGTCGGCGAAGGCGGTCGCCGCCTCGCGGCGCTTCTTGGCCTCGGTCGAGCGCACCCCGATGATGTCGTCGTCGCTGAGCTCGCGCGCCTCCTTGCCGGCGACCTCGGCGTTGGTGATCGCCGAGAGGACCATCCGCAGGGTGGAGGACCGCACCTCGTCGCGTGCCTTGATCGAGGTGGTGAGGTCGGCGCGCAGTCGGTCCTTCAAATCGCTCATGCCCGTCATTGTGGCAGCCTTGCCGGGTGAGCCCCCTCGACGCCGTCCGCCTCACGACGCTGGGAGTCGTCGGCGCCGGCGCTCTGGCGGGTACGGCGCTGACGGCGTACGCCCTGGTCGAGGCCCGCGCGTACACGCTGCGCCGGGTCACCGTCCCGGTGCTCCCGCCCGGGAGTCCCGCCATCCGGGTGCTCCACCTGAGCGACGTCCACCTGACCCCGGGGCAGACGCGCAAGCAGGAGTGGCTACGCGACCTCGCGTCCCTGAAGCCGGACCTGGTCGTCGACACCGGCGACAACCTGGCGCACCGCGACTCGGTCCCGGTGGTCCTGGACAGCCTCGGCGAGCTGCTGGACGTGCCCGGCGTGTTCGTCTTCGGGTCCAACGACTACTTCGTGCCGACCCTGCGCAACCCCCTGCGCTACCTGCTCCCCGACGACGGGAAGCGACACACCCATACCCCCCAGCTGCCGTGGCCGGAGCTCCGGGACGGGTTCACCGGCGCGGGCTGGGTCGACCTCACCAACCGGCGGGCGAGCCTGGACGTGCGCGGCGTCCGGATCGCGTTCGCGGGCGTCGACGACCCGCACCTCGACTACGACCGGCTCGACGACATCGCCGGCCCGGCCGACCCCGAGGCCGACCTACGGCTAGGCGTCGCACACGCGCCGTACCTGCGGGTGCTCGACCGGTTCGCCGCTGACGGGTACGACGCGGTGCTGGCGGGCCACACCCACGGCGGACAGGTGTGCGTGCCGGGCATCGGCGCGCTGACCACCAACTGCGACCTCGAGCCGGCCCGGGCGAAGGGCCTGCACCGGCACCCGGCGGCGTCGCGCCCCGGCGATCCGGGGTCGTCCTGGCTGCACGTGTCGGCCGGTCTGGGCACCAGCCCGTACGCCCGGATCCGGGTGGCGTGCCGGCCCGAGGCGACGCTGCTGACGCTCGTCGAGACCAACTCCTGAACCGATTTCAGTGGGCCGGAGGTGCTCGGGTATGGTTGCCCACGGCCTGCTCCGGTAGGCCGATCGGGCTGTGGCGCAGCTTGGTAGCGCGCTTCGTTCGGGACGAAGAGGCCGCAGGTTCAAATCCTGTCAGCCCGACAGTCGAGAGGCCCGGATCCGTCACGGATCCGGGCCTCTCGCGGCTCTACCCAACCTGGCCTATGGACCTGGCAGGTAAAGCCGAGGACCGTCGTCGGCATGAACGTCCGCCTCCTGCTCGTCGGCGTACTGCTGATCGCCACCTCGGTGGTCGGTTCGCCAGCGGTCGCAGCCAGTCCCGTCGCGAAGGAGACGGTGGTGGCGCCTGTGAGCGGCGGCGAGACATCCTCGCCTGTCGCAGCCGATCACGCGCGGGCGGTTCCTTTCCCCAGCCTGCCGGCCATCCGGTACTGCATCGGCTCGATCACGAGGCTGGGCGCCTGCGCGAGGACTGCGTTCAAGACGTACTGCCTCGGAACGTTGAGCAAGTTGCTGGGCTGCATCCGGAAGGTCGAGAAGGGGTACGACGTCTACCAGACCGTCGCGGACTTCCGACAGAGCGACCGCTGCCCGGCAGTACTCGAACCCATCGCCGCGTACATCTGCTACTCGACACCGCCCCCCGCGCCACGGGTGGCGGTGGCGACGGTCGTCACTGATGGCCGACCGCTCCCTGCGCACACCGGACCATCGACGTGGTTCACGTTCCGCGGCACCTACGCCAACGGCACCCGCCTCGGGGTGGTGTGCGCGACACGGTACGGGGAGACGATCACTATCGGCTCGTGGCAGTGGGCAGCGTGGGCGCGCCTCTCCAACGGTCTCTACGTGCCGGCGGTCGGGCTGTCGTGGCCCCCCGACACGGTGCCGTGGTGCTGACCGGGCTCGAGCTACCGCGCGAACTTCGCGTTGATCGCAGTGCAGCGCTGAGGTGAGTCTTCACCGTTCTTCCCGCAGGTGGCGTGGGACCACTAGCTACTTCTGGCAGAGTGCCAGGAAATCCTCGTACTCGCGGATGTAGTCCTCATCGTCATAAGCGTGGGACGCAAAGACTCCGAGAACCGCGTCGGAGGAGTATTGAAACTGTGCTCCCCAGAGCATGGCTGGCATGTAAAGCCCGACATCTGGGCGGTCGAGGCGAACTTGCCGACGCTCCTTGCCGTTGTCGACGACGCAGGTCACGGCACCGTGCAGACAAACCAAGAACTGTTCGCATACGCGGTGCGCGTGCGACCCTCGCACATCGCCAGACGGCACGCCGAACACCGCGAAGAATCTTGTGGGCGAGAACGGGAATTCGTCACCGAACTCAAGCGCGGCCAGCGATCCACGAAGATCGGACGCCACTCGGACGGCCATCAGCTTGGACCCCGAGATCAAATCCCCCTCGATGATCTCGGCGGGAGGCTCAGCCCCAGCCTCCTCCGGTCGCACGTACCCGGTGATTCGCGCCGGGTTGCCCACCACGACCGCGTGAGCAGGAACGCTCCGGGTAACAACGGCACCGGCACCGACCATTGCGTCGCGACCGATCCGAATGCCGGGCAGGATCACCGCTCCAGCGCCGATCGAGGCTCCATCGTCCACACGAGTCTGGGCGTACTTCTCCGGATACTGTTTGCTGCGCGGTCGCAAGTCGTTGGTGAATGTCGCGTTTGGGCCGATGAAGACATCGTCTCCGACCGATACCCCGTCCCATAGTTGAACACCACACTTGATCGTCACGCGATCCCCTACGGTGACGTCGTTCTCAATGAAGACGTGATCGCAAATATTGCAATCAGCTCCGATGATCGCCCCCGGAAGAACGTGCGCGAATGCCCAGATGCGAGTTCCGGCACCCACCTTCTTGGTTTCACATAGCGCCTGTGGGTGGGCATAGTATGTCACAGGGAAACTCTTTCAACTAGTACGTACCGGACGCCGAATTGGCCGACATCCGCGGTTGCTACATTCCGTCAAAACTTTCCCGCGATATGGGGATCGCCCAAGGTCGAGCCTTGCTGTTCTCATACGTTCGCCACACGTACGAACCCACAACCCCCAGGCCCGAGAGCAAACTGAACGTCGAGAACAACAGCACCAACATCAAAGGAGTGTATCCCACGTCGTTGATCCCACCCATCGCCCAACTGACAAAGACGACAATGGCGATGACAACGGTGGTGACGGATCCTAACGCGCCAACTGTGCTCAGCAGGCTGATAGGAATATCGGTAAAGGAGAAGACGCTGTCGAGTAGATAGCGCGTCCTGCGACGAATCGTCCACGCAGATTCACCGTCTGGTCGTTCAAGACGGTCGTAGGGAACTTCGACGCGATCGTGGCCTATCCAGAAGAGCAACCCAACAAGACTCGAGTGCGATTCATGGAGTTGGAGGAGCTCCTCCGCGGCCGCCTTTGTGCATGCGAACACATCCACTCCACCAGGGGGGATGTCTGGATTGATGAGCCGTCGGTAGGTCCCCCAGAACAAGCGACTCATGGCAGACGTCATCATGGGATCTTCACGCGACATCCTGCGCCCGACCGCCACGTCGTGATGGTGGTTGACGAGAGCGTCAAAGAAGCGCTCCATGAGTTCGGGCGGCTCTTGCAGATCGGCCGCCATGACGGCCACGTAGTCGCCCCTGGCGGCCATGAGTCCGGTGCGGATCGCCGCGAATGAACCAAAATTTCGCGAATGCACCACGAGCTGGGAAGGAACGGATGCGGCAGGGAGAAGTTCTCGCAGCTTTGCAAGTGAGTTGTCAGGGGAACCGTCCACCACGAATACAATCTCAAGAGGACCAGCCAGCCGCTCCGCCACGGCTGATAGACGATCTATGAGTGTCTCCAGAGTGCCCACATTATTGTATACCGGCACGACTATCGAGAATTTGACGCCCCTCCTGTCGGCGGAATCTTCAAAAGGATTCAAGTGCACGACATACCTGCTCTACCTCATCGTCACGCATTTCTGGAAAGACCGGGATGGACAGAATCTGTTCGGCCAACCGCTCGGTGACTGGCAGCGAAGTTTCCGCATAAGCGTCTGCATAGACGGGTTGCCTGTGATCTGGGACTGGATAGTGGACGTCCGATTGAATTCCCGCCGCCTCCAGGTGCCGCACAAGGTTGTGGCGGTCTTCAGAGACAACCACCGCAAGATGGCCCACATATGCTTCATCATCTGTGCTCACGACGCGAAGTCGCGGACTGGCGCGTTGTGAGTAGAGCGCAACGATGCCTCGGCGTCGCTCATTCTTCTCGCGGAGCGTGGTGAGACGCTGCAGCAGGACCGCGGCCTGAATCTCATCGAGGCGGGAGTTTCTTCCCCCGTCGTGCGCGATCGTGTACTTCTGCGACCAACCATATTGGCGCAGCTCGCGGACTTTCGCGGCCGTTTGAGGGCTATTCGTTGTGACGGCGCCTCCGTCCCCGATGGCACCCAGGTTCTTCGTCGGATAGAACGAGAAGGCAGCCGCATCAGCCAGGCCTCCCACCGGGCCGGCCTCCGTGGCCGCCCCGATCGCCTGAGCGCAATCCTCGACAACCGAGATTCCGCGGTCCCTGCATTGTCGCTTGACGGCATCAACGTTGGCCGCGCGTCCGTAGAGATGAGTAACGACCACGACCCCGACACGCTCGGTCAGAACTTGGGACAGCGCCTCGGCGTCGATGCAGAGAGTGCTCTCCTCGACGTCGACGTAGACGACATCGTATCCGGCACGCCTGGCCGCTATGGTCGTGTAGCCGCCGCAGTTGGCCGCCGTCACCACGGAGTCGCGACCTTGTGGCATGGTCGCTCGGATGGCGAGCTCCAAAGCGTCCGTCCCGCTTCCGACACCAATGGCGTCTGATGCGCCGACATAGTCGGCGAGCACGCTCTCGAACTTCGCGTGATAGGGACCGTGGACCAGCCAGCCCGAACTGAGCACAGCGTTGACGGCCGCGACCAGGGACGCCTGCTCTTTCACGAGCCCGCGTCCGAGGTCATTGAGCGGAATGCGAGTCATCCACATCTCCTCATGGGGGGACTGAACTACTTGATCAGCCACAACTCCAGGTCACCTCCTGGGGTATGGACCAGACCCTTGCTTTCGAGTTCAGCGCCTCCGGGGGTACGTTCCAGCGCACTCCGAAGGTAGTTCAGGTCGTCATCCGACCCCAGGACATAGTGAATCCCCCATTCTGATATCAACTTCCTTGCGCTGAGTGGCCCATTCGCACTCGGGTCCACCGCAAGGACGGGTCGGGGCAGCACGGCGTACGCCACGGGGATGATTTCACCGCTGTCGCCGACCGCGAGCAGCGGTCCAGATGTGCGAGTTGCCAGATCACCCTCGAGATCGTGTATCTGCTCGGTGTCACTATGCGCTTCGGCGCGATAGTGCCTGGCCATCATTGCTGACGTGGCGAAAAACAACATCACTAGTGACGCCGTGGCAATTATCCAGACCCACCTCCTGTTACGAACAGCGGGGTGTCGTTCCATCCAGACTCGCAGTCCCGCGACGAAGATCACGCTCGTCGGGGGGACCACCGGAAGGATGTAACGGTTCTGCGCCTGAAAGAGCACGCAGGCGGCAACGTAGGTGACGAAGAAGACGACGGTCCACAGTCGAAGGATTGAGTATTCCGAACGCTTTCGCGTGACCCACAGACCGAAGCCCATGGCAAGCAGGACCGGAAGCTCGGTCATCAGTTCCGCCGCATTTGCCGGGAGCAGTGCACCAGCGAGGCCGCTCGCACCCTTTTCTGCAAGTGACTGGATGGACACGTCGGGGATTCCATAGTAGAAGTCCATGGTCTTCTGGCTGGAGAGAGCTCCCCTCAGGCCATTGCTCGGATGCTTTGGCAGGGCAAGGGCCTTCAGTGGCGCTAGCACGATCGTCCCGACGGCCACCGATGTCACGAGACGCCAGCCCCACCCGCGGGCCCGGACCAGCCATGCGCAATAGCCGAGGAAAGCCACTAGAACCAGCACGAAGTCGTCACGACTCCAGACCAGGAAGGAGACTGACAGCGCTGCGACGATCAGCCCGCTCGCACCCCTTTGGAGCTGCGCGCGCTGCGTTCCGAAGAGCAGTCCAGCCGCACCCATGGCGAGTGCCATGTCCGGGAGCGCGTTCACCGTGTGCCAGTAGGTCAGCGGAAAGGAGACGAAGAGCACGACGGGCAACACGGAGAGCCGCGCGAAGTTCAGCATTCGCGCGACTCCGAAGATGAAGACAGCGGTCAACAGCATCGCGAGGAGGTTGGTGACGACCCACGACGCATACGGTTGAAGACCCAGCCAGGCCCAGAACTGCGCCACGTACACCATCGGAACGTGATGGATTGGCGGGGGTAGTTGGGTCGTCCCGTTGTTCAGGGAATACGACGGATACAGCAGGTTGCTCGCATAGTGGCCCACATCCCTCTGCATCGATATGTCACCCACATACCAATACTGATCCGTGCCGCGCAAGCCAACGGCTCCGAACAGGACGAGCAAGAGGAAGCAGGCCACGACCGCCCCCGTCATCAGCGATGGCGTGAGTCGGGCTCCCAAGTTCCTAGGCATGCGAGTGACCGGCCGTCGTCATACATTCCCCTCAGATCCGTCACGTCATCGTCCGTGTCAGGTTCTCACGATCTACACCACTGCCGGGGTCGTGTTCGCCAGCGTCTTTCATGGTGGTGCGGGGCGTCAAGCCGCCGACTGTTGTAGCAGAGGGTGAAGCTCCCTCGGTCTGATGCCGCGGATCCGGGCCCCGCTTGTCTTCCGGTCCTGGTTTCCCGGCACTGGTCGGTGGAATGCTGCCGGCATGGCCGATCCCGAGCGCGATGAGCCGTCCCTGGAGCTGCCGTCCCTGGGCGGCGGCTGGCGTCGTCGTCGGCGCGACCGAGCCGCGAAGGCCTCCGCCAAGCCGACTGGTGAGGTGGCCGGCACCGTGGCGGCGGCCCCCAGCGGTGAGCAGGCAACCGTTCCGGTGGTCCAGACGGTTGCTGAGGCACCGCCGGCACGCGAGCGTCGGGCTCGACCTGACATCCGCCTCCCCGGCGGGTGGCCCGCGGTGCTGGCCACTGGCGTCGTCGTGGGCCTGGTCGTCGTCGGCCTGACCTGGCTGTCACTGCGGACCTGCGAGGCCGTGCAGGGCACCACCAGCTGCGGAACGGCGGGCTACCCGATGCTGGGGCTGGTCCTCGTCCTGGCCGTGCTGGCCGGCAGCACGCTGCTCCGGCTCGCTCAGGTGCCCGATCCGGTGAGCACCAGCCTGCTCGCGGTCGGCTGCGCCGCCGTCATCGCTCTCGTGTTCCTGATCGACCACCTCGACCAGCCCGCGATGGTGGTCGTGATCCCGTTGGTCTGCGCGGCGGCCTTCGCCGGCGCGCACTGGCTCACGACCGCGGTGATCGAGCCCCAGCAGGACTGAAGCTCAGCGAGACGCGGCGATCAGCTCCGCGATCTGCACGGTGTTGAGCGCGGCACCCTTGCGCAGGTTGTCGTTCGAGACGAAGAGCGCCAGGCCACGGTCGTCATCGACGCCCGGGTCCTGACGGATCCGGCCGACGTACGACGGGTCCTGCCCGGCAGCCTGCAGCGGGTTCGGGATGTCGGACAGCTCGACGCCGGGCGCGTTGGCCAGCAGCTCGCGGGCCCGCTCGACCGGCATCGGCCGCGCGAACTCGGCGTTGATCGCGAGCGAGTGCCCGGTGAAGACCGGGACGCGCACGCAGATGCCCGAGACCTTGAGGTCGGGGAGGCCGAGGATCTTGCGCGACTCGTGGCGGAGCTTCTGCTCCTCGTCGGTCTCGTGGAGACCGTCGTCCACGATCGACCCGGCCATCGGGAGCACGTTGTAGGCGATCGTCCGCTCGTACTTCACCGGGTCCGGGAAGGTCACGGCCGTGCCGTCGTACGCCAGCTCGGTGGCCTTGTCCCCGGCAGCGGCGACCTGCGTGGCGAGCTCCTCGACCCCGGCGACGCCGGAGCCCGAGACCGCCTGGTAGGTCGACGCGATCAGCCGCACCAGGCCCGCGTCGTCGTGCAGCGCCTTGAGCGCCGGCATCGCGGCCATCGTGGTGCAGTTGGGGTTGGCGATGATGCCGCGCCCGGCCGCGATCACGCCAGCCATGGCCTCGGGGTTGACCTCCGAGACGACGAGCGGGATCGCGGGGTCCTTGCGGAACGCGCTCGAGTTGTCGATGACGATCACGCCGGCCTCGACGAACTTCGGCACCAGCGCGCGCGACGTGGTCGCTCCCGCGGAGAAGAGCGCGATGTCGAGCCCGGTCGGGTCGGCCGTCTCGGCGTCCTCGACGACCACGTCCCTCCCGGCGAAGGGCAGCACCTTGCCCGCCGAGCGAGCCGAGGCGAAGAAGCGGATCTGGTCGACCGCGAAGCCGCGCTCCTCGAGGATCTGGCGCATCGCGACGCCGACCTGTCCGGTGGCGCCGACGACGCCGAGGTTGATGCCCATTATCGTCCGGTCCCGCCGTAGACAACCGCCTCGACCTCGGTGGAGTCGAGGTCGAAGGCCGTGTGAACAGATCGGACGGCCTCGTCGACCTGACCCTCGGCGACGATCACGGAGATCCGGATCTCGGAGGTGGAGATCATCTCGATGTTGACGCCGGCCGAGGCCAGGGCGGCGAAGAACTTCGCGGTGATGCCGGGGTGCGAGCGCATGCCGGCACCGATCAAGGAAACCTTGCCGATCTGGTCGTCGTACAGCAGCTTGTCGTAGCCGACCTCGTCCTGGATCCGGGCGAGCGCGCCCATCGCGGACTGGCCGTCGGCGCGCGGCAGCGTGAACGAGATGTCGGTGAGACCGGTGGCCGCCGCCGAGATGTTCTGCACGACCATGTCGATGTTGACCTCGGACGCCGCGAGCGCCTCGAAGATCCGGGCCGCCTCGCCGACCTTGTCGGGTACGCCGACCACGGTGA
>Ga0164307_10001132_pt1 | contig 11957 bp, 5 predicted proteins | sample Whisoiple_243_MG_FD_110214 | JGI IMG/M metagenome (GOLD analysis project Ga0164307, IMG submission 110214) | Soil microbial communities amended with fresh organic matter from upstate New York, USA - Whitman soil sample_243_MG | ecosystem: Environmental > Terrestrial > Soil > Unclassified >...
CAGTTCGTGGAGGTAGTACAGCGAGGAGTAGCCGCTGCCGAAATCGTCGATGGCGATACCGATGCCGAGGCGGCGTAGTCCGGTCAGCACGATGCGGGCCCGATCGAGGTTGCCCAGCATGAAATCCTCGGTGATTTCGGCCGTCAACGCGGACGAGGACAATCCATGGCCTTCAAGCGCGCGGTCGAGGCGGGCCGGCAGATCGAGATCGGCCAGGGTCGGTGGAAACAGGTTGATCGCCACCGGTAGCCGATGCCCGCGGGCATGCCAGACGGCGGCGTCGTCGAGGGCGCGCTCGACGACCAGTTCAGTCATTGCGTGCATGAGCGAGTTGTGTCGGGCCAGGGGTAGGAACTGGTCGGGGTAGAGCAGTCCGCGTTCGGGGTGGTGCCAGCGCACCAACGCCTCCACACCGACGATCGCGCCGCTGCGCAGGCTCAGCTTCGGTTGGTAATGCACCGCCAGATCGCCGTGCTCGATGGCGTGGCGCAGCTGGGCGAGCAGCTCCATTCCGGCACGGGTGGTGACACGCCGGTCTTCGTCCGGCGTGTAGACCATGTAGCGCGCATGGGCGTGTTTGGCTCGGTACATCGCGATGTCCGCATGGCGCAACACGGTTCCCAGTTCCCGGCCGTGCTCCGGCCCCAGGGCGATTCCAATGCTGGCGTCGGTCTGCACGTGCAGCCCGTCGAGTAGCACGGTCTGCTCCAGGGCCCTGATCACTGCGACCGCGGCCTCCACCGCGCGACCGGCACCGACTCGGGGCAAGAGGAGAGCGAATTCGTCGCCGCCCAGTCGGGCCAGGATGTCTTCGTCGCGCAGCGAAGCGCTCAGTCGGGCGGCGACCCGACGCAGCAATTCATCGCCGGCGGCGTGCCCGAGTGAATCGTTGACGTCCTTGAAGTCGTCCAGATCCAGCAGCAACAGCGCAAAAGTCGGCTCCCCCGCATCGCTGGAACCTCTGTCCGAGAGGATCGCTGCGGCCTGGTTGTAGAAGCCGCGACGGTTCAGCAGGCCGGTCAGGTCGTCGGTCTGCGCCAAGTGGGCCTGCTCGCCGGCGTGACGTGCCTCGAAGAACGCAGCGGCCAGACGGCCCAGCGCGGCCAACAGGGTCGCCACCGCCAGACAGTTGGCCACCAGCGTGAGGTGCACGTAACGGGTGGCGACCAGCACGCTGATCGCCGCTAATGCCACCACCAGGGGCGCTGCCAGTGGCAGCCAGGTCGCCGGGACACGGGCGACCTGTTGGCGCTGATGCCGTCCCGGCGCGAGCGCGATCACAGTGACCGCGATCATCCAGGCACCATCCACCAAGCCGCCCGGCTGATAGGTGCCTTGCGCTACCTGGGTCACGTAAGTGCAATCGACGAACCCAAACACCAGCAGGCCGCCGGCAAGCCACCACAGTGACGGCGGCGGCCGCCACCGAAACAATGACATCGCACCAACGACCAGAGCGAGCAGCAGCAGGTCCGCCACCAGGTAGGCCAGATTGATCGGGGTCTGGGCAAAGACTGCCCCCAACACCGGCACCAGTTCGGGCGCCCGCACCACCGCCACCACCGTGGCCGCGCCCAGCCCGACCACCATTCCGTCGAGCCACAGGCTCAACGGCACCCGGTTTACGCGTGACCGCACCAGCAGTACCAAGGCAATAGCGACACACACGTAGGCGGTTCCCCACACCAGGTGACATAGCTTCGGAACGGCCACCGGATCCAACGCCCGCGCGAACCATACGTACACAGTGTTTGACAGCCCGAAGGACAGCAGGCCAAGAGCTAGGAAAAGCCAGCCCGTCCGGTCGGGAGATGCTGTCGGTGTTCGCACCAGGCAAAGCGCAGCGGCCGCTGCGTAGGCCAGGTTTTGCAGGATCCCGTCCATCCACCACGAGTAGCCCTGGTATGCGCGCACTCCGGGCACCGTGGTGACGAGAAAGCTCAGGATGACCGCGACAAGCGCGACCTGAACAATTCGATGCCGCTGGAAAGCCACCGCCAGCAACAACCTTCGGCACGAAATAGCAACCTCGATGTGCGATTCCCGCAACGAGGCGCCACCTGCAGGGCGTTCATCTGTGCAGTCAGAGCGCGTGTCGTTTGATCGCCGGTAGATTGGCCAGCTGGGCTCGTCGACTGCGGACATGGTCATGCGCCCGCGGGACGGGGCTGGTACGACGCCGCTGCAGCTAGACCATCGTTAGCAAACAAATCTCGCTCTTTCACTGATCGCGCGTCGCGGCATATGACGCCTGCGTGCAGCAAGCTTGCCATTCCCCCCCGATCTGTGCGCGAACGGCCGCCCATGGAGCCGGGCGGTAGCGATCACCGCTTCCCAGCCATTCTTTGCGATTAATTGCGTCCTGAGCCTACCTCGACACTACTTGAGTTGCGTCCACTTCTGATGCACCTTGGCCACGAACAAGTTTTCGCCGATTCCTCTGCTCTTTGCGCGCGTTACCCGTCTAGCAGCTACTTCGTCGCGCGGCATCTCGGCCGCGGCCGTGAACACCGGGGTAATGCCATCCGCAAATACTGGATGCTCTAAGTTATTCAGGCCCGGTTGAACCGCTCAGTGTCACAGTTGACCGGCGCCCTGCATCGACGTTGCTGGGACTGAGGGTACGTATCCCCGTTCCGCTAGGAGCGACGCCGCTCTCCGCAGCCGGGACCGCTGAACGGAAAGTTTGCTGACACGTTGCCGAGAGCGCGGTCATAATGTTTGTCAGATACGGACAGCAACGTTGATGATAGAAAGATAGCAACTTCGATGTACCACGAGCGGCAACCCCCGCGTAGTCGTCCGCGACGACGAGCCATCCTGTCAGGGGTCGAGCTCATCGGAAGGCGATGGCTGCCGAGCTATCGCCAGGGGGCGACGGCGGGATGGAACGGGCGGCGAGCTCTCATAATTCGCTGGTATGCGGCTAGAAACACATCGCTGGTGCGCCAAGCAACCCGTCGCGATCCCATCCGTCGCGACCGTCGACGTACTTCTCACCTGGTCTATACGGCGACCGTAGACAACATCAACGTTTGCTTGCTGGCCACCATCGGCTGAGCAGGCGTCCACGGCAAGGGCCTCGCCTGGTGAAGAAGTACTCCGCCCCGTCCTCCGATGACACGAGAAAGCGCTTGCTCGTTTGCTGAAATGGGGTGTGCTATCACGGCTGGAGTCACGAGAGACGTTCTGCCTCGGGACTTCTCTGTGGGGTTACTGCTGTAGCAACCCCTTGGTGTAATTTTCGCAAATCAGTGATGATTTGCTCTACATGCCGTACTGTGTTGCGTTATGTGCGGAATCGTCGGTTATGTCGGGCACCGCCGCGCTTGCGATGTGGTGCTCGGTGCATTGCGCCGTATGGAGTACCGGGGCTACGACTCCGCCGGTGTCGCCCTGGTCGACGGTCGCGGCACTCTGACGGTGCGCCGCCGTGCCGGGCGGCTGGCCAACCTGGAAGACGCGCTAGACGCCACCGACGCGGCAACGCTGAGTGGGCACTGCGGAGTAGGCCACACCCGGTGGGCCACCCACGGCAGGCCCACGGACCGAAACGCTCACCCGCATAGCGACGCCGCCGTCAAGATCGCGGTTGTCCACAACGGGATCATCGAGAACTTCGCGACCCTGCGCGGCGAGCTGGAAGCCGCTGGCGTGAATTTCACCAGCGACACCGACACCGAGGTCGCTGTGCACCTGGTCGCCCACCAATACAACAGCGGCGACACCGCCGGCGACTTCGTCGCCTCCGTACTGGCCGTGCTGCGCCGCCTCGAGGGCCATTTCACCTTGGTCTTCGCCAACGCCGACGAGCCGGGCACGATCGTCGCCGCCCGGCGCTCGACCCCGCTGGTACTCGGCGTCGGCGACGGCGAGATGTTCGTCAGCTCCGATGTCGCGGCATTCATCGAATACACCCGCGACGCCGTCGAACTCGGCCAGGACCAGGCGGTGGTGATCACCGCCGACGGGTATCGGATCAGCGACTTCCATGGGCATGCCACCGACGTGGGGTTCCGTGAATTTCATGTCGACTGGGACGTGTCGGCTGCCGAGAAGGGCGGCTATGAGTACTTCATGCTCAAGGAAATCGCCGAGCAGCCCGCCGCGGTGGCCAACACCCTGCTGGGCCACTTTGTCGACGGTCGCATCGTCCTCGATGAGCAGCGGCTGTCCGATCAGGAGCTACGCGAGATCGACAAGGTGTTCGTGGTCGCGTGCGGCACCGCCTACCATTCCGGGCTGCTGGCCAAATACGCCATCGAGCACTGGACCCGGCTGCCCGTCGAGGTCGAGCTCGCCAGCGAATTCCGCTACCGCGACCCCGTGCTGGACCGCAGCACGCTGGTGGTGGCGATCTCCCAGTCCGGGGAGACCGCCGACACGCTCGAGGCGGTGCGCCATGCCAAACAGCAGAAGGCCAAGGTGCTCGCCATCTGCAACACCAACGGCTCCCAGATCCCGCGCGAATCCGACGCAGTGCTCTACACCCGCGCCGGGCCGGAGATCGGGGTGGCGGCGACCAAAACGTTTTTGGCGCAGATCGAGGCCAACTATCTGGTTGGATTGGCACTCGCGCAGGCCCGCGGTACCAAGTATCCCGACGAGGTGGCGCGCGAATACCGGGAACTGGAAGCCATGCCCGAGCTGGTGGCGCGGGTGCTGGACGGTGTCGAATCCATCGCTGAATTGGCCCGGGGGTTTGCGCTGTCGTCGACCGTGTTGTTTCTTGGCCGCCACGTCGGCTACCCGGTCGCCCTGGAGGGTGCGCTCAAGCTGAAGGAACTGGCTTATATTCACGCCGAAGGTTTCGCCGCTGGCGAACTCAAACATGGTCCGATCGCGCTGATCGAGGACGGCCTACCAGTCATCGTGGTGATGCCGTCGCCGAAGAATTCCTCGATCCTGCATGCCAAGTTGTTGTCGAACATCCGCGAGATTCAGGCCCGCGGCGCGATCACCATCGTCATCGCCGAGGAGGCCGATGACACAGTGCGTCCGTACGCCGATTACCTCATCGAAATCCCCGCGGTGTCAATGCTTTTCCAGCCGCTGCTTTCGACGATTCCACTGCAAGTATTCGCGGCCTCGCTGGCCCAGGCCCAAGGCTACGACGTCGATAAACCCCGCAACCTGGCCAAGTCTGTCACCGTCGAATAATCCGCAACCGCACCCTTCCCTTCCGTCGGTGCTTGTGTACGGCCGCGACCGCACCCGCTGCACTCGGACCGGAATCCGCTGCGGCGGCAGAGTTTCGTGGCAGATCCCCCGAGGGCCGGCCACGGATGGTATCGCGCTCAAGACGCCAGCGTACTGACAGGTAGAGCTGGTACGGGTCTGGGCGCCGACGACGAGCGCGGGCCTCGGGTTCGAGTGTGGCGCAAAGCCACTGGATCGCTCCTCGGATACCCTCGGCAATGCCGACCTTGGGCCTCCACCCGAGTTCCTTGGCAGCCTTCGTGGCGTTCAACACGATGGCATTCAACTCATCGCAGGAGTCCTCGTTGGGGCTGGGCGGCGGTGCACCATCGAGAACCGCGGACATCAGACCGTGGATCTCGGTGAGGCTGACGTGCCGCCCTGAACCGATGTTATGTGTGCCGGTATTTCCAGGGGGTGGCGCCGGCCCGCACAAAGGCGTCCACGACGTAGGCATAGTCATGGGCGGCACCGTCCCGGTATACCGCGAACGGCCCACCAGTGACCATCGCGCTGCCGACAACCGCGATCACCCCCGTGGCGCCATGCGCACTCTGATGAGGGCCATACACATTGGCCAAAGCCAGGCAGATCGGTGCCAGACAATACATTTCAGCGTCGGCCCGCAGGTACATCTCGCCGGCGAGCTTGCCCACCGCGTGCGATGACAGAGGATAGACCTGATTGCTTTCGTCCACGGGCCGACACGCCTGCACTCCGTAGCGCGAAACGCCCGATGCCGCATAGACGATTCGTTCAACGCCGGCCTGCCGGGCCGCTTCGCATAGATTCATGGTGCCAAGCACACTGCTGCGTGCGTCGAATTGGGGATCGGACACCGACGTGCAGATGTCGACCTGCGCGGAGAGGTGGAAGATGACGTGAGGTTTGGGCGTCCGCGACAATTGTGATCAGCTCGGAAGCCTGAATATCGGCTATACCAACGTGAATCGGCGTGAGTGCTGGCTGTTATAGCCCCTACACGCGTTCCAGGTTCGCTGTAGTCCTCAATTCCCGCGACTTGGTGACCCTCGTCCACGAGACGGTCGACGAGGGTTGATCCGATGAACCCCGGCGGCGCTGGTTAAACAAAGGTTCGCATGGTCGAAACAACCGGTCAGCCGGCGGAGCCGAGAAATGTTCATCGCCCCCGCCGGCAATCGGGCCGGACCTAGGTGGGGACCGTGGCGAGCTGATGGGCCTGCCACACCATTCCCCTTCGTTTGCAGGTGACCGTCGACTCACAGGTGTGTCATCTTCGCAAACATCTATGAGTTAGCTGCACTGCTGCCTCTTGTCGGACTCTCATCTACGATAGCCACAAGTTACCACCGTCTGATTGCACCTGCAAAGCAAATTTTCCGAAACCTTCGTGTTACTTGTTTTCGGAACAGCTAGGTCAATTAACGACTCTGGCCACCGCCGTCGATATTGCCCAATGTAATGTGTTTCGCCTACCGTCCACCGGTCCATGCTGTGGCGGTTATACTCCTTCCCAGCCGTGCAGAAAGCACGATAGATACCGGGTACAGCAATGTTCCTTCGGTACTGACTGATGTGAAGGCACGCCTGCAGATGATGTTGAGCTACGGAAGAGCATTGATAGTTTCACGCATCGCCGGTCAGCCACTGGCAAACCAGCTGATGCCCCGTGGACCCGCGCATGCCCTTTCCGAATGGCACCGCTCGGGCCGGGCCGCTCTCAACGCAGCCGGCGGGCAGGTTAGGACCTCGGTTAGGAAAGTGACATTGTGTGCGAAGTTAGCGACGGCATTTGGAAAGCGTCCGGTGACGGCGAAGAAGCCTACGGACCGGCATGCGACAGCGATGGCGAACGACCCGCGCCCCACGAATCGTCGTCGCTCCGGAATCCAAAGAGCGGCAATGTCATCCGCTTATCTCTCTCGGGACGACAGCGCATTGGCTCGCCAGCCACGTCGACCTCGAGCACCTGCCGAGCTTCGAGGTCGACGTGCAGCGGGTCTGGCCGTCCGTCGACCGCTACAATACTGCGGGCAAACGCGGCGCACGGCCCCCGTGATGCCGTCGAGCAATCCCGGCCCGCTATCGGAAACTGGAACGTTAGAGGCGTGACCTGACTCGTCGGCACTACTCATCTTTGGAGGGGCACATGGACCAGTACGGCGCATCCCGCCTGACGGCGCGTGCGCGTTACAAGATCAAGCGGGAATTCCTGCGTGCCCCGATCGTCAGGCCGTGGTCCGATAACCGTTACCACACCCGCCTCGGACTGCACGCAGAGAACCTGCCGTGGATCGCCAGCGACAGATTCGACATCTTCGCGGAATTGAGGGATCACGGTATCGCCGTCCGGGACGCGACGACGATGATTCCCGCGGCTGTGCTCGAGGTCGCCGATCGTTTTGTCGACCGTTTGGGCGATACCACGCAGAAGTCGGTGCAAATCACCTCGCGGCCCCGTATGCCCGAAATCACCTTGCCGACCGATATGCCCGATATGCCGGCCGATTCTGCGCCACCCTACGAGTGGGGGCTGGCGGAGGAGAACATCGACTTGGCCGAACGCTACATCGGCCTCCCCGTATTTTTCCTCGGCGTGGCGATAAGGCGGGAGCGGGCTGACGGGGACGCTGGATACCATACCCGGCGATGGCACATGGACATCGATGACCGCCGGATGTTGAAGATCATCGTTTACCTCAACGATGTCGGCGATGGCTGTGGGCCGTTCGAGTACCTCACCCGTAATGCGAGCGACCACGCATCTCGCATTTTCAGATATTCAGCCGGCCATATATCCGACGCCGCGATGGCGCGAGTAGTACCGGAAGCAGACTGGGTTCAGGTCACCGGCCCGCGCTTAACGGCGATGTTCGTCGACCCCAAGCGTGTTTTCCACCGCGTCCAGCCGCCGACAGAAGCCGACCGATACTCGTTGACGTACACCTATACGAGCACGAGGCCTCTCTATGAGACTTTTCCGGAATGCAGGCTGAGTCCCACGGCGCTTGCCGGCCTTTCCAATGAGCTCACACCGCGCCAGCGGCGGGCCGCGATGGTTGAGTGATACTGCGAGTCGGCAGGACGTTCGAGCCAAGCCGGTCAGCCTGCCTGACCTTGCGAGCCATCCGGGGGCTGGCTGACGGCGGTCTGGGCTGAGCTCGGCCTGGCAGCTGTGCGGCCGGTAACCGCGCCGACGGCGGACACTGTGTTCGTCGGCGGGGGAACATCCACCCGTGCTCGGCGGCGCTCAGCTTGCCGCCGCGCACAACACCTTCGGCCTGAGCCACGGTGGCCGAGATCACCACCGAGGCGAACCCGAAGCCGACATCGCCGGAACTGTTCGACGGGCTGCTCGTCGCCGGCTACGCCGGGTGTGGCTGGGCATGCAGATCGCGCCTCGGGTGCTCGCGGTGCTGGATCGGGTGCATTCACCCGGCCGGGCGGTGGCCGCCGCCCGCGAGGCCAGGCGGCCGGTTTCGACCGCCCCAACCTCGACCTGATCTACGGGACGCCGGAGGCAGAGCGACGACGACCTGATGCGTTTGGCCGGCGCGGCGATCGGCTCGGACACCGGCGATATCTCGGCCTGCGCGCTCGTCGTCGAGGACGGCAACCGGGCTGGCCCGCCCAGGTCCGGCGGGCACAGATCTGGTGGTGGAATGTCAAGCATCCCAACACTTATGCGGAGCACGTGGCCACGGGGACGCGGCCCGTTTCCGGCTGCGAGCGACTGCTTCATGGCGATCTTGCATCTCTTTCAATGTCATTTCGTATAGTAAAAACACAACACCAAAAACATCAGCGCTCGTAGTTGTGGTCAAGCTGAACAAATGTGGTGATCCATTGAAGAGCCATAGTAAAATAAGGTACGACAATCGTGAGAATTGTCCGACGATCCCAAACATACCACGGCGTGTCGATGTCTCGTTTGCATTGACTCGCGAAGGGTCACCTGTTTCAATGCGTGATCTTTGTTTAGCTGTCGGGAAACCTAACAAACCTCGACCAGGATCTGCGATTGATCGGTAGGATAGTTGACTGTGCTTATAAGCAGCAAGCCCGTGCCTAGGCCAGGCTACGGAGTTGTACAAGAACCAGCTCACATTCACGACCGCACATCCAGGATGAAACTAGATATTCTCCTCTGCGAACAGGGCAATTATTTCACCTAACTAATACTCCTAAGCTTCTTTCAAGAATTCGTATTGGGAGCAATCGCCGCGATGGTGCGTCTTCCACTAAGTCGGAAGATTGTTTCGGTCAGGGAGACGTACGTTTTTGGTAAAGCCCCGGAGCGAACGACGATCCCTGGACGAATCGGGAGAGCGACTGGTTACCTGTTCCCGTCTCATGACCCTGAACTATGCGCCAAGGACATCTATCAAGACATCTTCTCTTCAGGACGGTTTAAATAAGGCTACCATAGGCAAAATGGGCAAGATATGTTCCTGAACCGGTGGTTCTTCACGGATCGCGGACCTAGCTTCTTCATTGACGTCGGCGCATTCAACGGAGTTCTTGGGAGCAATAGAGCCTACTTTGAGAAACAGCTGAAAAGGAAAGGTGTTGCGTTCGAGCCCGGTAACGACTCCGGGAAGGTCAACATCATAGGGCTTGAGCAAAGCGGCAGATTCCCGGAAGTCTACCGGCTACTGACTACATCATGCTTCGAGTATCAGGGCCTACTTTTCTTCGACGAATTCTTTGTCCACAAACATCCCGGCTACTCCTGGTATGTCTCAACGCAGATCCGTTGATACTTGCTGGTAACTCGCTGGCGATGCCGCCGGCACCAACGCGGTCAGCTATAGCTCTCCGGCACCCGCGTGGCTAACTACCTTGGCCCTATAACAGCTCGACTCCGCAGACATTGGCGGCATTGCCGCTGGCGGTGCTGTCACGGTTCCGAAGGGCCCGGACGTGGTGCCAGCAAGTCAGTATCCGGTTCCAGGCTAGCAGGCTGGCTCGTTTGTCGGCGCGGTTGTAATCGTCGTCCCCTGGCCTGTCATCGGCGCTACAGGAACTTAGCTGTAATGGATTGGAGAGACCGCAGCGGTAGAGTAAAGTCCCGCTCCAGCAAGAGCGTGCAGACTCGGCGGCGTGCCTCGAAACACGTCTGCTTGTTGAAGGCGGGCAGCGCGATTAAGGCAGTCGCCGCCCCAATGGCGAACGAGGCACACACGTATGAGCACAAGTGAATCAACGTATGACGCCATCGTTGTCGGCTCCGGAGCCTCGGGTTCGTGGGCAGTCAAGGAGCTGACAGAAGGCGGCCTGCACGTCGTCCTGCTCGAGGCGGGCCGAAACTTGGACATCGCCAACGACTTTCCTGCCGACGAAGAGGGCAGGATGGGTATGGTGGGGCGCGTCAAATCGGCGATTCAGGGCCAGCAGGTTCAGGCTCGATGCCCCGGCTTCTCCGAGATCACCAAACGGTTCTACGTCAACGACAGGCAGAATCCGTACACGACACCTCGAGGACAGACTTTCCTGTGGTTCAGAGGCCGGCAGCTCGGCGGCCGACTTCATACATGGTCCAGACATGTACCCCGCATGTCGAATTACGAATTCAAAGCCGCAAGCATCCGGGGAAACGGCATCGATTGGCCGTTGTCATATGAAGACCTGGCGCCATACTACGACCTCGTCGAGCAGACACTCGGGGTCTACGGTGCACCCGCAGGCATTCCGAATTGTCCGGACGGACAGTTTATCGGCCCCCCGAAAACGACAAAGATCGAAGACGCTTTCCTGACCAATATTGGGGAGCGACTTCCCGACGTCCCCGTCACGTATGGGAGAAACGTCAAGTACGACAACGTCAAAGTTCCGCTTCCGATCAGGCTCGCGGTGGCAACCGGCCGCCTCGACGTGCGCACAGACGCCATCGTGAGCCGATTGCTGATCGACGCTCGCTCGGGGAAAGCACGCGGGGTCGAATATGTCGATCGATTGACAAAGAATACACATGCTGTTTACGGAAAGGTTGTCGTGCTCTGCGCGTCGGCGATCGAAAGTGTGCGGATTCTCCTTAACTCTGAATGCGCACAGCATCCGTCAGGTGTCGGCGGATCGTCCGGCAATCTCGGTCGCTATCTGTGCGACCACGTTGCTTACGCGCATACGGGCAACGTGTCCGACGGGGATGTCGAGCCAGCTCCAAACGAGGATGCGTTCGATTTCGCGGCGACCGGTCTCTACATTCCGAGCTTCTGCGAAAAGGAATCGAAGAACTTTCCTGGCAGCTACGGCATTCAGGTCGGGATTGGCCGTGGCAAGCCGACGTGGAGCATGTTCGCACTCGGCGAAATGCAGCCACGATACTCAAATCACGTGTCGCTCGACCCGAGGGTCAAGGACGCGTGGGGAATACCGGTTCCCAGAATCGAGTGCAGCTATTCCCTGGAGGAAATCAATATGGTTGCGCACATGAAGCGGAAAGTTCGAGAGATTGCCGCCGCAGGCGGCCTGCAGGTCGACGACAATCTCGATCTCGGTCGCGGGAGTTTCGTCTTCCGCATCCTTCGATCCAGAGTCTTTGCCGACTACGGCGCCTACTGGCCCGGGGGAGCCATTCATGAGACCGGCGGTGCGCGCATGGGCGACAGACCGGAGAATTCGGTGCTGAATTCGTATTGTCAGTGCTGGGACGCCGACAACGTGTTCGTGACCGACGGCGCGTGCTTTACCTCCTCAGGATTCCAGAATCACACGCTCACGCTGATGGCCGTCACGGCTCGGGCGTGTCAGTTCATCGTTCGCGAATATGCGAA
>Ga0164307_10001135_pt1 | contig 11940 bp, 9 predicted proteins | sample Whisoiple_243_MG_FD_110214 | JGI IMG/M metagenome (GOLD analysis project Ga0164307, IMG submission 110214) | Soil microbial communities amended with fresh organic matter from upstate New York, USA - Whitman soil sample_243_MG | ecosystem: Environmental > Terrestrial > Soil > Unclassified >...
CGATCATCCGGCGCGTACGCTTCGAGCCTCTCTCGGGCCAGGAGGTGTGGCCCGTCGCGCGTGCAACGGTGCGACCCAGCCCTGTGCTGATGGCTGTGCACCTGAGAAGCGACTCCGCCGAGCAGAAGCAGGACTGACCGGCGGCGTCGTCCTCCGTGCGGGACGGCGCGCACCTGGGGTGCGTGCCGTCCCGTCCCTGAAGAGAAGCGCCGGCTCTGAACTGTCGCCCCTTGCCTCAGCCGCGTACCGCCTTCTCCCCTGCACGCTCCGCGACGGGTACGTCCAGCGGGCGTGCGAGCCCGACCACTCCTTCGTCGAGCCGCTGCAGGTGGCGCAGTACGCGGAACGTCACGGTACCGGACGGCGGGGTCCCGGACCCGTCGTCGCGCAGCGTGGAGGCGATACTGGCAGCCGCTCGGACCTCGCCCCCGACGTCCTGGTCGCCGACATGGGCCGCGAGTACCTCGATGTTGTGCGCGATGCGCTGCCCGGCCCGGTGCAGACGGGGGTCGGCTGCGACGGTCCTGCTGTGCGGCACGAGCTCGGCGGTCGCCGCGAGCGAGCGCGCGTGGTACGCACACGTCTCCAGCAGGGCCACCAGATAGCGCACGGTCTGCCGCCGGCCGCGCAACGGGGTGATCGGGTAGGTCAACGGGTTCGTCGAGTCACGCAGTTCGTCCAGTGCCGTGTCCAGCGCGCGGGCCTTGCCGAGCAGGTCGGACGACGGTCCACCGCTGAGCTGCTCCACCGCGGCCGAGGCGACATCCCCCAGCTTGTCGAGGACGGTCCCCAGCAGTTCGTCCGTACGTCGGTCCGTGTGCACCGGCAGCACCAGCACGGCGGCGATGACCCCGCAGGCGGCGCCGATCGCGGTCTCCTCGATGCGCAGTACCAGCACGTCGAAACTGTAGGAGTTCAGCAGGGTGTAGAGCAGGCCCAGCATGGCCGTCACGAAGAAGGACATGACCGCGTAGGACAGGGGAGCGGTGAAGAACATCGCGAAGATGAAGAGGAGGACCAGCGCGAACGCGACCCAGGTGTGGTCCCCGACCAGTCCGGCCAGCGCGACACCGGCCACCGCGCCCAGCAGGGTGCCGATGAGCCGGCGGTAGCCCTTGACCAGGATCTCGCCGGTGGAGGCGGTGTTGAGGAAGACCACCCAGCACGTCAGAACGGCCCAGTACCAGCGCTGGGTGGACAGGAGCTCACCGCCGATGATCGCCAGGACCGATCCCACCGAGACCTGGAAGGCGGCCCGTGTGGTGGGGCGCTGCAGACCTGTGCGGTCGTCGTCGGCGGGCTTCTCGGACGAGGAGGCGAGGGCGATGTCCTCCGCGTCGAACTCCTCGCGGGACCGGGTGGTCGCCGGCGAGTCGTCGGACTCGTCCTGGGGCCCGTCCAGCGCCAGCCGCAGACCCAGGACGGAGCGAGCCGCCTCACCGATGCCACGGAAGGCGTCCTGGATCCCCGCGGGGGCGGGGGGAAGCTTCTCCTCGTCCCGGTAACCGAGCAGCCGGTTGCGTATGTGCGCGACGGCGGTCCCCCCGTCGCTCGTCGCGGGCCGGTCCACCAGGAGGTGCAGCGCCTTGAGATCCCGGCGCAGGGCTATGGTCGCGTCGTCCTCGGACGGCCGCCAGTCCCCGGTGAGCGGCACGGGAGCATGCGGCAGATGCAGAGTGAGGGTGTCCGCACGCTCGGCGCTCCGTGCGTTGAGCAGCAGCATGCCGAGCCGTTCCGTGGAGATCTCGGCGTCCGCGACGCGTCGTTGCAGCAGCGCGGCCTTGTCCGCGTCCGGTGTGCCCTCCTCCAGGCGGCCCTGGATCATCAGGGCGGCTTCGTGCAGCCGCGCGGTGCTCCGCCGCATCTCGTCGAGCACCTTCTCCAACTGCTCGGGTCCGGCGTCGAGCAGTTCGATCTGCAGCGAGACGAGCTGGGCGACTCGCGTCCGGAAGGCATCGCGCAGTCGTGTCAGGACGCGCCGGGGTGTCTCCGGGACCACGGCGAACCGGACCACCGCACTGCAGCCGAATCCGATGAGCAGAGCCACGCAGAGCGCCGGCAGGGCAGACGTCGAGGCGCCGACGAACAGGCAGAGGAAGTAGATCTGAAAACCGATGAGACCGAGTGCCGTGCCTCGTTCACCGAACCGACGGCAGTAGACGGCGCCGAAGATGAGCGCGACGAAGAAGAGGTCGCCCGCGACGACCCGAGAGGTCAACAGCGCACTCAGCGCCGCGGCGCCGAGAGCCACCGGCAGGCCCAGGGCGAGGGTGACCGCCTGGTCCCGGACGAGCGTGTCCTTGATCGCGAAGGTCGCCGTCATCGCGGTCATCGCACCGGCGACCATGAGTGTCACATCGGTGCCGAGCACCGCCAGGACCGCCAGCGTGAGGCCGATCGCCGCGACGGTACGCAGCCCTGCGGTGAGCCGCAGCAACCCCGGGTCTGACGCCGCGAACCGATCCCACATCATGGCCCCGCCCCGCCGCCGCACTGCCCTCACCCTGCACTTTCTTCCGCTTGCCGCCACGATCCACGTGCCGTTCAGCATTGCACGGCGGGGAACCGGAGGACCAACGCAGGCCGACATGCGATACGGCCCCGGCCCGTCCGCCGGCTGTTCCGCAACTGGGCGCCGCAGCAACCCGTGAGAAAGCGGGACGCGTGCCGGGAGCGAAGCCGGGAACCTGCGGAGCATGGCAATCCTGAGGAAAGTCGCGCGTCCACTGCTCGCATCCGTCTTCATCTCCGGCGGGATCCGCACGCTTCGAGATCCTCACGCCGTGGCCGGTGCGGCCGAGCCGGTGGCCCGGCCCGTCTCGATGCGCGTTCCGCAGCTCCCGGACGACACGGTGCGACTCGTACGGATCAACAGCGCAGTGCAGGTCGGAGCCGGAGTGCTGCTCGCGGCGGGTCGCTTCCCGCGCGCCTCCGCGCTCGCACTGGCGGCGTCGCTGGTGCCCACCACCCTGGCCGGGCACGCCTGGTGGAAGGCGCAGGACCCCGAGGAACGGGCACGTCAGCGTGTCCAGTTCACCAAGAACCTCTCCTTGCTCGGGGGGCTGTTGATCGCGGCGGCCGACACCCATGGCAAGCCCTCCCTGGCCTACCGCTCACGGGCCGCGGCCAGCGTCGGTGCCCGCAGCGTCCGCAGGACGGGCAACGCGGTGGGCAACGCGGTGGCGGACAAGGCGCACGACGTCCGGTCGGCAGCCGGAGCCGTGCGCGAACACCTTCCGACCGGCTGACGCCGCCGCGACGCCCCGGTTCCCCTGCGGGTACTGACTCCGCAGGGGAACCTCGTCAGAGACGTGAAGACGCCTGTGGGCGGGCACGCATGGGTGCGTGCCCGCCCACAGGGCGGTTCCGATCGGTGGGGGAGCGCGACAGAGGCTTGTCGGCGGCGCACGGCGCCGACATGCCGGACGGCGGCAGCGCGGCGGCCGGGGGCCGCGACACCCGCCGCGCTCCACGTGCAAGGAGGGCCCGGACGGTCAGGCCAGCATCCCCGCGCGGAGCTTTCCCAGGGTGCGTGTGAGCAGACGGGAGACGTGCATCTGGGACACGTCGAGCTCCGCGCCGATCTGGGACTGTGTCATCTCCTGACCGAACCGCATCTCGATGAGCCGCCGCTCACGGTCGTCGAGCTGCTCCAGAAGAGGAGCCAGGGCGTGCAGGTTCTCCACCGTTTCCATCGCGGAGTCCGGTTCGCCCAGGATGTCGGCGAACGTCCGGGACGCCGTCCCCGTCGTCTCGCCGGTGTCCGTGGGCATGTCGAGCGAACCGGCCGTGTAGCCGTTCGACGCGATGATGCCCTCGATCACCTCGTCCTCCGTGCGGTCCAGGTGCGCGGCCAGTTCCTTCACCGTCGGATCACGGTCCAGGCGGACGGCGAGTTCGTCCTTGGCCTTGGCCAGCTCCACGCGGAGCTCCTGCAGCCTGCGGGGGACGTGGACGGCCCAGGTGGTGTCGCGGAAGAACCGCTTGATCTCACCGACGATGTAAGGGACGGCAAAGGTGGCGAATTCGACCTCCCGCGAGAGTTCGAACCGGTCGATGGCCTTGATGAGGCCGATGGTCCCGACCTGGGTGATGTCCTCCATGTCGCCGCTGCCCCGGTTGCGGAAGCGGCGCGCTGCGAAGCGGACGAGAGAGATGTTCATCTCGACCAGGGTGTTGCGCGCGTACTGGTACTCGTGCGTTCCCTCTTCGAGGACCTGCAGGCGCTCGAAGAAGAGTGTCGACAGAGCGCGGGCGTCCTTCGGCGTGATCTTGCCCGCATCCTCGATCCAGGGCAGCTCACCTATGTGTTCCGATGCGGCACCGGAAGCCGGCACCCCATCGTTCCTTACGGTTCCGGCAGTCTGTTCAGCGATCACTGTTCCCACCCTCCCTGGTGCTGAGTGCGCTTTTCAGACGAGCCCCTGCCCTGCCTCGGAAGCCCTATGCACGGGGAGGCCAAATTTTCTTGCTGCGTGGAAACAGTTGCCCCTGGACATCGTAAGATGAGCACTGCCGTCCACCGGCGCGACCTTCGGGGGACGCCGTGCTGGATCGGGTACAGGCCCCGTACGCTGGAGGCCGGGGGCCGGGTCCCGAAGGCGGTCCGGGTTTCGGTGCAGCACGACGAGAAACAGGATCACGTGGACAGATTCGCTGCGGTCGAGCGGGAGCTGCGCAAGGCAGCCCCCCACCGGCTCCTCGATGTCGTCTCGGCGGCTCTGCGGGAGCGGTTCCACGTGGAGAGTGTGGCGTTGAGGCTCGCCGACTACGGCATGACCACACTGCAGATGGTGTCCGAGATTCCGATCGCCGAGCCGGTGCACGTGCACGACAGCCCGCAGGGCAGGGCTTTCGGTGCCCAGGAGCCGTTCGTGGAGAAGCGGACCAGGCCGGGACCGGTGACCGCTCACCTCCCGGTCACGGTGCGCGGCGACCGGCTCGGTGTCCTGACCGTCACCCTGCCGGAGAGCGGCTGCTCCCAGTCGGATCTGGCGGACATGCAGCAGATCTGCGAGGCGCTCGGCCACGAGATCCTGGTGGCCGAGCGGGACACCGACCTCTACCTCCTCGCCCGCCGTGCCACACGGCTGACCCTGGCCGCCGAGATGCAGTGGCAGTTGCTGCCCGGCCGTTCCGTGGCCCGTCCCGAATTCCGGCTGGGCGCCCATCTGGAGCCCGCGTACGCGATCTTCGGCGACAACTTCGACTGGTCGGTGTCGGCCCACCACCTCACGCTCACCGTGACCAACGGCATGGGCAAGGGGATGGAGGCGGCCCTGCTGACCAATCTCGTCGTCAACTCGCTGCGGAACGCCCGGCGGGCCGGCCTCGACCTTCCCGGCCAGGCCAGCCTCGCCGACCAGGCCGTCTATACGCAGCACCGAGGCGCGCTGCACGCGGCGGTCCTCCTGCTGCGTTTCGACCTGGCCACGGGGGAGGTCGAAGCTGTCGACGCGGGGTCTCCCCGGATGTGGCGGCTCAGGGGCCGGACGGTCGATCCGGTCCACTTCGAGGCGCAGCTCCCGCTGGGCATGTTCGAGGAGACGGAGTACGTCGCACAGCGCCTGCGCGTCGAGCCCGGTGACCGGCTGCTGATCGGCAGCGACGGGGTCTACGACAGCGCTTCGGGCGCGGGGGAGCTCTACGGGCAGCGGGCGCTCGCGCGGTCGCTCTCCGCACACCGGTTCCTGCCGTCCGAGCAGGTGCCGCTGGCGGTGCTCCGCGACCTGCGGGACCACCGGGGCTCCGCACCGCTGGACGACGACGCTCTGGTCGTCTGCTTGGACTGGTTCGGCCGGCAGACATCCGGCGGAGACGCGTCCGAGTGAGGAGGCGGGCCGACCGGGCCTGTCTTCACCCGGTCGACCGCAAGGGTCTCGCTCCGTCGCTGTCCTGCTGTCCCGCGGCAGCGCCGCGGAAGGCTCTGAGTCCTTCGAGGAGCGAGCGCCGCGCCTTGGCCGGCATGGCGTCGATGGTGGCCATCAGGATCTCCTCCCGGCGTGTGCGCAGGTCGACGAGGTACGCCTTGCCGTGGCTGGTCAGCCGGAGTTCCAGCTCGCGGCGGCTCACCGGGCTGGGAGCGCGCTCCACGAACCCGGTGGCCTGCAGTCGGTCGCACAGCCTGCTGACCGAGGGTGACGCCGACCCCAGGGCCTCGGCGAGCATCCGCAGATTGATGCCCTCCTCGCGGTCCAAGGTGTACAGGACGCGGAGTTGGGAGGGGGAGACCGGGCCGGTCGGCACGGCGTCACGACCGTGTTCCCAGAGGACTTCGAGGAGTTCGACGAATTCGGAACCCTCTCGGGCCGCTTCCCGGGACCGCTGGTCGGCTTCGGGGTTCAGGCCCATTTTGATGACACTCCGATTCGGCATTGCCTCACTCGTCCGTCCGGCCACCGGACCGAGCGAGGCGGCCGGACATCCGATGCGCTCGTACGGAAAGCCAGGACAAAGATTCCGGGACACACACGCATGGCCCCGACTATCGTACCCCCGCCCGCCACAGGCTTCCGAGCATCATGCCCGAACCGTTTATGTTGTCGCATGGCAACAGTTGTCATCAGGTACGGTTCCGCATGCGGCATCCGATGCGTGATCATCCGGCGGTCACCGTCGTTCCGCCACGACGGCACCCGCTCCCCGGCCAGGAGTACTGATATCCATGACACCGAACCAGCCCCTCACCCTCACAGTCCGGCACCCGGCGGACTCGATCGCGGTCCTCACCGTCGAGGGCGAGATCGACGTGGACAGCGTCCCGGCCCTGCGGACGACGGCACTGGAACTGATCAGACGAGGCAGACCACACGTGGTCCTCGACATGGCGCCCGTACGATTCTGTGATTCCTCCGGCCTCAACACGATGATCGGCATCCTCCGCTACGCGAAGGACCGGCACGGGTCCCTCTCGCTCGTCGGGGCGCCCCCGCACCTCAGGAGGCTGCTGGACGTGACGGGAGTCGGTGAGCTGATGCCCGTCCTTCCCACCGTCGCCGAGGCGCTGACCCACATCGTCGGGGCCGGAGAGGCCCCGGAGGGTCAAGGGGCCCGCTAGGCCAAGCCGACGAAGGAATCCCGAGGCCGGTGTGCCGACGGCCCCGCGGGGCAACGCGCAACGCCGTGGGCGGGCGGCGCTCCCGCCACCCACGGCGTGCCGGCCGCGTCCGTTTCCGGTCACGGCCCGCGCCAGACATTCGCGAACGCGGCGTTCTCGATGGCCCGCCGCTGCCGTACGGCCTCCAGTTCCATCACCGCGTCCCCGACCGCGAGAAGCACGGTCGTCACGGCCTCGTCCCCGGAACCCGGCGCATCCTCCGGTCGCGAGCCGGGAACACCCGCTGCGGACGCGAGTGCGACCAGGACGGGCTCCTCGACCTCCCAGCGGTCGAGAGCCTGCCGGCGGGAGGGGGTGTCGGCCGGTTCCACCCGGTCGGCTCCGGACGGGAACAGGCCTCGGCGGCCCGGCCGCAGTTCACCGTCCTCTTCGAGTGCCGCTTGGTACGAGTCGGCCAGATCGCGTCCCCGACGCCACAGCCAGTCCTCGACCCGTTCGTACGGAGTCTGTCCTTCCAGCGCCGCCGCGGCCTCGGCCAGGAGACGATCGTCCGCCGTCGGCCCGCGGTCAGGGACGATGCGGTCGCCGTCCAGGGAGACGGCACCCGCCGTGACGAGATCGACGAGCTCGGCGCCCGCCAGCGCGAGCGACAGGTCTCCCTGCCCCACCGGACGGTCCGGCGACCCCAGATGCAGGGCGATGATGAACAGGTCCTTCGCCGTGGTCATGAACGGCCCCCTCGTATTCGTGTGCCTGCTGGTGGACGCCAGCCTGCCCGTGGTGTCCCGCAAAGGACAGCATGCCGCCCTCCGCGCCCCGGTGTTCGGCCGGGACGCGGAGGGCGGGGGCCCGCAGGTTGCCGCTGCCGCGTGACGCGGTAGGTACAGCGATCAGGCCTTGCCCTGCATGGAGCGGCGTGCGGGATTGCTCTGCTCCGAGGCCTTGGGGTCCTTCTCTCCCGCCTTGGAGCGAACTCCCTGCTCGATCCGCTTCCCGATCGTCTTGTCGATGTTCGACCAGTACTCGAACGCGCGGAGCAGCACCGGCTCGGTAACGCCGTTGAGCAGGTGCCCGACGACGTTGTCCACCAGACGGTCCCGAGCCGCGTCGTCCAGGACCTCGCGCACCAGGGTGCCGGCCTGGCCCCAGTCGTCGTCCTCCGCGTGGTCGACGTACGCCGCCCGGGTGATGTCCCCGTCGGCGTACCAGCTCGGCGGGGAGCCGTAGCGGGCGGTGTCGGCAGCCGGACCGCCCTTGGAGTTCGGCGCGTAGACGGGGTCGGCCGTCTTCCGGTACGCCATCGCTCCGTCCTTGGAGTACGTGTTCACCGGCACGACGGGCGCGTTGACGGGGAGCTGCTGGTAGTTCGCCCCGATGCGGTAACGGTGGGCGTCCGCGTACGAGAACAGCCGGGCCAGCAGCATGCGGTCCGGGCTCGGGCCGATACCGGGGACCAGGTTGTTCGGCTGGAAGGCCGCCTGCTCGATCTCCGCGTGGTTGTCCGTGGGGTTGCGGTCCAGCGTCATCTTCCCGACCTTGATCAGCGGGTAGTCGCCGTGCGGCCACACCTTCGTCAGGTCGAACGGGTTGAACCGGTAGTCCACCGCGTCCCCGTAGGGCATGACCTGGACGTGGAGCGTCCAGCTCGGGTAGTCCCCGTCACGGATGTGCTCGAAGAGGTCACGCGTGTGGTAGTCGGTGTCGGCCGACGCCATCTGGTCACCCTCGTGCTGGGTGAACGTCTCGATGCCCTGGTCGGTCTTGAAGTGGTACTTCACCCAGAAGCGCTCCCCCTGCGCGTTGATCCACATGTACGTGTGGGAGGTGTAGCCGTTCATGTGGCGCCAGCTGCGCGGGATACCTCGGTCGCCCATCAGCCACGTGACCTGGTGGGCCGACTCGGGCGAGAGGGTCCAGAAGTCCCACTGCATGTCGTGGTCGCGCAGGTTGCTGTCCGCGCGGCGCTTCTGGGACCGGATGAAGTGCTGGAACTTCATCGGGTCCTTCACGAAGAACACGGGGGTGTTGTTGCCCACCATGTCGTAGTTGCCTTCGCTGGTGTAGAACTTCACCGCGAAGCCGCGCGGGTCACGCCAGGTGTCCGGGCTGCCGCGCTCACCGGCGACGGTGGAGAACCGAATGACCAGGTCGGTCTTGGTGCCGGGCTGGAAGAGCGCGGCCTTGGTGTAACCGCTGACGTCCCCGGTCACCTCGAAGTGGCCGAAGGCACCGCTGCCCTTGGCGTGCGGCTGACGCTCGGGAATCCGTTCACGGTTGAACTGAGCCATCTGCTCGATCAGGTAGGAGTCCTGGAGCAGGATGGGACCGGCCGGACCGACGGTGAGCGAGTGTTCGTCGCTCTCGACAGGGATGCCGGCGTCGGACGTGGTCGGCTGTTGCGATGCGCTGGTCACTTTCGTTCCCCTTCGTCGTGGGGTGTGGGTGCGGAAGGTGGGTCGGGGTCATGGACACGGGGCGGCTCGTCGACGTCGAGACCGGGCGTGGACCTCTGTGCGGGCCACTCACGCCGACCGGTGTCTCCCCGCTCTCCAAACATCGCCGTACCAGTAACCGGTATCAACGTAGCCAAACATGGACGAGGGGGCCATCGGAGGTTTCGGCTCGGCCGCCTCCTTCCGCGGAGCGGCGCCTGCGGCCGGCTCGGCAGGACACCGCTGCCGTGGAATTCCGGCCGTAGGCCCGCCGTGAGGATGCCCGGATGCGCTCCGGCGGCGCGCCCGCCACACCCCCACGGGCCGGCGACCGCGCGGTGCGGTAGGTGAGGAAACCCGGGCGGCCCCTCGCCGGCGGTCCGTCTCCGTCCTGACCGCCTCCTCGTCGGGGCGGCTCACAGCCCGACGCGTGGTCGTCAGCCCCAGACAGGAGCCGAGAAGACGCTGGCCGAGGTGTACCCGGCGTGCGGGATCGCGGGCCAGCCCGCGGGTTCGTGCTGGGTGCGGTGGAAGTCCGCGGCCACGAGTGTCGCCAGGTTGAAGTAGGCCTCGCGGGTCTGGGGCTTCATCCTGTCCAGGTCGATCTCCGCCCCCGCCGAGAGGTGCTCGTCGAAGGGGACGACCACCACCCCCCGGCAGCGTGCCCGGAAATGGGCCACCACGTCGTCCAGCTTGACGATCTTGCTGGTCCTGCGCGGTTCGGACACCACGGTGATGCTCCGCTGGACCAGGTCCGCGTAGCCATGGGCGTTGAGCCAGTCCAGCGTGGTGCTCGCACTGGCGGCGCCGTCCACGCTGGAGGTGGCCACGACGATCAGCTGGTCCGCAAGGGCCAGCACGCCGCCCATGGCGCTGTGGAGCAGCCCGGTTCCGGAGTCCGTGAGGATGATCGGGTAGTGCTGCCCGAGGCAGTCGACGACCTTGCGGTAGTCCTCGTCGTTGAAGGAGGTGGAGAGGGCGGGGTCCACGTCGTTGGCGAGAACCTCCAGCCCGCTCGGGGACTGGGACGTGTAGCGGCGTACCGCCATGTAGTTGGGCAGGTTCGGGAGGTCGGCGACCAGGTCACGGATGGTCGCGTTCGTCTCCCGGCGCACCCGACGGCTGAGCGTGCCCGCGTCCGGGTTCGCGTCGATCGCCACGACCCGGTCCTGCCGCTCCGAGGCGAGCGTCGCGCCCAGGGCTGTCGTGGTGGTGGTCTTGCCGACTCCGCCCTTCAGGCTGATGACGGCGATCTTGTAGCAGTCCATCACGGGTGTGTGCAGGACGGCCAGCTTCTCCTGTCGTACCCGTTCGGCGTTCCTTCCGCCGATGCGCAGCTTCTTCAGGTTGCCACGGACACCGGCCTTGTTGCGCAGGAGCCGGTCGGACGAGAGCTCGACCGAGGAGCTGTGACCCAAAGCGCTGCCGTGCCCGGGGAACCCGGGCGGGGCGGGGGCATACGCCGGAGCGGGCCGGTGGTTCGTCTGCGGGCCGGCGGAGAACCGTGACGGCTGTGTCGCCCCGGTGTACGGGCGCGACAGAGGTGCCGCGCCCGGATGGGCGGCGCCGACCCCGTCGGCGGAAGGCTGCGTGGCGAATTCACCTGGCGTCAGCGCATCGGTGGACCGTACCAGCGGCCGGGACTCACGCGACGCGGACGTCTGGGGCTCGCCCGCCGCGTACCGCTCCGGAGGCATGTGGCCTCCGAGGTCGTCCGCGCATCCCTCCTCCCGCTCGGGAGCGTGGCTTCCAGCGCTGATGTCACGGTCATTAGTCATACTGTTCAGTCCTTTCGATGATCCTGAAGAGCTCATGGGAATGGTCCCGGCGCGTCGGTGGCGGGATGGTTCGACGGCCGATCTACCGTGTGGTTCCGGTTGACGAGACGCTTCTTCGCGAGGGCGGCTCCCGATATCGGGCGCAGACAGTTGTGGCCGACCGACGGGAAGGCATTGCTGGGTATCGGCACCTGTATCCCTGGGCCTGACGGCACCGGACACGGGGCTTTCGGGGCGTCGCAGACCCTGGGGGCGGGCCGGTCTTAGGTGTCTGGACGAAAGGAGTTCAGGAGTGTCGGCTCCCTTGGTCCCGAGGTCCTTCACAACTCGAAGGTGCGACGGCTCGGCGCCGGGGCGGAAGCGTCTTCGGACCAGCATGCCGTTGTTGTCGATCGACAATTCATGCTCTATGAACTGTTCTACGGTCAGTACTTGCTTCTGCCTGATCGCAGAGCGCGGCGGTTGCCTCCAGGTCATGGCCTGCCCGTGGCCTCCCCACTCGCGCACGGACAGTGCGCGGTGTTCGGCGGCGTCCATGGCCCGCTGGACATCCGGCGGGATCTCGATGCGACTCCGGACCCGGTACCGTCCGGTCGCCAGATCGTCCGCACACTGCAACTGCACCTTCAGCGGGCCCATGAAGGAGTAGTGCTGCGACTCTGCGTACGTGCGC
>Ga0164307_10001136_pt1 | contig 11938 bp, 14 predicted proteins | sample Whisoiple_243_MG_FD_110214 | JGI IMG/M metagenome (GOLD analysis project Ga0164307, IMG submission 110214) | Soil microbial communities amended with fresh organic matter from upstate New York, USA - Whitman soil sample_243_MG | ecosystem: Environmental > Terrestrial > Soil > Unclassified >...
CGAGGTGTGGTTCGGGATCATCGAACGACAAGCCATCCGACGCGGCACCTTCACCTCAGTGAACGACCTCAACACCAAGATCCGAGCCTTCATCACCGGCTGGAACAAGCGCAGCCGACCATTCGTCTGGACCAAAACCGCGGACGAGGTCCTCGCCAAAGCCCAACGTAAAGTTACTTCAGGAGCGGACCACTAGCTCAGCTCTCGTAACTCCCGGGCGGTGACAACTGATCGACCAGGCGATGAACCTCATGGAATGCGGCGACCACAGGGCACCCAGGCGGCGCTGCCCTGACCAGTGTGGACCCTTCGCATGCTAACCACTGGTCACGTCTTGTGAATGTTCAAACTATTGCTCACCCTGGTACCGCTTTCTGGCGACACGTACGGCCCATCAGGGCCTTCGCGTCGTGGTGGTACGGCGGCAGGTCGAAGGTCAAGCACCCGGACGTGAGCCATAGCGTGACAATGTGAGCCAGCTCGACCACCGGCAGGGTCAGGCGGTTGCCAGCGGCTCGCTAGGCACCGGTGCGGAGCACGGATGGCCAAACCGATCAACGTCAGGACAACCCCCACTACGAACGCCATCAGGGCGACCCCGAACGCGACTACCGATGTGAACAGCGACGCCTGCAGGAACGCCGAATCCATCGCCGTCGCCCGGTTCGGGTCGTCCTTGGCGAGCTCCGAATACGTTTGGCCGCCGGTGATCCCCATCGTGTGTTTGTTGATCACCATCGCCTGGCAGTTCGCCGCGAACGGTCCGTTCACGTCATCCCCGGCCAGGCAGTCCGCGTCCTGCGACACGGTGATCTTCTGGTCCGACAGCGTGTTTCCGATAACCACTTAGGTGACCACCCCGGCCACCGCCATCACGACGCCGACCACCATCGCCGTGATCGCCGCCATCTTTTGTCGGCCGGAGCCGCGGTTTGCGGCGTTTGACCTTTCCGCGATCATTCAGGTCCGCGCCGACGCGCATCCTGCAGCGGCGGTCACAGTCCGGTCACGATGTGAAGAACAATCGAGTGTCGCTGAGCCGCCGACACTCGATTGTGGCCCGGCGGAACCATCATTGACACCGAAGGGCCGCCTCATCGGTGACACCGGTACCCGGAGCCTCGGACGGACTTGCCGAGAACCCGGCCCGGGTCAGAGTCACTAGTTGACCCACGGGAGAAATTCGATGGCATCGAACAACATGACCGAACGCACACCCGAGCAGCGACCGGTCAGCAAGACCGCGATCGGACTGACCCTGTTCGCCGCGACCATGCTGATGATCGGCGGGTTCTTCCAGGTCATGCCGGGCCTGATCGCCCTGTTCAACGACACGTTTTTCGTCGTCGGCCAGGAATGGACCTTCGAGTTCGACATCAGCGGCTGGGGCTGGATCCACCTCATCATCGGCGCCGTCCTGATCGTCGCCGGAGCCTTCGTCCTACGGGGCGCGGTCTGGGCCCGCGTGGCGGGTATCGCCGTCGCCGCGCTCAGCGCCGTGCTGAACTTCATGTGGCTGCCCTACTACCCGGTCTGGAGCATCCTGATCATCGCCGTGGATGTGCTGGTCATCTGGGCGCTCACCGCACACGGACGCGACATCACCCGATAACAATCTCAACACCCCACCAGCGCGAACTGGCCAGGCCCCGGGTCCCGGGCAACACAGGCGCCTGAAGACACCCCTCTGTGTTGAATTGCCAAATTACTTGGCGCTATATTCACACGTTATATGGCACTAACTATGAACGCTTTGCGGTGAATGCCCCGTCGGGACAAGTGTCAACACTCCCCGCTATCGATCATCCTTGGCGAGGCAGGACGGTCAATACCCGGACTACGTGATCACGGAACTCCGCGAAGAAGGCACGCAGGAAGCTTCGGTCGACTCGTCCGTGACCTCACCGTCCGGGGTGAAATTCTCCGGTGAGTAATAAATGTAAGCCTCCGGTGAGGTCATCTGCCTGGCGTTGCAGAAACTGAGCAGCGCGCGCAGGCTCTGTTGCGCCACCGCCGTGCCGATTTGACCGATCGAGGCACCGATCACGCCAGCGGGAATGTGATCGAACGATCCCTGACCCCGCGGCCTGCACGCCCAATCGAGCGCGTTTTCAACGCCCCCGGGATCGACCGGTTGTATTCCGGAGCCACGAACAACACCGCATCGGACGCGGAGATTGCATCCTTCAGCGCTGTCGCCTCCGGCGGATAGTCCGCGTCGAAGTCCGGGCTGTACAGCGGCAGGTTGCCGATCGGGATCTCGGTGAAATCCAAATCCTCTGGTGCCAAGCGGATCAACGCCTTCGACAGCACCCGGTTGATGGACGTCGACGACAGACTCCCCACGAAGTACCCGATCTTGTAGGTGGTCATGGCTGCCTCTCTAGGCATACCTGGCTGGGTGTCATCAGATCACCAACTCAGGTCATGGCCAACCCCCAGAAACCGAACGACCACCACCCGATGGTCACAGGTGCTCGGAAAGGAGCTGCTGATGCTCGACGTGCCGCACCTTGACACGGCGAACCGGCTCGCGGTGGTGACCCGCAAGGGCGGGGCGAAGGACGTCGTCGTGTGGCAGACCGGCACCGCCCGACTGCTGCCCCGAATGCTGGCCGGGCGCCGTTCCGGACCGGTGTTCCTCACCGATCGCAAGGCCCGCCCGTCGGTCGCGACACTGGACGTCGACCCGACCACAGGTCGGGCCAGGCTGTCCTACCGCCGCGCGGCCGAACTGTTCGACTCCCATACCGCCAGTATCGACGGCGGGGCGTTCACGCTGCACCAGCTGCGGCACAGCGCATTGACCCACGCCGCTGAGGACGGTGCGTCCACCCCGATGTTGATGAAGATGTCCGGGCACACCTCGGTACGCAGCCTGGACAAGTACGCCCGCCCATCGGCTGAGGCACTGCCCCGATGGCGCCCAGACCGATCCCGCCGCCCGCGGACATCGATAGCGGCAGCTTGTCGGCGGTCACCCCTCTACTGCGAAGTGCCAACAAGACCAAAGGATTTCGCAGTAAGGGGCAGCAATCCAGCATCGTGGCCCTGCTGAGCGTTCTGTTACTCGGGGGTCGGCTGAGCAGCCGAACGATTGGAAGTGTCCCAAACTCGGCTATGGCCTCGGGGGGCTATTGACACGCTGTCAGCGGGGACACGGCATGTGTTATCCGCTAAGTCAGCGAGCAGGTCGTTGCTGCCCTGGCACGTGCCTGATGATCTCCGGAGTATGTCAGGGTCCGTCGTGATTGGCCGGAACCGGATGGCACAGTTGACCTGCCGTATTCCGGAAGTGCCCGAGACCCGGTCGGACCGACGCGGCGCGGTACAGAGAACACAAGTCATCCGACGCCAGCCTGAGGTCACTGTCTTCGACGGGCCTGCCCTTTGGCGGCATCCGCTTTTGAGTGGTTGACGGAGCGTCTTGCGCTGGCATCCGACTTCCTGGCCATGCCCCGTTGGCTTCCCGGAGCCGGGAGGCTCTCCACAAACCGAGGGTGGCCGGACGGCGTCCCCGCAGAGGGACCTCGTCCCCCATCCGATTGGGAGCAGCGGGTTCGCGTCACCGGCAAGGCCCAACGCAAACAGAGCCCACCTTCCGTCACAATGAGGCAACGCTGCCTGAACCGAAGGAGGCACGGGTGCTCCCTGCATTGGTCGGTCGGGATCGTGAGCTGGGTGTGCTGCTCGGGTGCCTGGACGAGGCACAGCAGGGTCGCGCGAGCCTGGTGGTCTGTGTGGGCGGGCCGGGCATCGGAAAGACCCGGCTGGTCGAGGAGTTCGCCGGGCTGGCCCGGAAGAGGGGCGTCATGACCGCTTGGGGTCGGGCTGCCATGGCGGACGGCGCGCCGCCGTACTGGCCGTGGCACGAGGTCATGCGGGTGTTGGACGCCGAGGGAGTGGCCGGCCCTGGCCCCGCGGCCCTTCTTGCCATGAGCGGTGCCGCGCCGTCGCTGGAGGAGCGCGTGCGGAGGTTCGACGATGTGGCACGCTTCGTGTTCGGGGCCGCGCGGCGTCGCCCAATCCTCGTCGTCCTCGACGATTTGGACGGCGCGGACGAACCGTCGCAGCTGTTGGCGCAGTACCTCGCCCGCACGGCACGCGACAACCGTCTCCTTGTCGTCGTCTGTTGTCGCGACACAGCAGGCCCTATCGCCACATTGGCCCAGGAGCCTCGTACCACCCAGGTCGAGCTGCGCGGTTTGGAGAGGGCCGCCGTCGGCGAACAGGTCTCCGGCATCGTCGGGCGAGCAGCCAGCGACGCCGAGCTGTCGGCGGTATACGACGCGACGGCGGGCAACCCGTTCTTCGTGTCCGAGCTCGCCCGTCAGCTGGCCGAGGGGCCCACGATCGCGGGGGCCATACCCCGTTCGGTGCTCGACGCCATCGGCCAGCGCCTCGGACGGCTCTCCGCGGAGTGCGCGACGTCGCTGCGTGCCGCGGCCGTGCTCGGTACCCGGTTCGCGGTACCTATCGTCGCAGCAATGACGGGCAGCACCGTGGGCGACTGCCTCACGTCCCTGGACCAGGCGGCGCGCGCCGCGCTGGTCCTCGACGAGGACAGCTCTCCGGAGGTGAAGCGGTTCGCCCACGATCTGGTCCGTGACGCGATCGTCGCCGGTCTGGGCAGCGGGCATCGGGTCACGCTGCACCGTCGTGCGGCCGAGGCGATCTCGGCCCAAGCACCGCACGCAGACGGGATGGTGTTCGAGCTTGCGCACCACTGGTCGGAGGCGGCGGTGGCCGGAGACCGTGCCTTCGCGGTGACGTGGACGGAGCGGGCCGGCCGCGAGGCGATGCGGCTGCACGCTTACGAGGACGGCCGGCGCTGGTACCGGCGGGCGCTCGAGCTCAACGCGGGAGTGCTGGACGACGTCGCCCGGTGCCGGCTGATGATCGCGTACGCCGGCGCCCAGTGCCTATCCGCGGACTTCACCGGCGCGTTGGAAACCTGTGACCAGGCGGTCGCAGTGGCGGTGCGCATCGGCCGCCCCGACCTGGCCGGCCAGGCGGCGCTTGTACCCGAGCCGACCTTCGACGAGGAGATCGACCGGGTGATCCGGGCACTGTGCGAACGCGCCCTTGCCGTCCTCGACGGCGCGCCGGCCGAGCTTCGGGCGCGTGTGCTGGCCCACTACGCCTGGGTCTGCGATCACCTCTCCGACCTCGACGCGGCCAACCCCGCAGCCTCGGAGGCGCTCGTCCTCGCCGAGGCCAGCGGCGACCCGACCGCGCTCGAGGCCGCCCTCACCGCGCATCACATGGTCCGGTCCGGCCCTGACGGACTGGCCGAGCGCGAGGCGAACGCGGACAGGATGTGGGCGCTCGGAACCCGCACCGGCAGAACGGCTGCCTGTCTGTCGGCATCCGAATGGCGCTTCGACGCCGCGAGCGAGCGGGGCGACCTGGCGCGCGCCGCGCGCGAGCTCGAAGCCATCGGCCGTTGGGCAACCCGAGTCGGCGGCCCGGTGGCGCAGTGGCGGCTGCTGCGCTGCCGGGCGATGCTCGCTCAGGCCAGTGGGTGCTACGCCGACGCGTACCGGCTTGGCGCTCAGGCATTCGGCACGCTCGCGGCCACCGGGTTCCCGCCGGCGTTCCTGCTGTGGGGCGGACTGCGGAGTATCCAGTGTCATCACACCGGGCAGACCAGCGAGTCACTCGGGACGTTCGGCATCACCGACGCGGATGCCGCCGGGCTGGACTGGCCGTTGGCCGGTGTCATCCCGACCTTGGCCCCGGCGAGCATGCTGGCGGATGCCGGCAGGCTGCGGGAGGCCGGTGCGGTCTACCGCCGGCTCGGCCCGGCCTCGGAGTGGCGGGAATCGCCGCACGCCATGCTCTTCACGTGGGCGGTCGGCATCGCGACCGCCGTGGCGGTCGGCGCGGACGACGATGTCGCGACCTTGCGCGCGAAACTCGGCGCCTGGCGCGGGCACCATGTCGTCAACGGCCGCTATGCGATGGCGTACGGCGGTCCGGCCGAGCTCCATCTCGGCCGGGCAGCAGCACACCTCGGGCTGGTCGACGATGCGATCGCCGACCTCGAGCAGGCGGTGAAGTCCTGTACGGAGAACGGTGCGGAGGGCTACCGCGCCGAGGCCGAGTACGAGCTCGCCGCAGCCCTCCTCCGACGTTCTGCACCGGGTGACTTCGCCCGCGCGCGGGCCATCACGGTCGCGGCGCTGCGGCGGACCGAGGTGCTGTGCATGGCGCCGATCCGGGCCCAGGCGTGGGACCTGCTCAACCGGATCGATGCGGACCCTGCAATGGCGCTCACGCGTCGCGAGCTCGAGGTGGCGGACCTGGTGGCCCAGGGCCTAACAAATCGCGAGATCGCGTCACGGCTGTTCGTGTCGGAGCGCACCGCACAGAACCATGTTCAGCACATCCTGGACAAGCTGGACCTGCCGAACCGGAGTCAGATCGCGGTCTGGGTGCGCGGCCGCTCCCCAGAGCGCTCAGGGAATTGAGCTCGGGGGGCAAATTGAGTAGGTCGGCTGAGTAGATCGGTCGGCGCGGCGGGCGTCCCCGGAGACCTAGCGTCTCGAGCATGAGCGAAACGAAGACCATTGCCGTGGTCGGCGCCGCGGGCGCCACGAGCGGGGGACTGGCCAGGGCCATCCTCGCCGACCCCTCGGGAGGCTATGCCTGCCGGGCCATCACGCGAACCCCAGACTCGGCCGCCGCTCGGGCGCTGGCCGACCAAGGCGCCACCGTGGTGCGCGCCGACCTCGACGACCTGGACAGCCTGGTCGCTGCCTTCGACGGCGCGTACGGGGCGTTCTGCATGACGTCGTTCTTCGAGCACTTCGACGCCGAGCGTGAGGCCACCCAGGCCGCCAATCAGGCCCGGGCCGCCGCTGCCGCCGGCGTCCGCCACGCGATCTGGTCGACTGCTGAGGACACCCGGCGGCGCTACTCGCTGGATGACGATCGGATGCCGACGGTGCAGGGCCGGTTCAAGGTGCCGCAGTGGGATGCGAAGTCGGAGGGCGATGTTTGCTTCGAGGAGGCCGGCGTCCCCACGACGTGCCTGCTCACGCCATTCCACTGGGAGGCGTGGGTGTCCGGGCTCGCTGCTCCGCAGCGCGGACCGGACGGCGTACTCACCATCGCGATGCCGCTGGGCGACGCCCTGCTGCCCGGGATTGCCGCCGAGGACATCGGCCGGTGCGGGTACGGCCTGTTCCGCGGCGGCCAGGAGTTCCTCGGGATGACCGTCGGAATCGCTGGTGAGCACATCACCGGTGAGCGGCTCGCGTTCGGCCTGTCGCAGGTGTACGGCGAGCCGGTGCGTTACCAGTCGCTGCCGCTCGAGGTCTTCCGCTCGCTGCCGTTCCCCGGCATCGACGTCGCGGCCAACATGATCCAGTACGTGGCCGAGGCCAACACCGAGTACTGCCGGCCCCGGGACGTACGGCTGGCCAGGCTGCTCAACCCGTCGCTGCTCGGGTTCGACGCCTGGGTCGCTCGCACCCGGGTCCCGGTCCGGACCGGGTGAGTGCCGACATGGAACCGCACGAACTGATCTTCGCGGTCACCAACGCGGGCGTGGCCGCCCGATGCCTGCAGGTGGTGGTGGAACTCGGCGTCGCCGACCACATAGACGACCATCCGGTCCCCGCGAAGGAACTGGCGAAGCGATGCGAGGTCGACCCGGACGGGCTGAACCGGGTGCTTCGCCTGCTGGCCGCGCACGGTGTGTTCTCGGCCGCCGACGGCGGGTACCAGCACAGCACCGCATCTCGGCTGCTGCGCAGCGACAACCCGATGTCGATGCGCCTTTCCCCAGATGATGGGCCTGCCGGTGAGGCTGCGGTCATTCGACGACCTGGCCCACTCAGTCCGTGCCGGTCGCCCGTCGATCGAGCTGAGCGATCCCGACGGCTTGTGGGGATACCTGCGGGGGGCGCCCAGGGAGCGCGCGATCTTCGGACAAGCCATGACCGCGAAAGCGGCAGGAGAAACCGCGGAAGTCCTGGCGGCGTACGACTTCTCGTCCTCTCGCCGGATCGTGGATGTTGGCGGCGGCCGCGGCCACCTGCTGCACGCGATTCTCGAGGCGACGCCCCGGGCACGAGGCATCCTGGTCGACCTGCCTGGGGTCGTCGAGGCAGGAGGACCGGCGCATCCCCGGCTCGTCCGGCAGGCGGGCGACTTCTTCGTCGACCCGCTGCCGGCCGCGGATACCTATCTGGTCATGGACGTGATCCACGACTGGGCCGATGCCGAGGCGCTGGCCATCCTGACCGTTATCCGGCGAGCGGCGATGGACGACACCAGGGTGCTCCTCATCGAAGGGCTCCTGCCCGAGAACCTCGACCCTGGCAGCCTGACGATCGACGTCATCATGCTGGCCGTCACCGGCGGCCGGGAGCGAACTGACGCGGAGCTGGGCAGACTTCTCGATGCGGCTGGTCTACGGCTCGCACGGGTCATCGACACCCCGGGGCGTCTCCGGATCGCCGAGGCCCGGCGGGTCGATGCGGTGAACGCCCAGCGCCCTGAGGAGCGACACGAGTCGACGCACTGATCGCGGGGAGCAGGTTCTCCGGTGTGGTCCGGATCGACCGGGCCGGTGAGACGGTCCTGCGCGGGTACCATTAAGCGTCGTTGCTCAGTGTCCAGCTGGGTTTCCAGCTGCGTGCAGTGCCGGGTGAGCCGCTGTGCGGCAGGTGCCGCTGCAGTGTTTCGCCGGCCGACCCCGCCCGCCCCTGGTCATGGGTTGCCCGCAGTGCTGGCAGCGTGAAGCACCCATCTGGGCGTCCTGCTCGTTGGCGTCGTGTTCCGTTGTCGGGATCGGCACGTCAGGTGGGCCGAGGAGTTCCTCGGGTGGGCCACCCCTGGACCAGCGGGTCTGCGTCCGGCCCCGCAGGGCCGGGCCGGTGTCCGGGAGCGGCGCCGCCGGTGGAACAGCGGGAACCGCACCGGCCAACAGTCGGCCCATCTCGTAATGATCGCTGCGCGGAGCCGGAGCAGCAGATCAGCGGCACCCAGGACCCGGTCGTCGAACCTGGTGGCCGGGTCTCCAGTGGCGTCGCAGAAGGCCTCGACGGCCATCATCCCGTCGGCGAGCCGCTCGTGCGGGGTCCGCCGACTGCGAGCCAAGCCAACGCGATCGCCTCGGCGGAATCGGTGCGGGAGAACCGCATCTCGTCCACCATCAACGGTCTGCCGAACCGGTAGGCGCCTAGCCGGCCGCGCGGGTCATCAACGCGTCCCGGGTCGGGCCATCGCGCAACGCACTCGCCACGCTGGTCGTTCCCACTCCACCGTGACCGGGACATCGGCGAGTTCGGACAGCAGACGGCGCCGAGGCCTTCGTGCCGTCCGACCGATTCATCGCCACTATCCCTGTAACGTAACTCCATCGATGTAACGTAATCCGGGGTTCTCCTGGAGTCCTACGACCACGGTGACTGGGTCCATCTCGGGCGTCTGCGAGGCCGCCTATATCGCCTCGTTGCCGGATGGCACCCGGCGGGACGTGTTGCACCGGGCACCGAGACCCTGACCGGGGCAGCCGATGGACCTCGCCGGGACGAGGCCCGAAGTGACCAACCGGTTCAGGGTCGGGATCACTGACGTCGTCATCGCGGAGGATCGGTCGACGACGTTCCCGCGGTCGCCGGGTGGCACTCAGGTGCGGGTGCAGCCGTGTGTCGACCTGGCGCCGTTCTACTGTCAGTCGGCCGGTGTGCTGACTATGTTGGATGGATTGACGATTTGACGATTTGCGGGGGTTCGACGGTGGTGGATCGACCGGTCGCTGAAGCGAAGGCGGAGCTGTTCAAGGCGTTGGCGCACCCGGCGCGGATCCTGGTCCTGGAGGCCCTGGCGGAGGGGGAGTTTGCGGTCGGTGAACTCGCGGATCGGTTGGGCATGGAGTTGTCGCATCTGTCGCAGCAGCTCGCGGTGCTGCGCCGGGTAGATGCGGTCGCTAATCGCCGGGTCGGCAGTGTGGTGTTCTACCGGCTGCGGGATCCAAGGATGACTCAGCTGCTGTTCGTGGCGAAGGAATTGTTGGTCACCTCGCTGCAGGACAACCGGGACCTGTTGCAACGGCTGGGCTCGGCCACCGACACCCGCTAGCCACCCGGGGTATCGGGGGTCGCCGCCCCGGCGCCGCTACCGGACGTTGAAAGCGGCCGTGTCGCCGGTCGGAACGCGCCGGCGGTCGGTGTGCGAAGTGGTTCCGATCCTTTCCCCTATCTTGAGCCGGTGTCGTGTGCCTCGACCGCGTTGCGGGGCCGGGGCCGTGCTTCATCGGCTCGGCCCGGTGAATTCGGTCGAGATCGACTGGGCAGCGATGAGCCGGGGCCCACCTGGGTACAGCCTCATTGACGAGGTAGTCGCCCCGCCGAGCCCGCTCCAGGTTGGGACCACCATAAATGACCAGCATCGCGGATCGGTTTGACCAGGCGCTCACCGATCAGGGCGGCCCGCCGGAGGTTGAGCTGTTGCCGGTGCGGTTGGCCCGGGCTGCCGTTGCGGTGTTGCCCGTGGCGGGGGCGGGACTGAGCGCGATGGCGCACCCGGATCTGCGGTTACCGATCGGGTCCAGTGACGATGTCGCGGCCTTCGCGGAACGTTTGCAGTTCACCCGTGGCGTGGGTCCCTGCCTGCTCGCCTACCGCGCCGGCCGGCCGCAGCTGTTCACCGAGGCTGAGTTGCAGCGGGCATGGCCGGAGCTGCATGACCAATTGCGGTCGGTCACCCCGTTCCGGTCGATAGCGTCCCTGCCGTTGCAGGAATCCCCATCGCGCATCCGGGTCGGCGCCCTGGACCTGTACCTGCCCGACCCGGCCGGCCTGGGTTCGGATGCAATGGCCGACGCGGTGTTGGTCGCGGACCGGATCGGAGCGATCCTGATGGCCACCGGGCTGTACACCGCGGTTGCCCAACGAGCGACCGCATCCCCCAGGCGGCCACCGCACACCGATCACCTGGCCCGTCGTGCACTGGTGTGGAAGGCGATGGGCCTGTTGAACGTGCAGTTGCGGGTCACCGCTCCGGACGCGTTGTCGTTGCTGCGGGCCCGTGCCTACGCCACCGACCAATTGGTCGACGACGTCGCGCACGACGTCCTCACCCAACGGATGCCGGTCGAGGACCTCCGACCGTGACCCACCCCGCCCGCCAGTTGCCCGGCGGGCGGGGCGTTCCGCCAGAGGGTTACTGGGTGTCGGCCGCGACCAGGCGGTCGATCAGCTCGTCGTTCGTGCCGTTGCGGGGAAGGTCCCGCTGCGCGAGCAGGTCGGCCAACTCGGCCTTGGACAAACCCTCGTACCGGGCGCGGGCCTGCTCCCGCTTCGCCGTGCTGATCGCGTCCGCCTGTGATTTGGCGGACTTCTGCGCCGTGTCCGCCTCACCGCTGATCCAGTCGGTGATGGCGTCGGCGTGACCACGGACCGCGTCACTAAGCGCGGTGGTCTGCGTTTGCGCCAGCTCGGACACCGCGGTGACCGCATCGGTCCACTTCTTCGCGAAGTCCCGGTTCACCTCGATCCCCCGCTGCAGATACTCGAAGTAGCGGTCCACTGCCTCGTCAAGATCCGGCAACGGCATCTTCGACACCACCCCGACCTGATCGGTCACCTTTGTCGCGCCCTGCTTCCACAACTCAGCAGACCGCTCCAACGCCCCCAACGCACCGGTCGTCACATCGGCGTACTGCTCCTGAACACTCATCACAACCACCCTCCTGGCCACCGGCCACGAATAGGATCGGCCACCGAACCCTGCACCGGGCCCGAAGCCAACGACAATGAACCGGCACCCACACCAGTATCGAGAACTGAACCAGCGCAGGGGCTGCCGCGACGCTGCGGACTGATCACCGGGCCGCCAGCGTCACCCACCAACCCTGGCGGCACCCGGATCCGAGCCAAACTACCGAGAGTTGACAGATCCCACAAGTCGTCATATGAGACTC
>Ga0164307_10001137_pt1 | contig 11934 bp, 9 predicted proteins | sample Whisoiple_243_MG_FD_110214 | JGI IMG/M metagenome (GOLD analysis project Ga0164307, IMG submission 110214) | Soil microbial communities amended with fresh organic matter from upstate New York, USA - Whitman soil sample_243_MG | ecosystem: Environmental > Terrestrial > Soil > Unclassified >...
AATGCAGGATGGTCCACTTCTATGCCATTCGGTGTTCAGACCATCGAGGTACCTTACTTCGATACTGGCTTCAACGAGGCAAACGCAAGCACTGGTGTTCCTGAGCTAGCTGGCAACACATACCTAGAGCTAACCGCTCCTAGCAACCGTGTTGTTGGTGTTCAGCGTGAAATCCGTCTCTACCGCAAGTTCGCAGAGAAGAAGGACACGATTGAGTACACCATGTACTACCGTGCAGGTATCGCTTGGCAGAACCTAGATTCTGTCGTTACTGTTACGGGCATCCCCGTAAACGAGTGATAACGTAGTAAAATAACTTAATAGGAACAGGTCCAGTCGAATAGGCTGGGCCTGTTCTGTTATGTATGGTAAAATGAAAACCATGAAGAAAATCCGATACATGAGCAAGCCGGAACTAGAGGCGATTTATGAGGAGTTCAATATCCCTACTCAGAACCCGGACACAGGTAAAGACCTTTCGAAGACCGAATTGGCATTCGACTTGAAGAATGTCTATGGAATTGACGACGAGAAGCTAAAGTCGTACAGGGAAAAGAAGGACACCGAACTAGTGGACGGTAAGGATGAATACTCAGAATTTGTTGAGGACGAGAAGAGCGGCACCGTAGTGGTGTGCATGGATCGTCAGAACTCTAGCTTCGGAATTGGCAAGAAAATCTTTACTAAGAACGCAAGATATCAGATCGTGACAGAGGCAGAAGCCAGGACTCTACTGAACCTAGGTGGATTCCATAAGGCGACAAGAGAGGAAATTGCTAGAGCATTCAAATGATAACTAAGGAGCTGTATTCTAACGAGCCAAACAAGATCGTCTACCCGGTGACAGTCCAGGGTGTCGATGCAGCGGTGAACACGTTCACGGCTATTCTGAGGGTGTCCAACGAGGAGGACATGCTAGACGCAGGCACGCCCATCACCCTGGTAGCAGATGAAAGAGACGTTGGCACCTGGGAGATGATCGTCGATAACGATGACATTAACGGATTCAAGTATGCCAAGGTCTATATCACCTACAACCTGGATGATCATGGCGACGTTAGGGACACCCTGTTCTTTGATATCACCAAGCGATACTTGCGATACGCGGATGCGAAGCAAATGGTCGACTTCGATCTTTCGTGGGAGGTATTCGACACCGTTGAAAAGGATGTTCGATATGCTATCGAGTCATATTGCGTCCAGAAGTTTGATTGCTGGTATGGTACCAGGATCGTGCGAACCACAGGAAAGCATATCGACTTGCCACAGCATCTAGAGAGCATGACGAGTGTTACTCCAGGCAGGTTGCCATTGCCACTAGAAAAGACATATGCAGATACAGTGGCAGAAGGATACTACGTATCTGAGGCTGGTTACTCTATCTTGAATCCAAAGGACTTGAGGCCAGGGTTCTTCATCGTCAAGGGACAGTGGGGATTCACCTCTGTTCCGGGTCCAGTGACCCAGGCGGCATGGTCCCTATTCAAGTCAAAGATGTGTGACGATGTGGAATACCGTAACAGGTACATTGACAACATCAGGAATGAGAATATTCGAATTCAGTTCAGGGATGAGGCGTACTCCGGCGACACCACAGGTAATGCTTTCGCTGACGATATTTTGCAGCCATACAAGCTATTCGTGATTGGTGTGGTCTAAATGGTATGCAGCAATTGCAATAATGTGTTTGATAGGGCCGTTCATAATCAGAAGTTTTGCTCCAGTAGGTGCAAGAACAGTTATTGGGCTAAGCTTAGAGAGTTTACTGGCGAAGAAAAGGAACAGAACAAACTTCGAAATAGAAAGAACTATGTAAAAAGAAACTACGGTATGGGGTGGGAAGAATACCTAGAGTTTATTTCGACTGGCTCATGCGATATCTGTGGTAAAACAAAGGACGAGAACGGCCGAGAATTAAGCGTTGATCATGATCATCAATCTGGCCGCGTCCGAGGATTACTATGTGACTTGTGCAATAAGGGATTGGGAATGTTTGTGGATAATCCTGAATTGCTTGATGTAGCAGCAAAGTATTTGAGGGAGCGTGTTAACCAGTGGTAAGTTGTCTCGCAGCGGCAAGCTATGTAATGATTGCCGATATCTATGAAGAGAGCGGCACCATTGATCCTGAAACGATGGAGTATGAACGATCATATGTGCTTAAGAAGAAGGATGTGAAGTGCTATGTGTTTCCTTATCTTGATGGCGGTATTCGCGGTGCTGGTACGACTGAGCGATACACTGAGAGGTATGCAAACGACGAATTCCTAAGGATCAAGACTAGTGAGGAACTTCGTAAGGATTGGCGCGTAGCCAATATCAGGAACCGTCAGGGCAAGCTAATTTATCAGGAGCAGCTAACTGGTGATCCAACGGTCTATAACGTACAGGGCTCGGCCCCCATCGTTAATCCATTGACCGGTGGCGTTGATGAATGGCTCTCTACAATGGAGAGAGCTGAGATTCAGGCGTGAGATACGAAGTAGATAATTATGAGGCCAGGGTTTCTATCGGTGCTATCTATCAGGTGGTGCAGAGCATTCGTAAGGGTGCCCTCACCGAAGAATTGATCGGCACGGCATTCAGGATTATCGACAAGGGTTTTGATCAGCATATGCAGTCTGTCATTGGTGCCAGGGATGACCTTAGGCACATGTACGACTGGGGAATGGTCGGATCAAACCAGGGCAAGCTATGGAAAACCGTTATGGAGGGTAGGGGCAAGAGCCGAGAGGTGATGTTTATCTACAAGCCATCGGTAAAGAAGGTTCCGCATGGTGAGCTTGAGGGTACATTGCGCAGAAGGCATGTGTTCCGAGACAAGGCAGAGGTATTCGAAGAGGCGCAGCCAGTGACAATTAGTCCAAGGTTCGCCAGGTTTCTCGTTTACATTAACCATCACGCGGGCGAGGGTACGACAACTGGATCAGGAACAAGCTTCACATCTGGAGATGATGAAGAGGGTCAGAAGATCACATTCACCGAGCGCACCTCTGTTATTGATCGTGCGGGTGGAGGAAAGTACTACCGAAGGTTTACCGCTGAATTTGTTGCCTACTGGACTAATCCAGGCGGAAGTGTAGAGAAGCTAACACAGAGCTTGGCAAATGATATGGAAATGCAGACGGCTATCGCTGCCAGTGCAAAGAACCGTATTGCCAACTATAAGAACAAGATGCAGTCCTCAGACGCGGAAGCCAAGAGGCGAGCAAAGAAGGCTATTCAGACTATTAATGCTAAAATGAAACAGAGGGGTAGATAATGGCATATTCAAAGTTTCCGTACGCACTGATTAACAAATGGGTTCTAGATGACCTGGCCGACCACAATGTCATGGCCAGCACTATTACATATAACGGCAAGGAATACCCAGCAATGATGCCGGGGCGAGAAATCCCCGAGGTGGTAAATGCCACCATTGATACAAAGAGGCAGAAGTCTTTCATCGTATACTCAGTAGATAACGATGAGCCACAAATGGATCAGTACAAGACCTGCGAGGGATTGACATATGTCATTTGGGGACCAACAGTAGATAGCGTATCCTCAATTGCGTATTGCATTAAGGATTTGACCGACAGACTGGACTGGTCAGTATTCGACCTGAACCACTGGATCATTGAGACCGGACAAACTACTCCATTTATCTTCTTGAATATGACTTTTGAGCAGATTTCAGGACCAACACCGGTTAAGCAAGAGGCTGGCCGTCATGCAATGATTGTTTCCATCAGTTATGACTTCGCTAACTCCGGTGAATGGGCACCAAACTCAGTTGGCCAGGGCCGTCAGCTCTAGTTGCTGTGCCTGTAATATAACTGGTATAATGTATGTCAGGTAGGATTTATCGTAAGTAATTAACTTTAGAAAGGAGTTAACCATCTAACATGGCATACAATACTAAGAAGATCATTCACGGAGCAGCAGCTATTTACTACTCCACAAAGTCATCTTTGGATACGGGTTGGGACGACGTTGTTCTTCCAGCATATACCTCTGGTAGCTTCGCGGCTTCCCTAGAGGGCGATACCACTAACTGGCATCACGTAGGTCTTACTCGTGAGGGTGTAGACGTAGAATACTCACCTGAGTTCAAGGACGTTACTGTTGATCAGCTACTTGACGCGGCAGAGGTTTACAAGACCAGCCAGACAATGACCGTTAACACGACTCTTGTTGAGGCAACTCTTGAGCACCTATTGTTCGTATGGGGTATGAGCAACGATCAGCTAGCAGCAGGAGGCTCCACACCTTCATGGTCAGGAGCTCCGCTTCCAGCAGACGACACCGAACTAGGCATCTACGAGGGTGCTCTTGGTGAGGCTCCCGTCGAGCGTCAGCTAGCGTTTGTTGGTCCAGGCGTTAAGGTTCCCGGTAAGGTTTCCGAGCGCGTTTACCACATTCGTAGGGCTCTACAGGTCGAGGCAGTTAGCCACGGTCTAAAGCGCGACGATGAGACGGTATTCCCGGCTTCATTCCGATGCCTACCAGACCCACGCGCAAGCTTCACTGGCGCAGGCTACGGTACCATCCGCGAGCGTTCATACACGCCAGCCTGATAAGCAATTAAGATAGGCAAAAATACCGACACATTGACTTGTGTCGGTATTTTTGTTAGTATTGTCTCTATGACAGCATCAAATAAGAAGCACTATTTCTCAGAGACAATCGAACTACAGAACGGGGACCACACCCTAGCACGACCACTCACCATTAGGTCGCTACGTGAGTTCCAGGAGGTATTCAAGGACTACGGCACGGCCGTATCCCGGCAGACCGAAATCATGCAGGAGGCTATTTCTAAGGCCAAGCGCGACGAAAAGGACGACGCCATTGAGGACAAGGAAAGGTCAGCACGCGATCATTTCGCGGAAGCCCAGAAGCTAATCAAGGAAGAGAACCTTATGGACTACGTTGACGTACTCTGTCAGGGCGCGCTAATTGCTCTGCGCTCTTGGGACATTAAGACCCCCAAGGGAACCAAGGTTCCTCTCGATAAGATCGACATGGATTACATCGAAGAGAACTTGGATACTCAGACAGCAGAACGCATCTGCGAGGTCGCAGGAAGTATGACTCTTGGCGACACCTCAGAAGAGAGTGCTGAACCGGGAAAAGCCGGGGCCTAGAAGACCTCGAACTCTATAGGTTAATGGAGTATGTCTTTACCCTAGGCAACTGGAAATCCATCGAAGAATTAGAAGATAGTGTAACATTAGAGGAGTTACACAGGCTCTTCCTTGCTCAACAGAGAAGGGAGTACAGAGAACGTGCATTTGCGGCGTCTTTGCAGGGAGTTGAACTTCCAGCGTATGACGACCCAGATTACGAGGATGTTACTACCTTCGATGAGCTAAAGCAGCGAGTTGCCGCAAGGCAGGCAGAAGCTATGGGCGGAAAGAAGTTTAACGAGTTCGAAGATTTTGGAATTTCAGTAGAGGAGTATTAAAAACTAAGTGGCTATAGCAAGAACCAACCTGCACATTGGAGTTAATGTCGACGGTGCCGCAAAGGCAGCGGCGGAACTTTCTACTCTCGAAAAGAGGATGGCTAGCCTTAACAAGCTAGGCAATGGAGCAGGTGCTCTTGGTGCAATGGGCATGGGTGTCCAGGGATTCAACGTAAAGGTTGACAGTCAGATTCGTTCTATGGACGAATTGGCAAAGAAAATCCAGAAGGGCACCATCAGCCAGCGTGAGTATAAGCGAGCAATCGCCGGTACAAACAGCATGTTGGAATACCAGCGTCGAGTTTCTAACCTAACTATTGGAGACCTTAAGACGCTCAAGAACGGTCAGATTCTTGTTGAATTCCAGCAGGGGCTACGCGGCACAAGTGCCCAGATGGTAGACAATGCCACTAAGCTACGAACACTAGGAGCTACCTATGATGCATTCGGTCAGAGTATTGCCAATACTGGTAAGAACATGGCCTTCATGGGTCGCCAGATGTTGCTATCTCTAACTGCACCTATTGCTCTTGCTGCCGGTGGTTCGGCAGCAGTTTTCTATCAGTACGATAAGCAGCTTACTAACCTAGTAAAGCTTATGGGTGACTCTAGAGACGAATTTTCGGCTAGTTCAGCGGCAATTAGAGAAGACGCAATGGAGCTTTCCAAGACACTTAATGAAACTATGGGTGTGAGTGTAAAGGACAGCCTTGACCTACAGGGTACATTCGCCGCTCTAGGTAAGAGTGGCAAGGAGCTGGAGAACGCTACAAAGTCTGCATCAAGGGCTATGGTACTTGGAGATATTGGTTCGGATCAGGCTATCAAGATGGGTAACACCATGCAGGCGGTGTTCCAGGCTTCAGAGGAGAAAGTCAATGAATACATTGATCTAATTAACGAATTCGAAAACTCAACGGTTCTGGCAACAGAAGACGTAGCTGACGCACTACCAAAGATCGCACCTATCGTTAAGTCTATGGGTGGCGACGTTGAAGACGCACTGGTGCTATTGGAGTCCCTAAAGCGCGGTGGAATTGATGCAGTTGAAGGCGCTAACGCCGTAAAGTCCATCACAGGATCAATTTTCCGTCCGACAAAAAAGCTACAGCTAATGTATCAGGAAATGGTACCGGGCGATTCTCTTGCAGAATTGATCAAGCGTAATGGCAATAAGATCATTGATATCGTTAAAGACCTTGGTGATATTACTAAGGACTGGCAGCCCGATAAGAAGCTAAAGCTGTTCTACCAGCTAGCCGGTAAGGAGCAGGCTGCCCGCCTGATTCAGCTATCTGACAACTTGGCAATCGGTAACGAGAAGGTAACCGAAACCCTAGCCAAGAGCGCGGCTGAGCGAAGGGCAATTGCAGAAAAAGAGATCAATGACATTATGGCGTCCGCATCCAAGCAGTTTGACGTTCAGTTGCAGCGTGCGATGCTATTCCTTAGTGAGGTAGGAGGAAAGGTTCTTCCTATCATTACTAAGGGTTTCTCTATGCTCTTGACAGCCATTGAAGAAGTCACCGAGAGTTTCGGAAACTTTCTGGATTTCCTTGGCCCAATTGGTGATCTTATTGGCTTTATTACCAAGGGTGCTATTGGATTGGCAGCGGCACTAGGACCAGTAATTCTGGCTCTAGCATCATTGAGCCTTGCTAAGGGTATGGCCTACAAGGGCATCGGTAAGGCAATGGGCTTTGTCGGTGGAAAGATGGGTGGCAAGTTCCTAACAGCGGAGCAGAAGGCACAGCAGATCGCTCAGGAACAAATGGATGCTGCCCAGAAGGAATCTATCGCAACAACAAAGGCTCTAGAAGTAGCCATCATGAAGCTAACCGGAAGCTACGACAAGATGACCGTGGCCGCAACCGGTGCAGCCAATGCCACTAAGCGAGTCGCATTGAGCGCTAAGGATAGTGCAGCCCTGGCTGCGAACCCAGCGCTAATGCCTTTCAGAGACACCTCTCTGACTGGTGTTACCGGAACCCTACGTTCTGACGAGGCAAGGCTACGTAAGGCTATTTCTGACGATCAAATCAACAGGCTAAATAGTCAGGTAAGTCTTATCGGTGCACCAACTCCTCAGCGTAAGGTCGGTGGAGCCACCCACGAGGTCGGAGATTCTATCACTAGGGCAGCGGCAGCACAGGAAAAGGCAGCAGCATCCGCACAGAAGTGGGCTACCGGTCTTGGTGCCGTAGCTGGCTCGGCTGGCCTATTGACCTCTGTACTTGGTGGAACGAACGCCATGATTCAGACCATTTCGACAGCTCTATTCGCACTGTCTACACTAGCGCTATTCCCAGCAGCAGGTGGTTTTGTGAAGAAGATGTTTAACCCAATTCTAAAGGGTGGACGCTTGGCATTTGAGGCTATCGGAATGATCGGTACAAACGTGTTCATGAATGATGTTCCTAACGCAGCGGCCAAGGGAACAAGCAAGATCGGCAGGCTATTCGCTGGTATTGGTCCGAAGATTGCAGGTGCAGCAAAGGCATTTGGCCCTTGGGGTATCGCTATTGCCGGTGTCGCAGCAGCAGTCTATGGTCTAAACAAGCTAATCATGCGAGGCGCGGAACAGCACTTAGATATGATGAATAAGATCAACTCCTCTGCAAAGGAATATGCAGACATTCTTGGTTACACATACAAGGAGATTGGTCAGACAGTTAATGAGGCTGGCGAGCTGGAGGAGACTGTTGAATCCCTTGCTAAGAAGTTCAAGGATAACGAAATCATTAGCGGCGGTGTTCTAGAAGCACTAAAGAACGCGAGCGGTGACGTTGAAAGCATGAGCCTGATCCTAACTCAGGAATCTGTAAAGATTCTGGCCAGGGGTGGTACTGAGGCTGACGTAAAGAAGATGGTAGAGGCTGCCCTACAGGCTGCCGGTGCTGACAGTGTTGATATGGGAGTCCTAAAGGCTCGATTTAGTGATATCGACGTTATTAATGCTGATCTTTTGGGACAGCAGATGATGGATCAGCTACGAGAAGGATTTGGTGGCCAGTCCGAGAATGCAACCTTCATGGATGTTATGAAGGACCGTCTAAATCCTTTCAACGGAGTGAAGTACGAATCTGGCGTTGGCGATAGCGCATTCTCATCAAATGATTTGTCACGAGATGCAGAAGCAAAGGCAAAGCAGATGGGACAGACGTTCGTAAATGCATTCGCGGCAGCAGACGATGAGACCAAGTTTAAGCTGGCTTCCCAGTGGGGCAACACCATGCGTGAGGCAATGAAGGAAGCGGTTGATTCTGGCGACGAGGGAGCAATTGAGACGGCAAAGAAGTTCCAGCAGGCAGTTATTGACTCGATGGCCGAAGAGCATCCTAAGCTAGAAATGTTCGATAAGGAAGAGTACCAGAATATTGCACAGGACTTTGATACGGTTATGGCCAGCATCAATAAGTCTACAATTTCTGGTGCACAGGCAACGACTGACTACAATGCAGCTATTGGCAGATTGAAGAAGTCTAATATTGATTTGACCCAGGCTGAAAAGGTCAGGCTGCTAAATATTTACCGCATCAGGGCAGGAATGGATGAACTTTCCGAAAAGAACGCGGCTGTCGTTCTGGCTACAGAGAATGACGAAGGTTTCATTGATAGCGTCGGTCGTGCAGGCTTCGCTGTGGATAACATGGCTCTTATTGCAGAGGATGCTACCGGTGCAGTAGAAGGACTTGACGACGCTATGGGCGAGGGCCAGGAAGTTGACTGGGCACTAAACTTCACCATCAACGCGGGTGCTCTAGGAATGAATGGCGATCCTAGCGAAATGATCGACCTAACATTGCAGGGATACAAGGATGCAATGTCTAAGGCTCAGTCGGACGTATTCGACACTGCTGCCCGTATTGGTCAGGAGCAGTTCGATGCTCGCATGAAGGAATTGGAGAATCAGCGCGATGCTGCTCTAGACGCTCTAGATAAGGAATCAAAGGCTCTTGATGAGCGTTTTGAGGCCGAAGAAAAGGCTATGTCTAAGGCACAGGATGCTGAGAAGAAGTCATTTGACGATGGCTGGGAGGCTCGCATGGAGGCCGAGAAGGCAGCATACGATGCTCGCGTAAAGGCTATTGAGGATGTACAGGAAAAGGAAGACGAACTAGAGCGCCAGCGCCAGCGTAATACTGAGCGTGAGGCAGCACGACTACGTTACCTTTCTGGTCTGATGAACAACAATATCGACATGAATGCAGCAATTGCATCTGGCGATCTTGATCAGGCGGCAAAGCTAGCGATTAATCAGGCACAGAGCGCGACTGATTTCCAGACGGAAACGGCAGATCGTGAAGCTGGCTGGCGCAAGGAGGACGATGATCGTGCTCGCGGTAATGCAATTGACCTAATCCGTCAGGAAGAGGAAGAGCGCATGAAGATGCTAGAGCGCCAGAAGGAGCAGGAGCGCCTAGCAATGGAGCAGCGTCACGAGATTCAGCGTGAAGAGTTCCAGCGTCGTCGTGATTTGGAGCGTGCCGATCTTGAAGCAAAGCGTGCAGCATTGCAGCAGGAATGGCAGATGAAGCTTGATAATGAGCGCTCAATGTACGAAATCAACAAGCGTCGCATGGAGGATGAGCTAAATACTCTGAGGGCTACATTGCCTCGCACCAACGAGGAAATGATGAAGCAGAAAGGTCAAATTGAGGCTATCTATGCGCAGTACGGCGTTCAGTTGCAGCAGACCGGTGATGAGTGGGCAAGTATCGTTGGTAACAGACTGACTGTTAGGGTTAAGGAAGCTCAGGCAGCAATGTCTAATGACCGCGACTGGGAGCTATTCGGCACGAGAGTATCCGAGGGCGTTTCTCGCGGTGCATTCAACATGTCTTCTGGAGAATTCAACCACTTCTTGAGGACTGGTGAAATGCCAGGTACACCACCTGCTCGACACAATGGTGGTCCTATTAGTGGTGGTCGTTCCGGTGACAAGTACGACAGCCGTGGCGGAATTCCTAGAAGCGCACCAATGCAGCGTGGAGAAAGAATGGTTCTGGCCCAGGATGGTGAGTTCATGATCAATAAGAAGGCTCACAGCCAGCTTGGTACAGGATTCCTGAATGACTTGAATAACGGTGTTTATACTCGACATGATGGCGGACCAATCGGTGATGAGGTATCCTCACGCCATGACGGTGGACCTATCGGTCTAGGTGTTATGGGCGCAGCAATGCAGGCGGCTATGATTGGTGGCCTTGTTTCTAGGGCTGGTTTGGCTATGGGTAACGCCATGATGAGCGCTGTTCAGTCTGGTCTAACCAGCGGAGGATTCATCGGTGAGGGCGCGGCTAAGGCGGCACAGGACTTCGCTCGCGGAGAGACGGGCAAGCCATACCAGTACGCTGGTGTAGGTAACCCATCATGGGACTGCTCTGGTTTCATGGGTGGTATCTGGGCTATCTTGACTGGTAAAGACCCAAGGAATCGTTGGTTCTCTACCGAGACGTTCAATGGCGCACCAGACGGAACCCTAGGATTCAAGAGAGGTCTAGCACCAGACTTCCCTAACGGTTTCTCTATCGGTTTGATGCACGGTGGCGGTGGACCTAACTCCCACATGGCTGGTACCCTACTTGGACTACCGGTTGAGGCTGGTGGCAATGGTGTTGGCATGGGCGCAGGTTATGCCGGTGCTAATGACCCACAGTTCACAGATCACTGGCACCTACCAGGCGTAGGCGGTAAGCGTCCAGAGGCGGCAGCCGGAGGCGGGGATAAGAGGAGCTGGGTAGGATGGTCCACACCAGGTATTGAGAAGTATGGCCAGATTGCTATGGACAGGTTTGGTTACCGTCCTGGAGCTGGCGCAGCTATGGGTGAAATGCTTTCTGGTAACTCAGAATTCTATGCCAAGGAGATTGTAGACGAGGCTAAGCGTCGCAGGCTATCTAAGAACGCAGCAATCATTGCTCTTATGACGGCCAGCCAGGAATCTTCCATGCTGATGCACGCTAACCATGCCGTTCCTGAGTCATTGAGGTTCCCTCATGATAGGATTGGTAGCGACCACGACTCTATCGGCCTGTTCCAGCAGCGACCATCTATGGGATGGGGTAGCGTCGCGCAGCTAATGAATCCAAGGGCATCCGCTGGCATCTTCTACAACGCATTGACTAAGTTTAATTACGAGGCAATGCCTAAGGGTGCAGCGGCTCAGCACGTTCAGAGGTCAGGACACCCAAGTCTGTACGATGATGATGAGGGGCGTGCAACTTCATGGGCGAACAGGTACTTCGATATGGGCGGACTAGCTATCGGCAAGGGTCTGCTACCGAAGGGAATTGTTGATCCTGAAAGGGTATTGAGCCCACGACAGACCGTAGCCTTTGAAAAGATGGTTCCCATTATGGATGCATTTGCAAATAAGGGTATTGTTAGTTATGATGATATTGTCACTTCTTTGAGGAATGACAATGGAGTTCTAAATGCTTCGGCTCGCGGCAGTGTGCTAGCTACCCCAGCAGAGGGCAACA
>Ga0164307_10001138_pt1 | contig 11932 bp, 10 predicted proteins | sample Whisoiple_243_MG_FD_110214 | JGI IMG/M metagenome (GOLD analysis project Ga0164307, IMG submission 110214) | Soil microbial communities amended with fresh organic matter from upstate New York, USA - Whitman soil sample_243_MG | ecosystem: Environmental > Terrestrial > Soil > Unclassified >...
CCGGTGACCGTGCGGTCACCGCCCGGTGCCTTCCAGTGCACCGTCAGGTTGGAGCCGTCGACCGTGAGTCTCGGGGCCCGGAGCACGGCGGAGTCCGCCTCTGCGGACTCGCTCTCCGAGGGGTCGGCCGACGGGTCGTCCGAGGCACTCGCGCCTGGAGTGGCCGCGCTGCCACCGGTCGAGCTCGCACCCGACGACGGCTTCGGCGGCTTCGAGCTCGGCTTGGTGCTCGGCTTGGTCGTCGGCTTAGTGGTGGGCTTGGTGCTCGGCTTGGTGCTCGGCTTGGTGGTCGGCGACGTGGGGGAGGTGCTGGCCGGCGGAGTCGGGGTCGGCGTCGGCTTCGGAGTCGGGCTCGCCGCGGGCGTGTCGCCCTTGTAGCCGTGCGGCCCGCCGCCGACGAAGGTGCCATTGTGGTTGGGGTAGACCGGGTTGTTGTCCCCGTCGAGGACGCAGCCCTCGATCCACAGGCAGGTCTCGTCGTCGACGCACGGCAGGTCGTCGCCGCCGTCGATCCAGCCGTCCGCCGCGGTCGCGGTCGGCGTGCCGACCATGACCACGAAGCCGGTGAGTGCGGTGACCAGCAGCAGTCGCCACCGCCGCCGTTGGTTGTCGTTCCTGTGACTCAAGCGCACAGAGATCTCCCTCCTAGATGGGTCGTTCGTGGTGCCGCACTAGCGCGATGCGCCGTGCAGCTCGCGGTCGAGGTCGGTGAGCGGGTGGTCGTCGAGGTCGGCCGGCTCGCTGCGGTGCGACGGCTCGGCGGGCCCCGGGTCGCCGGCGAACACGGCGTCGTCGAGGCGTCCCTCCTTGCGCGCGACGATGGTGGCCGCGACGCCGGCGGCGGTCACGTTGGTCATCGTGCGGGCCATGTCGGCGACCGTGCTGATGGGCAGCGTCAGCGCCAGGAACTCCAGGGGCAGCCCGGCAGCGGTGAGCACCGTGGTCGTGGTGATGGTCGCCGTGCCCGGCACGCCGGCGGTGCCGAGCGAGACGATCAGGCACAGGATCGCGAGCACGGCGTAGTCGGTGACGCCGTAGTCCATCCCGGTGGCGTTGATGCCCCACACGGCGACCAGCAGCGGCCAGATCGCCGCGCACCCGGGCATGCCGATCGTGGTGCCGAGGGGAGCGGTGAAGCCGGCGACGTCCGCCGGGACCCCGATCCGCCGAGTCAGCAGGTCGGTCGTCACCGGGAGCGTGCCGACACTGCTCTGGGTGGTGAACGCCGTCGCCTGTGCGGGCGCGAACTTGCGGAACCACGCGAACGGGTTGACGTCGGCGGCGACCCGCAGGAGCACGCCGTTGACGACGAAGGTGTCGACCGCGCAGACGGCGTACGTGATGGCGAGCAGGCTCGCCAGCGACCAGATGCGGGACCGGTCGTCCGCGGCGTTGGACACCGCCGTGGCGGTGAGCGCCAGCACGGCGTACGGCGTGAACCAGATGACGTAGCCGACGACGCGGTAGATGATCGCGCGGCCGGCGTCGAGCAGCGCCGCGAACGGCTTGACGACCTCGGGGTCGCGCTGCGCGACCGAGGCGTAGCCGATCGCGACCAGCAGCGTGAAGACGATGATCGGGATGATGTTGCCGTCGGCCAGGTCGCCGACGACGTTCTGCGGGAAGAAGTCGACGAAGACGTCGGTGAAGGGGCGCACGATCTGCTTCAGCGAGTTCGTGTCCACGTCGCCGCCGGAGCCGAGGCTCGCGCCGCGGCCGACGCCCAGCGCCAGGGCGACGCCGAGGGTCAGCACGATCGCGATGGCGGTCGTGAGCATCAGCCAGAAGACCGAGCGGAGGCCGACCCGGCGCAGCTCGCCGATGTCGCCGAGCGAGGTCACGCTCGACAGGATCGAGACGACGACGAGCGGACCGACGAGGGCGACGAGGCCGTTGACGTAGATCGTGCCGATCGGGTCGATGTACTCGACCTGGCCCTGGAAGACGACGCCGACCCCGACGCCGATGGCGAGCGCCAGCAGCGTCACGGCGGTGAAGTTCAGCCGGCGGCCGGCGAAGTGGATCCCGGCGAACAGGACGAGGACGACGGCCAGGGTCGTCAGGTTGGGCCAGTCCATTGACTCTCTCTCAGCTACAGGCGTGGTGGCGATCCGGGGCTGTAACAGCCACGTAATACGCCTTTGTATACCGAGTTACCCGACTTTGAGAAATGACGTGCCCACCGTGAGGCGCCAGAGGACCCATCCGTCTAGACCAGTTGTGGCGGCTTTCGGGACGGGGAGGGGTCGAAAATGTCGGGGTAGTCCCTGACGTTGTGGTTGGTCCGAGCGCGGATCGAGGACCAAATCGTCAGGGACTACCCCGACGATCGCCCGACCTCAGGCGTCGCGCAGGTCCAGCTCCTGTGCCCGGCGCCAGGCGTAGACCGGCTGGTAGCGGTCGTGCAGGGTGGTCATCAGGCTGATCAGGCAGAGGAAGAAGAACGTCGTCCAGCTGTGCCCGCTGCGTCCGAAGACGAAGTCGATCAGGCCGACCATCCCGACGTTGACCGCGATCCGGACGACGACCGCCAGCCCGGCTGACTCGAACGACCAGTTGCGGCGCGAGAAGAGGAGCGTGATCACGGCGTTCAGGGCGACGAGGGTGCCGATGGAGACGAACAGCTCCTGGGTCGAGACGGAGACCGTCGGCAGGAAGAGGCCGTAGATCGCGGACACCACGCCCACCAGCACGATCTTCTCCACCGTCATCCACGACACCACCCAGCCGCCGGCGATCTGGATCGCGGCCAGCTTGGCGCTGGTGTCGACGGCGTCCGGGATCGGGTCCGAGACGATCCGGAACGAGTGGTCCGGCTCGGGCAGTCGCGGACGTACGCCGAACCACAGGATCGCCGCGAGCAGCACGAGCAGGGAGATCAGCAGCGGCCACGCCCACCAGTAGTCCGCCAACGTGTCGGTCACGTCGAGCTCCGCGATGTGCAGCCAGTACTCCTGCGGCAGCTTGATGAAGATCCAGATGAACGCCGCCGTGAGGATCCAGGCGCGCTGCGTGACCGGGCGGGTGTTCCAGCGGGTGCGCCACAGCTCGTAGGCGATGAAGAAGTACTCGAACGTGTTGGGGAAGACCAGGAGCACCCAGCGCTCGTGGCTCACCTCGAAGATGAACGCACCGGCGAGCCGGTAGTAGAAGAGGAACCGCGCGACCGCGAACGCGTGCAGGTTGTCCCAGTTGCGCATCGCCGCGAGGTAGGCGATGGACAGGTAGAAGATGTCCATCGCCTTGTCGTAGTTCTGGTAGCCCGGCGGGTCGAAGCCGAACGCCTGGAAGATCGTCTGGTCGGCGGCGTCGAGCACCAGGCAGGCGATGATCGCGGGGAGCGGGAACCGCGGGATGAGCAGCGGCAGCAGGAACCGGCCGGCCACGACCGCGACGAACACCACGTCTTCCACGTGGGTGATCGTGGCAGAGATCCCGGTGTTCCGGGACAACCCACCCTGACGACCGGGACGCCGACCCGGCGAGGCTGGTGGCGACGACCTCAGAAAGGCCTGCCCATGCCCCGCTCGACCGTCCGCCTCGCCGTTGCGCTCGTAGTGATCGCGCTCGTCCTCCCGATCCTGAGCCTGGTCGCCATCCGGGCGGACTCCGCCGATCGGCCCGTGCGCACGGTGATCGCCGTCGCCGGCGAGCGAGTCGCGATCGCCGGCGCGGTGCCCCAGCGGGTACGCCGACCGGTCGCCCTGCAGCGCCGGGTCGGTGGCCACTGGCGGCAGATCGACCGGGCCAGGACCTCGGCCGCGGGCCGGTACGCCTTCCACCTGCGGGCCCGGGCCGCCACCTTCCGGGTCGTCGCGAGAGGCGTCCAGGCCGGGAGGGAGCGGCTCCCGGCCTGGACCTCGCGTCGTACGACGGTGCGTGTCCTGGCGAAGCACGTGGCGCTGCCGGTCCCGCCGACCGGCACGGTCCCCGTCAGGACCCCGCCGGCCGACGGTCCGCCGGTCGAGGACCCGCCGCCGGCTGCACGCAAGCCGTGGGTCACGGGCTACTACGCCGCGTGGTTCTGGGAGTGGCTCTATCCGCCGGAGGAGGTCGACATGACGGCGATGACGCACTTCGTGTTCGGCCGGGTCGCGCCGGGTGGCGGCTCACTCGGCGGCGACCCCACCGAGCTGATGGACGGCGCCTGGTCGGCGCAGGAGCCCGGCCGGGCTCCCGACGGCAGCGGCGACAGCATCGAGGACTACCTGATCGGTCGCGCCCACGTGGCGGGCACCAAGGCGCTGCTGATGCTCGGTGGCGACGGCGCCGACGGGCGGGGCTTCCTGAAGTCGACGGCCACGCCGCAGCTGCAGGACGAGTTCGTCGACAACGTCGTCGACTACCTCGTCGAGCACGACTACGACGGCGTCGACCTCGACTGGGAGAACTGCCTCGACGGTCACCCCGACTGCGTCGACGAGGGCGAGGACCCGGTCACGGCCGGGCAGGCCCAGCAGCGGCTGCTCGGGCTCATCGACGCGATCCGCGCCGAGATGGCGACCCGCGACCGCTACGCCGCCACTCCCGGCCTGCTGACCTTCCCCGGCTACGCGACCAAGATCAACGAGGACGCCGGCCGGCCCGAGCGCTGGCAGACCGACGTCGCGCTGAAGGTGGACCAGTACAACCTGATGACCTACGGCGTCGGCACGACCTGGAACGGCGGCGGCTGGCTCTCCTGGTTCTCCGGTGCGCTCTTCGGCGCCGGTGGGCTGAACCCGGTCGACATCTCCTCCAGCGTCGCGGCGTACCAGGCCAGCGGCGTGCCGCGGGACCGCATCGGGATCGGGGTCGGCTTCTACGGGATCTACTACGGCCCGGGCATCACGGCGCCGCGGCAGCCGACCGACGACAACCGGATCTACGAGGTCCAGGACGCACCGCTCTCCTACAGCGAGCTCGACCGGATGGGCTACTTCACGCACGGGACCCGGCACTGGGACGAGGAGGCGAAGTCGACCTACCAGCTGTACGACGGGGGCTACGTGCCCGCTCTCGACCCGGGCCGCTACCCGGCCGGGCTCCTGTCGTACGAGGACGAGCAGTCCATCGCCGCCAAGGGGAAGTGGGTCAGGGACACGGGGGTCGGCGGCACGATCCTGTGGACGATCAACTACGGCTGGCTGCCGCGCACCGGCACCAACCCGTTGCTGGACGCGGTGAAGGAGAGCTTCCTGGGGTGATCGGTCAGTCGGGCAGTACGTCGGCGCGCGCGTCGACCAGGTCGCTGGGAGCGGTCAGCCGCCAGGCCTCGAACACGAGCTCGGCGAGCTCGTCGCGCTCGACGCCCTCGAGGTGGACCACGACCCAGCCGAAGCCGCCCATGGTGAACTGCACCTCGAACACGTCGGGCCGCTCGGCGACGAGCGCCACCTGCTCCGCGATGGTCTGCTTCAGGCCGACCGTGCGCGTGGGCTCCCACAGGTAGCCGAAGACCCGGCGGCCGACGTCGAAGCGCCAGTAGCGGTCGTGGTCGGAGCGGTGGACCTCCGGCAGCTGCTCGACCAGCGACACGAAGTCGGAGATCGCGCAGCCGGACACAGGAAGGAGTCTGGCGCAGACCACCGACACTCCACCGGGTGTTGGGGGAACGTTGGGCACTCGCCCGGCGTTGAACCCAGTGAGCCCGCTTAGGATGGGCTTGTTGAGGTGACCCGTCACAGCGACGACACCCCCGGCCTCGAGGAGAGACCAACATGCAGAGCAACAACCCGGCGCTTCGCCGTTCGGCGGAGTTCAGCGCCAACAGCAACGCCCAGACCGGCTACACCGACCCCTCCAGCTGGGGCACGGGCACGCCGGGCCAGCCCGGCGTGCAGACCCCGGTCGCCACCGGCGGCCCGATGACCGTCGACTCTGTCGTCCAGAAGACCGCGATCTCGGTCGGCCTCGTGATGATCGTCGCCGCCGCGACCTGGGCCATGACCCCGGCCATCGACCCCGACACGAACGCCGACCTCGGCCCGCTGATCGCCCTGATGACGATCGGCTCGCTCGGCGCCTTCGCGCTGTCGCTGGTCAACTCGTTCAAGCGCGTGATCAGCCCGGTCCTCGTGCTGGCCTTCGCGGCCCTCGAGGGCCTGGCGCTCGGCGGCCTGTCGAAGTTCTTCGACGCGATCTACGGCGACCACATCGTCATGCAGGCCGTGATCGGTACGTTTGCGGCCTTCGCCGGCACGCTCGCGGCGTACAAGTTCTTCGACATCCAGGTCGGCAAGCGCTTCCGCACCTTCGTCATCGCCGCGATGTTCGGCATGGTGGCCCTCAGCCTGCTCGAGGTCGTGTTCAGCCTCTTCGGCAGTGGTCTCGGCATCTTCGGCAACGGCAGCGCGGGTCTCATCTTCGCGATCGCCGGCCTGGTCCTCGGTGTGTTCATGCTGATCCTCGACTTCGACTTCGCCGAGCAGCTCATCGCTCACGGCGCGCCGGAGCGGGAGGCCTGGCGGGTCGCCTTCGGCCTGACCGTCAGCCTGGTCTGGATCTACACCAACCTGCTGCGCATCCTGGCGATCCTGAACTCCGACTGATCGCCGACCAGCACGTACGACGAAGGCCCCGGAGCGATCCGGGGCCTTCGCTCATTTTCCGTCAAGCCAGGCGAGGACGGCGAGGACGCGTCGGTTGTCGTCGGACGCCACCGGCAGGTCGAGCTTGGTGAAGATCGCGTTGGTGTGCTTGCCCACCGCCTTCTCCGAGACGAAGAGCCGGGCAGCGATCGCGGCGTTGGAGCGGCCCTCGGCCATCAGGGTCAGCACCTCCCGCTCGCGGGGTGTGAGCCGCTCGAGCGGCTGCTCGCGACCGGCGCCCGCGACCAGCCCGGCCACGACCTCCGGGTCGAGCACGGTGCCGCCCGCGGCGACCTGGCGCACCGACGCGACGAAGCCGTCGACGTCCGCGACCCGGTCCTTGAGCAGGTAGCCGACCGCGCCCTCGCCGCTGGCCAGCAGCTCGCGGGCGTAGAGCGGCTCGACGTACTGGCTGAGCACCAGCACCGGGAAGCCCGGCCGCTCCCGGCGTGCCTCGACGGCGGCGACCAGGCCCTCGGTGGAGTACGACGGCGGCATGCGTACGTCGACCACGGCGACGTCCACCGACGGGTCGGCGAGGGCCCGGGTCAGCGACGGCGCGTTGTCGACCGCTTCGGCCGCCGTGAAGCCGCTCGCCTCGAGGATCCGGGTCAGCCCCACGCGCAGCAGGGCCTGGTCCTCGGCGACGACGACCCTCAGCTGGTCGGGCACGGCACCTCCAGGCTCACGACGGTCGGCCCGCCCGGCGGGCTGGCGACGTCCAGGGTGCCGTCGAAGGCCGCGAGCCTCCGGGCGATGCCGGCCAGGCCGCTCCCGGCCGGGTCGGCGCCGCCGCTGCCGTCGTCGCCGACGACCAGCCGCAGGACGTCGTGGCGGACGCTGCCGGAGACCCACGCCCGCGACGCGCCCGCGTGCTTCACGGTGTTGGCGAGGCACTCGGCGACGGCGAAGTAGGCCGCCGACTCGACCGGGCCGGGCAGCTTCACCGGCAGGTCGAGCGAGACCGTCACCGGCAGCGGGATCGGCAGCGCGAGCGCCTCGATGCCTCCGGCGAGCCCGCGGTCGGCGAGCGCAGGCGGGTGGATGCCGCGGACGACGGAGCGCAGGTCCTCGAGGGCGGAGATCGTGGTCTCGCGGGCCTCGCGGAGCAGCTCGGCGGCACCTTCGGGATCGGTGGCGATCAGTTTCTCGGCGAGGCCGACGTTCATGCCGACGGCCGCGATCCGGGCCTGGGCGCCGTCGTGGAGGTCGCGCTCGATCCGGCGTACCTCCGCGGCGCTGTGGTCGAGCGTCTCGGTGCGGGACGCGGCGACCGCCTCGACCCGGCGCTCGAGCTGCTCGACCCGGGAGTGGCCGAGGATGTTGCGCTCGGCGACGGCGCGACCGCGGACCAGGGCGGGCGTGGCGCACCACCAGGCCACCAGCAGCGGACCGTCGAGCAGCACCAGCAGCCACCAGAACACGCCACCGTCGAGCGTGGCCCCGACGAGGTGCACGACGGGGGAGACCAGGAAGGCGACCGGCAGCAGCGACATCACGAAGCCGCCGGTCGCCGAGAACCACAGGAACCCGATGTCGCGCCACCGCGCCTTGTCCCGCAGCCAGCGCAGTGGCCGGGTGACGAGGTTGGTGCCCGTCGTGTCGGCGTACGCCGTCGTGATCGGGGTGCCGAGCAGGTCGCCGCTGACCCGCCGGTGCACGGCGGTCAGCGCTGCGGTGGCGGGGACGACGGCGAACGCGAGCGCGAAGCCGACGACGACCAGCCCCAGGGGGATGCACAGGATCGACAGGATCGCGAGCGCGAGCGACGGGGCCATCGACGCCGCGTAGCCGGCGGAGACCCCGGTCAGCCGGAGCCGGTCGACGAAGGCGTCACCGTCGACCGGCGTGGGCCGGGTCGACCCGATCTTCCGCAGAGGCATGGCGGTCCAGTCTGTCACCGGACGACCCCGGTCAGCGGCCCCAACCGCCGTACGGCGTAGCGCGCGGACAGCAAGGTGAGCAGGACGGTCCCGGCAACCAGCAGGGGCGGCAGCCAGAGCTCGCCGTCGGGCACCAGGCCCTCGTCGCGGGCGATCGCGAACGGGACAACGGTCGCCAGGGAGGCCACCAGCCCGAGGACGACACCGATCCCGGCGACGATCGCCGCCTCCGCGAGGACCGAGCGCTCGACCTGAGCCGAGGTGGCGCCCAGCTGCCGCAGCCGCCGCAGCTCCGCCCGTCGGCCGGCGACGACCGCCGCGAACGCGTTGACCACCATCACGGCGGCGAAGAGCGCCACCATGCCGGTGACGACGTTGTTGAGCAGGTTGATCGTGTCGCCCTCGGGGTGGCCGGCGCCGATGGTGCGGTGGTCGATCCCGACCAGCATCAGGACGCCGACGGCTCCAGCGGTGAGCACGATGACCGGTGCCAGGACGCCGCCCAGGAGCTGGGAGCGGCGCGAGGTGTTGTACGCCGCCAGCCACCCCACGACACCGGAGCGGCCGACCGCGGGAGCGACCAGGCGCGAGCCCCAGCGCAGCAGGGTGGGAGCCAGCACGGCCAGCCCGACGCCGACCAGGATCGAGCTCGACCCGCTGGTGGACATGGCGGCGTAGGGGTCGTCCTGGTGGGCGGTCACGGTGATCGTCACGACCGCCATGCCGACGCCGTACGCGACCAGCACCAGCCCGATCGCGACCCGCCACCACGGCATCCGGCCGGAGCCGCCGCGGGCATCGGCGATCGCGAGGGTGGCGGGCCCGTTGGTCGTACGACGGGCGGTGACCGCGGCCGCGACCAGGCTGGTCAGCACCACGAGCAGCGCGGTGCCACCGAGGGCGGCGAGGCCACCGCCGTACGACACGTCGTCGGCGACCATGCCGCCGTTGCGCAGCATGGCGAGGAGCAGGAAGCCGGCGGGCCACGCGACGACCGCGCCGAGCGCGGCGCCGACGCCGGTGACCACGGCGGACTCCGCCAGCACCAGCCGCCGGGCCTGGCGCGGCGTCGCTCCGACGACCCGCAGCAGGCCGATCTCCTCGGCGCGCTGACGCACCGTGATGGCCAGGGTGGAGGCGACGGAGAACAGCACGATCAGGCTGCCCCAGCCGCCCACGACCAGCCCCATGATCGTGAGGGTCTCGGCGTCGTCAGCGGAGACGTCGGAGGTCGCCGTCTGCGCGAGCGTCGCGAACGCGCCGATCAGCACCGCACCGAGGAAGACCGACAGGAACGTCGCCGTGAAGGCGGTCGCCCGGTGCCGCAGCGATGCCCAGGCCAGGGTGGTCATCGGGCCACCCCCGCCACCAGCTCGTCGAGGTGCGCCATCTGGCCGGCCACGGCGTCGGCGGTGGGCCGGTCCATCCGGCCGGCGACCCGGCCGTCGACCAGGAAGACCGCGGCGTCGGCGTACGACGCCGCGACCGGGTCGTGGGTGACCATCACGACGGTCTGCCCGAGCGAGTCGACGCTGTCGCGCAGCAGCGCGAGGACGTCGCGGGCGGTGGTGGAGTCGAGGGCGCCGGTCGGCTCGTCGGCGAGTACGACGGCCGGGTCGGTGACCAGCGCCCGCGCGATCGCCACCCGCTGCTGCTGGCCGCCGGACAGCGCGTCCGGGAGGTGCCGGCCGCGGTCGCCGAGACCGACGCGGTCGAGCAGGTTGCGGACCCGGGCCAGGTCGTGGCGGCGGCCGGCGAGCCGCAGCGGGAGGCCGACGTTCTGCTCGGCGGTGAGGTAGGGCATCAGGTGGAAGCCCTGGAAGACGAAGCCGATCCGGTCGCGGCGGAGCCGGGTGCGGTCGTTCTCGCTCCAGTCGGTGATGTCCTGGCCGTCGACGAGGACGCGGCCGTCGGTCGGACGATCGAGGCCGGCCGCGCAGCTGAGGAACGTGGACTTGCCGGAGCCGGACGGTCCCATGACCGCCGTGAACGTGCCGGGGGCGAAGGCGAGGTCGACACCGGCGAGCGCGGTGACCTCGCCGGCGCCCTCGCCGTAGGTCCGGGTCAGTCCACGGACCTCGAGTGCGGGAGCTGAGTTCATGTCTCGACGCTAGGGACGCGCGAGCGCGGACTCGATGGGGCCAGACCGCCAACGGGGGTAGGGCTAGCCCTACCCCTCCACGTCGTCGAGAGCGGCTTCCTGCTCGGTCTCCTCGGGCGCCTCGTCCTCGGTGCCGTGGTGCCGGCGGCGGTGCCGCAGCTCCACCCAGAGCCCGCGTACGCCGCGGCGCGAGCCGCCGACCTCCGTGCCACCGAGCTCGGTGCCGGGCACGTCGACGGCCTGGACCGCTGCGGTCGCGATCGGCAGCACGCCCTCGCCGCGGTAGGCCTCCGGCTCGGTCTCGTCGTCGGGGGTCAGGCCCAGGGCGGCCAGCGTCGAGGGAAGCAGCACCTGCGCCAGCGAGCGGTAGCCGCTGGCCGAGGGGTGGAACCGGTCAGGCCCGAAGAGCACCGCGGGCGCGGCCGCGAACTCCGGCCCGAGGATGGAGCCCAGCGACACGGTGCGTCCACCCTCCTCCAGGACCGCGATGGTCTGCGCGGCCGCGAGCCGGCGCGACCAGAGGCGGGCGATCTGCCTGAGCGGCGGCATGATCGGCTCGATCGTGCCGAGGTCGGGGCAGGTGCCGACCAGCACCGCGACCCCGGCGTCGTGGAGCCGGCGCACGGCCTCCAACAGGTGTCGCACCGAGGCTGTGGGCAACACCCGGTGGGTGACGTCGTTGGCGCCGATCAGGATGACCGCCACGTCAGGGTTGGTGGGCAGGGCCCGGCTGAGCTGGGTGGCGAGGTCCGACGACCGGGCGCCGACGACAGCGAAGGCCCGGAGGTGCACCCGGCGGTCGGCGAGCTCCGCGACGCCGCTCGCGAGCCGAGCGCCGGGGGTCTCCTCGACCCGGTGGACGCCGTACCCCGCGGCACTGGAGTCGCCGAGCAGGGCGACCTTGATCGCCGGACCGGGTCGGCCGCGGCCGTACCACCCGGTCGGGTCCGGCGGGTCGCCCTCGGCGTTCCCGATCGTGTGGCGCGCGGCCTCCGCCTCCAGCCGGAGCACGCCGTAGAGGCTTGCGCCGAGCACGGACAGGCCGCCCCCGCCGTACACAGCGGCGGAGGCCAGCTTGCGCGCGGCGGCTGCTTTACCCACGCCCTCACCCTACGGAGGGGGACCAGCCGGTATGCACGGGGTTTCCCCGGTGGTGACTCCCGCAACTAGATTGACTCAATGCAGTACGTGAACTCACTCCTGGACCTGATCGGCAACACCCCGCTGCTCAGACTGTCCAAGTCCATGGGCTCCCTCGACGGCGCTAAGGGACCGATCGTCCTGGCCAAGGTGGAGTACCTCAACCCCGGCGGCTCCGTGAAGGACCGCATCGCGACCCGGATGATCGAGGCCGCCGAGGCGTCCGGCGAGCTCCAGCC
>Ga0164307_10001139_pt1 | contig 11919 bp, 2 predicted proteins | sample Whisoiple_243_MG_FD_110214 | JGI IMG/M metagenome (GOLD analysis project Ga0164307, IMG submission 110214) | Soil microbial communities amended with fresh organic matter from upstate New York, USA - Whitman soil sample_243_MG | ecosystem: Environmental > Terrestrial > Soil > Unclassified >...
AGGCCTTTCCCTGGGACGCGGCTCCACGTTACCTGATCCGCGACCGTGACGCCGTATATGGTGCAGTAGTCACCCGCCGCCTGCGCGCCATGGGCATTCGGGACAAGCCGACCGCACCGGCTTCACCCTGGCAGAACGGCTTCGCCGAACGGCTGATCGGATCGATCCGGCGTGAGTGTGTGGACCCCATCATTGTCGTGGGCGAGGCGCATCTGCGCCGAATTCTGAAATCCTATGCTGACTATTACAACGGCGTCCGGACGCACCGATCATTGAACGAAGATGCGCCGATCTCTCGTCAAATTTAGCGGGCCGAAAGCATCAAATCACACGCCCTCCTTGGCGGACTTCATCACCACTACGTCCGGGTTTGAGCTTTCGGTACAAACAGCCGGCAGAACAGGTGCTGAAGGAATATTCGGCGCCAGACACGCCGGCAATAATCGCCGAAAGTGAAGATCCGCATGGTGCTGGACGGGCGCGGGTCGAGCTACGTGACCGGATTGGCTAAGTGGCTCGAAGGCAAGGCATGCAGCGTGTGCGCGGGGCGCCGTATCACCTTCGGTGGAATCCTCAAATAAGCAATTATCCGCCGTCCGGCGCCTTCACGCTCTCGAACATGCCCGCAATCGCCTTCTGGGCTTCCTGCTGGATCTGCTTGAGGTGCGCCTCATCGCGGAAACTCTCGGCATAGATCTTGTAGATATCCTCGGTGCCGGATGGCCGCGCGGCGAACCAGCCGTTGTCGGCAACCACCTTGATGCCGCCAAACGGCTGGCCGTTGCCGGGAGCCGCATTTAACGTCGCGCGGACCGGTTCGCCGGCAAGTTCCTTGATGCCGAGACGGTCTGGTGAAAGCCACTTCAGCAGGTTTTTCTGTTCGACGTTGGCCGGCGCATCGATGCGTTCATAAAACGGCACACCCAGCTCGCGGGTGATGCCTTCAAACACCTCACCCGGATCGCGCCTGGTCCGCGCCGTGATCTCGGCGGCCAGTAGGCCCAAAATGAGTCCGTCCTTGTCCGTGGTCCAGACCGTTCCGTCGCGCCGCAGGAATGACGCACCCGCGCTCTCCTCTCCGGCGAAACCAAACGAGCCGCCGAGGAGGCCATCGGCGAACCATTTGAAACCGACCGGCGTCTCCACCAGTTTGCGGCCGAGTTTTGCCGCGACGCGGTCGATGATTCCGCTGCTGACGATGGTCTTGCCGACCGCGCTGCCGGCAGGCCAATCCGCCCGGTTGGCGAACAGATAGGATATGGCGGCGGCCAGGTAGTGGTTGGGATTCATCAGCCCGTTCGACCGTGTCACGATGCCATGGCGGTCGGCGTCGGTGTCGTTGGCGAAGGCGACGTCGAACTTATCGCGCATGCCGATCAGCCGCGCCATGGCATAAGGCGATGAGCAATCCATACGGATCTTTCCGTCCGAATCCAGCGTCATGAAGGCAAATGCCGGATCGACCGCGTCGCTGACGATGGTGGCAGCAAGACCATAACGTTCGATGATCGGCCGCCAATAACCCACGGCGGCGCCGCCCAGCGGATCGATCCCCACGGTCACGCCCGATGCGCGGATCGCCTCCATGTCGATGACATTCGCGAGGTCGGCGACATAGGGTCCGATGTAATCGTAGCGGTGCACGCTGGCTGATCGACGCGCGCGCTCGAACGACATCCGCCTGACGCCCCGAAGATCTGCCTCGAGCAGCGCATTGGCCCTTCGCTCGATCCAGCCGGTGATGTCGGTATCGGCCGGTCCGCCATTCGGCGGGTTGTATTTGAAACCGCCGTCTTCGGGCGGATTATGCGAGGGCGTAATGACGACGCCGTCGGCCAGACTGCCGCTTCGGTTCCTGTTGGTAGTGAGAATCGCGTGCGAAATCACCGGCGTCGGCGTGTACCCGTCGTGCGCGTCAATCATGGTGGTCACGCCATTGGCCGCGAACACTTCCAGCGCGCTGGCCAGTGCCGGGATCGACAGTGCATGGGTATCGATCCCGATGAACAGCGGCCCGGTGATGCGGGCACCGCGCCGATGCTCGCAGATCGCCTGGCTGATGGCTAGGATGTGCGCCTCATTGAAGGCGTTGTTGAAGGCGGAGCCGCGATGCCCAGAGGTTCCGAAGGCGACGCGCTGCGATGGCACCGCCGGATCCGGCCGGCCGGAGAAATACGCCGTCACCAACCGCGGCACATTGACCAGCATGGACGCCGGGGCCGTCTTGCCCGCCAGCGGACTTACCTCGGCAGCCATCTCACTCTCCGCCAACGGTTCGGGCTGCATTTCGAGCGCGCCGCAAGTCTCTAATCATCCCAGCACGACCTTGATCAGATGGGTTGCGCCGTCGTCCGCCAGCGGAAACAGCGTGAGGTCGCCGGTCGGCGCCTTGCCGTCCAGTTCGGCAAGCACAACGCCAGTGCTGACACCCCGCGGGTTTTCGACCCGAATGTCATAGTTGGCGGAACGGTGGCGGAACAGGATCCCGAAGCCCGGCCAAGCCTTCGGGATGCATGGATCAATCCGCAGCGACTGGCCCAGAACGCGTAGACCGAGGATGCTCTCGATCCCGGCGCGCTGCATCCATCCCGCCGAGCCCGTATACCAGGTCCAGCCGCCGCGTCCGACATGCGGCGCCACCGCATAGATGTCGGCGGCGACCACATAAGGCTCGGTCTTGTAGCGAAGCACATCGGCCCGGGTGCGGGCATGATTGATCGGATTGAGCAGGGAGAACAGCCCTGCGGCCTTGTCGCCCTCCCCAAGCTTCGCCAACGCCATCACCGACCACAGCGCGGCATGGGTGTACTGACCGCCGTTCTCGCGCACGCCGGGCGGATATCCCTTGATGTAGCCCGGATCCAGCCGCGTCTTGTCGAACGGTGGCTTGAACAGCAGAGCGACGCCGTCCTGTGGACGCACCAGTTCGCGCTCCACGGCAGCCATCGAGTGCGCGGCACGTTCGGGACCGGCGGCCTGCGAGATCACCGCCCAGGACTGGGCGATGCAGTCGATCCGGCATTCCTCGCTCGCCGCCGACCCCAGCGCGGTGCCGTCATCAAACCAGCCGCGCCGGTACCAATCGCCGTCCCAGGCCTCTGAATTGGCCGAGACCTGGAGAGCCTTGGCATGCGCCCGCCACAGCGTGGCGCGGGTGGTTTCGCCGCGGGCCACAGCCAACGGAGCGAACGCCGTCAGCGTCGCGTACAGCAGCCAGCCGAGCCAGACGCTTTCCCCCATTCCCTTTTCACCGACGCGGTTCATTCCGTCGTTCCAGTCGCCGGTCCCCATCAAGGGCAGGCCGTGGGCACCGGTGGCAAGGCTTTGGTCGAGCGCCCGCGCGCAGTGCTCGAACAGCGTGGTGGCCTCGTCCGAAACCATCGGCTGAAAGAAACTGTCGTGCTCGTCTGGCGAAAGTTTCGGCCCTTCCAAGAATGCGATCGTCTCGTCCAGAACTGCGCGGTCGCCGCTGCCTTCGATGTAGTGGGCGGTAGCGTAGGCCAACCACGCCCGGTCGTCGGAAATGCGGGTGCGCACGCCCTGCCCCGAGTGGGGGAGCCACCAATGCTGGACGTCGCCCTCGACGAACTGCCGCCCCGCCGCCCGCAACAGATGCTCGCGAGTCATCTCCGGACGCGAGGCGACCAGGGCAGTGCCGTCCTGCAGCTGATCGCGGAAGCCATAGGCGCCGCTGGCCTGATAGAACGCCGAGCGGGCCCAGACCCGGCAGGCGATGGTCTGATACAGGAGCCAGCCGTTCAGCATGATGTCCATGGAGCGGTCCGGCGTGGTCACCTGCACGCTGCCGAGAACGTCGTCCCAATATCCGGCGATCTCCCGTTCGATGGCGTCGAGATCCGCATCTCGATAACGCGCGATCAGACCCCTGGCATCGTCCACATCGGTAGCCTGGCCGATCAGAAGCACGATCTCGAGGCTCTCGCCGGGCGCGATTCTGACGGTCGTCGTCATCGCGATGCAGGGGTCCAGTCCGGCACCCGCCAGCTTGGACAACGCGACCGTGCCTCGTAGAGCTTCGGGACGAGCGAGCGTTCCGTTGCGGCCGATGAATTCCCGCCGGTCGCAGGTCCACCCCTGCTGGCGGCCGCCCATGTCGGCAAACGAGATTCGCGACCCGAAGGCGGCGCTCCACGGATTTCGCGCGAAGACCGCCCCGGTCGCCGCATCGACCTCGGTCGTGATGTAGGCCGCCGAGGCCTGGCGAGACGGCGATAGGACCCATTCCGCATAGGCAGCAATAGTCAGCTTCCGCGTGCGGTTTGACCGGTTGTGCAGCTTGAGACGGGAGATCTTAGCCGGATCGCCGAGCGGAACGAACTGCGTCAGGTCGACGTCGATTTCCCGTGCGGTGTGAGTGAACCGGCTGTATCCCCGGCCGTGCCGCGCGACATAGGTCACCGCCTCGTCGCGGATCGGCAACGCGGTGGCGCTCCAGAGGTCGCCGGAGGCGTCATCGCGCAGATAGACCGCTTCGCCGGAACGGTCGGTCACCGGATCGTTCGACCACGGCGTCAGCTGGTTTTCGCGGCTGTTCACCGACCAGGTGCTGCCGCCGCCTTCGGTCCCAACCTGAAATCCAAAATTAGGATTGGCGACGACGTTGATCCACGGCGCCGGTGTCGACTGGCCCGGTCCGAGCACCGTCACATATTCGCGGCCGTGACCCGAGAACCCGCCGAGACCGTTGAAGAATTCGAGGGACTCCGAGGCCGGCGCCCCGCCCGGTGATGCGCCCGCCTTGGCCGCCACTTGTTTCGCGGGCAGCGCCTTCGCAACCTCGGCATCGGGCACGCGGTCGAGCTGATCGGCGAGCGAACCGCGCTGTCCGACCAATACCGCCCGCGAAACCGACAGCAGATGCGCACGGGCCTCGGACGAAATCAGGTCGGTCCGGAGCACGTACACCCGCCCGGTGGCGCGATCGACGCCCGGGATGACCCGCGACTGGCTGGTCCTTGCCAGGGCCTCGATCGCGATCTGCAGATCCTGCACGTAGGAGGATGCTCGCTCGTTCAGGATTACCAGATCGACCGCCAGACGCTTCATCCCCCAGTATTCGTGGGCCTGCAGCATCTGATGCACCAGATCCAGATTTTCCGAATCTGAAATGCGCAGCAGCAGGATCGGCAGGTCCCCCGAGATTCCCAGCGGCCAGAGGAGGGACTGCGGACCTGTCCCGCGAAGGATGGCTTCGGACGACGGCCTCAGCGTCGGGGCTGCATAGAGCAGGTGTCCCGCAAGGCGCTGAAACAGGCTGGCTTCCCCGGGGCTGATGCCGATGTGGCGGAGTTGCACCTGAGCCTGGGTCCAGGCCAGCGTCGACGCCCGCTCGAAGGCGGTGGTGTCGCGGTGCTTGTCCACGAGGTCGAGCAGTTCCTCCCGGGTGGGGGCTACCATGGTCCAGAACGCCACGCGTACCGTTGCCCCGGGCGCAACACGCACCCGGCGGCGTAGCGCGAACACCGGATCAAGCACGGTGCCGACCGTGCCCGACAGCGGCTGGCCGTCGATCGCCGCAACCGCGGTCCGGACGCTGCCGCCGCGCCCAAGGAACCGGGCGCGGTCGGTTTCGACTTCGATTTTTCCGACGGCCGCGCCGTCCAGCACCGAAAGATGCGCCGCCCAGACCTGCGGCTCATCCGGCGAGCGGCGCCGTCGCGTCGCCAGAACGGCGCCTTCGTCGGCAAGATATTCGGTCTGCACGAACAGTTTCGAGAAGGCCGGATGCGCCACGTCCGCCGCCGGCGGCGCCAGCACGATCTCGCAGTAGGAGGTGAGTTCGACCTCCCGCACATGGCTACCGACATTGGTCAAAGATATCCGGCGGACTTCCGCGTCGTCTTCCGCCGAGACCACGATCTCCTGAACCGTCGTCAGCGATCCGTCATGCCGGGTAAACTGGGCACGGTCCTCATTGAATACCACCTCATAGGAATCGGGTTCGACGCCGCTCGGCTGGAAACCCGCGGACCAGACCTTGCCGCTGGCGACGTCTCGCAGAAAAACGTAGGAGCCCCAATCGTCGCAGGTGGCGTCCTCGCGCCAGCGTGTGACCGCAAGATCTCTCCATCGACTGTAGCCCGAACCGGCGGCGGTGACCATCACGGCGTAACGACCGTTCGACAACAGCTTCGTTGCCGGGGTCGACCCGTGCGGAGTCGTCAGGCGCCTTCCGCCGGAGGGCGTGATTTGGCGGCTGGCCACGGTAGCCTTTGCCTCCGAGGCCCAAGGCAACGCGACCGCGACATTTCGCGGGGTCCGCTCCTGCAGCAACAGCTCGGTCGCCTGCACGATCGGATCGCCGTGAAACCGCCCCCGCATTGCGCCGTCCAACAGCGTGTCGGCGATGGCGACGATGGTCATACCCTGATGATGCGCCATGAAGGCTTGCACGACGGCAACGCGGCTGCCCTCCGGCACCCGGCTCGCGGTGTAGTCCAGCGCCTCATAGAAGCCGTAGGCTCCTCTGGCGCCGGCGGCATCAAGCCTGGCATAATTCTCCGCCGCCTCGTGCGGCCTGACCATCGCCGCAAGCGCGGTGGCGTAGGGCGCGATGACCGTGTTGGCGCCAAGCCCGCGCTTCAGGCCCAGACCGGGCACGCCGAAATTCAAATATTGGTACGTCATCTCGATGTCGCGCGCATTGTAGGCAGATTCCGACACGCCCCATGGCACGCCGCGGGCCGCGCCATAGTCCATCTGCCGCTGCACGATCAGCCTGGATGTCTGTTCGAGCAGGCTTCCGGCGGGGGCGCGCATGACCAGCGAAGGCATCAGGTATTCGAACATCGACCCCGACCAGGAGATCAGCGCTGCGCCGTTCGCAACCGGCGTCACCGCACGACCAAGCCGGAACCAGTGCCGTGCCGGAATGTCGCCCTTGGCGATGGCCAGGAAGCTTGCCAGACGCGCTTCCGACGCCAGCAAGTCGTAGCAGTTCGGATCGAGCTTTCCTTCGGACGCCGCGTAGCCGATCGCGAGCAGCTGTCGGTCCCGGTCGAACAGGAACCCGTATTCCATCTCGAGCGCCATGGCCCGGGCCTGTCCGGCAAGCCTCAAGAGGCGTGCAGCCGGCTCCGCCCTCTCCGCTTCCGCAAAATCCCGGCTGTGGCTTTTGATGGCTTGGCGCACCGCATCGGCCCAGAACACCAGATCCGACCCGGTCTTCTTGCCGCTCTCGATCGAGAGCGCCATGCAGATGTCGACGATGGTCTCGGCACGCACCGCAAATCCGGCGAGACGCTCCGGCATGTCTTCGTGGCTTTCCGGTGTCTTCCGAAGCTCGTCGGCCAATGCCGTTATGGCATCGTGGAGCTGGCGCCACGTCACGGTCTGGGTGCGCCGGCCGTCGCTGACGCGGCCGGCCTCCTGCCGCGTCAGCTCAAGCGCGTCGGCGACGCCTGCGAGGCGGACCGCGTCGCCCGACGAACTGCCGGCCCAATCCGAACATGCGCCGGCCAGCGCGATCAGATGACCCGCCAGGTTGCCGCTGTCCACGGTGGAGACATAGGGCGGATCGAGAGTCCGCAGATCCTTGGTATCGTACCAATTGTAGAAATGCCCGTGGAAGCGGTCGAGCTTGCCCATCGTCGACAATGTCGCCTCGAGGCGCTCGACGGCCTCGGCCGTGCTGACCCAGCCGAAATCGCGGGCGGTCACGACAGACAGAAGATACAGAGCCATATTGGTCGGCGAGGTGCGGTGCGCGAGTGCAGCCGGATCTTCCTGAAAATTGTCCGGCGGCAGCATGTTGTCGGCGGCAGTGACAAAGGACTCGAAGAAACGCCAGGTCCGCCGCGCCGTTAGGCGCAGCGCGCCGGCGTCGGCGGCAGACATCGTCAGCCGGCCGCCGACGCGGGGTGACTGACTGGTCCGGTAGGCAAATGCCGGCGACACCATCCAGAGCGCCGCGAACGGCAGCACCAGCGGCCATGTTCCATGGCCCGAGGCAACCGAAACCACCAGAGCCAGAGCCGCGACGACGACGCCCCCGGCCATCCGGCGATAGAAGCCGGCAAGGCTGGATTGCGGACCCGCGGCGGCCTGCGCCGCCGTCGTCCATTCGAGCAGATGACGGTGGGTGACGAACAGGCGGACCAGCGTGCGCGCGATGGCGTCGCCCATCGACCAGGCCTGATGCGCCAGCAGAACGATCAGGAGCCCGGATTGCGCCAGTGCGAGTCGCAGATCGACGCCTAAAGCACCGACATGACTGCGCAACGAAATCCCGGACCTCACGGGAACAATCGCCAGCACCACCGGAATCAGGGTCGGCAACATGATGGTGGCGAGAATGAAGGACGTCCAGATGACAGCCGCTTCCGGCGTCAGGCTCCAGCCCAGCAACAGTCCCAGGACGGCCGACGGCGTCGACAGAGTCCGGCGCAGATTGTCGAGCATCTTCCATCGGCCCATGGCCGGGATTGCGCCGCCACTGCCGTAGCCAAGGCCGCTCCCGAAAATCCATGGCAGGAGCTGCCAGTCGCCGCGCGCCCAGCGGTGGTGACGCGACGCCGCGACATCGTAGCGGGCCGGAAATTCCTCGACAACCTCGACATCCGAGGCCAGACCGGCACGGGCGAACACGCCCTCGAACAGATCATGGCTCAGCAGCGTCGAGTCTGGCACGCGGTCTGCCAGCGCCTGTTCGAACGCATCCACATCGTAGATGCCCTTGCCGGCGTAGGAGCCCTCGCCAAACAGATCCTGATACACGTCGGATATCGCCGCCGCATAAGGATCGATGCCGTTCATGCTGGAGAAGATGCGCTGGAACGGCGAGCCTTCACGCCCGACCGGCAGCGACGGGGTTACCCGCGGCTGCAGCACGGCGTAGCCCTCGGTGACCCGGCCCGAAATGGCGTCGAAACGCGGCCGGTTGAGCGGATGGGCCATCTTGCCGATCAGTCTGCGCACCGTGTCGCGCGGCAATCTGGTGTCCGCGTCGAGAGTGATGACGTAGCGCACGTTGCGCGGAACCTCCGGGAACTGGCCATCAATGGCGACGAAAGTGGTGCCCTTGGCGCCGCGCAACAGATGATTGAGCTCGTGCAGCTTGCCCCGCTTGCGTTCCCAGCCGATCCAGCGCTGCTCGCTCTCGTTCCAGACCCTGTGCCTGTGCAGCAGCAAAAACCGTTTGCCGCCCGGGGCCGCTGCGTACCGCCGATTCAGTTTGGCGATGCCCTCTACCGCGACAGCGAGCAGAGATTCGTCGCCATCCTTCCGTTCGCTGTCGGCATCGGCCCAATCTGACAGCAGCGCGTAATGCAGATCGCCTTCCGGACTGGCAAGGTGGTGGATTTCCAGCCGCTCGATGTGCTCCTCTATCGAATCCGGCGTCGTCAGCAAAGTCGGAACCGCAACCAGCGTGCGGAGGTGCGAAGGCACGCCGGTACCGAGCTCGAGCGCCGGCAGCAGTGTCGCACCAATCGTCCGTGTCACCATCTGGTTGACCAGCGCGACCGACAAGTCGATCGCGGGAATGACGCCGATGCAGCCGAGCATGGCCAGCCAAGTCCCGGTGAGGCCTGTCGACGCCAGCAGCAGCAGCGGTACCGTCAATAGCGCGCCGGCGACGATGACGCCTGCGCCTACGTAGCCGCGGATGCCGAGCGCCCGGCCAGACCGGCGGAACCAGGCGCGGGGCGAAGGCCGGAAGCCGATCGCTCGTTCGAAGGCCCAGCGCCCGCCGGCTAGAAGGTGATACCCGGGATCGCTTCGGCGTTCAAAGTCGATCGAATTGCCGTTGCCCGACGCCATCTCCGCAGCCATGACGGCGCGTTTAGCGATTTCTATCTCGGCGCGGTCCGAGCCGCGCGCCAGTTCCTCGATGGCGCTGCGATACAAGTTGCGGGTCGGAAAATCCATCGCCGTAAAGTTCCCGCCGGCTCCCAGGATGTCATCGACCGGACTCATCCGCTCGAACAGTTCCGTCCAGTCGACGTCGGAGATCGAGCGCAGACTGGTGATGATGTTGCGGACCGTCACCATTCCGGAACCCTGCAGCTGATGCACCTCGCGCACCACCGCGTCGGCGTTTGTTCCCCGCGAGGACAGATGCTCGTCGAGCCAGGCGAGAATCGGCGCCACCTTGATGTCCTGATCGCGCAGCTTGCGGACCATCTCAACCGCGAACGCGTCCGGAAGCGGCATGCGCTCGAGTTCGGCCAGCACCGCCGACGGCGGCTCCGGCTTCCGAGAAGCCGTGCCCAGTAGCCGGTCGGCAAGATGGTCGGCGTCCTGCCGCGCGATGTAGCTGTCGGTAATCCGGCCGGCCAGGCGCCGAAGATTTTCGATCAGCACGATACGCAGCGTGATGGAGATCGCCCAGAGCTCGCCGATCGTCAGCGGCTGCACTTCCTGATAGGCACGGACATAGCGGCACAGTATCCCAGCGTCGAAGCGACTGTCGGCATGGGCGACAAAAGCCCACGCGACCCCGAACACCCGCGGATATCCGGCGAACGGGCCGTCCAGCAGTTTAGGGAGCTGCCGGTAGTAGCCGAGCGGCAGATCGGTGCGGATTTCGCGGATCTGCTTTTCAACCAGATGATAATTGTCGATCAACCATTCCGCCGCCGGCGTGACTGCACGCCCCTCGTCGACGGCCGCCGCGCTCCTTCGATAGGCGTCCAACAGCGCTGCGGCATTGTCGGCAAGCCGCTCGGCCAACGGAGAGCGTCGCGACGGATTGGAAGCCACCGGCTGCGCGACGGCGAGGCTTCGCGCGTGCCCCTCGAGACGTTCGACGCTGAACAGCTCTTCGCGAATCGGTTCGCGGTCATTCCACGGGAACGTCGGTGGCGAACGTCCGAAGACGCGGTCAATAAACGCCTGCAAAGCGTAACCTTTCTTCCACGCCGTGGGCACGACGCGGCATGTCATCGATGCCGGAATTCGGGCGAGAAAATTGCGCAATCGCGATGTATTCGGAAGAATGAAACGTCATCAGATATGGCATCGTCGACGCCGGATTGCGAGTCCGCCGGCGGGTCTGACGTCGGATGTCCTTCAGCACTTGTCTGGCGGCGCTTTGTCCGGCCCGGATTTCTGTTTCGTCTGCGCTCCTTGCGGCTACGATGAACCAGAAATCCTCCCTCCGTGAAGTCCCTCAATTTGGTCTCACAGGCTTGCAGCGAGGCGCTCTGTATCTTTCGCGATGTCATCAAGCCCAATAAATGCAACGTCGATGAGCTTGAGGACAGACAGGCTTGGATTGGTGAAGCGCCAACCCCGATGCAGATCTGTCCAGAGCCGATGGGCCAAAACCTTGGCCAAAGAACGTTGGGCGTCTTCACGACCACGGCACCTGCCTCAGGATCCAACATCCAGTGGATCCGTGCTTCCTTATTGCCCGCAGTGAATCCAAGCGCCCTCACAACACGCAGACCGAATTCGTCCTCGGTCATGCCATCTTCACCGGCATCCAGAAAGCACGCAGGATGGCGCCGCGTAGACCGGCGTGGCAAACGGGCGGACTGACAGCATATCGCCTTGCTCCATATCCGCGGCGATAGTCGGTCCAAAGATCACAGCGACAGCGATAGCAGTACCGCACAGACGTTGGCTTCTGCTCATTGCTTTTCTCTACTGTGAGCCTTCATATCGGACGCATCTTTCCTAATTTCTGGTTTCTGAAGCTCCCTGAATAGAGCAGGAAACGGCTTGCCGCGGCACCGAAGCTAATTCCGCTGTTGGTGCACCTTTCGGACTTGCCGCTGCAGCCTGACGAATGTCATCTGTTGAGGGTAGAACGGAGGATCGCGCGAGTCGGGGCACTTTCCGATCCCTCAAACCGTCTGAATTTGACCGCGAGCGACTGCAATGAGCAATCCAATCCTCGTTTTTTATGGCTCATATCGTTCCGATCGGATGGGCATCCGCCTCGCCGAATTCGTG
>Ga0164307_10001141_pt1 | contig 11887 bp, 8 predicted proteins | sample Whisoiple_243_MG_FD_110214 | JGI IMG/M metagenome (GOLD analysis project Ga0164307, IMG submission 110214) | Soil microbial communities amended with fresh organic matter from upstate New York, USA - Whitman soil sample_243_MG | ecosystem: Environmental > Terrestrial > Soil > Unclassified >...
CCGGGATGGCACGGCGTGCTGTTCGGAATCCTGATCGGCGTCGCGTCGACTGCCGGGCAGTGGATTGTGGTGCTCGCGTTCCGCTACGCGGATGCCTCGGTGCTGGCGCCGTTTTCCTACATCCAACTGCTGTGGGTCAGCGTGTTCGGCTTCCTCCTCTTCGGCGAGGTGCCCGACATCTGGACTGTGACCGGCGCCGCTTTCATCGTTGCCAGCGGTCTTTATACGGCTCATCGCGAACGGGTGCGACGGTCGCAGTTGCTGGCGCTGCCGGGCGAACCGTCGCCCAACGCGTGAGCCGCGCGCTTTTGATCCCGGAAACGAAGTGAGTGGTGATACGGCCGGAGTAAATCTCGACCAACGCCCAAAACTACACCGGCAGCGCGATGGAATATTTCACCTGGCTCAATGCAAAGCTCGACTCGATCGAGGCGATGCCGTCAAGCCGCGTCAGCTTGTTTTTCAGGAAGGCTTCATAAGACGCCAGGTCGGCTGCGACGACGCGCAAGAGATAATCGCGGTTTCCGGTCATCAGATAACACTCCAGCACCTCGTCCCATTTCGAAATCGCTTTTGCAAAACGATTGAGGTCCTCTTCCTTTTGCCGCGCCAGTTTTATGGAAATAAAGACGCTGACGTGAAGCCCGAGCGATTTCTGGTCGACGGTTGCAATGTAACGGGTGATCACGCCGCGCTCTTCCATCAGCTTGACCCGACGGTGGCATGGCGAGGCGGAAAGGCCGACCTTGTCGGCGAGTTCCTGCATCGTCATGCGGCTGTCGGATTGCAACAGGCCGAGGATCTTGCGGTCGATGGCATCGAGGGTATACATTGGCATAAACTCTGGATTGTAGGCTTCTCCCTGGTATTTTATGCCAATTTTACCGGGTATGTCGCGATGATTTGAGATTTCTCGCAGTGCGCGTCGCGCTAAAATCAACATGGATCATCGTTGCCGGAGCGCGCCGTCATGCCCGTCGAACCCGCACGCCTGGAATTGCTGTCCGCGCTGGCGCGCAAGGTGTTGTGGCTGTCGTCGTGGACCATCCACCACGCCAATCACATCCGGCCCAATGTCGACGGCCTCAAGGTCGGTGGCCACCAGGCCTCGTCCGCTTCGCTCGCCAACATCATGTCCGCCCTGTACTTCTCGGTGCTGCGGCCGGAGGATCGCGTTGCCGTCAAGCCGCACGCGAGTCCGGTGTTCCACGCCATCCAGTACCTGTTCGGCCACCAGACCCGGGAGAAGCTCGAGGATTTTCGCGGCTTTAGGGGCGCGCAGTCCTATCCGTCGCGCACCAAGGATACCGATGATGTCGATTTCTCCACCGGATCGGTCGGGCTTGGCGTCGCGCAAACGCTGTTCGCCTCGCTGGTGCAGGATTACGTCAAGGCGCATGGCTGGATGAAGGATCGCCCCGAAGGGCGCATGATCGCGCTGGTCGGCGATGCCGAAATGGACGAAGGCAATATCTTCGAGGCGCTGCTGGAGGGCTGGAAGCACGGGTTGCGCAATACCTGGTGGGTGGTCGATTACAACAGGCAGAGCCTTGACGCCGTGGTGCGCGAAGGGCTGTGGGAGAAATTCGAGACCATGTTCCGCAATTTCGGCTGGGACGTGGTGATCGTGAAATATGGCAGGCTGATGCGCGCAGCGTTCACCGAGCCCGGCGGCGAAGCACTCAAGCGCTGGATCGACGCCTGTCCGAACGCGCTCTACGCGGCGCTGTGCTTCCAGGGCGGGGCGTCCTTCCGCAAGCATCTGCAGGACGAGATCGGCGACCAGGGCGCGGTGTCGCAACTGATCGAGAAGCGCAGCGACGATGAGCTATTGGCGCTGATGTCCAATCTCGGCGGCCACGACATGGTCAGCATGATCGAGGCATTTGAATCGATCGATCACGACCGGCCGGTCTGTTTCATCGCCTACACCATCAAGGGGATCGGCCTGCCGTTCCAGGGTCACAAGGACAACCATGCCGGGCTGATGACGGTCGCGCAAATGGAAAAATGGCGGGCCGCGCAGAACATCCGCCCCGGCCACGAATGGGAGAAATTCGAAGGACTCTCGCAGTCGCCGGCAGAGCTCGAGGCGTTTCTCGCCGGCGCGCCATTGAATCGCGTTGGCCGCCGGCGGCTGTCGGCGGATGTCATCGACGTCCCGGCACAGCTGGTGTTCAAGCCGGCCGCGCAAATGTCGACACAGCAGGGTTTTGGCCTCGTGTTGAATGAACTGGCGCGCGGCGATACCGAGCTTGCTTCGCGCATCGTCACCGCATCGCCCGACGTCACGGTCTCCACCAATCTGGGCGGCTGGGTCAACCGGCGCGGCCTGTTCGCACGCGCCGAAAAAGCCGATCTGTTCCGCAGCGAAAAGATTCCTTCGACCTTCAACTGGGATTTTTCGCCAAAGGGACAGCACATCGAACTCGGCATCGCCGAGATGAACCTGTTCATCCTGATGTCGGCGCTGGGGCTGTCGCATTCGATCAACGGCGAACGGCTGTTGCCGATCGCGACGCTCTACGACCCGTTCATCGAACGCGGCCTCGATGCGCTGAACTATGCCTGTTATCAGGATGCGCGTTTCATGGTAGTGGCGACGCCGTCGGGCATCACGTTGGCGCCGGAGGGCGGCGCGCATCAATCGATCGCGACGCCCTTGATCGGCATCGCGCAGGATGGTCTCGCCTCGTTCGAGCCTGCCTTTGTCGACGAACTCGCTGTTATCATGAGGTGGGGCTTTGCCCACATGCAGCGCGAGGGAGGCGAGGGCGGATCGGTGTATTTGCGGCTGTCGACGCGTGCGCTGGAGCAGCCGCAGCGGATCATGACGCCGGACCTGGAGAGAAGCGTCACTGACGGCGCTTATTGGCTGCGCAAGCCCGGGCCGAACTGCGATCTGATCGTCGCCTATACCGGTGCGGTCGCGCCGGAAGCGATCGAGGCGATTGGCCTGATCGGGGAAAGCCGCCGCGATGTCGGCCTTTTGTCGGTCACATCAGCCGATCGCCTGCATGGCGGCTGGACCGCCGCGCGAAAACTGCGCCGCGACCGGCGCGGAATACCGCATCTCAGCCATGTCGAAAAATTGTTGGCGCCGCTGCCGCGGGATTGCGGCATCGTAACCGTCATCGACGGCCACCCGGTGGGGCTGGGCTGGCTCGGAAGCGTGTGCGGGCACCGCGTCGAGGCACTCGGCGTCGAGCATTTCGGCCAGACCGGCACCATCGACGATCTCTACCGCCACTACGGCATTGATGCCAACGCTATCATCGATGCCGCCGAAAGCCTCACAGCCGGCGCTCCGGTCCGGCACCGCAAAATGGCGGTGTGATTTTTACCCCCCTCTGGAGGGGGAGGGCAAAGAAAAATAGCCCCACCTTGCTTCCCCCACATCGCACCCCTTATATCCAGCGTCCGTTGCAGAGCAGCGCCCCGCATATGGCGGGTTCAACTTGTCGGGCTTTCGTGCAACGATATTTGCCGGACGCTCCGTTCCCCCAACATCTGGCTTGAAGTCACGAGGTTTACGATGGTTAACCGGATGCAATTCTACATCGATGGTGCTTGGGTCGATCCCGTCGTCAAGAAATCCGCGGCGGTGGTCAACCCGGCGACTGAAGAGGCGATGTATGACGTTGCGCTCGGCTCCAGAGCCGACGTCGACAAGGCGGTCACCGCCGCCAGGCGCGCTTTCGACAGCTACTCGCAGACCAGCCGCGAGCAACGTGTCGCGCTGCTGACCAAAATCATCGAAATCTACAAGGGGCGCATGAAGGAAATCGGCGCCGCCGTTTCCGACGAGATGGGCGCTCCGCTGCCGATGGCGGAAAAGCTTCAGGCCGGCGCCGGCCTCGGCCACATCGTCGGTACGCTCGAAGTTCTCAAGAACTACCATTTCGAGGAAACCGTGGGCACCGCCACGGTGGTGCGCGAGCCGGTCGGGGTTATCGGCATGATCACGCCCTGGAACTGGCCGCTGAACCAGATCGCCTGCAAGGTTGCACCGGCGCTTGCGGCCGGCTGCACCATGATCCTCAAGCCGTCGGAATTCACCCCGACCTCGGCATTGATCTTTGCGGAAATCCTCCACGAAGCCGGCGTGCCGAAGGGCGTGTTCAATCTGCTCAACGGCCTCGGTCCCGAAGTCGGCGCCGCGATGAGCGAGCATCCCGATATCGACATGATCTCGTTCACGGGCTCGACCCGCGCTGGCATCGATGTCGCCAGGCGCGCGGCCCCGACCGTCAAGCGCGTCAGCCAGGAACTGGGCGGCAAGTCGCCGAACATCATTCTGGAAGGCGCCGATCTGAACAAGGCCGTCATCGGCGGCGTGATGCACATGTTCAACAATTCCGGTCAGTCGTGCAACGCGCCGTCGCGAATGATCGTGCCGCTATCGAAGATGAAGGAAGTCGCCGCGATCGCCAAGGGCGTCGCCGACAAGACCAAAGCGGGCGATCCGCGCGCTGATGGCACCACCATCGGGCCGGTGGTGTCGCGGATCCAGTGGGACAAGATCCAGAAGCTGATCCAGAAGGGCATCGAGGAAGGCGCCACCCTGGTCGCGGGTGGCCCGGGTCTGCCGGAAGGCGTCAACAAGGGCTTCTACGTGCGCCCGACCATTTTCGCCGACGTCACCAATGACATGACCATCGCGCGCGAGGAAATCTTCGGGCCTGTTCTCACCATCCTTGGTGCCAAGGATGAAGAAGACGCGGTGAAGATCGCCAACGATACGCCGTACGGTCTGGCCGGTTACGTCTCCGCCGACAGCGTCGAAACCGCGCGCCGTGTCGGCCGCCGGATTCGCGCCGGCAACGTCAACCTGCAGGGCGTGCCGAACGATCGCGGCGCGCCATTCGGCGGCTACAAACAGTCCGGCAACGGTCGCGAATGGGGCAAATACGGCCTGGAGGAATATCTCGAGGTCAAGGCGCTCGCCGGCTACAACGCCGCCTGATCGCAGAAGCTAAAAACAGGTGCGCCGCTTCAAGTCATAGTCAACAGAGATGAACTGCTGCGACTATTGATGACCGGCGCCTCCGGGGGGTCGGTATTTCGTTGCGGAAATTGCAGCCGCCGATCTATCCGGAGAACCGGGGCGGCCACCTTCTGTATAATGGAGTTCAGTGCCGATGCGGCATGCGAAACGGACTTGAAGGCGGCTGGCGTTTGAAGTCGCCGCGACATTGCGGCAACGCCGTGACGACACGACAGGACATGCGAGATGGCTGACGGATTGCGCAAGGGTCTGACGAGTTACGGCGACGCGGGGTTCTCGCTGTTTCTGCGCAAGGCCTTTATCAAGGCGATGGGCTACTCCGACGACGCGCTGAACCGACCGATCGTCGGCATCACCAATACCTACAGCGATTACAATCCCTGCCATGGCAATGTGCCTGACATTATCGAGGCGGTGAAACGCGGCGTGATGCTGACAGGTGCCATGCCGATGGTTTTCCCGACGATCTCGATCGCCGAAAGCTTTGCGCATCCGACCTCGATGTATCTGCGCAATTTGATGGCGATGGACACCGAGGAGATGATCCGCGCCCAGCCGATGGACGCGGTGGTGGTGATCGGCGGCTGCGACAAGACCCTGCCGGCGCAGATGATGGCGGCGGTCAGCGCCGATCTGCCGACCGTAGTGATCCCGGTGGGGCCCATGGTGGTCGGCCATCACAAGGGAGAGGTGCTCGGCGCCTGCACCGATTGCCGCCGGCTATGGGGAAAATTCCGCGCCGGTGAAATCGACGAGGTCGAGATCGAGGCGGTCAACGGCCGGCTCGCGCCGTCGGTCGGCACCTGCATGGTGATGGGGACCGCCTCCACCATGGCCTGCATCACCGAGGCGATGGGCCTGTCGTTGCCGATGAGTGCGACCATCCCGGCGCCACATGCCGAGCGTTTCCGGTTGGCGGAAGCCAGCGGCAAGGTCGCGGCGGCGATGGCGGTCGCAAAGGGGCCGAAACCCAGCGAGTTGTTGACGCAGTCCTCGTTCCGCAATGCGCAAATCGTGTTGCAGGCGATCGGCGGTTCGACCAACGGCCTGATCCATCTTACCGCGATCGCGAACCGCACCAGGCACCGCATCGACCTCGAAGCTTTCGACAGGCTGGGCCGCGAAGTTCCCGTCCTGATCGACCTGAAGCCGTCGGGCGCGCATTACATGGAGCATTTCCATCACGCCGGCGGCGTACCGAAATTAATGCAGCAGCTCGGCGACATCCTCGACCTCGACGCAAAGACCATCACCGGCAAGACGCTGCGCGACGTGGTTGCCGGCGCCGAGGATGTTCCGGGGCAGGATGCGATCCGCTCGCGCACCAGTCCGATCAAGCCGGAAGGCGCGATGGCGGTGTTGCACGGCAACCTCGCGCCACGCGGTGCCGTGATCAAGCATTCGGCGGCGAGCCCCAAACTGCTGCAGCACATCGGCCGCGCCGTGGTGTTCGATTCCGTCGAGGACCTGACGTTGCGCGTCGACGATCCCGCGCTCGATGTCACCGCCGAAGACGTGCTGGTCCTGCGCAACGCCGGCCCCAAGGGTGCGCCGGGCATACCGGAAGCCGGCTATCTGCCGATTCCGATGAAGTTGGCGCGCGCCGGCGTCAAGGATATGGTGCGGATTTCGGATGCGCGGATGAGCGGCACCGCGTTCGGGACCATCGTGCTGCATATCACGCCGGAATCCGCGGTCGGCGGTCCGCTCGCCTTGGTGAAGAACGGCGACATGATCCGGCTCGATGTCGCCAGGCGCAGCATCGATCTTCTTGTCGACGCCGCGGAACTGGAAAGGCGTCGCACTGCAATGAAGCCTGTGACCGCGCCGGCTTGGGCGAGGCGCGGCTATGCGCATCTGTTCAACGAGACGATCCTGCAAGCCGACGAAGGCTGCGATTTCGATTTCATGCGCGCCGAGGGGACGAAATAGGCAGCCGTCCTGATGCATGCGCTCTCGCGATGGCGCCCGTGCTTTCGGTCACCGCCTGCTTCGCTACTTTCCCTTGCCGGTAAACCTTTTCACCGCGTCGCGGAAGTCGTCGGTATGCATGCAGCCGATGATGGCGTCGCGCTCGGCGGCGAGCTGTTGTTCGATCGGCGTCACATGAGCGCGGTTGATCAGCGCTTTGGTCGCCGCAATGGCTGCAGGCGGGTTTTGCGCCAGGCGGCGCGCCAGCTCCCTGGTCGCAGCTTTCAATTCAGTCGCGGGAACGACCTTGGCGACGAGGCCCCAGTCATAGGCCTGAGTCGCGGAAAAGCTGTCCTCGGCGAGATAAATCTGCAACGCGCGGCGTGCGCCGACGCTGGCGACCACGCCAACGGTGCCGCCGCCGTCGGGCGAGACGCCGAGTTTGGCATAGGCCGGCGTGAATTTGGCGTCTTCCGCGGCGATACAGAGGTCAGCAACGAAAGCGAGCGAGAGCCCGGCACCGGCGGCCGAGCCATGCACGCTGGAAATCACGATCTTCGGCATTCGCCGCAGCGTGGCGATGAAGGCGTGATAATGCTTCAGCAACTCGCCGACCACGGGTGCAATGGTGTCGGCTGCTGCCGCGGCCCCGATGGTTTGAAGGTCACCGCCGGCGGCGAACGCGCGGCCATTGCCTTCGATGACCAACACCCGGATTTCGTCTGATGCTTCAATCTCCGCGCTGAGCTGCTCCAGCTTCTTGGCAATCGGCAAGTCGATCGAGTTGAAGGCCGCCGGCCGGTTGAGCGTGATCGTTGCGATCGGCCCGTCTAGCGACAGCAGCGCCGGATCGTCGGGATGAGAAGCGGTAGCAGGTGTGGGCATGGAAAGACCCCTGATCCGAACGCCGGGCTGCATTTAAATAGCAGAAGGGAAGAGGTGACAATCCCCGACGATGCCTGCAAAATGTGGCAAGGTTGTCCTCATGGTGGGAAGGCGCGGGAAAGCGAGATGGCAAGCGATCAGGCTGTATCGAGCCGTCCGGTCACGGCGATCGACCGGTTTTCGTGGCGGTTGAATAACATGTTGCGCGGATTCGATACGTTGCCGCTTCGCGTCACGGCGGCCTGACGCGATGGCGAAAGGATCTGTTTTGATTGTCGGCGCGGGGCATGCGGGCTTTCAGCTCGCGGCTTCGTTGCGGCAGCACGGTTTCAGCGAACCCATCCGCATGGTCAACGACGAGGCGCATCTTCCTTATCAACGACCGCCATTGTCCAAGGCTTACCTCAAGAGCGGCGGCGCGCCCGACAGCCTGATGTTTCGTCCGGAAAAGTTTTACCGCGACCAGAACATCGAGTTGGTCGCCGATCGCGCCGCCGCGATCGATCGCGGCGATCACAAGTTGCGACTGGCCTCCGGCGCATCGCTCGACTACGCGCATCTGGTGCTGGCGACCGGTGCGCGCAATCGCCTGCTCGATATTCCCAATGCCAATCTCGAAGACGTGCGCTATCTGCGAATCCTCGACGATAGCGAGGCGTTGCGGCAGCTGCTTTCCCCGGGCCGGCGCGTCGTCGTGATCGGCGCAGGTTTTATTGGTCTGGAATTTGCGGCTACCGCCCGCGCCAAGGGACTTGAGGTCGACGTGCTCGAACTCGGCACCCGCGTGATGGCCCGCGCGGTGACCGCGGAGATATCGGAATTCTTTCAGGCGCGTCACACCGCAGCCGGCATTCGCCTTCATCTTGGCGTGCAGGCTACCAGCATCGAGAGCGAGGGCGCGAAAGTGACCGGCGTCAGTCTCAGCGACGGCCGGCATATTCCGGCCGATCTGGTCGTGGTTGGCGTCGGGGTATTGCCCAATGTCGAACTTGCGGCCGAGGCCGGCCTGCCGGTTGCGGCGGGGATCATCGTGAACGAACATCTGCTGACCGCCGATCCCGATATATCCGCCATCGGCGATTGCGCGCTGTTCGCAAGCCCGCGTTTCGGCGCGCCGCTGCGGCTTGAATCCGTGCAGAACGCCGCCGATCATGCCCGCTGCGTCGCGGCGCGACTGACCGGCGACGCAAAGGAATATGACGGCTTGCCGTGGTTCTGGAGCGATCAGGGCCCCGACAAGCTGCAAATCGCAGGGCTGACCACCGGCTATGATCAGGTGGCGGTGCGGGGCAATCGCGAGCAGGGTGCATTTTCGGCGTTCTGCTACAGATCCGGGACACTTGTCGGCATTGAATCGATCAATCGCGCCGGCGATCACATGTTCGGACGGCGTCTGCTGGCGGCAAACGGCTCGATCACGCCTGGGCAGGCCGCCGACAGTAATTTCGATCTCAAGGCCGCGCTGGGTTAGGTTGCTTTGCTAAACGTATTTCTAATTCTCGAACATGATCGGCTAATCCCAAAATTCCTTCTTGCGCCCGATCTGGAACTCCCGTTTGACGGTTTCAATGTCGGCCAGCGCCGGCAGTCCGGCCTCGTTGCCGAGATGCTGGATCTTGTAGGTCGAGGCAGCGCGGGCAAACTCGAAATGCTCCTGCCAGCTTTTGCCCGGACTGTTGAGGTATGAAAACACGTAGGCGCCATGGAACACGTCGCCGGCGCCGTTGGTATCGAGCACCCGTTCGCGCGCGATCGGCAGCGCAGGCAGCGTGCGAACGGCGCCAGCCTCGTCAAACCAGAGTAACCCGCGCTCGCCCATGGTGACGCCGCCGACCCGGCAGCCGCGCCCTTTGAGATAGTCCAGCATCTTTTCCGGCGTCAGGTCCATCTGCTCGCATAGCCGTTCGGCGACGATCGCGATGTCGATGAATTCCAGCAGCTCATGGGTATTGGTGCGCAGGCCGCCGCCGTCCAGCGACGTCAGGATACCGTCCTCGCGGCACAGCTTTGCATAATGGATCGCGGCATCGGGCTGGTGGCCATCGACATGCAGCGCGCGGCAGCCTTTCAGGTTGAGCACCGGGAACGGATGGATATGCTCATCGTCGCGGCAACGCACGATCGCACGCTTGCCATCCTTGGGCATGATAAACGATAGCGACGAGGTGTTGACCTTGCGCGGATGCACTGAGATGCCGTACTTCGCGCTCATATCCTGAAACATTCGGCCGAGCCAATCATTGGCGACGGTGGCAATCAGATCCGGCACGATGCCGAGCTTGGCGCAGCAGAACGCTGCGGTGACCGCATTGCCGCCAAACGAGACCGCATAGGCCGAAGCCACATGTTTCTCGTCGCCGGTCGGCATGTGATCGGTGATGAAGGTGACGTCGATGTAGGTTTGTCCGATGAAGAGCGCCTGCATTCGATTTCCGTCATGGCTGAAGGATGATCCCATACATTAGCACCGGCTATCGCGGACATTCGCCAAAATTATTGGCAATCAGAGCACCGTCATCGCTTGAGCTGCGCTTGTGGCGGGACTACGACCATATCGGAAACTCTCCAACGGCCCGCGCCCATCCCGAGTTCCTGAAACGAGACAAAAGAGGAGGGAACGATGACCGTCTATTCCGGCCCGGTATTCGATATGGCGGTGAACCAGTTCAGCGTCATCGCCAATCACCTTGAAATCCCGATGGACGAGCGCGAGCGGCTGTTGCTGCCGAAGCGCGCGATCACGGTGTCCTGCCCGATCCATCGGGATGACGGCACGATCACGGTGTTCGAGGGCTATCGCGTCCAGCATCATCTCACGCTCGGTCCCACCAAGGGCGGCACGCGGTTTGCGCCCAGCGTCGACATCGGCGAGATCGCGGCCCTTGCGATCTGGATGAGCTGGAAATGCGCGCTGGTGGGCCTGCCCTATGGTGGCGCCAAGGGTGGCGTCAAGGTCGATCTCTCCACCCTTTCCAGGCGCGAGCTGGAGGCACTGTCGCGGCGCTACATGCAGGAGCTGATTCCCTTCGTCGGTCCGCACACCGACGTGATGGCGCCCGATATGGGCACCAACGAGCAAGTGATGGCCTGGTTCATGGACACCTATTCGATGTACCAGGGTCAGACCGTCACCGAGATTGTCACCGGCAAGCCAGTCGCGTCCGGCGGTACGCTGGGCCGCCGCGAGGCCACCGGGCGCGGCGTCGCCTATCTGGCGGGGCGCGTGATGAAGGAACTGGCGATCGACGCCAGCAATGCCACGGCAGTGGTGCAGGGTTTTGGCAATGTCGGCTCCTATGCGGCGCTCGGGCTGCACCGGTTCGGCCTCAAGGTGATCGCGGTCAGCGACCACACTGGGGCACTGTATGACGCGGCCGGCCTCGACATTCCCGCGCTGATGCGACACGCGAGCATACATGGCAGCATCAATGGTTTCTCCAGCCAGCTGCAATTCGATCCCGCGCAAGTCCTGACGCTGCCCTGTGACGTGCTGGCGCCGGCCGCGATCGAGCGGGTGATCGATGGAACGATCGCGGAAAACCTGAAATGCCGGATCTTGGCGGAAGGCGCCAACGGCCCGACCACGCCCGATGCAGACCTCGTGCTCGACAAGCGGCGCGACGAAATCTTCGTCATCCCGGACATTCTGTGCAATTCGGGCGGCGTCGTGGTCAGCTATTTCGAATGGGTGCAGGATCTGCAGCAATTGTTCTGGGAGGAAGAGGAAGTGATGCGGCGCGAATATCATATCCTCGATCGCGCCTTCGAGCAGATGATCGCGCGCGCCAGGACCGACAACATTTCTCACCGCACCGCTGCGATGGCGATCGGCGTCGAAAAGGTCCGCGCCGCCAAGGCCACGCGGGGGCTGTTCCCGTGATTCATACCCATAGCAACGTTTCAAACAGCGGTCGCCGGCAACCGGCGCGGCTTCGCGATCCCCGCGGCCCAATGGGCCCGAGTTGTGCCGTTGACGTCGCAACTTGTTCTATCGCGATTGAGCGTCTTCGCGTTTTCACACAGCCAAGACCCAACTGAGACATTTTCTCGCATGCAATGTCGTCGGACCTTTGATTTTACTCA
>Ga0164307_10001142_pt1 | contig 11886 bp, 15 predicted proteins | sample Whisoiple_243_MG_FD_110214 | JGI IMG/M metagenome (GOLD analysis project Ga0164307, IMG submission 110214) | Soil microbial communities amended with fresh organic matter from upstate New York, USA - Whitman soil sample_243_MG | ecosystem: Environmental > Terrestrial > Soil > Unclassified >...
AGATGCGGGCACGACGGCTCGGTGATGACCACGCAGCCGAACTCTGGCAGAGGAGAGAGGCGCTGACCGCGGGCTGGCAACCTCCGTAGCAGGGCCCGCGATCTCATCCGCGGCAACGTGGACCCGGCTGCTGCCGGCCGGGCCCACGTCAACTGCTGCGGTTGGCTATGTGCAGGCCGGTGCGGCGGCCGTGAAGGTGCCGTTGTTGGAGAACAGCCCGTTCACGCCCAGGCTTGGCTTCGAGTGGTAGAACCACGAGAAGAAGGCCAGCTCCTGGGGATGGAAGGTGTGGCCGTTCGTGGCGGTGGGGACGTTGGTGCCCGAAAGAGGATCGCCCACCTCGAGGTTGTTCTGGCACCCTGCCACCTGGCCGATGTGGCCCCACGGCTTGGTCGGGTTGTTGCCGAACGGATCGTCCTGCCATTCGGCCACCTCGTGGCTGAGCGTCGAGACGTCGTTCACGCCGGCGAAGCGCCCACTCGACTCGTACTCGGCCGTCGCGTAGGTCTGCTTGCCCGCGGGGGTGGCCTTGAACCCGTGGTAGCCGAGGATGCAACACGAGTTGGGGCTGCCGTCGAACATGACGACGCCGCGCAGCTCGAAGATCGGAAGCGTCGTCTCGGTCACGCCCTGGGCACGGAGCGAGGGCAGCAACGTGCCGGTGACGAGGTTGTCCCAGAAGTTGATGTCCATGGCGCCGGTCTTCTCGCCGCAGGCCGTGGTGGTGGTGAACTCGGCGGCCGCGGAGCCGGGCACCCGCACGGTCCGCACGGGCAGCGTCACGGTATTCAGCTTGACGTGGTAGCCAGGGTTGATGCCGGTCGGCCTGGTCTGCGTGAAGAACTCGGCGCGCCGGAAGATGTCGGTGTACTGGCCGGTGCCGAGTGCGGTACCGCCCACGCTGTAGGCTCGGCTGGCAACGACCGGCGACTGCACCGTCCGCGTCAGCGCCGAGGCCTGGGGATCGCACGGTGTGGTGGCCGTCGGATCGAACGTGTCGCCGTTCGGCAGGATGATCTTGACGGGCACGAGGAACGTCTTGACCGTCGTCGAGGGCGCCGTCTGGGCGACGAACGGGTTCCTCCCGACCATCGTCACATGGAAGGTGGAACCGCCGTCGCTGACGGTCCTGGTGAACCTCGTTACCGATGTCGATCCCGCCGTCACCGCACGTGCCTGGGTGTGATGCGGCTGGAAGTCGAGGATCACCCGCCCTGCCGATATCGGCGGCAGCGAGGTGCTCACGCCCGAGGCGCGGCCGGAGGCGACGCCCGCGAGCACCGCGACGGCGACGGCTGCCGATCCGATCATTGCGAAGGTTCGAAGGTTCATGCCCTGTCCTTGAGTCGTAGGTCGTCAGCTGCCACGCTTGGAGTGGCCGGTCATCGCCCCCTCACTACGCGCCGTCATCCCGGCCGGTTTCATCGACCGCCTGGCGGCCGACGGACGTCTCCCGGGCAGGCTGAGCCGAGGCTACTTGCGGACCCGGAACCGGAGGATGGTGGCGTCGCCCGAAGGCGTGCTGCTGATCGGCTCCAGATCGACCCTGGTGAGTCCCGGGGCCGAGAAGGGGATGCCATCGCCGAGCAGCAGCGGTAGCACGTAGATCAGGACCTCGTCCACGAGCCCGCGCCCCAGACATTGGCCCGCAACGTCGGCGCCGAGGATCTCCAGGTTCTTGCCGCCCGCCGCGCTCAGCGCGGTGGCAACCGCTTCCCCGATGTCGCCGCTCAGGATCGTAACGTCCGGCTCCGGCGGGTCAGGCGGCCTATGAGTGAGCAGGAAGAACGGGCCGGAGAAGGGGTAGTCCACGCTGCCGGGTTCCTCCGCTTCCAACTTGCTGCCGACATCCCAGGTTCGCCGGCCGATCAGCATGGCGCCGGTGGCCGCCGCGATCTCCGCGAAATCCTTCGGCGCCACGAAGCTCGCGAGGTGGCGACCACGGCCCCAATCCATCCGATGGCCGGGAGCGGCGATGAAGCCGTCAAGCGACATCGCCCTGTTCACGACCACCTTCCCGTTTCCGCTGCCCGGTTCGCTCATCTGCCCCGCCATTCTTGCACCGCGCGGATGCCGCGGCTACAGAGCGCCGAGCGCCTCGCCGGCGACAAGGCCGGCCAGCGTGAACACGCCGACCGAGAAGAGGGCGTAGCTGACGGCCGCCAGGGCGATCCGATGCGAGCCGAGCGGCCGGCCCGTGACCGACCGCCCGAGCGTGACCGCGACGATCGCGCAGGTGAGCGCCGCCGCGGCCGCGAACCGCACGTTCGAATCGCTGGCGATCCACCGCGTCGCTACCCTGCCCACGCGCGTCGGTCGCACCTTGTCCAACTGCCGCTCGATCCGGGCGCCGCTGCTCCCGTTCGCCCAACTGCTCCACGCAGCGTTGATCCAGCGGCAGGCGGCGAGGTTGATCGAGATGACGATCGTCACCGCCCCGAGGAACACGATCAGCGGGTTCCACGTCGCCGCCAACGCCGCCACCGGCAGGCCGATCACGTAGCCGTCCGCCAGCCAGTAGGCGACGATCATGGCGGCGGCGACGGATGCGTGACCGCCGATGTTCGCTGGCCGGTTCTCCATCGTGCACGTATCGGGTCGAGGTGCCGACACCATGAGACGGACCGGTCCGCGGTCTCCTAGATTGTCGGCATGAGCATCCGACCGTGCCGAGAGGACGAGCGCGGAGCCATCCTGGAGATCGTCAACGCCGCGGCAGAGGCCTATCGGGGCGTGATCCCGGACGACTGTTGGCATGAGCCGTACATGAGCTCGCGGGAACTGGATGCAGAGATCGCGGCGGGCGTTCGGTTCTGGGCGTACGAGCTGGACGCCACTCCGCTCGGCGTGATGGGGGTGCAGCCGAAGGACGGCGTCGACCTGATCCGCCACGCCTACGTGCAGCCCGGCAACCAGCGCCGGGGGATCGGCAGCGCACTGCTCCGTCACCTGCAGGGCATGACCGGGCGACGCCTCCTCGTCGGAACGTGGGCGGCAGCCGACTGGGCGATCGACTTCTATCGCCGGCACGGCTTCGAACTCGTCACACCGCAGCGCAAGGACGAGCTGCTCAGAAGGTACTGGGACATCCCGGACCGCCAGATCGAGACCTCCGTGGTGCTGGCGAGTCCCCCGTTCGACTGACTGTATGTACCTTGACAGTTACGTAACTGGTTTGGTACATTTGAGCCATGGAAGCTGTTCTGCGGGCGCTGGCGGACGACAGCCGGCGGACGATGCTCGAGGCGCTCACCGGCGGTCCGGCCACTGCGGGTGACCTGGCGGCGCTGCTGCCGATCGCGCGACCCGGCGTCTCGCGGCACCTGCGGGTGCTGCGTGAGTCGGGGCTCGTGGAGGTTCGCCAGGAGGCGCAGCGGCGTGTCTACAGCCTTCGTGCCGAGCCGCTGGCCGAGGTCGATGAGTGGCTGGGCCGGTACCGGGCCCTGTGGGAGCAGCGGCTGGACGCCCTGCACACCGAGGTGGTGCGGGGAAAACGCGAACGAAGGGGCACCACGTGACCGACAATGCACCGCGCATCCTGGGCAGCCTGCGCTCGGCAGATGGCAAGGGGGTCGTGCGCATCGAGGATCGCTACGACACCGACATCGACGACCTGTGGGCAGCGATCACCGATCCGGCACGCCTGGCTCGCTGGCACGGCCAGGTCGAAGGCGACCTCCGCCCGGGCGGAGCGTTCCGCGTGTACCTCGCAGCCGACGACATCGAGAGCACCGGGCGCGTGGAAGCGTGCGAACCACCGCGACGGCTGCTGGTGACGACCCGCGAGACCGACGAGTCGTATCGGAAAGGTCAGGGCGTGCCGCCGTTCGACGAGAGCATTGAGGTGACGCTGGCCGCCGACCGCGATCAGACCATCCTGGTCATCGAGTTGCAGGGTATGCCCCTGGACAAGATCGCCTTCTACGGCGCCGGTTGGCAGATCCACGCCGAAAGCCTCGCGGCCCACATCACCGGGCGTGAACGGGGCGATAGCGAGGCGCGGTGGAACGAGCTCGTCCCTTCCTACCAAGCCTTGGCGGCGGAGGTCAGCTAGGTTCGACGATCAGGCGCCCGACGCAGCCGTCCGCGGAGCGTAACGGTGGTGGATCATCAGCACGTTGCCGTCGGGGTCCTCGAACGCCGCCATGTGGCACACGCCGCTGTCGATGGTGTCACTGGTGAAGATCACGCCGCGTGACTCCAGCTCGGCGCGGGCCGCCTGATAGTCGTCGACCCGCAGCGCGATCGGGTTCCGGTTGACCGTGAACCCCATGCCGAACTTCTCGGTCGCCATCACCGCCAGCGTGAGGCTGCCGGTCTCGAACTCGGCACCCGGCATTTTCCCATAGCGCGTCGAGCACGGCAGGCCGAGCACCGTTCCGTAAAACTCGACGGCCCGGTCGAAATCCCTCGTCGGCACGACGACGAAGTCGGTGCCCGTGATCACCTTCTGCTGGCCGTTGGCTCCCATTCCACTCCCCCTTATCGGCGCCCTCTTAGTCGAGTCCACGCTCGGATATCTGCCGCCTGGCCTCTTCGGTCTTCTCGAGCTCCTGGATGCCGAGCTTGCGCTTCACGCCGTCCACCCGGTCGAACTGGATGTCGCCGTAGCCGACAACCTGGAACCGGTTCCCCCAGGGATCCAGGAAGTCAAAGCTGCGGCGGCTCTGGCTGACGATCGCGAGACCCTCCCGTGTCACGGCCGCCCGGGCCGCCGCGACGTCGTCCACGACGAGGCCGAAGTGACGCGAATCGTCGGCCGGCTGGCTGCGCGGCTCGGAGATCGCGATGAACTGGTCGCCGATATCCACGAAGGCCATGTGCGGCACCCGCCCACGCAGCTCGAAGTCGAACAGCCGGTCGTAGAGCGCGAGCGCCTGCTCGACGTCTCCCACCTCGACCGCGACGTGGTTGATGCCGACCAGCCTGGCCCGATCCGCCATCAGCCGAGCCTAGCAGCGACGCCAACGGTGCTGATCGCGCGGCAGACGTCAACAGCCTATGCTCGGCCCTGGACAGCTTCACAATCACGTTGGAGGACAGTCATGACCGACACCACCTGCCACATGTCGATCTCCCTCGACGGCTTCGTCGCCGGGCCGGATCAAAGCCGCGAGAACCCGCTCGGCAAGCGGGGCCTGGAGCTCCACGGCTGGCACCTCGGCGACGAGCGCGCGAACGAGGCGGACGCCACCGTCGAGCGCCGGTTGATGCGCCCCCGCGGCGCCTACGTCATGGGCCGCAACATGTATGGCCCGATTCGCGGCGAGTGGGACGAGGAGTGGTCGGGCTGGTGGGGGCCCGAGCCGCCCTACCACGCGCCCGTGTTCGTCCTAACCCATCATGCGCACGCGCCGATCGAGATGGAGGGCGGGACGACGTTTCACTTCGTCACCGATGGCTTCGACGCCGCCTACGCCCAGGCCCGCGAGACCGCCGGCACCGACGGCGTCGACATCGCGGGCGGCGCCTCGACCGTCCGCCAAGCGCTGCAGGCGGGCGTCATCGACGAGCTCTGGCTCGACATCGTCCCCGTTCTGCTCGGGTCAGGCGAGTCGATATTCAACGGCGTCGCCGAGTTCGATTTCGTGCCCGACGAGGTCCTCCAATCCCCACTTGCGACGCACGTCTGCTACCGCCGGGCGGGATGAGACGATGGCTGGGTACGCGGTCGCCGGATTGAGCGATATCGGCGAGATCGGCGGCGGTTTGCCGTGCCGACCGGTGCGCTACCACTTCGGCATCACGTCGTTTGGCATCAATGCATGGACGGCGGCGGTCGTGGGCGACCGGATCCTGAACGCGCACGACGAGGCCGGCGACGCCGAGGAGCTGTATCTCGTGCACTGCGGCCGAGCGACCTTCGAGCTCGACGGCCAGCGGGTCGACGCGCCGGCGGGTACGTTCGTGTTCGCGGCACCCGGGGTGATGCGGACGGCGTTCGCTGCTGAGCCGGACACGACCGTGTTCGCCATCGGCGGCAGGGTTGGCGAGGCCTGGCAACCGGACGGCTGGGAGCTATGGACACCGGTCGTCCCTCTGTTCGATGACGGCCGCTATACCGAAGCGGCCGACCTCAGCCGCCAGCTCGTCGACGCAAACCCAGGGCTGCCGATGCTTCCCTACATGCTGGCCTGCTGCGAGCTCAAAGCGGGGAGGACAGACGAGGCTATTGAGGCCCTACGGGCAGCGCTCGTGACGAAGCGAATGCGCGTGATCGCAGCCAAGGACGCCAACCTCGACCCCCTCCGCGACATCCCGGCGTTCAGGGAACTCCTGAACCCTTCGTAGTCCCGGAACCGCCGCCGCGACCCGAGTAAGCTAGCCCGGCACCCGCCCGCTAGCCCTTGGAGTTCGATGGCCGGCTCGTTCAAACCGCCAGTAGTTCCGCCGGGGAATGTTTGACTTGTGAAGACCGGCGACGGACGCGTGCATTTGGCATTGGCCGGGCACATGCCCTACCCGAAGACCGCGACGCTGTCCTCGCAAGCGGCGACGGAGATCGGCAACGCCTACGACCTGATCTCCGCGAACCCCAACACCTTCCAGGGCCACGAGGCCGAGGTCGAGGCGGGCGGGCCGCAGATGCTGCTGTACACCAAGGCGGCGGCGGTCCAAAACGCGAAGCTGCCTGAGGCGATGTACGCGCACCGCGTCGGCGGGTCGATGAGCAAGGCTGACCGCAAGTACGACTCGACGTGGCACGTCTTCACGGCACAGGCGGGATCCGACGCCTGGCGGACGTATCGCCTGGATCAGCTACGCGCGGGGCCGTCGTGGGCGCAGGGCTACTTCTGCGACGCGGTCGTGATGTCCTGGTCGCAGGGCGGCGCCAAGCCGGGAAAGCCGCCGTCGTTCGCCTCGGGGTACACGCTGGGGGAGTGGCTGGCGTTGATCTCAGGCGACCTTGACTACTGGGCGCAGCAGACCGGCAAGCCGCCGCTGGCGATCAACGGGCTGCGGGCGCAGACGCTCGCAGCCCTGTCCCCACGTGTTGCCATGGTGGAGAACGCGTGGCGGTCGCAAGGGGGTGTCCTGCCCGCCGTCGACCAATGGGTGAAGACAATGGACACGTTCGCCGAAGCCCAGGAGCAAGGGTGGGTTCCCTGGGCCTTCGTCAAGCTGTTCGACATGAGCGCGAGCCTGTGGGATCGGTGGCGGAGGATGGCCGCGCCGTCGGCGCTGCTCGCGGACGCGGGGTCGTTCCTGCTCGGGTTCGGCGGGTCGGAGGGCAGTCCGCCCGCGTGGGTGACGAACGAACACCGGCAGGCGTGCTGGACGCCGAACATCGGCAAGCCGATCTCGCCGCCGTGGCCGATCGAGGCCAGCGCCGACGGCACGTACCGGCGGGCGTTCGAGCAGGGCTTTGTCGTCTACAACCCCGGCACAAACGGCGTGAGTGTGAGCCGGGCCTCGGGGGCGCAGACGTTCCCGGTCGGGCCGCAGGAGGGGATCATTCTGCGGCACACCGCGGACGGCTGGGTGCTGGTGGCCTGATTCCCCAGCCGAGATGAACGCGTGACCGTCGGGCAAGATTCGGTCGCATGGTTTCGGCAACATGGCAGCAGGTTCGCGGACGCAGGTTGCAGCGCTCGTCGCTGGTGACGCGAGCGGGGGCAGAACGTCTGGTCGAGATCACAAGCGCCGTGGGCGGCGTGCACGCGCAGATCCAGGCCTCCGCGGAGCTGCAGCTTGGCGCACGGGTGGCGGACGTCACGCATGCGGACATCCGCGCGGCCTTGTGGGACGCGCTCCCGTCTCAGCGAGTGAACAGCTTCCAGTGCCCCTCGGATATGACGTCGACGGTGCCGTCGACCACCTTGATGGCGGTCTCGTCGTCGATCGCATACGCCGGACCTGGGATGCCGGCCGCCCATCGTTCTGCGTCGGCCATGGTGTTCTCCGGCAGCAGTTCGTGATCCAGGTGCGGGAAGATCGAGAAGTCGACGACGCCCAGCGTGCTGTCGCCACCGGCGGGCGGCTTCCAGCCCACGAAGTCCTCCCCGATCCGGGGGGTCATCACCATGCTGCCGCCGCTCAGCCCCACCCAGACCGCGGGCAGCGACGGCAACAGGTCTGCCAGCCCGGACTGCCGCATCCAGTGGCACAGGTAGAGGGCGTCGCCGCCATTCACCAGCAGGACGTCTGTCTCCTGGACCCAGGAGACCCAGCGTTCCCTGTCGATGCTGGGCAGCGCCGTGAGCTCCAGCACCCCCAAGGAGTTCCAACCCAGCTCGCACATGGGAGTGGCTGCTTGTCCGGTGATGAACCGCCATGCCCCACCAGGACTGCCCTGGGGGTGCCCGTACCCGGCAGTGGGGATGCAAAGGGCGTTGCAGTCGGCGATCGGTTCGCCGAGGAGGTCGACCAGGGCGTCGTGGATGCTCGCGTTCTTGATGCCAGCGGACGTGAGAAGAAGCTTCATCGCGTACTCCTTGTGATGGCGAGGCGGTTCCAGCTCACGTTAGCCCGGTCAGCCGGCCCGGGCTGCCCAGCGGTGCTCACGGCATCAAGCCGCGGGAGGATATCTCCAGACCACAGCTGTACGTCCTGAATCTGGAGGTGTCACAGTCTCGGCAGGGATCGCGCCGAGTCGCTCCGCGACGCCCTGGGAGCGGACGTTGTCGGGCGTAATGAGAGATACAAGTCGGTCGTCGGGCAGACGTTCATGTGCCCAGTCCCGGATTGCCGAGGCTGCTTCGGTCGCATACCCGTGGCCCCAGTGCTCGCGTATCAAGGCCCAGCCAAGCTCGAGCTGCGCATGGCTTCCTGCGTCCGCCCGCGTCGACGGCGTCCAGCCGCGTGTGTCGAAGATCATGAGACCGGCCTGGCCGACCACGCGCCCGGGTGCTGAGGCGGTTTCGAGAACGAACGGGCCGAGTCCGCCGGTTCTCCATCCAGCGATGCCATCCTCGGCCCAGGCGTGAGCCTCTTCGAGCGATGAGACCGGCTGCTTGCCCAAGGCATGCATGATCCCGCGATCCGCGAACAGGTCGTACAACGCCTCAGCGTCCGCCGAAGTTGGCATCCGCAGGCAAAGCCTCTCCGTGGAAAGCCGGAGCTGCTGCCAGGATGAGGGATCGTCGGCCACCCTTAGACGCTACCGGCGAAGCGCCGATCCTGCCGGCAAGGAGCTAGAGAGGAGCGAGCCGAGACGCCAGGTCTGCGCCTGCCGTGTCGAACGTGGTTCTGAGGATCACGCGGGTCGCGCCTGCGCTGATCCACATGATCGTGTGAGCCAGCGGTATCGGAGAGTTGGCAGGCGAAGGGTGTTCGACAGGTTCGATCATGGCGTTGGAGCCGTCGCGAAGTTTGATGTCTGAGGAGCTTCCCTGCGTGGGAAGCACTAAGGCTCCCGAGGTATCTGCGTGTGAGGCAACGGTCTCCTCTAGCTCGATGCTGCGGTCGAGTGCGTCGGAGCCGTGATACTGGAAGAACACCGTGTCGGTTCTGGTGGTCCTGGTCTCCTCGTATTCCTCCTGCAGAGACAGTCCGTCGATGGATGATCCGAACCAATACGCGGGGACGGTCGAGGGATGCGCACCCGGGGAGAGCTCCCGCTGCGTGATTTGCACTCCGTGGGTCTGCACCGTGAACAATCCCCGCGAGGCGGCCTCAGCGGGAGTGATGGTGTGAAGGATCGTAAAGGTCACCGTGACACCCTTCCCAATCCCTCCGGCGACCGTGAACGCCGGCCGCCCATCGGCCGTGGTTCGATGGATCTGGCCGGCCACATCAACAGACGTGGGCTGTCCAAGATAGGCGCGTAGGTAGACGAGCGAGAACACGTTTGCCTGGGATGCGATGAACTCGGGTGAGCCGAATCGGGCGGTTCTGATCCGGGTGTCAGGGCCGTCCCAGCCGAACGCGATCGAACTCGTGACTTCACGACGCCCGTCGGAAACGTCTCTCGAAATCCGACGATGGACGTCGAAGGCCCCGGACGCGGGGTTCACCCACTCCACATCCGGCCCACCGAAGAACGTCCTTGTGACCCGATCGGCACCCGCCGCGAAGGTGTATTGGACCGACAGCTGGTAAATCAGTTTCGGACGCGCCTGCGACTGCCGGTGGGTCACCGGGGCTGCCGATTGGCCAGAGGATGCTTCGTGCGTCGCCGTGGCGCCCCCGCAGCCGACAGCGCCCGCGACGGCGAGCATGATCAAGGTCAACCGTAGCCCCACGCCCATCTAATCGGCATCCAGGCCAGAGACGATGAGCCGCGGCGGCTCGATCCAAGCGCGAGTTCGCGCGACGTCAGTGGATCATCCCACCGGGGTGCAGTTTCCCGAGAATCCACCCGACCACGAGGATCCAGGCCCACGCGCCCAGCACCACCGCGTGGCGGTGATCGTCAATCCAGTCGCGGCGCGCGAAGCCGGCCGGCATGAGTCTGGGGGTCGGTTGCCGCGTGCCGTACGCGAGAGCCCGCTCGATTCGCTCACCGGTTGGTGGATACAGCCACGCCAGCAGGCTGTGCAGGCGAGTCGGCCACAATGGCTCTGCGTTCTCGTGCGCCCACGAACGAAGCCCCCGGGCGTACTCGACGCCGTCACCGAACAGGGCCAGCGCAAGCCCGTCCGCTTCGCGCTCACGGAGCCGCGATCGGTGATGCACGAACGGAGCCGTCAGATCCAGCCCCAACGTGAGTCCGAACACCACGGATGGCACCGCCGACCAGGCTGGCCCGAACCCGTCAAGCGGGAGTTGGTAGGTCAGCGGGAGTGCGCCCAGTGCGACCGCGACCAGCCATGCCATGGCGGTAACCGCGGCCATTCGCACCGCAGGAAGCGGCGAGATCCGCCGGTGACCGAGCCGCAGATGCGCCACCTCGCGCGCCACCAACATCGTCAGCTTGGACTGCGCACCCGAGAGGATGTCGTGCGATACGTAGATCGCCTTGCCGTGAACGAATACGTCCGGACAACCTGGCCGGTTCGGAACGCCCATGGCATCGATCCCCGGCGTCGGCGCGAGGATCTGGCGTGACAGCTGCGGTAGCCGGGTCAGGTCGAGGGGTGACGCGTTCTTCACGCGCGCGCTGAGATAGCACACCACGACGAGCGGGATCACGACTGCTGCTGCCCAGATCCCCGCATAGCAGACGAACACGCTCCAGATGCACACGGTCAGATAGCCGCGGGCGAGACGCGACATCAACGAGCGCCGGCCGTGCGCCGGCCTCGCGACGCCGGCACAACGACGAGCCTCCACGCCTGCCCAGGACGTGAATGTCCAGATCAGCATCGGCAGTATGACCGTGAGTGTCAGCGCAACCGCTGTCCGGACAGGAGCGACGGCGACCACTCCGAGCACGACCAGCGGCGCGAACTGCGCCACGTACCACAGCCGTCGCTGCCGGACGTGGTACGCCGCGAGCGCCGGCTCGTCCTCCAGCAAGTTTCCGCTGCCGGGATCCATGAAGCCTTTCATCGGCATACCTCCCCGCCATCTCCAACCAAGCCTGCTCGCGGCTTCACGCTCGCCCGCACGGAGCGACCTCCCGCAATCCCTAAAGCGAGCGAATAGTCCCGTCTGCTACCACGCAATCGTTCGGGGGAGTCCGAAGTGCGGTAGGGCGCTGGTCGCGGCGAAGCGGGTGATGTGCGAGATGCGGTCGCCGTCGAGAGTCAGCACGAGCAGCCCGGACGCGCGGCCGACGCCGGCCTGTGGGTCTTTGGCGTACTGGACGAACGCGGGTTGGGAGTTGGCCCGCGTCGGAATGAGGCGGCGGGGGCTGTCCCCTCGCGTTGCGAACGCGTGGGCGATCAGCTCCTTGATCGCTGCGACACCTTGGTACTCGTCAGGCTCTGGGGGCATCGTCCAGCACGCATCCTCGGCCAGCAGCGCGACGATCGGTTCCACGTCTCCGCGCTCGAACGCGTC
>Ga0164307_10001146_pt1 | contig 11883 bp, 14 predicted proteins | sample Whisoiple_243_MG_FD_110214 | JGI IMG/M metagenome (GOLD analysis project Ga0164307, IMG submission 110214) | Soil microbial communities amended with fresh organic matter from upstate New York, USA - Whitman soil sample_243_MG | ecosystem: Environmental > Terrestrial > Soil > Unclassified >...
AGTCTCGAAAGGGGAGGGCTAGTCGAGGCGGTGCCGCGCGTCGGGGTCGGGTCGGCTGCGATCGGGATGACCAGCACGGTCAACGCGACCGGCAACGCCAGCATCAACTTCGTCTACGCCAACCGCTTGGAGGGGCAGTGGATCTTCTCGGGCGGGGGCGCCGTGACGACGGTCAACCTCCATGCGTTCAACGGGGGCTCGTCCTGCGAGGTCCGGGGGACCGCGGAGTGGGCGCCGACCCAATAGCGGCTGCGGGTCGCCCTCGCTACGGTTCGACCTTGGGCGGAGTCGTCGTCACCTGCCAGCAGGCCGGTTGACGCTCGCGGCACCGCCGCATTAGGGTGAACAGGCTTCCGAGAAAGGGACAGGGTCGATGGCCAAGGACAACGTTGACGTCGTGCAGCACGCCTGGGACGCGTTCGCCCGGGGCGACATCGACGGCGCGGTGGAGTCGATCGCCCCGTCGGCCGAGACGCGCGTTCCCGACTCCGTTCCGTGGGGGGGGACGTACGTCGGCCCCGACGGCTTCCGGGACTTTCTCTACAAGCTCGACCAGGCGTTCGACACGTTCAAGGCGACTCCCGCCAAGGTGCTCGGGGCCGACGACAACCACGTCATCGTTGTCGCCAAGACCAAGGCCAAGCTCAAGGGCGGCGGGACGATCGAGGGCAGCAACGTCTGGGTCTACCAGCTGCGCGACGGGCTGATCGCGGACGCCGAGGGGTGGGCGGACACCGCCCAGGCCCTCCAAGCGCTGGGCTGAGTGCTCCCCGCCGAAAGTACGATCTCGTTTGGCGGCCTGGATCGCCGCCTGGCCACGTCATCGTCCTTGGCTTTGCCGCCAGCAAAGCCCGCGTCCTCTGCCTCGCCAGACGACGATCCAGGCTCGCCAAGCCGCGACCGTACCTACGACGAGGAGCACTAGGAAACTGGCCACTCTCTCGGTCGTCGTCGTCACCCATGACCACCGCGACGTGGTGGGTCCGGCGCTTGGCGCGATCGCCGGGGAGCTCCGGGACGGCGACGAGCTGATCGTCGTCGACAACGGCTCGGCGGACGGGACCCCCGAGGCAGTCCGCGAGTCCGCGCCGCGCGCGACGCTGGTCGAGGCCGGTGAGAACCTCGGCTTCGCCGCCGGCTCCAATCGCGGCGCGGCCATCAGCTCGGGCGAGCTGCTCCTGTTTCTGAATCCCGACGCCGTCGTGGCGACCGGCTTCCGGGACGCAATCGAGGCGCCGCTCGCGGCGGGCCGGGGATGGGCCGCGTGGCAGGGCCTGGTGACCGCGGACGGGGGGCGGACGATCAACAGCCGCGGGGGGGAGGTGCATTTCACCGGGATCGCGTGGGCCGGCGGCGCCGGCGAGGCGATTGCGCAATCGACGCCTCCTACGGGCGAGCGAGCCCGGATGGCGAGCGGGCGAGAAGCCAGCCCCAAGCGGCCGTCGGGAACGGCCGCGGCTGGTTTCGAGCCGGGGTTCGTCTCGGGCGCCTGCCTGGCGATCCCGTCAGGCGAGTTCGATGAGCTCGGCGGCTTCGCCGAGGACTTCTTCCTCTACCAAGAGGACGTCGACCTCTCGCTGCGCCTGCGGCTCGCCGGCGGACGGCTGGGCCTCGAGGCCGGCGCCCGGGTCGACCACGAGTACGAGTTCGAGAAGGGCCCGGGGAAGTGGCGCCGCCTGGAGCGCAACCGCTGGGCAACATTGATCCGCACCTATCCCGCTGGGCTGCTGGGCCTGCTCCTCCCGGCGCTGCTGGTCACGGAACTCGCTCTCGTGCCGGTCTCAGTCGCGGGCGGCTGGTTCACGCAGAAGCTCGCCTCATGGATCGAGGTGCTCCGGTGGCTGCCGCGGCTGCGGCGGGAGCGGGCGGCGATCCAGGCGACCCGCCGCGTCACACCCGCGGCGTTCGCGCGCAGCCTGACCGCCGACCTCGACTCGTCGTATCTCGGCGCCGCCGCCCGTTCGCGCGTGCTTCGCGCGCTGCTGCGCGCCTACTGGTCCGGCGTGCGGGCGCTGCTGCCCGGCTGAGCCTCGGCCTCCTGCTCGGCGGGCTTCTCGCTGTGCCCGTTCGCGGCGTCGCCGTTGGTCCCCGCCGCGCGGGCGGCGCGTGCCTCTGCGTCGAGGCGCGCGATCTCCTGCGCGAGGATCTTCGTCTCCTCGGACAGGCGGCTCGTGATGACGGAGAAGTGAAGGAGCATGAGGAACGCCACGGCGAGGCCCGCGATGAACAGGGCGTTCGCCGGGACCTCGATCCCGATCGCGTGTGAAACGTGCGCGAGCAGCTGGTTCCACACCGCCAGGACGAGGAGGACCAGGGCCACGACCATCCACAGCAGGGCGTAGCGCTCGATCAGCCGTCGCCGCCGCACCAGCTCCAGCACGACCCCCAGCATGACCGCGGTCACGATCACGGCGACGATCCGTACGCGGGCGTCGAGCGGTGCACCTGCCGCCAGCGACAGCACCGAGCTCAGGTCGAGCATCGCTTAGCCCCCCCGCGGGGCTTCGCGGGCCCCCGAGACGGCCGCTCCGGGGGCAGTGCCCTCACTCGTGTCGGGCGGCTCCTCGATCGGTGTCGGGCGCCGACGAAACAGGCCGATGAAGAGGGCGAGCAGCACCTTCGCCATGTAGTAGGCGCTGCGGGGATAGTCGATCGAGCTCTTGCCGAAGCCGCGGGCGTTCATGCGAACGGGCACCTCGTGGAGGCGCAGCCGGTGCGCGTGGAGCATCAGGATCGCCTCGACCTCGGGGTAGTCATGGGGGTAGTCGCGAGCGAACAGCTCGATCCCGCGACGGTTGGTGATCCGGAAGCCGGAGGTCGGGTCCGTGATCCGCCGGCGCGTGATGGCGGTCAGGACGACCGAGAAGATGAGGTTGCCGACTCGCCGGCCGATTGGGACCTTGTAGCCGGGATCGCCGCGGAAGCGACTGCCGCAGACCATGTCCGCCTCGTCACCAGACGTGTGCAGCTTCGCGAGGAGGTCCTCCAGGTGGGCGGGCTTGTGCTGGCCGTCCCCGTCGACCTGGGCCGCGACGTCGTAGTCGTTGCGAAGCGCGTACTTGAACCCGGACTGCATCGCCCCGCCGATGCCGAGGTTGAAGGGATGCCGCACGACCACCGCGCCGCTTGCCTGCGCCTCGGCCGCGGTGTTGTCGACCGAGCCGTCGTCGATGACGACGACGTCGAAGTCGGGCGCCTGACGGTGGATGTCCCGCACCACGCGTCCGACCATCCCCTGCTCGTTATAGGCGGGGACGATCGCGAGCTTGCGGAGCTGGTGGTGGTCGCGCGCCATGGCGGCTGGCAGGGCGGCTCCGGAGGTCTCCAGGTCCCGGTGCGCCGCTCGGCCGAATCAGTTTAGGGGGCTGGCGGGCGCGGGTTGGGGCGGAAGCTTTCGCTCACGCCTGCGCAGGGTCAGCCAGAACATGCCGGTGAACACGATCAGGCCGAAGATGTTCAGAAAGAGCTTGTAGTCGACGGTGACGCTGCCGAAGATGTCCGTGCGGGTGGGCCGCGTCGTCGGAATCAGGTCGAGGGCGGAGAAGATGCCGTCGACGATCAGCGCCGCGATCACCATCGTCACGAACATGAGCGCCGTGATGCGGAGCGCATACGAGACCCCGTAGTACTTGCGGTAGGCGAGCACGATCGGCAGCACGATCAGGTCGGCGAACAGGAAAGCAATCACGCCCGCGAAGGAGATGCCGCCGGACCAGAGCACCGCGGCCAGCGGCACGTTGCCCACCGAGCAAACGAAGCTGAGCACGGCGATGAGCGGCCCGGCGATGACGTTCTCGATCGTTCGGATCACGGGCGGCGCGTCGGTGACGAAGAGGACGTTGAAGAAGTCGTCGCCCAGCTGGCCGATGAAGCCGGCGAGCAGGAACCCGATGGTGATCTCCTTCCACAGCATTCCCCAGTCCATGCGGAAGTTCCAGGCGACGTTGGTCCACGCGTTCACCGACGTCAGCCGCTGACGCCAGGGCAGTCCCTCGTCGCCGGCGGACGGGTGCGCGTGCGCGGCGGCGGCCTCCTGCGCATGGCGCCGCGCCACCTCCTCCAGCCGGGGCGAGACGAACAGCCTCAGGCTCACCGCCATCAGCACGATGAGGATGATCCCGCCGACGTACTCGGCGAGCGTGAACTGCCATCCGATCAGCACCCAGAGGACAAGGCCGAGCTCCCACACGAGATTCGTCGAGGCGAACTGGAAGGCGAGGGAGGTGACGGCCGAGGCGCCCTTCTCGAACAGCGATCGCGCGATCGCGATCGCGGCGTAGGAGCAGGAAGAGGACGCGGCCCCTAGGCCCGTGGCCTTGGCGACCGGCCCCGGGCCGGTGCCCGAGAGCGCCGCCTCGATCCGATGGCGGGGGATCCAGGCCTGGACGATCGCGGAGATGGCGAAGCCGAGCACCAGCGCCCACCAGACCTGGTAGGCCATCAAGGCTGCGTCCTTCAAGCCGTTGAGAAAGGTGTCCATGCGAGGCCGCGAGTATATACCCTAGGGGGGTATAGCGGTCAGAGCGGGCAAGATCGACCGGTGGGAGGGTTCCGCTGCCTGCGAACGTACCTCCAAGCGTGGCCGAGAGCAAGGCGCCCAGATTCGACCCGGTCGCCGGCGGGCACGCCCGCCATCGCGACGAGGCCGAGGTCGAGTTCAACCGCATCGTCGCGTTCAGCGACGGCGTGTTCGCGATCGCGATCACGCTGCTCGTCCTCGGACTGACGGTCCCTCCACACCTGAGCCATCTGCGGCGCGCCCTGCTCAACAACCAGGACGACTTCATCGCCTACGCGATCAGCTTCGCGGTCCTCGGCCGTTACTGGCTGGCTCACCACCGCTTCTTCTCGTCGCTCGAGCGCTTCGACGGGAGGCTGATGACGCTGAACCTCGTCTACCTCGCGTGCATCGCGCTCGTGCCGTTCACTTCGCAGGTGCTGGGCGACTACGCGAGCCACACCGAGGCCGTCGTCCTCTATGCGGTCAACATGATCGCGGTCAGCAGCACCTTCTACGTGCAGCTGATCTACAGCGCTCGCACCGGGCTCGTCCGGCCGGAGGCCCGCTCTGTCGAGCGCCAGAACGCTCCCGTCAACCTCGTCGTCGTGGGTGTCTTCGCGCTGTCGATCCCGGTGGCATTCCTCAGCCCGCTCGCCGCGACGCTGATGTGGCTGACGATCTTCTTCATCCGCCGCTGGGTCACCGCCCGGATCGTCCCGAGCTCCTAGCCGGGACTATTCCGAGGCGGAGCGGTGGGCGAGGATCTGCTCGCGCTCGGTCAGGCGGTTCCGCCGGCGCAGCTCGGCCTCGCGCTGGCGGCGCTGCTCGGTCTCCGACTCGGCCAGCAGCGGCGGCACCGGTATCGGGCTGCCCTCGTTGTCGACAGCCACCATCGTCAGGTAGGCGGTCGAGGTGTGGCGGCACTCGCCGGTCAGCGGCTTTTCGGCCTCCACTCGAACGCCCACCTCCATCGAGGTCCGCCAGGCGGCGTTCACGGTCGCGGAGCAGGTGACGAGCTCACCGACGTTGACCGGGAGGATGAACGTCATGCGGTCCATCGCGGCGGTGACCACCCGGCTGCGGCAGTGGCGGATGGCGGCGATGCCGGCCACCTCGTCGCAGAGCTTCATCACGATCCCGCCGTGGACGAACCCCGCCGAGTTGGCGTCGCCGATCCCCATCCACTTGACGAGGACCGCCTCGGAATCGGAGGCCGGCTTGGGCTCCATCGGCGGCGATCGTAACGGCGGCGGCGCCAGGGCCACGCATAGCCTTGCGGCGTGGCTGACTCGCTGGAGCGCCTGACCGCGGAGATCGTCCGCTGCGAGCGCTGCCCGCGCCTGGTCGAGTGGCGGGAGCAGACGGCGGCCAACCCCCCGCGCCGCTACCGGGGCGAGGAGTACTGGGGACGGCCGCTACCCGGCTTCGGGGATCCGGACGCGCGGGTGTTGCTGGTCGGGCTGGCGCCCGCTGCTCACGGCGGCAACCGCACCGGGCGGATGTTCACGGGCGACCGCTCGGGGGACTGGCTCTACGCGGCGCTCCACCGGGCGGGCCTCGCGAACCAGGCGCTTAGCGAGCACCGCTCCGACGGGCTGCGGCTTGCCGATGCCTACATCACGGCCGTCAACAGGTGCCCGCCGCCAGCCAACAAGCCGACGCCGGCGGAGCGCGACAACTGCCTGCCGTTCCTGGTGCGGGAGCTCGCGCTGCTCGAACGTGCCCGGGTGATCGTCACGCTCGGCTCCTACGCGTGGGATGGGACGCTGCTGGCGCTGCGCGAGCGCGGCGACGCGGTCCCCCGCCCGAAGCCCAGGTTCGGGCACGGCGCCGAGGTGATCGCCGGGCCGTACACGCTGCTCGGCTGCTACCACCCGTCGCAGCAGAACACCTTCACCGGGAGGCTGACCGAGCCGATGATGGACGCGGTGTTCGCCCGCGCACGCGACCTCGCCCGGCGCCGGGCCGAACCATAACCACCGGCTGGCTGGCCCGGTGTTCGCGATACTGGGAGAGGCGAATGGTCCCGATCAACCTGCCCAACGTCCTCACCCTGCTGCGGATCCTGGCGGTGCCGGTGATCGTGGTCGCCCTTCTCGGGGAGACGCCCAACGGCGACGCGCTCGCCGCCGGCGTGTTCGCGCTCGCCGCGATGACCGACGGCCTGGACGGCTATATCGCCCGGAGGCGCCAGGACGTGACCACGTTCGGCAAGCTGATGGACCCGCTCGCCGACAAGCTCCTCATCGTCGCGGCGCTCGTCTCGCTGGTCTCGCTTGACCGGCTGGCGGCATGGATCGCGATGGTCATCATCGCCCGCGAGCTGGCGGTGACCGTCCTGCGGGCGATCGCCGTCGAACAGGGCGTGGTGATTTCCGCCAGCTGGCTGGGGAAGGTCAAGACGGCCCTTCAGGTCGCCGCCGTCTTCGCCCTGATCATCTGGAATCCGTCGCCGTGGCCGGTTGACGCGCTCGTCTACCTGGCGCTGGCCGCCACGGTCATCTCGGGCCTCGACTACTTCTTCGGGCTACGCAAGCGGCTCGCCGAAGAGCGGGAGCGCACGGTCAAAGAGCGCAGCGAGGGCGAGGCCGTCTAGTCCCCGCAGGGCGCCTCGAGCCACTCCCGCTCGGTCATGTGATGGCGGGAGTGCTCGCCGGACTCGAGCTCGGCGAGGATCTCACCGACGAGGCCTGAGCGCTCCGCGATGACGGAGTGGCGATGGATGGTCTCGAGGTTCTCCTGGCGGGCGAGGATGAAGCCGCGCTCGCGGAGACCGGGGTAGGCCTCGGTGACTCGCCGGACCATCTCGCGGACGCAGTCCTCGACGAAGCGGGGATTGCGGTGCGCCTTCTCGACGACGGAGAGCTCGTCGGAGCGCTTCATCAGCTCGTAGATCTCAGAGCTCATGGACTGCTCGACGATGTGCAGGAGATCGCGAGCGTCGACGTCCAGGTCGAGGCCCTCCGGGAGCCCGATGTGAAGCGAGCCGATGCCCCGCTGGTTGTGGGTCGCGACGGGCACGGCCGCGAGGACGCGCTCGATCTCGTCATCGGTGAAGCCGTCGGCGGCGAGGCGCTCGCGGGAGTGCCCGGCGACGAGCTCCTGGGCGCAGGGGCAGGCGGTCATCCCCTGGGCCTCGACGCCGGTGAGCGTGCGGGTTCCGCGCTCGGACACCACGGCGGTGCCGAGCAGCGTGTAGATCTCCTGGGTTGGGAGCTCCGAGACAGGGGTGCGGACCGTTTCCGGGTAGCGGGCGGCGATCGTGACCTCGGCCCGCAGGCCCTGCTGCTGCTCGCGGATGCGGGTGGCGATGTGCGTGGCCAGCTCCTCGGCGCGCAGCGCCTCACCGAGGACGACGCCGTCGATCGCCTCGCCGACCACCTCCTCGAAGCGCGACATGTGGACACCGGCCTGCCGCGGGTTGAGATCGACGAAGCATTCGAGCTCGGCGAAGAAGTAGTTGCCCGGGCCGTCAGCGCCGTCGCCGGAGACAGCGCGATGCCCGCCGACGCGGATCACCTTCTCGATGCCGCGGACGCCGACGCGGGTGAGGCTCACCTCGGTGCGCGGTCGCGACGCTTGTACGTCGCGAGCTGTTAACCCCGTGGTCTCAGTCAACTGAAGAATCCCCTGCGGCGGCTTCGCCGCTGGCCAGACGGCCAAGGGTAGCGGTACGAAATCGCCGCTCCCGAGCAAGTCCAGCCCATATACTTCCCGCCGCCCGGACCCCGAACAGTTAGGAGAGGTGGGGGCGGGGAATGTCCAAAAAGGGAGACGCGCTCGTAACCGGGGAGCCGGGAGCAGACGGCGGGGGCGAAGAGCACTCCGACACGCGGGCAGCTTCCGAGCTGAACGGCGACCTTCCCTTCCAGGACACGGAGGAGCTTCGGACGCTCATCTCCCAGGGCCGCGAGCGCGGCTACCTGACCTTCGAGGAGATCGCCGGGACGCTCGAGGAGGTCGAGGTCACCAAGGAGCAGGTGCAGGACCTCCACACCTACCTGATCGAGCACGGCGTCGACGTCATCGCCGAGGACGGCCTCACCGCCTACAAGGAGGCGAAGGAGGGCAACCAGCCGGGGCAGTCGAAGAAGCCCGAGCTCGACCTCACTGTCGAGCCGAGCCTCGACTCGCTGCGCCTCTACCTGCGCTCGATCGGCCGCGTCGACCTGCTCACCGCCCCCGAGGAGATCGAGCTCGCCAAGCGCATCGAGCGAGGCGACATCGCCGCCAAGCGCCACATGGTGGAGGCCAACCTGCGGCTCGTCGTCTCGATCGCGAAGGGCTACCTCGGCCGCGGGCTGAGCTTCCTGGACCTGATCCAGGAGGGCTCGCTCGGTCTGATCCGGGCGGTCGAGAAGTTCGACTACCGCCGCGGCTACAAGTTCTCGACCTACGCCACGTGGTGGATCCGCCAGGCCGTGACCAGAGCGATCGCCGACAAGGCGCGCACCATTCGGATCCCCGTCCACATGGTCGAGAAGCTGAACCGGGTGACCCACGTCGAGCGCCAGCTCGTGCAGCGGATGGGCCGCGAGCCCGAGCCGGCCGAGATTGCTGAGGAGCTGAAGATCACGATCCGCGAGGTGCGGGACATCCTGCGCGTCGCGCAGATGCCGATCTCCCTCGAGAAGCCCGTGGGCGACGAGGAGGAGTCGGAGCTGGGCGACTTCGTCGCCGACGACCGCACCGAGGAGCCGTTCGACACCGCGACCGAGCGCCTGCAGCGCGAGGACATCCAGAAGGCCCTCGACGCCCTGCCGGAGCGCGAGCGCCAGGTGATCGAGCTGCGCTATGGGCTACGCGGTCACGAGCCGCTGACGCTGGAGGAGGTCGGCCGCGCGTTCGGCGTCACCCGCGAGCGCATCCGCCAGATCGAGAACAACACCCTCAAGAAGCTGAAGCAACTTCCCGAGGCGCAGAGGCTTCGGGAGCTGGCCTGAGAGCTAGAGCGTCTCGGCGGGCTTGCGGCGGCGCCGGGAGAAGCGGCCGGCGACGCGTCCCAGCGGCTCGGCCGATTCGCGGATCGCGCCGACCTCGGCGCCCATCGCCTCGACCGCCTGGCGCATGAGCCGGACCTCGTCCTCGAGGACGCTGACGCGCTCGTCGATGTCCGCGAGCTGATTCACGGCGACGGTCAGCTCGCGCGTCGAGACCGCGATCGAGCGGACGTCGGCCGCCGCCTCGACCAGGAGGCGGGGAAGGAGCACGGGTCGCAAGACCGCGGCAGCCGGGCGGAGCACCATGCCTGCGGGGCGGATGGGCGCGGCGACCGTTTCGAGGAATGACATGTGGCGTGAACCTATCTGTGCATGCGGCGGATGGCCGGGAGCGAATGTAACATCGTTTGATGGAACATCGGTTTGATGGTTGAGAGATGGCAGACGTAACGGAGACCGCACCGGCCCAGAACGGCGGCGCCTCGATGACGATCGACGAGCTGGCGCAGCGGACCGGGATGACGGTGCGGAACATCCGCGCGCACCAGTCGCGCGGCCTAGTGCCGCCGCCCGAGGTGCGGGGGCGCACCGGCTACTACGGCGACGACCACGTCGGGCGAGTCGAGCTGATCCAGGAGCTCCAGGCGGACGGCTTCAACCTGGAGTCGATCCGCAAGCTGCTGGACACGGCGGGCGGGTCGAGCGCCGAGGTCCTGAACTTCTCGCGGACGCTACGGGCGCCGTTCGAGGACGAGCAGCCCGAGATCCTCACCGAGGAGGAGTTCGCCGAGCGCTGGGGGCCGCTCGACCCGCGCCTGATGGCGCGCACCGAGAAGCTCGGCCTGCTGCGGGACCTCGGGGACGGGCGCTACGAGATTCTGAGCCCGCGTTTGCAGCGGGCGGGCCTGGAGCTCGCTGAGCTCGGCGTTCCCCCGGGCGTCGCGCTCGACGTGGTCTCGCAGGTGCGGAGCAGCGCGCGGCGGGTCGCGCGGGTGTTCATCGAACTCTTCCTTGAGAACGTCTGGAAGCCGTTCAACGAGGCGGGCCGGCCGGAGGACGACTGGCCGAAGGTGCGCGACGCCCTCGAGCGGCTGCGGCCGCTGGCGTCCGAGGCGTTGCTCGTGATCTTCCAGCAGGTGATGAGCGAGACCGTCGAGGAGGTCACCGGCCGCGAGATCCAGCGTGGGCTCGCCGGCGCGAGCGGGTCCCGCGGGCGCCGGGGTCATCGCCGGAGCGGCCGCCGCCGGAAGCCTCAGTAACCGATCGGCTCGTCGGAATACCGATCCGGGTCTTGACGAGCGCCGCGGTCAAGGTCATCTAGCTGCCCCTGGGCGTTTCAGACCGGCGCTCGCAGGGAAGCCGTGACGGGCCGGGGCGGCTTCGCCCTGGCCTCAGTCACGAAAGGAGTTAGACGATGGGTGACAACGTGGACGAGGCGAAGGGCCGCATCAAGGAAGCGGCCGGCGACCTCACTGACGACAAGGACCTGAAGCGCGAAGGCAAGATCGACCAGGCGACGAGCGACGTCAAGGAGAAGGTCGGCGACGCCGCCGACAAGGTCAAGGACACCGTCACGTCGGACGACGACGACAAGTAGCTCGCCGCGCCAGAACGAACTCAGCGACGCCGCTCAATCCTGGGCGGCGTCGCTCTTTTCGGGAATGTTGAACAGCGTCTCGATCTGAGTCACGACGAGGTGCTCGTCGCCGGCTGCGCCCACGCGAAGGGCGTCCCCGGTTCGGAGGCTGGCGCTGCGAAATGGCCCACTTGGAATCGTGATCTGGTGGATGGCAGACACTCGTGTGCGGGCGCTCGAAGGCGGTGCTGATGGGGGAGGAGGGATTCGAACCCACTCAGGCGTTGCCACCGAATTTACAGTCCGGCCCGGCTCACCAGCTCCGGCGCTCCCCCGCGGAGAGGCCTCGATTCTAGAGGCGGGCCGGGGAAGGATCGGTCGCCCGGGCTCAACTTCGAACTCCGAGTATTTCGGGCCGCCGAGGGTCAGGCCGGACCGGGATTCGAGGGCGAGCGCGGGAATGAACCAGCGTCGTCCACTTGCGAGCCCCGCGTTCGGCACGCTTCCGTTGCATGTCCGTTCACGACACAGCCCGCCGTGGGTTCGCCTCGGCGGCCGGCGTCTACGAGGAGAGCCGGCCCGGCTACCCCGCCGAGGCGATCGAGTGGCTCCGCGCCAGGCTCCAGCTTGGCCCCGAAGGCACCCTTGTCGACCTCGCCGCCGGCACCGGCAAGCTCACCCGCCTCGTGACGCCGACCGGCGCCACAGTCATCGCGATCGAGCCCGTTGAAGAGATGCGCGACGTGCTCCGCAGCACCACCCCGGATGCCGACCCCCGCGAAAGCCCCGCCGAGCAGACCGGCCTCCCCGACTCGAGCGCCGACGCCGTGACCATCGCCCAGGCCCTCCACTGGTTCGACGCGCCG
>Ga0164307_10001149_pt1 | contig 11876 bp, 14 predicted proteins | sample Whisoiple_243_MG_FD_110214 | JGI IMG/M metagenome (GOLD analysis project Ga0164307, IMG submission 110214) | Soil microbial communities amended with fresh organic matter from upstate New York, USA - Whitman soil sample_243_MG | ecosystem: Environmental > Terrestrial > Soil > Unclassified >...
AACGGCGCGGTCTGAGACGAGTCCGGCGCACTTGAGCACTCTGAGGTGCTGAGACACCGCAGGCCTGCTGACAGGCAGGCCGTGCGCCAGCTCACCAACCGCCATCGGGCCGCCGGCGAGGCGTTTGAAGATCGTCCTCCGGGTGCCGTCGGCCAGAGCAGCCCACGCATCGGTGCCTGCGTCGGTAACCACAACCGGTAAGTCTACGCTTACGTGTTCTACGACGGAAGCGCCCGTAACGCTTCGGCCCTTCGCGCGCACTGAGCAGATACAGGAATGTTCACGTGCTGAAGGGAGCCGATCATGACCAACACCGTGGCGCACGACGCCAGCATCGCCAGGCCCGCAACCGTGCTCGACAGTCTGGGCGCCTACCTCGCCCGCTACGGGTTGGTGATCGTCATCGGGTGGATCGGGTTGATGAAATTCACCGAGTTCGAGGCCCGCGGCATCGAGCCGCTGGTCTCCAACAGCCCGCTGATGAGCTGGATGTACGACATCTTCTCCGTAACAACGTTCTCGGCCTTGCTCGGCGTCCTCGAAGTGGCCGCGGCGGTGCTGTTGGCCGTCAAACCGTGGGCGCCCCGGCTTTCTGCCGTGGGCAGCGTCATCGCGATCGGCCTTTTCATCGCCACGCTCAGCTTCCTGTTCACCACCCCCGACGTTTTCGAGGCGTCGCAGGGCGGCTTCCCCATGCTGTCTTTGTCGGGCATGTTCCTCATCAAAGACGTTGCACTGCTTGGTCTATCGGTGTGGTCATTGGCGGACGCGCTTCGGGCGGTCAAGGCGGCAGGTTGACCGGATACGCTGTCGCCGAGATGACCAGGGCCACCGGTGAGGAAGCCGCTCTCGTCGCCGCGCTGAAGGACGGCGACGAGGCGGCCTTCGCCGAGCTGGTGGACCGCCACACTCCATCGATGTTGCGCGTCGCCCGCGGATACGTGCGAAGCCACGAAACCGCCGAGGAGGTGGTGCAGGAGGCGTGGATCGCGCTGCTGAAGGGAATCGGCAAGTTCGAAGGCCGGTCTTCTCTGCGCACATGGCTTTTCACCGTGCTGATCAATATCGCCAAGACCCGCGGAACGCGCGACCGCCGCGATACGGACGTCGAAATCCTGGCGTTCACCGGCGGCACCGTCGACCCCGCCCGTTTTCGGCCCGCGAACGATCGATATCCGGGGCACTGGCGACAGGACGAGGTCCCCGCGCCGTTTCCCGATACGCCCGAGGGTTCAGTACTCGGCAATGAACTGGTCGCCGTCGCACAGCGCGAACTCGAGAAACTTCCCGAGAATCAGCGACTGGTCGTGACGATGCGCGACATGCTGGACCTCGATTCCGCGGAGGTGCGTGAAGTGTTGGACATCAGCGTCGCCAATCAGCGGGTGCTTCTGCATCGTGGCCGCGCGGCAGTGCGGCAGGTGCTCGAGGATTATCTGAGGGAGTCGAAGTGAAGAGCGATATGGACTGCAATCAGCTCGTCGAACTCGTCACCGCGTACCTCGACGGCTCTCTGGACAGTAAGACGCGCGCGCGGTTCGACGAGCACCTGCTGGAATGCGAAGGCTGCGAGAACTATCTGCAACAGTTCCGCGGCACGGTCGACACCGTGGGCAAGATCGACACGGCGACCATCGATCCCGCGTTTCGCGACCGGCTGCTGAACGCCTTTCGCGAATTTCGGTAGCGTTCAGAGCATGTACTCGAGCAGCTCTGGGCCTTCCTCTTCATCGCTGTGCACGCGGTCGAGCGCTGTCTCTGCGACGCGTTTGGCCTGCCCGCGCAGTTCCGGCACCGCGACAGTCTCCCAGTAGGTGCCACGGATCAGCGGGCCCATCGCGAGTAACCAGGCCGACCGGTCGCCGTTGGCGGTCAACACCGTGTGATCGTCCGCGACGCTGATGCCCATGTCGGTCGCATCCGGGTGGATGAGGCCGCGGCGCAACAAGTTCTGCAGCAGCGCCGAGCTGCTGGCGGTGAGCCTGCTGGAGGGACCGGTGGCGTTGAGCACCACATCGCCCACAAGCGTTGTGCCGTCGTCCAGGTGAACGCGTATCTGGTCGGACGACTCGACCAGCTTCTCGATGCCTGCGGCGCGCACCTGTAGCTGTCCGGTGAGCTGCAGGTGAGTGAGCTGGGCGTGGAGGTCGGGAGAAATGCGATGCCGGAACACATTCCATCTGGCGGCGTGGTTCTTGGCGAAGGCCAGGCGCTCTTCGGTGCTGAAGCTCGCCCAGATGCGTTGCGTGTAGGGACGCAGCTTGTCGACGATGATGGCGGGGTTCGCGTTGCGCTCGTGAAGCGCTGCGCAATGGTACTTCACGAGTGCGACAAGGGCGTCGAGACCGATGGCCGTGAGATCGACTCCGGCGGGCGGAAATTCGGGGTATTCGATCCCCTTGAAGTGCGCCTGCGGAAGCCAACCGTGCCGCGACACTGCGTTGATGCTGCCCATCCACCCAATGGCGCGAAGCGTGATGATTGCGTCGACCGCGGTCAGCCCGGTGCCAAGAACCACCACGCTGGAGTCCCTCGGCGGCAACCGTTCTTCCCAGGCTTGCCACGGATCGCCGATCCACGCCGGGTGGTGCGCAAGGCCTTCGGCGCCAGGCAGCGACGCGGGTGTTTCGTTACCAGTCGCCAACACGACCCGATCCGCCTCGAGCGTCGTTCCGTCGGTGAGCCAGACACGGCAACCGAATTCCTGAGGCTCGATATCAATCGCTTCGCCGACGACGAACCGCGACGCGACGGGGTGTGTTCCGTCACTCGGTTTTGCCAGGTACTTCTGCGCAATCCAGCTCAGGTAGTCGCCGGAGGTCTGTCTGGGAATGAACCGTTCGCGAAGATCGATCTGCGGCACCGCTTCGAACTCGGGACGGTCACTCACCCAGCGCAGGAAATGGTCGGGGTCGTCGGGGAACGCGGACATATTGCGGGCGGCGACATTCAGCAGGTATTCCGGGCGCCGACGCCGGTAGGCGACGCCCCGTGCAGGGGGCGTCCGTTCGTTGACGATGGTGATCTCGAGTGGGTCGTCGGCGAGTCGGACCAGGTTCACCGCGGTCAACGTGCCGCTGAAGCCGCCACCAATGACGACGACACGGGCAGGCCGTGCGTCGCCTCGAGCGGCGGGTTCGTCGGGCATCCTCTGTAGATCACACACCGAACCGGCTTTTGTCACCGGTTTTACGCGGCTCTGTGAAAAGTCCGCCATTGGCGGCCCTCACCTGTATCCGCCGATTGCTCCGCAACTGCGGATCATTAGTACGTTTCAAGCCGATTATGCGGATATCATGGGCGCTGTGTCCGTGATTCGGATTCGCGACGCCGCTGACCTGATGGGTGTCAGCGATGACACCGTTCGGCGCTGGATCGACGATGGGACGCTGCCCGCCGACCACGACGCGTCCGGCCGCAAAGTGATCCCGGGCGGCGCGCTCGCCGAGTTCGCCGTCGCGAATTCCGGGGCGGCACCGAGGGAGCCGCTGGGCATCGCGAGCTCCGCGCGCAATCGCTTTACCGGCCTCGTCACCCGGGTCGTCGTCGATGGCGTCATGGCGCAGGTCGAGATGAAGTGCGGCCCGTTCACCGTCGTGTCGCTGATGAGCGCCGACGCGGCACGCGAGTTGAAGCTGGAGCCAGGAAGCGTTGCCGTGGCGGTCGTCAAAGCCACCACTGTGATCGTGGAAACCCCTGGAGGGCCTGCGTGACGCTCGTCGTGCGCGTTGCAGCGGTGACCGCTGCACTCCTCGCGGTCGCCGGTTGCGGTGTGCCGAATGAGTCGCCTGCGCGCGACTCGACAGGCGATGCCGGCGGCGGGAAGCTCGTCGTGTTCGCGGCTGCCTCGTTGAAGAAGTCGTTCACTGAGATCGGAGAGCAGTTCAAGACCGACAACCCGGGCAGCGACGTCGAGTTCACCTTCGCGGGCTCCTCCGATCTGGTGACCCAGCTGACGCAGGGCGCCCCCGGCGACGTCTTCGCCTCCGCCGACACCAAGAACATGGACAAGGCGGCACAGGCCGACCTGGTGGCGGCCGACCCGGTGAACTTCGCGTCCAACAGGCTGACAATCGTTACCGCACAAGGCAATCCGAAGAATGTCGCCTCCTTCAAGGACCTGTCCCGGCCGGGCCTGTCGGTGGTGGTGTGTGCGCCGCAGGTGCCGTGCGGGTCGGCCGTGCAGAAGGTCCAAAAGGCGACCGGTGTGCAACTCGACCCGGTAAGCGAAGAGTCTCAGGTGACCGACGTGCTCAACAAAGTGACCAGCGGCGAGGCGGACGCCGGCCTGGTCTATGTCACCGATGCCCTCGGCGCAGGCGACAAGGTGACGGCGGTGCCGTTCCCCGAGTCCGCCGAGGCCGTCAACACGTACCCGATCGCCGTGCTGAAGCAGGCAAGGGACCGGGTTCTGGCGGGCAAGTTCGTCGATCTCGTCATCGGCGAGGCGGGACAGAAGGTCTTGGACGCGGCGGGCTTCGCCAAGCCCTGAGCCCACTAGTCGCCGCGATGCAGGAAGCCGTGCAGTGTCGCCTGGACGAGTTCGTCGACAATCGCGTCTCGTGAGGGTGGCGTGGCTCCGAAGAACGACGAACGCAGGGCCACCATGCCGACGATCATCGCCATCGTCGAATGCGCGGGCAGCTCCGACTGGTTCGAGTGCATGCCCCGCAACTGCATGCCTTCGACACTGATCTGACCCAGAACCCGTAACGCTCGCCTGATGTCGGCGATGCCCGCGTCGGCGACTTCGTCCTCACTGAACGCCTCGGATGCGACGAGCGTCAGCAGCAGACCCCGGTGCTCGACGACAACGTCGTAGATCTGTTCGACGAAATGGCGAGCCAGTTCGTCTTCATCGGTGTCTTCGGGAACAAGCGTCTGCCACTGCAGCGCGAACTCGTCGACGATGTTCGTGAACGGAAGTACCAACGCCTCCCGGAACAGTCCGGCCTTGGACCCGAAATGCCGGAAGAGCAGATATTCCGTGACGCCTGCGCTTTCGGCGATCTCACGCGTCGTCGTGCTGCGGTAGTCCTTGCGAGCGAACAGCTCACGGGCGGCGTCGAGCAGGAGCCTGCGCGGCTCGCCGGGAGGGCGGCGGGCGGGCCGGGCCGACGTCTTCACAGCGCTCACGATAACGGCCTTGACCCAACCGCTTTAATAGTGTCCACTATTATCTTCGATGCTGGACTGCCGGAAGGGGGCACAAGGTGGGCCAAGTCATCATGCTCGGCACGCTGCTCTGGCTGATCGCGGTCATCTTCGGCGCGGTCATGTATTTCGATCGCGAAGCGCACGGCCGTGCCGGTGATGAGCACGATCGATGAGCACGGAACTGACGCCGCTGCTGACGGCGTCCGTGATCTTCGGCTGGGCCAGCGGCATTCTGTTCTTGGTCGTAGGGATCTATCTGAGCGTCCGCGACCGGCGACTGCACCCACTGCTTCTGCTGTGCATCTCGGCGATCTCGTTCTCGTGGATCGAGGCGCCCTACGACTGGGCGATGTATGCGCAGTTCCCGCCGGCACTTCCGCGCATGCCTTCGTGGTGGCCGCTGAACATGACGTGGGGCGGGCTGCCTTCATCTGTACCTCTTGGGTACATCGGGTACTTCTGTCTACCCGCCACAATCGGCGCCGCGATCGGGCGACGGCTCATTGCACGGTTCGGATGGCGACAGCCGATCACGTACCTCACGGTTGGGCTCGTCGTCGGCTTCTGCTGGGCCTTGATTTTCAATGCAGGCATAGGAGCGCGACTCGGCGTCTTCTACTACGCCTATGTGATCCCGGGTCTCGGCCTGTTCGAAGGGACCCTGCACCAGTACCCCATCTATGACGCCATTGCGATGGGTATCCAAATGATGGTCTTCACCTACCTCCTTGGCCGGACGGACTCGCAGGGACGCAATGTCATCGAGATGTGGTCGGACAGGGTATCGAAGACCCGCGTTCAGTCGGCAATCGTGTCCGTCGTCGCCGTGATCGTCGTCGGAAATGCGCTCTACGGAGCAGTTTTCGCGCCACATCTCATCACCAAGCAACTGGGATACGTGACGTCGGGAACGGGGGAGCAGTTGTTCCCGGGCGTTCCGAACCAACCAAGATAACGCCGCAAGGGAGGTCCTGTGCCCGGTAGCCCGACTGTCGAGCTGTACTACGACCCGTTCGACCACGCAATCGACGACGATCCCTATTTGGTGTGGAAGCGAATGCGCGCCGAGGCGCCGCTGTACTTCAACGACAAGTACAATTTCTATGCGCTGAGTCGTTATGACGATGTCGCGCAGGCGCTTCCGGATTGGCAGACGTATCGGTCAGGACGCGGAACCACCGCAGACATTCTGTTCAGCGGCATCGAAGTACCCCCGGGAATCCTGTTGTTCGAAGATCCACCTCTGCACGATCTGCACCGGCGGCTGCTGTCGCGGGTGTTCACCCCGCGGCGGATGCTGGCGGTCGAGGATTTGGTGCGCGAATTCTGTGTGAGCGCACTGGATCCACTTCGTGACGCTGACGGGTTCGATTTCGTCACGGATCTAGGCGCTTTCATGCCGATGCGGACGATCGGCTATCTCCTCGGCATACCGGAAGAAGGCCAGCAGCAGATCCGCGATCGCAACGACAAGAGCATCACGGTTGGTGCGGAGCAGGGTGATCTCAGTCAGACGATCATCCAGGAATCGATCGGGCTGTTCGCCGAGTACATCGAGTGGAGGGCCGAACATCCCTCCGATGATCTGATGACCGAACTGCTCAACGCAGAGATCGATGAACCGGACGGGACACGTCGTCGACTCGAACGCACGGAAATACTCGCGTACACCGCGATGATCGCCGGCGCCGGTAACGAGACCACCGCCCGGCTGATCGGCTTCATGGGGCAACTTCTCGGTGAACATCCCGATCAACGTCGCGAGCTCGCCGAGGATCCGTCCCTGATCCCGTCAGCTGTCGAGGAAACGCTGCGCTACGAGCCGCCCTCGCCGGTGCAGGCGCGCTACGTCGCCGCCGACGTCGAGCTGTACGGGCATACCGTGGCCGAAGGGTCGTACATGCTGTTGCTCAACGGGTCGGCCAATCGCGACGAGGCGAAATTCACCGAGCCCGACCGCTACGACATTCACCGCACGGGCGGTCACCTGAGCTTCGGCCAGGGACTGCACTTCTGTCTCGGCTCGGCACTGGCCCGACTCGAGGGGCGGGTGGCCTTCGAAGAGGTTCTCAAGAGATGGACCGATTGGGAGGTCGACTACGGCAACGCGAGCAGGGCCAGGACGTCCAGTGTGCGAGGCTGGGCGAAGCTGCCCGTCAGGACCGGCTGAGACGAATCATTAACGACAACCGTGCTGTCCCGCATCGGATGTGTGCTCGCATCCGCCTTTCACGGCTTCATTTCGCTCCGACCAACGCCCTCGCGCGGTCATTCATCGCAGCACGCATGGCGGCGACGCGTCAGTTCCTCACGCAGGGTTGAACGCGCCGTGCGGAATCGTCAGCGGTAGGTCGACCGAGCTGAGCAGACCCGGTTGTGCCGCAACGACATACGGCACCGCGTTGACGACGCGCATCGCCGTGGCAACCATCGCGCCCGCGCCGGACGTCATGCTCTCGATGCCTGCACTCTTGCGGTCGCGCAGTGTGACGTCGAAGGTGCAGTCGATGTCGGGAGTGCCGGTGATCACCACCCGGTAGCCGAGCGCGTTGGGCAGCGTCGGCCAATCCGGCGCGACGTCGGGAGCCAGCCGGGTGACGTGTTCGATGACGACGGCCTCGCGCCCGTCGACGACACCGATCGCCTGCATCCGCAGCGCACCACAGGTTCCCGCCTCGACGGTACCCATCGCGACCTCGAGCGTCCGCTCGGTCACCGCGCGGTCGAACGTCTCGCGAATCTCTTGGACCTCAACGCCGAGGGCGTCTGCGACCATTCGGATCTGGCCCGACCACTCACCCGTGATCGCGCCGGGGAAGCTGATCCACGGCTGGTAGTCGAGGGGCCTGCCGAATCCCAGTGCGTCGCTCATGATGTCGGGTACGCCGTAGTCGTCGTACAGGCCGATCTCGTAGGCGTGGATCTTCTCGATCTGTGACGACTGTGTGGCGAGCACCAGCGGCAGGTAGTCGGCGGCGAATCCGGGCTCGATGCCGGAGGCGTACAGCGAGACCTGCCCTTCTTTCGCAGCGGCCACCAGCTGGTCGCGCCATTCGGCGGGCTCGTAGGCATGGGGGTTGACTAGCCGCGTGGTGCTTGTCGTCACCACGTTGATACCCGCGCTGAGCAGCTTGACGTAGTCGGGGATCGCGAGCGCATCGCGCTCCGGACCACTCGCCGCGTAGATGACACAGTCGGGTTTGAGAGCGATCAGTGCGTCGGCGTCATTGGTGGTCGCAAGGCCGATGGGGTCACCGTTGGCGAGCACGCCGGCATCCTTGCCGGCCTTGTCCTGGGAATGCACCCACACCCCGACGAGATCGAGGTTGGACCTCTGGTGAATGGCGCGGATCGCGATCGATCCGATACCGCCCGTCGACCACACCACGACTCGATGCCGACCGTCTGCCATCGTTTCTCCCAGATCTGCGGGGCTTCGACCTAACATCTGTTCCGAAGTTAACAGTGGATACTATTATCAGTCAATGTTCACGGTTCGATTCGACATGAGCGCACCGGCCGCCGGAGCGCCGACGACGGACCTGTACCGAGCTGCGATCGACATGTGTGCCTGGGCCGAATCCCGTGGCGCGATCGTGGCGGTGCTGTCCGAGCATCACGGGGCCGAGGACAACCACCTGCCCTCGCCGATCGTGCTGGCCTCGGCGATCGCGGCCAGAACCGAGCGTCTGCCGATCATGCTGGCCGCTGTGGTGCTGCCGTTCTGGGATCCGGTCCGGCTCGCGGAGGACATGAGCGTGCTGGACATCATCAGCAACGGCCGGGTGTCATACGCGTTCGGCGTCGGCCACCGGCAGGAGGAGTACGACCACTTCGGCGTCGACATGCGACTGCGGGGCCGCCTGGCCGACGAGAAACTGGCTCTGCTGAGGCAGCTGCTGAAAGGCGACCCGGTGGCCGTCGAGGGCAGGCGCATCACCGTCACGCCCGCATGCACATCGCCCGGTGGGCCTTTCATCATGGTGGCCGGCGGTAGCGAAGCCGCAGTGAAGCGCGCGGCCAGGCACGGACTCGGCGTCGTCCTGCAGACCAACCAGGGTGGCCTGAAGGAGTTGTACGAGAACGAATGTCGCGCGAACGGCCATGAGCCGGGTTTCGTGCAGCTGCCCGCGGACGGCGCTCCGACGGCCGTCTTCGTCGCCGACGACGTGGACAAAGCGTGGGACGAGCTGGGCCCACATCTGCTGCACGACGCGGTGACCGCCGCGGCCTACCGCAACGGCGTCGAGGGAGTGGCCAGCATCTCGCGCGCCACCGATGTGAACGGGCTGCGCAAGGCCAACGGTCCGTATCGGATCCTCACCACCGACGAGGCGGCGGACTACATGCGCTGTGGCCACGCGCTGCCGCTCGCGCCGCTCTGCGGTGGGGTGCCACCGGCCGTGGCGTGGCCGTACCTCGAGCGGGCTGCCGAGGCCGCAGCCCGGGTCGGCTGATCGAAGGAGAAACATGCAGGCAAGCCCAAGCCGCGTCGTGGTGTGGTCGACCGGGGGCGTCGGCTCCATCGCCGTCGACGCCGTGCACCGGCGCCCGGATCTCGAGCTCGTCGGCGTGTGGGTGCACTCGCAGGACAAGGTCGGCCGCGACGCCGGTGAACTCGCGGGCGGTGAACCGATCGGTGTGGTCGCGACCAACGATGCCGACGCGCTGATCGATCTGCGGCCGGACTGTGTGGTGTACGCGGCCTGCGGACCCGAGCGTGACGCCGGTGCCGTTCCGGACTACATGCGGTTGCTCGAATCCGGAATCAACGTCGTGTCAACGACATCGACCAGCCTGATCTACCCGCCCAGCTACTACTCGCCGGACTGGCGCGAGCAACTCGAGGCGGCCGCCAGGTCCGGCAGCGCATCGTTCTACGGATCGGGGGTCTTCCCCGGGTTCGGCTCGGACCAGCTGGCTCTCCTCCTTGCGACACAGTCGAAGAAAATCCGGTGCATCACGGCCACGGAGATCGCGCTCAACGACCACTATCCGGTCGCCGACATCATGATGAACGGCCTGGGGTTCGGCCATCCGCTGGATTTCGAACCGATGCTGAAAACTCCGGGCTTCATCGAGATGGCCTGGGCGGCACCGATTCATCTGATGGCCGACGGGCTCGGTGTCGAGGTCGACGAGGTCCGCGGTTCGCTGGACCGCCGGTTGACCGACCGCGACATCGAGGTCGCGTTCGGCACCATCAAGGCAGGCACGTGCGGGGCGGTCCTCACCCGGGCGGCGGGCGTCGTCAACGGCCGCGAGGCCATCGTGATCGAGCACATCATCCGGATGGCCCGCGACGTCGCCCCTGACTGGTTGACGTCGGAGTTCGACGCCACCTACCGCGTCGACATCGAGGGGGAACCCGACATCCACTGCGCGATGAACCTCGGCGACGCCGAGGGGCACGGTGCCGGTCGCGCCGCGATGGCCGCAACCGCCATGCGCGTCGTCAACGCGATCCCCTACGTGATCGACGCTCCCGCAGGCCTGTTGAGCTCGCTCGACCTGCCGACCACTGTGCCGAGGCACGCATTCGACTGACGCGACTCGCGATTTCTGCACCACAGTCGTGAATTCGCTGCTAGAACAGCCATAGGGCAGAAATCGAGGACGGGAGTCGTCGTGTACAACCTGCGCTTCGACATGCGAGCACCGGAGATCGGCGCGCCGACGGTGCAGCTGTACTCCGCGGCAACGGAGATGTGCGCCTGGGCGGAGAACCACGGCGCACTCGCCGCCGTCCTGTGCGAACACCACGGTTCAGAGGACGGCTACCTTCCGTCGCCGCTCATTCTCGCGGCGGCGATCGCGGCCCGCACCGAACGCCTTGCGCTGAGCCTGATCCTGCTGCTGCCGTTCTACGACGCGGTCCGGCTCGCGGAGGACATGGCGGTACTCGACATCATCAGCAAGGGCCGGGCCTCCTACATCCTCGCTCTGGGTTATCGGCCCGAAGAGTTCGAACACTTCGGTGTCGACATGCGCAGTCGTGGAAAGCTTGCCGACGAGAAGCTGGCCCTGCTGCGCGAGTTGCTCTCGGGCACAGCCGTCTTCGACGGACGTCACATCAACACGACGCCCCCGCCGCACACCGCCGGAGGACCGATGCTGATGTGGGGTGGTGGCACGGTCGCTGCGGCGCGCCGGGCAGGTAAATACGGGCTCGGCATGCTCGGAAACGCGAACGTCGAAGGTATGCACGAGGCCTACCAGGAAGCCTGCCACCAGCACGGACACGAGCCGGGACCCATCTTCCTACCTCCTCGTGACAACCCGTCGGTGTGCTTCGTCGCCGATGACGTGGACGAGGCGTGGGAAGAACTCGGACCGCATCTGCTGCATGACGTGCGCACCTACGCCGCATGGAATCCGGGCAACGACACCTCCGCGGGCTTCTCGGACGTGAAGACCATCGAGGAACTGCGTGCCAATCCGACGTCCCACCGCATCTACAGCGTCGAGGAGGCCGTCGCGCGCGTGCGTTCGGGCGAAATGCTCAACCTGTCACCGTTGTGCGGCGGCGTACCGCCGGAGATCGCCTGGAAGTACCTGAAGCGCGTCGGAGAGGTGGTCATGTCCGAGGCCTCCACGTGACCGGCACCAGGGGGCCCGAGTTATATTACGACCCACACGATTTCGCAATAGACGACGATCCCTATCCCGTTTGGCGACGGCTGCGCGACGAGGCTCCGCTGTACTACAACGAGAAGTAC
>Ga0164307_10001150_pt1 | contig 11864 bp, 7 predicted proteins | sample Whisoiple_243_MG_FD_110214 | JGI IMG/M metagenome (GOLD analysis project Ga0164307, IMG submission 110214) | Soil microbial communities amended with fresh organic matter from upstate New York, USA - Whitman soil sample_243_MG | ecosystem: Environmental > Terrestrial > Soil > Unclassified >...
CCCGGCTGCGCAGTACAGCCGGTGCCGGAAATCGCGTTCGCATCGCACGCGGAGTGCGCCTTCGAAGCGGAGATGGTGATGCCGTCAGCGGCGTACGCAACGCCTTCGGCGAGGTTCGGGGTGGCACCACCGACCTGCAAGAAGCGCGACATCGGGGCCACCGATTGCGTGATCGGGCTGGTCGTCATCGCGGTCTCGCCGGAGCCGGAGCCACCGCCGAGGTACGTGAGGCTGGTAGCTGCCGGACACACCGCGGAATTGATCACGCTGAGCGTGAATTCCTTGAGCGTATCGGACCCCTTAATATCGAGGGCGCTGACACCGGCGGAGCCGGCGCCGACAGCCAAGAAGGTAGCGATCACCATCGTCTTTTTCATTGAATCCTCCAAAAACAGGATCACCCGAGCTGTCGGGCGCTGTGCCCCCCTTCAGCAAGATGCGGGCCACGAACTCAGTGCGAAACGGGCCAGAAAGATCGCTATTTTTGCGGGTCTTTTGTGGTCTTCACCGTGCGCTAATCGAGCCGACTCGAGAGCGTCATTCGGATATCAGACTCAATCTCCGAATTCCGGAATGAGCGACCGAGCGGATTGGCATTTGGCCGAGCGTGCGCGCATCGAACGCTTCTCGAGCCGAGCGAGTTTCGATCGGGCAAGGCTTCGTGGCCCTGACACACGGGCTAGCGCCGATCAGCGCGCACTCGGAGTGCCATTCTGCTCCGACGCCGCTCGATGTCGGTGCGGCTTGTCCAAGAGCGCGGGGCGAGGCGCGGGGCTCGTCAGACGACTGGGCTCCTGAGGCGGCAAGAACAGCAGCCATGCCGCGACACCAGCGACGGCACTGGCGATCACCAACGCACCGACGAGACCCAGTTGAAAGCCGCGACGCGAAGTCGAAGCTGAATGGCGCGCAGGGTCAGTCATGGTTGGAGAGCAAGCGCGCTGGTGGCTGCTCGCGGTGGGATGGGGTTCTTGGGTCGAAGCGCCAGGCAGCCCGAAACGCGTCCTCGGATGCCACTGATGTCCGCTCCGTCCAAATAAACACTCGGACCGAGCGGTTCGAGCGCCGAGCGGAGATCGATATCGCCGCGAGCCGTGGGACGAAAGAGCGTGCGTGCGACAGTCGCCTTCAGGTCCTCGAGTGGGAACCCACGCGGTGCACCGCGGTCGAAGCTGCGTGAATCACGGCTGTTACTGCGGTTGTCGCCCAGCACGTAGATCTCATTCGGCTTCACGACGTAATCGGCGACCGGTGGGGCAAGCGTCGCTTGCAGCGTCAGGTATGCCTCCCCTTCCAGAAACTCCATCACCAACAGCGCGCTCGGATCGCCGCCCTGTGCAGTCTCGTCATTCGGGCTGTAGTAGGCGCCGACTTCACATAGCGGCACCGGCCAACCATTGATGATGGGATGCACGCCGTTGAATGTAATGTGGTCACCGGGCAGGCCGATCACGCGCTTTACCACTTCACGTGGCACACCGTCGACTAGCGCTTGCAGCACGACCACTTCACCCCGTCGGGGTAGCCGGCTGCGGCCGTAGGCGGCGACGCTACCAGCCAATACCTCACCCGGAGTGAGCGTGGGCAGCATGGAGGTGCCCATCACGTCGTAGGCTTGGAAGTAGCGCGCTCGCATGTGCAGCGCGAGCAGCGCGGCCACCCCGAGAAACGCTAAGAAAATAAGGCTACTCTTCACGCTCGACGGCTGCGCCAGGGGCCGAGCCAACTGCTCGAGCTGGTCCGAAACCGCGGGCACCTTGCTCCATTTGCCAGCGCCGAGGAGAGCTGAGAGCTCCAGGCGTGCCGCCCGAAGGGACTCTTGGAGCTCGCGACTCGAGTCCGCAATACGGCGTTGCGCACTGCTCTGATCGAGCGCGACGAGCAACGCGCAGGCCGACTCGCAAGCAGCGATGTGCCGACGCGGAACTCGTGTCACGAGCGGGCTCGGAAGCGAAGAGAGATAACGCCCTCCGGGCAGCCAAATGCGCCAATAACGCAGCACCGATGACAGGGCTACGAACACGAGCAGCGTGAGCAGCACGCCGCGCTCGCGCGCAAAGGTCCGGAATGCGCCCTCCAGACCGACGGCGCTGCTCGAGTGCGGCACGAAATAACGCCAGGTGATCGCGCTCAAGAGCAGCGGAATCACGCCGAACCATAGGAGCTGCAACTTCAGCCGGAGCGCTCGCTGCAGGAGCTCCCCGACGCGCACCGGCCGACTCACGGTCGTCGCGCTCAGTTGGAGGTCAGAAGCTCGCATTCGTTGTACCGAACGTGCCCCATCTCGCCCTTGATGAACTTGTCCAAGAAGTCGAACACCAAGAACCCGGCGTTGATTGCGCCGCGATTGGCCCAAACCTTGGAGTCTGCCAGGTGGTCGATCGTGGTCACGCTGGCTTCCCAGCTCGCAGGGCAGATGGGCAAGGGCTTGCCGTCGTGCAGATTTGCCTGAGCGAACGCTTGTAGCTTTTCAGCGGAGATTGAGCCGAAGCCACTCGACAAACACCAGGCAAACGTATTGCTAGCCGGATCCAAGCTACTCACGGTCTCCCCGAATTGGTTGCCAACCGCGGCGTCCCGCGGGTAGCAGGGCGTTGGCTGGCCCTGGCTATCGCACACCGGTGTTGCGTACGCGCGCAGCGCGCCGTCGTCCAAGGGGTTCCCGTCGGCATCCAAACGCGGGGTGATCGCGCGGACGATGAGGGGATTGGCAAGCGCGCAAATCCGCTGCCAGAGCTCCTGATCGCCGTTGAGGGGGATCAGTGGGTTGTTCTTCAGCTCACGCTCGCGGAAGTGGAACACCGGGGGAGTGCCTTTCTCGCCAGCGTATCCCTCCACCGCCAAACAAGCGCCTTGCGCGACCTGCAGCATGTTCGCACCCGTCGCCGATAGCAAAGTGGTTCGATTCAAGCCGGCGTCGCCGGTGATCGACACTTGGTCCAAGACCAATTGCGGAATCTCAGCCTGGGTGCCACCGAGTGCCATCCAAGCGAGGTAGCGCGCGCCCCAATCGTCGGTGGACACACCCGCCGAGGCGTAAGGGCCGAATACACGCGGGCGATTCACGAGCAGACCGAGGTCTGGTTTGTCGTACGGATCGTCCTGAGGAGCCGGATTGAACAGGCCGCTGCGGAAATTCGCGACGCGCGATCGGCCGCCAGTCATGGTTTGCAGCAAGTCAGCCTGACGACCGAGAGAGTCAGCGTTGGGGCCGTGGCAATTGATGCAAATCATGTCGAACACGGCCTGCCCCGGGTGGACCTGGAAGACATGCGCTTCGGGATCCGCGTTCGACTTGTCGAACCAGTGCGGCCGTTCATTCGCTGCGTAGGACTTGACCGTACGCTGTGAGTCCAACTTGCAGTTCGGCTTGTTCTGCCAAAGAGCGAGCGGAAACTTGGCATTGGCGAAAGACTTGACGTCCGAAAGGTGCTTCGAACCAAGCAAATCGACGATGGCCTTTTGATCCTCGAAGGCTTGCCTCGCGATCGAGTCCGTCGGCGGGGCGGGAAATTCGTGATCGACCAGGATCGATTTCCAATCGTCGCGGCGTGGCGTCCACAAGCCGGCTCGCTCGGTCAGATCGGTGATCACCCAGTGAGCATGATCGGGAACACCATCTCGCTCGGGGAAGCTCTTGTACGAGATGTCCCGCGGTCGACTGGCCTTGCCCGACAACACCAGCGGGTCAACGATGTCGGAGTTATCCACGCAACGGGTGTTTTCCGGATCGTTCGTGAACGCGGCTAGGCGCTGCTTGGCCGCGCTCGCCGCCTTTGCGTACGCCGGATCGCCAGGCAGCACTTCCACGTATGGCTGCGCGTCCACGTCCTGACAGGTGACGTCGACGCAGGATTCTGGGAGCTCCGGGTGCTTCCGTACCGCGGGGATGCTCACCATCCATGCGCCGAGCCATTGAGCCGCGCGGCAATCGTGGCCCGCGGAATCGAATGGCATGTGCGGGTAGACGATTCTAGCGTCGGCGTAGGTGAAGGGCGTATAAACGTTGCGATAGATGAGGCTGCGCCACGGGACACTGACGAACTTCCTCGCCTCCGACGAGTTTGGATCGTCATTGTCGACGAACTTTGGCACGTCCCCATCGGCACCGCGGCCTTCGATGTCGTGCAGCGAGGGCGTGATATAGGCAATTCGTGTATCGTCGGTCGGATTGGTCACGACGCGATTGATGCGCGGGCTGTACGTCTCGAGCGGGAACTGAAATACGCCGCCAACGTCGGCTTCACCTGCTCGCTTGCCTGGGTAAAGGTTGAAGACGTTCGTGAGCTCCGGGTTGGAAACGCTCGGGAAGCCGTTCGGATTGTGGCAGTGCGCGCAGTTGGCGAGTAGGTAGGCCTGTGCCTTGAGCTCTGCGTCATTCCTCGCTTCGCGAGGGGGCGACGCGCCGAGTTGTGAGTCCTCGAGCTTCACGATGTCGTCGCTCGACTTCACTCCCGTGATCACACCGAGGTCGATCAGACGCTGCAGTTGGCCGAGCTCGTCGTCGCTCGGCGCCTCGTACACGCCACCCTCACCCAGCTTGCGGCGATTGATTTGCATCGGCGTGAAGCCGAGGATGAAGTTGTCATTGAGGCTGCCTTCATGGCAATGGATGCAGCGCGATTTTCCGGGGATTGCCCAGTGGCGGGCGACCTGATTGTACTCGAGCTCTTCCGAGAGATTCACCGGCATCTTCGCGCGGATCTCCTCGGCTTTGGGCTCGTCGACGGTGTACTCGTACATCTGGTCGGTGAACGGTTCGCCGCTGCGCAGCTTGTCCGTCACCAGCGTGGCGCGCGTTTCGTCTTCATCCCACTTGTAGGTGCCGAACAAGGATTGGGGCTTGTAGTTGGCGACGTCCTTCGGACTGGTCGAGTCGTGACGAGCGACAATCAGACGAGTCTCGAGCTTGCGCCAACGCTTACTGCCGTTCTTGTCCGTGACCTCCTTCATGAAGGTTTTGTAAAAACGGGTGTTGTCCGGAATGGTGAACTGCTGAGTCTTGGCGTCGAACGCGATCGACTTGCCGTATGGCACGCGGACGTAGCGCAGCTTGCCCGCGTCATCGGACCAAAGAGGATAGGTGGGCACGAAGGCGACCAAACCCGTGCGCGCCAATACCTCGGAGTCGAAACTCGTCAGATCGGTGTCGGACAACTCCACCGGCAAACCGAGCTTGTCCTCCGGTGCGGCGTTTACGTCAGTGGAGGCCACGCGCTTGGCGAACGCTTCATCCAAGGCCACCATGGCCTTCTTGTCGTTCGCGTAGGGGAAATTTCCCTCCGGAACGCAGGTCCCGATATTGGTGAACCCCAGCCCTTGCTCGGTGCTCATGGCGTACGGGCTTTGACTGACCGAGGGCGAGAGCTTCTCGTAAAATGGATCGCTGAAGCCAGCGTCCGACCACTCCTGCATCAGCTGGACCAACGCGCGTAAGGAGTCGCCCTTGGCCAGCTTCGAGTAGGGAACTGGGGGCAACGGCGGCATCGCGAAATTGCGATCTTCCGATTGGATTCGCTCCAGCATCTTGGGCACGTAGGCCTTCAACACCGCTGCGTAGCCGCTGTTGTCCGGGACTTTGAAGTTACCGAGGCCCTGGCCTTTGGCGTGGCAAGCACCGCAATCCGAGAGGAACTTCGTGTATAGGTCTGCGACGAAGACCTCGCGTTGCGTCGGAAGCACCGTTTGCGACAAAATCGACGAGCGTTGGGGGAAGGACTCGCCCACTACAGGGAGGCACTTACCATTCCGAGGAGCGGCGCCCGCATCACCCATGGCCGTGCTGCCTCCGTCGTCCTGCATTTCTTCGCCAGCAGCGCCGGATGCACCACCGAGGCTGCTCGTGCCGGCGGAGCCAGGGCGGTTGGGCGATATCGACGACGGATCGGAAAAACAGCCTGCAAATGCCGCGACCAGCAAAGCGCCGAACAGCACCGAGAGCGCGTGGTGAGTTTCCTTACGGGTGCGCATCACTTCAACTCCTGAGACACGAGCACATGTCGAATGCACGTCGGGCGACGCCCGCGGAACTTGCGCCGGTCCATAGCACGCGAGCGCACGATGCCCGTGATATTGTGATGACGAACTCGAAGCGTTTTCGACGATCGGTGTGCGAGTGCGCGTGACTAGAAATGGCCCGCGGCCACCGCTCCCCACGATCCGTCGGCGGTCACGAAGGGAGCCGCGCGAACGCTCGCAGTGCTCGTCGAAGACGACGGCGCGAGAAACAGAGCCGCGCTGGTGATCAGCGCAGCCGCGCCCACTCCAAAACCGATGAAGGCACCTGTGCGAAACGTCTTTGCGTCCGAGACCAAGTCCGAGTGACGCTCGATGTCGGAGGCCGAGCAGTTGACGCTGCTCGGACAAATCGCTTCGGCATCGCTGTTCTTCGATTTGTATTTGATCGCCATGAACGTGCCGACGCCGACGGACACGACGCCGAGTCCACCAATCACGTATGCGTAGGTATTGCGCCGTTGAGCCTTGGGATCTTTGGGCGGCGGGGCCGGCGGCGGAGCCTTCACGGGCTCTTCCTTGGGCACCAAGACCGTCGCTTTGACCGCCTCAGCCGCCTCGAGCGGTGGCACGGTGACCGACACGACTTCACTCGCGCTGCCCGGCAAAACGAGGCGTGTCGACCAATCTTTCTTACCGGGAGCAGTGGCTTCGATCAGATACTCGCCAGCATCGATGGGCGTGGCTGCACCCCAAACCTTCGGCTCGACGATGATGTGATTTTTGCGCACGATCAAACCTTGATCGGTCGACTTCACGTCAATCAGCAAACGAACCAGGCGCGGCTCGAGGGCGTCCGCGCGAGCCTGCGCCACTTGCGCGCGCTCTGCTTGCCCGGCTGCGCGCGCACTCGCGGCGACCCCCACGAAGAGCGCCTGCGCACTCGCGCTGCGGCCCACGTGCTCCCAGCAATCCGCTAGGTTGAACTGCACGCCGATGCCGAGGTTCAGATTCGCGCTCTGTTCGAACTTGGGGCAGGCCTGCTTGTAGTCGCCAGCTTGGACCAGCTTGCGCGCCTCGTTGAATAGTTCGCTCGCCTTGATCTGGTTTTCGGTCTTGGCGGGCGCGGGCGGCGCGGCTTCCGGGGGCGGCGCGGGCGAGCCCGCTTGCTGTGCAAACGAGGTCCGTGCGTGCAAGACGGCGAGCAGCGACACGAGGGCCAAGCACGAGAACTGGGGGGCACGAAGGGTCATGATTTCAGTTGGCGTTGTCGAACAGTGCTTGGGTGGACGCCGCCGTGGGCTCCGCCGCGATGGTCTGCCGCGGTACGACGGTGGTCACTGCAGCTCCGGGCGGCTCGGCGGGTGGGCTCGCGGCGGGCCGACTCCACGCCTTCGTTGGAGGTGGCGCAAGCGCGCGCGCTGCGGATGGCGGCGGGTGGCTGACAACCGGCGCGGCAGCGACGCTCGGCGTGGAAGCATGGGGAACGGCTAGCGCCGCTGGGAGCGCCGGGGAAAGACTCGCGACCATCGGGCGCGAAGCTGCGCTCCGCGCCGCCAAAATCGCGGGCAGATTGTGAATTGCGATGAAGGCCCCGAGACCGACCGAAAAACCCATGATCGCGAGTCCCGCGAGCCCGAGTTCGAGCAAGCGACGACTCGCGGGCAGCGCGCCGCTCGCGGTCGGCGCGACAGGTTGCGGGGTCTCGAGTTTGACGAGCGCGGGCGGACCGAAAGTGCGTGGGCGGAGCGGGCGGCGCTCGAGCACCATGACCACTCGCTCGACCGCGGCGCGACCTTCTTCCGAAGCGAAGCGGCGGAGCTGCTTGGCGAGCGTACCGACATCCGACCAGCGATAGTCGCGTTCCTTCTCCAAACAGCGCAGGACGATCTCTTCCAACTCGCGCGGCAGTTCGCTGCGAAGCTGGGTGATCGGTGTCGCGTCGTCCGCCGCGATCGCGGCGAAGATACCGGGCACGCTCGACGCGCTGTATAACGGCGAGCCGGTCAGCGATTCGTGCAACAGCGCGCCAATCGCCCAAATGTCCGCCCGGACATCGACCGAACTGGGATCGCGCACTTGCTCCGGTGCCAAGTAGGCCAACGAGTTGACCGCGGATTCCGCGCTCGACATCACGACCGACGTGTCCGTGCACGCGCCGTCGACCAAGCAGAAGTCGAGCACCTTGATGATTGGACGGCCGTCGCCCTCACGAGCGAAAAACACGTTCGTCGGCTTCAGGTTCCGGTGCACGAAACCTGCGACGTGCGCGACGGCCAGGGCCTCACAGACTTGAATCGCGTAATCGACGGCTTCCGAGACCGGCAGCCACTCTCGAACGCGGAGCACCCCTCGTAGATCGGTGCCGGACAGGTGCTCGGTCACGGCGTAGGCAATGCCGGAATCGAGCCTGCCCACGTCGAGCACTCGCGCCAGGTGCGAATTGCGCAGCTGCGCAGCCAGCCGAGCGCTCTCGAGGAAACGAGACGAGCCTTCCGATCCCGTGCGCGAACTCGGGCATAGCTTGACCAGCACGCGCTGGCGCAACTGCAAGTGCTCTGCATCACAGCTTACCCCGAGTGGGCCGGGGGCATGCACTCGCTCGACTCGGTACTTGCCAGCCAAAATTTCGCCGACTCGGACGAGAACGCGACTGGGCGCGTCCTCGTGCACACGAAGCCCGCGCGACGGTGCCGATGCGTCACTCGCCAGCGGCAAAGACGCTTCTTCGACGAGCAATTCGTCGTCCGTCACCAGCTCGTGATCGTGTGCGGATTCTAGGTCTGGCGTGGGAGTGCCCATGACGCGAGCGCAGATATACACACGCTCCAGCGAGCGTTGCGTGTCAATTGGGTGGCAAAGGAGCACGCCTATCGTTACGCGAACACGACGAGCACGGATTCGCCGACCATTCCCAACACTACCATTGGAGATCATTGGAGATCGTCGACTCAGTGTCGACAGAACACGAGTGCGGGAATCGGCACGCAAACGTCACACGGATTGCAGGAGCCACGATGTATGTGCGCGCACGATGGGCCATCGACCGCTGCCGGCAACACGCAACTCGCTGAGCGTGCGCAGGCGCCTGTCATGGGCGGTGCTGACGGCGGCGTTCGTCGTTGGCTGGCAATCGCCTGCTTTCGCTTACTCTTGGATGATTGGCCACGGCTACTCGCAGTGCGCGCAATGCCACGTCGATCCCTCCGGCGCAGGTGCCCTGACGCAGTACGGCCGTGGCATCAGTGAATCGCTGCTCCGGACCCACTACGGCTTCGAGCGACGAGACGACGATTCGAAATTGGGTCAGTTCCTGTTCGGCTTGGTGCCATTACCCGACGAGCTCGACTTCGGCGGGAGTATTCGAGCGCTCTCCTTGAGCGACAAGGTAGAAGGGGCAGCGCTCGAGCAGCGCTTGATCTGGATGCAGCTCGACGCCCGAGCGTCGCTCCGTTCCGGGCGATTCGTCGGCTCGGCGTCGATCGGCTATGCGCCCGAGGGCGCGCTCGGCGCCGCGATCACCGGCAATACCGAGCACAATCTGGTCTCACGCGAGCATTGGCTCGGCGTGTGGCTCGGCGCATCGGAAAATGTACTGCTGCGCGCGGGCCGCATGAACCTGCCCTTCGGCGTGCGCAGCATCGAGCACACGCTGTGGGCGCGCAACTCGACTGGCACCAATATCAACGATCAGCAGCAATATGGGCTGACCGTCTCGTACGCCGACGAGCGCTTCCGAGGCGAGCTGATGGGCATCATCGGCAGCTTTCAGATCCGGCCGGACGAGTTTCGCCAACGCGGCTACAGCGCCTTTGCGGAGTACGCGGTCCTGCCGACCCTCACCTTCGGCGCGAGCAGCAAGATCGTGCACTTGGAAATCGACCCGAAGAACCTGGTGGAAGAGTGGCGCCACGCGCACGGCCTATTCGGCCGCTGGTCGAGCCCGTGGAAGCCGCTGGTGATGCTGGGTGAGCTCGACTACGTGCTCGAATCGCCGAAGGACATGTACAAGACTCGCGGTGTCGTCGGCTACCTGCAAGCCGACGTAGAAGCGACGCAGGGCTTGCATTTCATGGGCACGTTCGAGGGCAGCGGCGTGACCGTCAGCTCGGCGCCCACCTCGTTCGGCGGTTGGCTCTCGTACGCCTGGTTCTTTGCGCCACACGCGGACATTCGCCTGGATAATATCTATCGCAGCATCGGCACCACTGCGGGTCACGTGAGCGAACTATCGTTCTTGATGCAAGGACACTTTTCGCTATGAGCGCGCGCCACCTCGCACGCTGGACGCTCGCCTCGTGCCTGCTGCTCGCGTTTCCGCGCGCAGCCCACGCCTCTCAGAATTTCCCGGGTGCCATCGAGGACGAATGGCAGTTGCCCGCGGCCCCAGAGTGCACTTTGTGCCACCAGACTTTGCTCGGTGGCTTCGGCACTGCGACGAAACCCTTCGGGCGTGCGGTGCTACGAAACGGTGCGACCGCCGTCGATGTCGGCGCGCTACGGAGCGCATTGCGAGCGATGGAACGTGCGAACAGCGACGTCGATCGCGACGGCGTTTCCGACTACGACGAGTTGCAAACTGGCAGCGACCCGAACACCGTCGACGTCATGGACGCGGACGGCGGAACCGTCGCGCCTCCGGTCGACGACACCCCGATTCCACGCACGGGTTGCTCGGTCGTCGCCGCAGGGCGACGCACGAGGTTGACAGCAACTCCGCCTTCGCCGACTGTCGGGCCGAACTCGGGCTCGAACGCTCCGAGTCGGAGGATCTCAGGCGATGCGTTGTTGGTGTGCGGTCTCATTCTTGGCGCTGTCACTGGTCGGCTGCGGGCACAACGAAAACGAATGGCAAGCTCAGCTCGCTAAGTACGAGCAGCTCTCGCAACTGAGCGACAAAGAGAAGGCCGCTCACGAAGCCGACAAGCAAGCGCTGGACGAGCAACGGCAACTCGTGGCGCAACTGAAAGAACAACTCGAGAAGATGGGCGTCGATCTGTCGTCGCTCAGCCAGCAACTCGAGCAAACGGGCTCTCAGAACAAGACCCTCGCCAAGAACCTAGAAGAGGTCAATCGCGCGCTCAAGGAGTACCAGGAGCGCGCGGCGCAACTCGAACGCATCAAGCAACGCTTCGAGGTGCTGCGCGACAAGCTGAAGAAGCTCACTGATTTGGGCTTGAAGGTCGAAATTCGTCGCAACCGCATGGTCATTCGCTTGCCCGGTGACGTGCTGTTCAGCTCGGGCGACGACAAGCTGCGGGACAACGGGATCAAGGTGCTCGATGCCGTCGCCGACGTGATTCGGAACGACAAGCAACTCGCCGGGCGTTACTTTCAGATCGCTGGCCACACCGACAACAAGCCTCTGAAGGGTGGCCGCTTCGGCGACAATTGGGGCTTGTCGGTGATGCGCGCGCGCCAAGTGCTGCTCTATCTGATCTCACCGTTGCCGGCGAAGGACGCAAAACCCCCGCGGCCCGGTGTGCCGGTCGAAGGCGGCGGCGGACTCGATCCGCTTCGTCTACACCCTGCGGGCTATGGCGACACCGACCCCGTCGCCGGCAACGGCACCGACGCCGACCGGCAGCAGAACCGGCGCGTCGAGCTCGTACTGCTTCCCGATGTCGAAGAGATGCTCGATCTCAAGTCGCTCATCTGAAGGGTCAACGCTCGATTTCGAGTCACGGTCGACTCGAATCCCAGTCGACGCGCTCGAGCGACGGTCATGCCCGTGGCTCCGACGTACGAAGGGGCGCCGGGGTAACCGAGCACTCCACGCCTGTGCGAACATTGCGGCGTCCGGGTGCGCGCATCCAAAACGCTGTCGGCTTGACGCCGCGCGCAACCACCAACCATGCGGCCGGGCGCTCCCGCTCGCAAGCCTATCTGCCCACCAAACAGCGAAATTA
>Ga0164307_10001151_pt1 | contig 11861 bp, 9 predicted proteins | sample Whisoiple_243_MG_FD_110214 | JGI IMG/M metagenome (GOLD analysis project Ga0164307, IMG submission 110214) | Soil microbial communities amended with fresh organic matter from upstate New York, USA - Whitman soil sample_243_MG | ecosystem: Environmental > Terrestrial > Soil > Unclassified >...
ATCAGCGCCGGTATGAGCTTCTGAAAACCCATGAGCAGTGCCGCGTTGTACGGAGTGATGGCCGACACCACGCCCACCGGCTCGTGCCTACGCATGCTGAGCGCGACGCGCCCACGCACCAATTCGTCGACGGGGACCGGGCTGGCTTCCTCGTGTCTCATCGAAACGTAGAGGTCGATGGTGTTGCGTGCGAGTGTCAGCCCGCTGCCGACCTGGGTCAGCTCCGCGAACGCCATCGGCTGTCCGGCCTCGGCCACCAGCGTGGGAACCAACACGTCCTTGGCAGTCTCGATGTAGTCGATGAAGGCACGCAGCGCCTTGGCGCGGTCGGCGACGGGCAGGTCGGCCCAGACCCCTTCGTCGAAGCTACGTCGCGCCTCGGCAATGGCCCGCTCGACTTCGGACAAGGGAGTAGCCGTGACGTCACCGACGTGGGTTTCGTCTGCGGGGTTCTCGACGCTGACGACGTCGTCGCCGGTCACCCACTGACCTGCGACGTACGTCCGCTGCTCCGACAGGATCGCCACATGGACTCCTAACTAGCTGTTCGAAGTAGAACCATATTCTTGTCATAGAGGTATGACAATTCTACTTCAACGCATCTTGAGGTTCTAATTCTCCGTGTGTAGTCTTCTCGCCACCGCAAGCATGAGATTTAAATCACATCATCCTAAGGGGAAAGCCTTGATCGTCGCCAGCACCTCGCTGGTCGACAGCGCAACACCTGTCTGCGCCTGCGACCCGGGGCGATGTTCCTCGCGCAAGCGCTGGTCAGCGGGGTTGCACCCGCTTTGCGTGCCGGATGGCGTAGAACGAGCGATCACGTGCGTCCCCATCTGACGCGGTCGCCGTGGAGTGCGGCAACGCAAGCACGTCCGGTCGCGGCCGCGCCCGGACGTGACTTCGGCGCACGGAGCTACAGACGACCGGTCGTCGGCTTGATCTCGGTTCTCGTGATCGCAGCCGTGATCGCCGCCGCCATCGCGGCCTTCAGTGGCCGTTTCGTGGACACAGACCCCGTCATCGTCATGACCGATCGGGCGGGCCTGCTGTTGATTCCCGGATCCAAGGTGAAGTGGAACGGCGCGCAGATCGGTGCGGTCGCAGCCGTCGACGAGACCTCCGACGGGAGCGCCAAGATCGAGTTGGCCATCGACCCGGCGCGGTTGCGCATCGTGCCCGACAACGTTCGGGTCGAGATTGCCAACCAAACCGTGTTCGGCGCCAAGTCGGTCGAGTTCACTCCGCCCCCGCATCCCTCGGCGACGGCGCTGCGCGCCGGCCAGGTAGTCGACTCCCGGCACGTCACCGTCGAGGTGAACACGATCTTCGAGCAACTCAACTCCGTGCTGTCGCACATCGAGCCTGCGAAGCTCAACGAAACCCTCGGCGCAGTGTCCACGGCATTCGGTGGTCGGGGCGAGGCTTTCGGGCGTTCGCTGACCGACTTCAACGCCTTCCTGGCCAAGATCGAACCCAGCCTGCCGCGCCTGAGCGACGAGCTGCGCACCCTGCCCGACGTCGCGAACGCGTACGCCGATGCCGCTCCCGACCTCGTCGGCATCGTGCGCAATGGCACCGCGATCAGCCGCACCCTCGTCGACGAAAAGGCCAACCTCGACCGGTTCCTGGTCTCGAGCATCGGATTGGCCGACGTCGGCAACGACGTTCTCGGCAGCAACGGCGACGCGCTGGCACACGTCATGAATCTGCTGGTGCCGACGACGGACCTGACGAACGAGTATCACGAAGCGCTGACCTGTTCGCTCAAGGGCGTCACCTTGTTCGCGCTCAAACCCCCAGCCCCGGTTCCGGGAGTCAACGATCTCGGGGCCCTCACCCTTGGGATCGAGCGCTATCGCTATCCGCAGGATCTGCCGAAGGTCGCCGCCACGGGTGGCCCACAGTGCAAGGGCCAGTTGCCACTTCAGTTCGACCAGGCCCCGCCCAAAGTCGTCGCGGACGTCGGGACCGATCCCTACCGCTACGGCAACCAGCGGTTGCAGTGGAACACCGACGGGCTCAAACAGGCGCTCTTCGGCCCCATCGATGGACCCCCGCGCAACTCGTCGCAATACGGACAACCCGGATGAGGCTTCGCAGAACCATCGTCAAGCTGGGCGTCTTCACCATCGTGATGGCGTTGCTGACTGGTTGCCTCTTCCTTGTCTTCGGGCAGATCCGCGGGGGTTCGACCAGCGATTACTCGGCGGTCTTCCGAGACGCCTCGAGCCTGCAGCCCGGTGACTCCGTCCGCGTGGCGGGCGTGCGAGTGGGCACCGTCGAGAAGGTGACGCTGCGTGACGACACCACGGCGGTGGTGTCCTTCGACACCGACGATGACGTCGTACTCAGCACGGGTACGCGCGCGGCAGTGCGTTATCTCAACCTGGTCGGCGATCGCTACCTCGAACTGCTCGACGGACCCGGATCCACCCGGGCGCTTACCCGCGGTGCGCAACTGCCGATCGATCAGACCGAGCCGGCGTTGGATCTCGACCTGCTCCTCGCCGGACTGAAGCCAGTCATCAGGGGCCTGGACCCGCGTGACGTCAACGCGTTGACCAACGCGCTGCTCCAGATCTTCCAGGGCCAGGGCGACACGCTGCAGTCCTTGCTCAGCAAGACCTCGTCGTTCTCGAATACGTTGGCCGACAACAACACTGCCTTGGAGTCGCTGGTCGACAACCTCGACACAGTGCTCGCCACGCTCGACAAGGATGGCGAGCGGTTCTCCGGCGCGCTCGACAAGTTCCAGCGGCTCACCACCGAGCTGGCCGACGACCGCGACACCATCGGCACCGCGATCGACTCGTTGAGCAACGGCACCGCATCGATTGCCGGCCTACTGACGAACGCCCGGGCTCCGCTCGCAGGCACCATCGACCAGCTCAATCGGCTGGCGCCGTTGGTGGACAAGGACAAGGGCTTGCTCGAGGTTGCGCTGCAGAGGGCGCCGGAGAACTACCGGAAGCTCGCCAGGGTCGGGTCCTACGGAAGCTTCGTCAACTACTACCTGTGCGGGATCAACATCCGCGTCACCGACCTTCAGGGCCGCACGGCCGTGTTCCCGTGGATCAAACAGCGAGCAGGAAGGTGCGGAGAGCCCTAATGCTCAAGTACCGCAACGCCAAACTCGCCCGCGTCGGAGTCATGGGCGTCATCCTCGGGATGCTCGTCATCGCCCTGGGACTGCAACCCGACCGAATCACCAGCTGGGCCAGTGCACTTCGCTACCGCGCCGAGTTCGCCGAGGCCGGCGGCCTGAGCGCGGGCAACGAGGTCAAGGTGTCGGGAATTAATGTCGGCAGCGTCACCGACGTGACACTCGGCGACCGCGGCGCCGTGGTGACGTTCGTCGTCGACGGCAAGGTCCGGCTCGGCACCCAGACCACAGCACACATCAGAACCGGATCGCTGCTCGGGGCGCGGATCGTGACCCTGGAACCCGCAGGCCGCGACAAGATGCACCCAGGCGACGTGATCCCCTTGTCGCGAACGGGTTCGCCGTACTCGCTCAACGAAGCCGTCAACGACATGACCACCAATGTCGCCGCCACCGACACCGAGTCGCTCAACCAGTCGTTGGACACGCTGTCGGCCACGCTCGATCAGGTCAGTCCGCAACTAGGTCCGGCATTGGACGGCTTGAGCAGGTTGTCACGGTCGCTGAACAGCCGCAGCGAAACCCTCGGTGACTTGCTCAAGCACGCCACCGCCGTTACCCAGGTGCTCGCCGAGCGCAGCCAACAGGTCAACACACTGATCCTCAATGCCAATGACCTGTTCGAAGTGCTGGTCGAACGCCGCCAAGCCATCAGCACCCTGCTGGCCAACACCGCGGCGGTGGCCGAGAATCTGACCGGGCTGGTCAAGGACAACGAAGCCGAACTGGCCCCCACCCTGGACCGGCTCAACGCCGTCACCGCGATGCTAGAGAAGAATCGCGACAACCTCTCCAAGGTCCTGCCCGGGCTCAAGAAATTCGAGATCACCACCAGCGAATCGGTCGCCAGCGGCGGGTATTACAGCGCCTACGTGCCCAACCTCGCGATTCCGCAGCTGCTTCAGCCGTTCCTCGACTATGCGTTCGGTTTCCGCGCGGGAGACCCCAACATGCCCCGCGCACTGTTCCCATGGCCACGCAACGGCATTCCGGGGGGTTCTCGATGAGCCGCAGGCTTCGGACGATCCTGCTCGTCGGCCTCATCGCCCTGCTGGTCGCGGGGACGGGCGTGGTGGTGCGCCAGAGTGCCTTCGCCCCGCAGCGCATCACCGCGTACTTCTCGTCGGCCTCGGGCCTCTACCCGGGCGACCAGGTGCGCATCGCAGGCGTACGGGTCGGCACGATCCGTTCCATCACACCGCAACCCGACCGGGCCGCGGTCACGCTCGAAGTCGACCACGGCATCCGGGTGCCCGCCGACGCGAAGGCGGTAGTCGTCGCCCAGAATCTCGTCGCCGCCCGCTACGTTCAGCTCGCTCCGCTGTATCAATCGGGTACGCCGCGCATGGTCAGTGGATCGAGTATTCCGCTGGAACGCACGGCCGTGCCGATCGAGTGGGACGAAGTCAAGACGCAGCTGTCGCGGCTGGCCACGGAGCTCGGTCCGGACAGCACGTTGTCGAGCAGCTCGGTGGGCAGATTCATCGAGAGCACCGCGAACGCCATGGACGGCAACGGCGAGAAGCTCCGACAGACCTTCTCCCAACTCTCCCAGCTGGCCAGGATCCTTGCCGACGGCAGCCCCGACGTGGTCGCGACCATCTCCAACCTTCAGGCGTTCGTCACCGCGTTGCGGGACAGCAGCGACCAGCTGGTCGTGTTTCAGGATCGACTTGCCACCTTCAGCACAGTCCTCGATGACAGCAAGAACGATCTCGATGCCGCGATGTCGCAGCTCGCGATTGCGGTTGGCGAGGTGAAGCGCTTCGTCGCAGGCACCCGCGACAAGACCGCGGAACAGGTCCAACGGCTGGCCAACGTCACCCAGGTGCTGGCCGACCATCGCCTGGACGTCGAGAACATCCTGCACGTCGCACCGACGGCATTCGCGAACTCCTACAACATCCTGAACCCGAACCTGCCCGGCGCCATGGGCACCTTCGTCCTCCCCAACCTCGCCAATCCGGTGACGTTCATCTGCGCCGCAATCGGGGGTGTCGCCAACGTGACCGCCCCGGAGACGAGCAAGCTGTGCTCGGACTATCTCGGCCCGGCACTGCGGTTGTTGAACTTCAACTCCCTGCCGGGGCCGCCGATCAACCCGATCCTGGCACCGACCGTGATCCCGGACAAGATCACCTACACCGACCCGGCACTCGCCCCCGGTGGGCCAGGCGCTCCGCCCGGACCCCCCGAACAGCCGCCCGCGGTCTCGGCCTACACCGGGCCGAACGGCGACGTGCCACCACCTGCCGGATTCGGACCTCCCCCGCCGCCGGCGGGCCCCGCAACGCCCTCACTGGGAGACATGCTGCTTCCCGCCGAGGCACCGCCCGCCTCGGGCCCGCCTGCACCACCGGTCGAAGGGACGCCTCCGTCGTGAGCATGCGCACACTCCGTCGTACCGCAGCCGCCGTGGGGTGCGTGGCGTTGACGGTCACCTCCTGCGACTTCGGCGGTGTCAACTCGCTTCCGCTGCCAGGCGCGGTGGCTGCCGGCTCGGGCAATGCGACGTATCACGTCGAGATCGCCAACGTCGTTACGCTGGAATCGAATTCGCCGGTCATGATCGATGACGTCATCGTCGGCAGCGTCGGAAGGATCGGCGTGCGGAACTGGCACGCCGTCGTCGATGTACGCGTCAAACCCGACGTCGTCATCCCCGAGAATGCGATGGCCCGGATCGGGCAGACCAGCCTGCTCGGCTCCATGCACCTTGCGCTGGACCCTCCGTTGGGCGAACAGCCGCACGGCCGACTTGCCCCAGGCGCGACGATCGCCCTGAACAGGTCCTCGACCTATCCGTCGACGGAACAGACGCTCTCCTCGCTGTCCGTCGTCGTCAACGCAGGCGGGCTTGGGCAAATCGGCGATCTCATCCACAGCACTGCCACCGCCCTCTCCGGACGCGAAGGCGATGTCCGCGAACTGATCACCCGGCTCGACACGTTCATCGGGACTGTCGACGAGCAGCGTGACCACTTCACCGCCGCGATCGGTGCGCTGGACCGACTCACGCGCACGCTCGCTGCGAACAAGGGCGACGTCACCGAAGCGCTGCACACCATTCCCCCGGCGCTCGACGTGCTCTTGGCCGAGCGCGCGAGGCTGGTCACGGCGTTGCAGAAGCTGGGCGAGTTCAGCGACACCGCAACCAGGGTGGTGGACACCACCAAGGACGACCTCGTCCACAACCTCACCAACCTCGAACCCACGATCAAGTCGATCGCCGACGTCGGGCCGGACCTCGGCACGGTGCTGGCCTACCTGCCGACCTTCCCCCTCGGCCAGAACTTCATCGACCGAGCCATTCGGGGCGACTACATCAACATCTTCGCCAGCATCGACCTGACCATCCCTCGGCTCAAGCGCTCACTGTTCCTCGGCACTCGCTGGGGCGACCCGAACGCCGAGTTGACCCCCGCACCAGGGGATCCACCGCACCTGAACTACACCTACGACCCGCTCAACGTCGGGGTCGCACCCCCGCCGCCTCAAGGTGATCCCGCGGCCGCTCCGCCGCCTGCAGCGATGGCCCCCGAAGCACTGGTCGCCGAACAAGTGCCGCTGCCAGTCGCTCCTCCGCCGTTGACGACACCGCCGATGGGCACCAAGTCGCCGATCTTCGCCGGGCCGTACGCAACCGCTGGGGGCAGCTGATGTTGAGCCGCCTCGTCCGGATCCAACTCGTCGTGTTCAGCATCCTCTCGGTGCTCGGCGTGTTCACGATGCTGTTCGCGTATCTTCAGGTCCCGACCTGGGCCGGCGTGGGGTACTTCAAGATCACGGTCGAATTGCCCGCTACGGGAGGCCTTTACCGGTTCGGCAACGTCACCTACCGGGGTGTCCAGATCGGCAAGGTGTCCAGCGTGACACCGACGACCCAGGGGGCCACGGCAGAGCTGTCCCTGCGAACCACTCCACGGATTCCGGCACAGGTGCAGGCCAACGTGCGCAGCGTGTCGGCGGTGGGCGAACAGTACGTCGACCTGGTTCCCCGAGGCGACGGCCCGCCGTTCCTCGAAGACGGCTCCGTGATCAGACGCGAGGACACGACCGTCCCGAAGCAGGTCGGTCCGATGCTCGACCAGCTCAGTGCCCTCGTCGGCAGCGTGCCCGAGGGCAAGCTCACCCAGTTGCTCGACGAATCGTTCCAGGCGTTCAACGGCGCCGGGTACGACCTTGGCTCGCTGCTCGACTCCGGGTCCCGAATCGCCGCCGACGCCAACGCAACTGGCGACCGGACACGCACGCTGATCGACGATAGCGCACCACTGCTCGACTCGCAGGCGCAGAGCGTGGACGCGTTGCGCACCTGGACCAGCAAGCTCAACGCCGTCACCGGACAAATCGTCCACCACGACCCGGATGTCCGCACCATCCTGCAGACGGGACCCGATGCCGAACAGGAGGCGTCGCGGTTGCTCGAACAACTGAAGCCCACGCTGCCGACCCTCTTGGCGAACATGACCACGGTGGGCGAGGTTGGCGTCACGTACAACCCCTCGCTGCGGCAGCTCCTGGTGTTGTTGCCGCCCTACGTCGCGGGTTTCGGGTCGCTGTCCCAGTTGAACAACCCCGTCGGACTCTCGTATGGCGCGTTCTCGTTGATGCAAGGCGACCCACCCCCGTGCACCGTCGGCTTCCTGCCCCCCTCGGAGTGGCGCTCGCCTGCGGACGAGACGGTCCTCGACACACCCGACGGGCTCTACTGCAAGCTGCCGCAGGATTCACCGATCGCGGTGCGCGGCGTCCGAAACGATCCCTGCATGGGCCACCCCGGCAAGCGGGCGCCGACGGTCGAGATCTGCAACAGTGACAAACCCTACGAGCCGCTCGCGATGCACCAGCACGTGTTCGGCCCGAATCCGTTCGATCCCAACCTCATCGCGCAAGGGATACCTCCGGACTCGCGGGCCAATCTGAACGAGAACACCTTTGGACCCATCGAGGGCACCCCGCTCCCACCAATAGGTCCCGCTCCGGGTCCGGTCGCTCCGAACGAAGCACCTCCCGGGGTCGATGATGTGCCCGCGGTCACTCCGAATTCCTTCTCCAACAACGCCGTTCCTCAAGGCAACGGCATCGCAACGGCCAACTACGACCCGGGTACCGGTCGATATGTCGGCCCCGACGGCAACGTGTACCAGCAGACCGACCTAGCGGCCAAGCCGATGCCGTCCGACGACTGGCACGGCCTGCTTCCGCACTGATCGCTCAGCTCGGCTCCGCCGAGTACGCCACGACGCCACCGAAGTGCGGCGCGGACTGACACGCCAGACCCACCGACACGTCCCGCTGCCGGTTCCCTGCACGACGCGACAGCTGCAGGTAACACTCGAGCATCTGGGGCACGCCGTGCATGCGGCCGTTGCCCAGCGCGCCCCCACCCGACAGCGCTGGGACGGCGCCAGGAGTGTCGCTGTCGATGCCGCCGGAGTCCACGAAACCGTGCGCTTCGCCGGCCGGGCAGAGGCCCAGCGCCTCGAGCCAGAACCACACGAACGGCGAAAAGCCGTCGTAGACCTGGGGCAGGTCTACGTCGGCGATGGTGAGCCCAGTTTGGCGCCAGAGCCTTTGGACAGTGTCGGCGCCGCCGCTGACGACGTCGTCGAGCGGCCAGTGCAGCGGCAACCGTCGCGGGGCGCCTGCGCTACCCGCGTAGCCCGTGACGTACACCGGCCGGTTGGGCAGGTCCCGCGCCCGTTCGGCCGACGTGAGCACGAACGTGGCGACTCCGTCGACCGGAATGTCGCAGTCCAACCGGCAGATCGGGTCAGCCAGCGTCGGCTCGGCCAGATACTGCTCGACGGCAAGCGGCCGGTCGCGCCAGTAGGACCACGGGATGCGCGCGCCGTTCTTGCGGGCTTCTGCCACGACGGCAGCCATGGATTCCCTTCGGGCACCATAGCGTTGGAGATATTCCGTATAGGGCAGTGCGATCATGGCGAGCGGGCCGAAGAAGCCCTGCGGTGCGGTCCACTGCATGGCACCGTGGACCTCGCGCATCGGATTGCCGTGGTAGCTGCCCACTGGGTTGTGCAGTGCCCGGTGCACCAGTACGTGGTCGGCAGCCCCGCTGATGACGGCGTTGACGGCCATGCCGACCGAGCCGCTGAGCTGGCCGATCCCATCGAAGCCCGCAACGTATCGCGGGCTGGCTCCCAGGCTGCGGGCCAGCCATGCCGACGACACGATGCTGACGCCGTCGACCACCTGACGACCGCCTGCGCTCGGCAACAGGCTCGAGCTGACGAATCCGTCGACCTGGTCGACGGTGAGCCCCGAGTCGGCGATGGCCGCCCTTGCCGTGTCGACCGCGACGGCGCCGATGGGGCGGTCGCCGCGACGTTGGATCATGCTGTGCGCGTATCCGACTACGGCCACCCGGTTGCGCATCGGGTGGGTGATCATCGCACCAATTCGAAGGCAGGAACCGAGATCTCGGTGGTCAGATCCTCGTAGGCCACCCGAACCTGCGCGCCGACTCTGAGTTCGGCTTCGACGCCGTCGAGGAGCCGGCCGATGAGCCGGAGGTCGGCCTGCTCGGCGAGTTCGACGTCGACGAGCACGAACGGAAGGTCTCCGTCGAAACCGGGCAGGAAGGCCTGGCGCACCACTGTCCAGGAGCGCACCTCCGCGCGCCCGCTCACCGGGACGAACTCGAATGCGGGATCAGTGGAACCACATGCCGCACAGACGATGTCCGGCGGAAGGGTCAGCGTCCCGCACTGTCCACAGCGAGCCACCGTCAGGACGTGTCGAGCCGTCGCGGCCCAGTACGGTGCTGAGGACTCGTCTGGGACCGGCAGCGGCCGCTCCGTCGCCGTCACGGGATGACCCCCTCGTCGGCCAACTCGCCGATGCGGTCCCAGTCGTAGCCCACTTCGGTCAGGATCGCCTCGGTGTGCTCGCCGTGTTCTGGCGCCCTTCGCAGCGCGGGAGGCTGGCCATCGAATTGCACTGGTACGGTGGGCAATCGGTAAGACGGCCCGTCGTCGATATGGACGTCGCCGATGTAGCCGTTGGCGATCACCTGCGGGTCGTCGACCAGCTCACCGATGGACTGGATGGGCGACCATGGCGCATCGAGCGTCGCGAGGATCCCCTTCCACTCGTCCAGCGTGTGCTCGGCGAAGATCGCGTCGAGCTCGGCGACACACGCCGCGGCGTTGGTGCGCCGCGCCGCCATGTCGACGAACCGACCGTCCTCGGCGAGGTCGGCCCGATCGATGGTCCGGCAGAACTCCGGCCAGTATCTGTCGCCCTGCAGAAACATCAACTGGACGTGGCGGTCGTCCTTCGTGCGGTAGGTGGCAGTGAGTGGGCTCATCAGTGCGGTGCGACCGGAAGCCGGTTTGACCTCACCGCCGTTCAGTGCGGCGAGCAGATCCGAGGACAGCATCCACATGGCCGTAGCGAGCAGCGAGACGTCCACTACCGAACCCTCGCCGGTTCGCGTGCGCTTGAGCAGCGCGCCGGCGATGCCGAACGCCAACGCCATCGCGCCGTTGCGGTCGCCCATCGCGCCGCGCTGACTGATCGGATAGTCCCGCTCGGCGGGGGTCAGCATGTGGCCGACGCCACCGCGGGCCCAGAACGCCGAACTGTCGTAGCCCGGTTGGTCCGCATCCGGCCCGTTGACGCCGAAACCGTTGCCACGCGCGTAGATCAGCTTCGGATAGCGTTCGCGAACCGCGTCGGCGCCGAGGCGGAGGCGTTCGAGCGCGCCTGGCCGCAGGCTGGTGAGCAATACGTCCGCCGTGGCAAGCAGATCATGCAATGCTTCGAGACCGCGCGGCTTGCGCAGGTCGAGTGCGACGGAGCGCTTGCCCCGATTGGCAAGTGCCATCGACAGATTCACGCCGCCGCTGTCGGTGCCGATGCCCTGGGTGGCGAGACCTCGATAGGGGTCGCCGTCGAGTCGCTCGATGCGGATCACGTCGGCGCCCCAATCCGCGAGCAGGGCGCCCGCAACGGGCACGAAGACCCACTGCGCGAGTTCGATGACGCGCACTCCGTCGAATGCTCCTGCTGCGGTCACGGTGCGAGTACCTCCGGATAGTCGTTTGATGCGACCGCCTCCCGCGCATGGGACGCCGACTCCGTTCGGAACCGACACGCCTCGAGATCTCGTTGCACGCCTTGCCTACTTGAGACAGCAGCCGGCGTCGATGGGAAGGGGAACCCCGGTGATGTAGCGCGATTCGTCGGAGGCCAGGAACAGCACCGCATTGCTGATGTCCTCAGGCTCGACCCAGGGGATCGGCAGCATGTGGAAGTTCCGACAAATGGGAGCCATGTCGTCCTTGCCCGGGTTCTCCAGATCCGGGCGAAACGTCCGGAATGTCGATTCGTTGTGCAGCAGCGATGTGGCCACGTGTGTTGGGTGCAGCGAGTTGACCCGAATCGAGTACTGCCCCAACTCGACTGCGAACGTTCGCATCAATCCGACGACACCATGCTTGGCGGTGACGTAGTGCCCGATGTGCGGATATGCCTTGAGCCCGCCGACTGAACTGGTCATGATCACCGAGCCACCCCGCCCGCCGGCCTTGACGTGCGGCACGGCCGCCTTGACCGACTTCCAAACGCCGGTCAGGTTGATGTCCATCATCTGTTCCCAGCGTGGCTCGTCCATCTCTTCGAGCATGGCGCCTGGCGTGCCGATGCCCGCGTTGGCGACCACGATGTC
>Ga0164307_10001152_pt1 | contig 11848 bp, 22 predicted proteins | sample Whisoiple_243_MG_FD_110214 | JGI IMG/M metagenome (GOLD analysis project Ga0164307, IMG submission 110214) | Soil microbial communities amended with fresh organic matter from upstate New York, USA - Whitman soil sample_243_MG | ecosystem: Environmental > Terrestrial > Soil > Unclassified >...
GCGCGCAACGCTCGGCGTTTCCGATACGGTCTTGGCGAGCTCCACCAAGCCCACCAGCTACCAGGTTCCGCCCGTCGGGATCTTCCTCTGCTTCAGCCTGACCGGGAATTTTACCACGGTCGAAACCGGCGCCGCGGATAACGGCATCTGCAAAATGTCGATGAAGATGCGGAACGGCTCGGGCCGCGTCTATCTGCCCGACCTGGTGTCGATGGATCTCATGTTGACCCCGGGGCGGGTCAAGGACCCGACCGTTGTAGGGGCCGCGGCCGGGAATCAAATGCAATTCCCCGGCCTGCCCTTCGCGACCGTCTTCCGTCCCAAGGATACGCTTTCCTTCGAGGTGCAAAATACCTCGCTGGCGTCGAATACCTGGGCGCTGGCTTTCCACGGCGTTTGGTTGCTGGGTTAGGCCCGCCATGGCGTGGGATTGGGATTTCCTCATGGGCCGGCGGAAGATGCCGGAAGGGTTTCCGGCGCTCTTGGCGCAAACGGTGGACACCTCCGGGCCCCTGGGGACCTTTTCATATAAGCTCGAGGCGGACTACTGGTTTTATCTCGAGGCCGTCTTGGCCAAGTGGACCGCTCCGACCGTCCTAAGCGTCCCCGGTCTCGAAATCTACCGCGATAGCGCGGACGCGGGCCAAAAGGACCCGGTGGATTTCCGCCTCATAACGAGCCCCGGGGAGGCGCCTTTGGGCGTGGCGCAAGTCGGCCGCGTGGTCGGGATTGGAATGCTCTTCCCGCCCGGCGGCGCCGTCCGGATGCGGTTTACCGGGTTCGTGGCGGGGAACCCTTCCTCTATCGTGGTGGTCGCCTTCGGCCGCTACGTCTTGAAGGGGCCGGACAATGCCTAGCAACCTGGTTGAAGTCCTGAAAGTCTCCTCCGCGACCCGGCAAACCTTTACGGTGAATTCCGCCGTGAACGAGGTTGCGATCGCGATCGGTGGAACCAACCTACTCGAAGACGTCTTCGGGTTCAATTATTTCAAGCGCATGGATTCCCCGCTCCTCCTCGAGGCCGGGATCATGCTCCCGTATGGCTTCGGCCTCTCGACGGAGCCGCTCTATGTCGCGCTTGATTGGCTGGGCGATGATGGGATAGCGGAATTCTCGGCCGCGTCTTTCACCATTCCCGCGGGCCCTTGCTCGATCTCTTTTTCCGGCGGAACCGCTCCCGGCCTTTTCCTTCCGCATCCCGGCCTTGGGCAGGGGGCAATAAGCCCATGGGCTGGTAAAGCGCGGCTCCGCATGAGTATCATCACGGGGAACGTTTCCATGGTCAATTTGCCGGCCGCGCTCTCCGCGATCGGCGCTTTGAAAGTGGTCCCATGGGTCCGGCTACAGCATTCCTTTGCACTCGAGGGTCCGTAAATGGGAGTAGCACAGAAGTTACCCGATGATTCGCTTTTTCTCCCGACCGTCAATCTCTTTACGGCGACGTTTAACGCGCCCACCCCGGGCTTTTATGATTGGGGTGTCGCGGCCAATGTCGGGCAAGTGGTCCTCGGGATTTCGCCCGGCTTCCTGTATTTCGTTTCGATCCTGAATTTCGGCGCCACGATCGCGGAAAGCGATTACTTGCAAAACCTCTCGACCATTCCCCGCGTGCAATTCCTGACCAAGCTGACGGGCAAGGGGCTTTATGGCGGCGGATACCCGATCGGGAATTACCTGAAAAACAACGACATGGGCGCTTTCTTCTGGACGGGCCAGAACAACGACTCCTTGATAGCGACCTTTACGGGCGTCCTCTCGCAAAGCGCATCCCTCGCGGGCGTGCCTTCCATCGTGGCGAACGTGTCTTTGAACATCTTCCAGATCGTGGACAAGCCATTTATCGAAAAGTTCTTCGGCCTCTCGGGCGCTGATCCGCGGAAGGCGGGCTCGCAAGTGCTCCCGCCGGAATGGGAAAGGCGGCTCTAGGTGTGCGGGTGTCGCGGTGGATTTCCGGCCGCGGCCGGGGCCTCTCCGGTCCCGACCACGACGTGCCCGGGCGCGGGTAACGCGGATTCGTATGTATACGATGATTTCGCGCGCGTAAGCGGCTATTGGAACATGGGGCTTTCCGGCTCTTCGCAAGTGGCGGGCGGGGTGATGAAGCCGGTCTCCGCGTCAACGGGTTCGGTCGAGGCGGGGCTTTTGGTGCTTCCCTCCGCGAACCCGGCCGGCGCGGACGTGGTCACCATTGAAGCGAAGTTTAATTGCACTTGGGACACCTCGTTCAATTATACCGGGGCGATCTACATGGGCGGCGGCTTCGGGAACCACTACGCTGGCGTCGGGTCTAATTTCGGCCTGGGCGGGAGAGTGTTCTTTGTGCAGTCTGTAAGCATTGGGGATATCTTCAATGTCGCGATTCCTGCAAACGCTTCTTTTGTGGTCAAGATTGAGATCACGGCCACGCAAATCCTTTCCTATCTGGATGGGGTTTTGAAGCATACCCGCGCCGTGGTGGGGACTCCCTTGACCATTAATTCACGGCTTCGCACGTCGAATATCTTGCCGACGGCTTCCATCTGGGCGGACTATTTCAAGTTCTTCGGAAAGGGGCTTCCGGTCCAATGCTGAGAATAGAAATCCGTTTGCGCGCTTTGACCGATCCGAATGTCGCGAACCGATTCAGCGGGCATATTACGATCCTCGACCCGGTCACCATGGCGCCGAAGGTCTCCAAGTTTTTCGATATCGACAACCCGCCCGGCCTCCGCGCCGCGATCGCGGCTCTGATTAATTCGGAGCTCACGGCGGCCGGTATTGTGGTCACCTAGAAGGGGCAAGGTATGCAACTTTCTTCCGGGGATTTGGATGCCCTCCGTTACGTCGCCGAAAAGCTCGGCGTCCCGCCGGCCTGGCTCGAGGGTGTGATCAACTTCGAGACCGCGGGGACGTGGAACCCGGCGATCAAAAATCCGAATTCATCGGCTCGGGGTCTGATTCAATTTCTCGACGGGACCGCGCGCATCTTGGGCTATAAGGATTCGCTTGACCTGGTGCAACGGCATCCAACCGTAGCAAGCCAGCTCCGCGGGCCGGTCCTGAAGTATTTCCAGCAATGGAAGGACAAGCCCCGCGACGCGCAAGATTTCTACTTGCGCGTGTTCCTTCCCGATCTTCGCAAGGCTCCGCCTGATACCGTGATTTATGCGGCGAACCCGGACAAGCAAGCGCGGTTCCGCCAGGCCAATCCCGGGATTGTGACCGTCGGGGATTACGTTCGCAAGCTCGAGGCGCGCTTCGCGGCGGCCGGCGGGCGTGTCGCGACGGCGGCAAAAATCGGGGGCGGCACGGTGCTCGCTCTCGCTGTCCTCGGCCTTTTCCTGGGCCGATTTTTCAAACAATGAAAGGGGTCCCGCGTGGCCTTGAAACCAAGAAGAGGACGCCCCCCGGCGCCCCGTGAGGAGCCGGCCGAAGAAGAGTCGTCGGCCGAAACCGTTGAACCCGATGAAGAGGCGCTCCCGTGGGAAGCGGAGCTCGACGAATGGCAGGCCGCGGAACGGATTGAAGAGTCACAATTAAATGTGGTTCTCTACCGTCTCCGCGACGGCAAGAGCAAAGAGCGGGTTTGGAAGTGGGTTGATGAAATCCCCGACGAGCATGATATCGGCCTCCGCTTCGGCGGGGGGATCTACATGGTCTACGCGGTGCTATCCGCGCCGGGCGGATTCCGAAAAGTAAAACATCGGCGGTTCACCCTTGCCGCGTCTTATGACGCGGAGCGCGCGCGGGCGCACAGGGAACAAGGGTTGAGCCTGCCGGGCCCGGCGGGGGTTTCTCTCGCCGGGCCACCCCGCGATCCTTTCGATATGATGGTGCAAATGATGGAAAAGATCATCGTGCCCATGATGGCGGGCCGGGCGGCCGCCGCGGGGCCGGCGGACCTTTCCCATTGGAACCAAGCCAATGAAATCGTCGGCCGCGTGGTGCAAGCCTCGGCCGAATCGCAATTGAGGATGTCCCGGGAGGTGGGCGGCATGATAGCGCGGAACAATGGCGGCGGGGAGCCGGAAGCGGAAGACGGGGATTTTAAAGACTACCTGAAGGACATGATCAAGGAGTACGGCCCTACCCTCCTCGAGGCCGCCGGATTGAAGCTGAAAGCGGCGGCCGGCCTGGTCAAGCGCGATGAAGTGTTTACGCAGCTCTCCCAAAATAAAGAGCTCTTCGGCCGCGTGCTGCATCTCTTGGCCAAGGATCCCGATCTCGACCCGACGTTAACGGAGAAGGTCTTGACCAAGCTGCAAGGCATCGGCGTTGCAATCCCGCTCCCGCCTGGGTTCGTGTTCAAAAAGCCGGCTGTAAATGGGACGGGTGCATCGCCATGACAGAAACGAAAGCGGCGCCCCCCTGGAAGAGTAGCGCCGCCAACATCAAACAAACCAAAGGACCGAAGGGCGGAAGAGCTAACGCGGTTTCCCGCAAGTCTCCCGGCCCCTCCGGGCCCCGTGGCGCATTAAATCTTACGCATTTGGCGGCGTATGTCAACGGGTAAAACCGTCGAGCGCGCCGCCCGCCTCAAGGGCTGGAACCAGGATGTAACCGATCTGGTCTCGGCCGCGCGGCCCGAATTGCTTAAAACCTGGGATTTAAGCGTCTCCAAGCTCACGCGATCGGATATCGGCCGCAAGCTGGCCAAGGTCGCCGGGTGCGGCGGCCTCCTCGAGCTCCGCGCGGGTTTCTCCGAGGAAACTGGAGAAGTCGGGGAGCCGGTCCTCCACAATGCCGACTTTTGCGGGCAGTATTCCGTTTGCCCCATGTGCGCCGCCCGCCTGCAATCCCGCCGGCAAGCGACCCTCCGCGATCCGATCATGGCCTACGCCAAGCGGTTCCCCTTCGCGTATTTCGTGACTGCGACCGTTGCCGACGGGGAATCGCTCCGGGAGCGGTTAAACCATTTGGTCCATGGCTGGCAGGGGTTCCGGCGCATGGGGCAAAAGCGCGCGGCCGGCCGAAGCCGCGGCGAGTGGGGGAAGGTCAAGGCCGCGCTCGCCCATGTCGAGATCAAGCGCGGCGCCGGCTCCGGGCTCTGGCATCCGCACATCCATGCCCTCGTATTCACGGAAACCCCTTTCGACTATCGGACCTGGGAGCCGGCCGCCTTGGCCCGCGGGGAAAAGGTGGCTTTGCGCCTGGTTCGCTTTGGCGAACGTGATGTAGCTTCTAGCAAGATTACGCGGGAATGGCTCCGGGCAACGGGGGATAGCATGGGCCTCGACGTGCGCGCGCTCGGGCCCCGCAAGGGGGACCGCGCGAAAGGCTGGGATCGCGCCGAAAGCATTTGGCGCCAGGCCAAAGAAGTCTTGAAGTACGCGACCAAATTCAATGGTAAGCCGGATTTGGATCAGGCCGCATTACTCGGGCCGGATTATGTGACCGTCATGGATGTCACTTACGGGCGGCGCCTCTTCAATTCCTACGGCGCGTTCCGGGGCCTCTCGGCGCTGGAGAATGAACTGGTCGAGCCGGCGGCGCTCCTCGAGGGGCAAACGCCCCTGGTCTACTCGATGCGATGGGACCGCGGCCGGCGGAACTATACGCGCCTGCGCGCGGAGTCGGGCCCGCTCTTCGACAATTCCGATCCCATCCGAACCGAAGGCCGGCGGGAGCTCGTAACCAAGGTAAACCAGGTGCAAGGCGCCTACCGCGCGCGCCGGTTCCGCATCGTGGCCACCCGGCCCTTCTTCATCCGCCGGGGCAAGCTCGAGGAGTGGGAGCGGTGGATTGATAAGAATACGCGCGCCTGCCATGCGGCTATTTGGGAGGTGCGGGAAAATCATCGGGTCGGCGATTCGAATTATTGGTCGGCCTGGATGAAGGCCCGCGAAGATGAAGATCGCCTCGCTTTGGCCTACTGGGACCGCTACCCGGATTCGGAAATCGGAATCAATGAAGGCTTCCTCTACGTCCTGAATCACCCGCCCCCGGGCCTGGCGCCAGGCCGGCCGCGGGCGATGCCTGCCCAAGCCGCATAAAACCCCCTTTATCGGGCGCCACGGGCCGCGGGATTCCCTCGCCGGCTCCGGTGCCTCATTTCCCGGCCGTGGTCTCCGCCGGCCGCCTGGGGGCTTCCGTAGGCCCGGAGGCGGGGCAATGCCGGCAATACCATTCGAGAAAGACCAAAAGAGCGAGCCAAAGGTATAGGAATTTGAGGATTTGCATTTCTTGGGCTCCTTACATCTCGATAAATAGTGTCCATCTGTCACACAGGGGCCGCAAGCGGAAAATAGTGGCGCATGGTCTTTTCCGGTGGTAGGATTCGCATACCCTGTTACAAGGTGTAACGGATACCCCTGGAGCTCGCGATGGAAAAGAAAGACAGTAGTTTGCAAAGATACCGCCTGGGCCTGCTCACGGAAGCGACCGGCCTTCGCGTCAAGGTGATTAATGGCGTCTGGCAGGGAAAGGACCCGGCGGATCTCGAGCCCATGCGCTTGCGCTTGGAAGTGCTCGATCGGAAATTGGCGGTCTTGGACCGCATCGAAGAAGGGAAGGAGTCGGAAAAATGCTTATCGGAATAGCTCTTGCGATATGGGGCGCGTTGTGTTTAACAATCCCGATCTTCGTCGCCTACTGCATGGTGCGATCCTTAGAATCGACGGTCATGGAAATGGATGAAGAGTTAAAACGATTCGCAAACTGCGGGCGGTGCGCCGGCCGCGGCTGGGTAACCCGCGCGGATGGGGACCGGGATGAATGCCCGGCTTGCCATGGCGGCGGCCGGCGCCTCATGCCTGGGGAGGAGTGGTAAAATGCTCGACTCGATAAAGGATCGCATTTTCGACTCCTGGGCAAGGATGATTTTGGATGTCGTAGACCTACAGCATTGCGTTCAAGTCGTCCGGTCGAATGGTGGGACTCGGGAAACGATTGAAGGAATGCAGGCGACAATAACCCATTTGCAAAAAGAGGCCGACAAGCTGAAAAAAATCTGGGACGAAAGGAAGGAGTGGCGTGATGTTAAACCACTATAAGAAAAAACAAATGCGCTTAGAATTGAGCGCGGACCCGATCCTTACCTTGAACCGCGTCTTAGGCGCCCTGGAAAAGAAAGGGAACGATCTCGCGACCTTGGAGGCCGTGCGCCGAATCGCGCGGGGATACCAGATTTCCCGCGCGGCCTTAAAACAGCAAGGGAAAACCTTTTACCTGGGGGTCTATCAATGACCATTGAAGAGCGGGATCAATACGTTCAAAATCTGCTCTCGACACAAAGGGATATGATCACTTTGAACCGGGCTTCGGTGATGATAAGACAAGTGCTCCCGCGCGCATCGGCAACGATCTGCGCGCTCGAGGAAGAGGTAACGCGCCGGTTTCGGGTGATTCGCGATATACGCGCTTTGCTCGCACAGGAAGAATTGGGAGGGGTAAATGTCGGATAAGATTTTCGGCCAGGCCGTCAAATTGATCGCGAAAGCGCCGGCGGAAGAATTCGAGCTCGGGACCTTTATTGTCCCTCAAGACTGGATAGATAACCTGGCGTTTGGTGGGGCGGGTTTTGAAGTGGTTCTCTGGAATGAACGGACTATGCAAATCGCTAAAGATTGCCAATTCGTGATCCGGTTCGGGGATAAAAAAGAAGAGCGGGAAACCGCGGAACCTCCGTTTGATCCGCCTTACGGGTCAAGGGAGGATGTAGAATAGAGACAGCCTCCGCGCCGGCTGACTCGAAAAAAAATGAAGGGATGGAGATGGAAATGCCGTTTGAACAGTCGATAATTTGGCTTTTGCTGGGCGCGATCTTGGGGAGTGGCGGCGCGGTACTCGCTGGGAAAACGGTCATGAAAAAGCGTGGATTTGAGCGCGAAGATTTGGAGGATTTAATGCAAATGCTCGAAAACCGGAAACGGTTGAAAAAGGGGAGGGATAGCGATGCGTAAAAAAGACGTGCGGGGGCCTGTAACAGATTGTATATCCCCCGGAGGAGGAAAATCAAATGCCGAAAAAACCCGCGATAGTGCGCCAGGTGTCCCGCTTGGTGCCTCAAGGCCCCGACTTGTCTGCGCTCGCCCGGATGGAGGATTTACGAAAGGTCGCTTTCGCTCGATTGCGACGGAGGAAGGGGCGGCCCATGGAAACTAAGCGCGTGGGATTGTGTTTCCGGGAATGGCAAATGGTAATTTTGGAAGAGCTCGCGCGCGAAGCCGGCTTCGAGCATGTCGCGACGTTCTTAACGCGCGATCTTTTGAACCTGTACCCGACCTTGAAGCGGAAGCCGGCCGCCGATTCCCGCCAATTGGATTTGCTCGACGCGCGAAAGGGCATTCAACGGGCAAGGCCGAAAGGCATGATCAAGGCACGGGCCTAAGTAACTGCGCAAAATCTTGCACAGGTGACCCCGGGAGCTCTTCCCCGGGGTTTTTTGTTCCGTCACCCCCTAAAAAGTCGAAAACTTGTTACACCTTGTAACAGAATTGGCGATTTTGGATAAAAAAGGGGTAGAAACTCCAAAAGAGAAGAAGTATGCTTTCCATGTGGTCACCAAAACGACTCCGCTTTTCAGCAAGTCGCAAACGGGTAGGGCAATGTATCGATTGGTCGAGGCATTCCATGGGGACATAGGCGCTTTGGCCGGCCGGTCGCTTCCGGAATACTACTCCCTTGTAAAACGGATTCCATACCTGCGCGATCGGAAGGGCTCCGAGACCGTGGCGCGGCCTCGCCTGCTCTTGACGGAATTCCCCGCCTTGGATTGCAAGAAAAAAGCGATCCTGATTGCCGCCTGGTGCCGCGCGCATAAGATCCCTTACCGCTTCGTCGCCTGTAGCGAGCGCCCCGATCGGATGATCCATCATGTTTTCCCCCAGGCCGCGATCGGAAAAAGATGGCGTAACCTGGACGCTACCTATCCGAAATATCGAATGTTCGAGAAAAAGCCCCGGTTGACCCGGGCGGAGGTCTTGAAACCATGATCGTGAATTCCAATCCGCAAATGGGTTATTCGGAGCTCGTCGAGATGTACGGGGAGGCGCTTGGTTTTTCCATCGGTAAGACCCTTCGCAAGACGAAAAACGCGGTCAAGTCCGCGGCCAAAACGACGGGGCGGGTGGCCGTCAAGTCGGGGAAATTCGTCGCCAGGAATCCCGCGACCATCGCGACCGGTGGCGCGCTCCTCTTGGCGCCGAAGTCGATCCAAAAGAAAGTGAATTCAGGCACGCGCATCGCGGCGACCAGCGGGCTTTCGCTCGCGTTGAGCAAGCAGGATCGGAACCTGGTGGGCTCGGCGGCGCGGGCGACCCAATCGAAGATCCTTCGCCCGGTGACCCATGCGGTGATTCGTTCCCCGGTCTTGCAAAAGGCCGCGGTCTCCGCGGCGCGTACGTTCATCCCCGGCGCCTCCGCGGCGCTCGATACCGCCTCCGCGGTGCAAAGCTTGGCCCGGAAGAAGGTCTCTTCCCTGCGGGCTTTGGTGCCGAAGGATAAGGCGCTCCCGCCGGCTATACGTTCCGCCTTCGGCCAGGTGGGCCAGGCCCGGCCGCCTCGCGGCTCGGCCGCCTCCCTGCCGGCCGCGGCCGAAGCGCCGGCCGCGGCTCATTCCTTCCCGATCCTCCCTTTGGCCCTGGGCGGCGCCGGCTTGCTCTTGGTGGGCGTCTTGGCGATGGGTAAGAAAAAATGATCCTCTCGGGGTGCTCTCTGGCCGGCGCTTCGGCGCCGGATACCTTCTACGCCTATTGGCAAACGTTCGATTTGCAACGCTTCTTCCCGAAATTGCAAGACAAGTTCGCGACGTTCCCGCGGGCCACTATCGCCAATAAAATCTTGGTCGATTGGCCGACCCTCCGTGACGGGTTCACGCGGATCGGAAAATCTGAAGTGGAGCGGCGCCTCGATAGCATTTATGGCGCGTACCTGGTCGCTCTCTCGAAGGGCGCGAAGCCCTACCAACTCGCGGACAAAAACCCGCCATTCAAAACGGCGTCTTTCATCGTGACGCAAACGGGGATAGACCGCGGAACCGTGGTCGCGTTCCTGTCGAGCCTGGAAAAGCTCGCGAAGTCCGGCGGGGTGGATTTGAAATTCTGGAATCCCGATCGCGCGGTGCAACTGAACAAGGAAGTCACCAAGCGGATAAAGGAGGACGCGGCGACGGAGCCCGTTTCCCCCCTGGTTTCTACCATCGGAAGCACGGCGAACGCGGTCAAGTGGGGCGGCATTGGCCTCTTGGCATTGGTCGCGGCCTTGGCCGTCGGAAAATTCATTCCCAAGTAGGAAGGGCAGGGTAAGAACATGGCGGGGTTGCCGAAAGCGTTCGCGAAGATGGGATTTAAAAAGGGGTGGGCCTCTTTTAAGAAATCCCGAGCACAAAAAAAGGCCCATAAACGGATCGCGAAGTCGCAAGCGCGCGCGCGGAAACATGCCCCGAAGGGGATCGTGGTCATGCGTGCGCCGTCGGCTCCGGTGCATCAAAAGAAAGGTTCGGGTATGAAAATCTCTAAGCAAAAGCTCTCGGCCCTCAAGGCCCGGGCCTCGAGCGCCTTGGCCAAGGCGCGCAACTCCAACACGTTCAAGACGCATGGCGATGCGGCTTTGGCGATCGGCCTCGGCGCCGCCGGCGGCGTGGCATCCTCCTACGCGATCGGGATGCTCCCGATCCCCGCTTCGCTCCCGAAGCCGGGCGCGATCAAGTCGGCCGTGCAGGCCGGCGCGGGGGTCTTCCTCGCGATGCAAAAGAACAAGCACCTCAAGTACGCCGGCTACGGCATGGCGGTCTTGGGCGTGGTCGGCGTGGCCCGCGAGCTCTTCAACGTCCCGACCTTCGCCGGCGAGGTCGATGCCGGCATGTACGGCGAGCTCTTGCAGGGCGACGAGGAATTCATGGGCGACGAAGAGTTCATGGGTGCGCCCCTGGCCGGCGCTCCCATGGGCGGAAGCTTCGACCCTTTCAATTGAGGTTCCCCGCGACCGGCCCCGCGTAATGGGCCAAACGGGGAAGCGGGCGGCCCGGAAACCGCGCGCGTAGAAGTCAAAATGAGGTGACTCAATGGACCCGAAATTGAATCTCGACGAGGGAACCTACCTACAGCAGGGCGGGGAAATCAAAACCTTCGCTCTCTATTCCCGTTATACCGTGGCGGGCAATACCGTGCGGACGCAGCTCTTCGCGACGCAGTTGGGCGGCACCAATTTCACCCGCTTGGATCAGACCAACATGATCTTAGGCGGCCAAATGACCAATGCCGACAAGATGGTGATCAAGGGACTGCTCCTCGGCTACAACGGCGGCGCCGCCAAGTCGGACGCGAACTATATCGCGATCATGTCGTGGCTCCGGACCACGGCGCTGGAATTCATCATCGGGTCCAAGGCGCCCATGCTCCAAATGCGCCTGGCCGATATGATGGGCGTCGCGCTGAACCTCTTCAACGCGACCGGCGCTACCAACGTCGAACAGATCACCATCAAGACGGAGATCAAGCCCTTCTACCGTCTCGAGCGGCCGATCACCCTGGCGTCGGGAACCCCGTTCCATGTCGATATCATCCCGGGCGTGGCCGCGGCGGCCCAACAGGTGACCGACGGCGATATCTTCGATGTCGGCCTGGTCGGCGATTACTGGTCCCGCGTCTAAGGCCCTGCAAGCCGGGAAACGGGGGCGCCGGCGCGGTGTCGGCGTTCCCTCTCCGGCTCCTTCTTTGCTTTGAAAGGGTGATCCCATGTTAACGATCCAAGATTTGATTGCCGGGATCCCCCTGGCCCAACTCCTCGCGAACGACGCGAAGATCCAGCGCGCAACGCTCGGCGTTTCCGATACGGTCTTGGCGAGCTCCACCAAGCCCACCAGCTACCAGGTTCCGCCCGTCGGGATCTTCCTCTGCTTCAGCCTGACCGGGAATTTTACCACGGTCGA
>Ga0164307_10001155_pt1 | contig 11841 bp, 7 predicted proteins | sample Whisoiple_243_MG_FD_110214 | JGI IMG/M metagenome (GOLD analysis project Ga0164307, IMG submission 110214) | Soil microbial communities amended with fresh organic matter from upstate New York, USA - Whitman soil sample_243_MG | ecosystem: Environmental > Terrestrial > Soil > Unclassified >...
AGGCGCTGGCGCTGGTGCCCGCGAGCGAGCCCGCGCAGCCCGGGCTGACCCACACCTCGCCCGCCTACATCGCGGCCAGGTTCGCGCTCTACGACGACCGGCTCGACGAGGCCTGGGCGGCCAACCTCTCGATGCTCGCCCAGGTCGAGCGCGGCGCCGGGATGGACCAGGTGCACGTGCTGCGCTGCCTGGTCGAGGTCGGCGTCCGACTCGGGCGCTGCCGCGAAGCCACGGCGTACGCCGCGCGGGCGACCCAGGTGGGGGAGGAGTTCGGGCTCGACCCGCACACCGGCTGGTTCATCAGCGGACTGGCCGAGCTGGCGGGCGGCGACCTCGAGACCGCGCGCACCCTGGCCGAGCAGGGCGCGGTCGCGGCGCAGGAGCGCGGCGACACCCGCTACCTGCAGCGGCACCTCCTGGTGCTCGGGCAGGCGCAGCTGCGGACCGGCGACGCCGAGGCCGCGCGGGCGACCCTGCTACGGATCCGGGACATCGAGGAGGCGCACGGGATCAGCGACCCGACCGTCAACCGCTGGCAGCCCGAGCTGGTGTCGGCGCTGGTGGCGCTGGGTGCGGTCGACGAAGCGGCCTCGGTGCTCGCGGGTGCGCGGTACGCGATCGACGGTCGCTCCGGCACCGACGGCGTCGGGGCACAGCTCGACCGGGCGGAGGCGGAGGTGCTCTGCGCGGCCGGCGACCTCGACGGGGCCATGCACCTGCTCGACCGGGCCGCCAAGGTCTGCTCGGACGTCGGCATGCGGGTCGAGCTCGGCCGGACGCTGCTGGCCCGCGCGCACGTCGAGCGACGAGCCCGTCGAGCGGCGGCCGCGCGGAGCACGCTGGAGGCCGCCGAGGCCGTCTTCGAGTCCTCGCACGCGCAGCCGTGGCTGGCCCAGGTGCGCGCCGAGCTGGCGCCCTGCCCGGCCGCCGGCACCGGCGACCCGATGCTCGGCCGGCTCACCGACACCGAGGCCCGGATCGCGCAGCTGGTCTGCCAGGGCGCCAGCAACCGCCAGATCGCCGAGCGCCAGCACCTCTCGGTCAAGACCGTCGAGGCAGCGCTGACCCGGATCTACCGCAAGCTCGATGTGCGCTCCCGCACGCAGCTTGCGACGTTGCTGGTGCCGGCTCCGACCGAGTAACGCCGAAGCCTCGTCAGATCCGCGTCGAGGAGAGACGTGACGTCCTCCAGCAAGCGACCGGGGTGATTCCCCGTCCACAGCCCGGCGATGCGACCGCGTGGCCGTCCCACGTTTACCAACTCGAATCGGTCGGGGCGCCCCGCAAGCATCGGGCTCGGAATCTCCGACGGGCCTACTCGGGGCGAATGTTGTGAGGAGAATGACAAGAAGTCGCCCTTATTCTCTGTTGCGAGGTGCGTTCCGGATCGAGTCTGTCCGCAACTCAGCGTTGGACAGTAGGGTCCTGGACATCTGGCCTGCCGCCGAGGTCTCAACGTGGATCTCCATGGTGGCTGAGCCTGATTTCGAGCGTTTCAGAGATAGGCGAAGTGGCTTCTCGGATGGGAATCGAGGTCCCAAGTCTCAGATGAGAATTGCGTACAGCGTCTTGTCTGTCACGCCATCGTGGCCGGCTAACCAGAGTCCGATCCCGATCCTGGGACTTCCTTCCTTTGGTCTTCTGCTGGCTTGAACTTCCCGTCGGCGAAATCGTCCATTGGGGGACTCGCGTGGACCAGTTCGGCCCGACAACGCGCGCCGCACACGACTTGGGGGGCACAACCAAGAAATGAGGAACGCAGTGAAACGAACATCAAGGCTGGCCATCGCCATCCTTGCGCCGCTTGCGGTGCTTGCAGCGACCGCAGGCGTAGTCGATGCATCCGAAGGGCCAGCCGTACCTGCTGGCCCCGTGGCCAAGACAACGAGTGGAGCCGTGGACGAAGCGGCCGGGCTGTTCACGGTTCATGAACTCGACCCGGGGTACGCCAGGGTCGCCGTGGACTACAACGCCCAGCAGGTCAACGTCTTGTGGAAGGGCGACGTGCCCGCCGCGATTCTCGATGCGGTCGCCGACGCCAAGGGACTCGGGGTGCAGGTCGAGATCTCCGATGCGCCCTATAGCGAGGACGACATCAACGAGGCTGCAGCCCGCATCATCGAGTCGAACCCAGACACGGTCTCGGTCGTGCTCGCCAATGAGGATCGCACAGGCCTGATCGTCGAGGTGGAATCGGGCTCGAAGACGCTGTCCACAGAGGCCCAATCAGCTGCGACGTTTGCCCGAACCGGCGGCATTCCCGTCGAGGTCAGGGCCGGCCACGGCAAGCCAGTTCCGGCCAGCCGGCAGAACATGGGCGCTCCCTTCAAGGGCGGCGGCGCCATTGCGTACTCCGGCGGAGTCGACTATTGCACTACCGGGTTTGCGGTTACAGTCGCCGGAGGACAAGGCCGCCTCCTCAGCGCGTACCACTGCAACAACGCCGTCGGCGCCATCATTCGCGACGGCGTCGGTGGGGTAATCGGCCCAGTTTCCGATCGCAACGCCGCGCTCGACTCAGAACTCATCGATCCGGATGCGTCCCCGGCCACGATCGGCAAGGCATACTCCGGCCCATGGACCTCCACGGGCCTCCGCAGTGTCGCAGGCGCGGTTGCGCCAGCAGACAATCAACTTGTCTGCACCTCCGGTTCGAACAGCGGTGAACACTGCGACCAAACCGTCCTCACCGGCGCGTCCTGGAGTTGCAACGGGACAACCTGTACCGGCTTCGTTTCCTACAACCCCAACGGCGGGGTCGCGGCGGCTCAGGGCGATAGCGGAGGCCCGGTCTACGGAGTCAGAACTGACGACCGGTTGAGCGCTCGGGGCATCATCTCTGGCATTTCGTACCTGGTTCCGTGCGGTCCGACCGCGGAGCCCACCAACTGCGGCGCGTACGCGTACTCCATCAGCATCACGCGCATCCTCGCGAACTGGAATGCCGCGATCGAGGTTCAGCCCTGACCTAACGGCACGATCTAAGCGGGCTCCGCCGTCCCTGGGAGCCTTTGGGGGGCGGAGTCCGCCTGATTGCCGCGACTTTGGCTGCCTTAAATCAGTCGCCTGCCGGTTGTACACCCTCATCGGTCGACACGATCTTGATTGGCACTCCCGCCACGTCACGCAGCAGGCTCTCATCACCATCCCAGGGCCGAAGCACGGACACGGTTGCCCCGGACAAGTCGGCGTTCGGCATGACCAACACGACCCTCGCTCCGTCGACATCGGACGGCTTTGCTCGGATCAACCGCCGTGCGGCCGCATTGATGTCGGCCTCCGAGTACTTGGCCTCATGGATCGTCAGCGTGACATCACCGGACCGTGCCGCCAGTTGCTTGAGCGCCTCCGGTGGCTGGCCTTTCCAGAACACGTCAACGACTCCGGAGTCGTAGTTCACGGACACCCGCCCATACCCAGGCTCGAACTCGAACGCGGTTGCCCGCCCAGCCTGCCGATCTACAGCAGACTTTGACGCCGGTGTCTCGTCACGCGGCGATGCGGACGGCGACAGAGATGGCGAGGAGACAACCCCGTGGTCAACTCCGACATCGTCGCCTGTCACTGAGGTGTTCTGCCAAGCGACGGCAGCCACGCCCCCGACAGCAGCCACGATCGCCGCAGCCACCAACGGACGCGTCCAGCCGCGGCGTGGGACGTCAGCACGCAACCGTGAGGGCCGTCCGAGTTCGGAAGCGTTCGTGTTGACCGGCGGGGCCTGCTGCCCGACCTCTCGCAGGGCTCCACTCAGCCGCTCCTCGAGGGCATCTTCAGGTGCCATCATGACGTTGTCGCCCCTTCGTGGTCGTCGTTTCCAAGCTCGAGTCGTAGCTTCTTCAAGGCCCTCGACAGAATGCTGCGCACCGTCGCCGGGGCGCATCCCAGCGTCTCCGCGATCGCGTCGTCATCCCAGTCCAGGTAATACCGCAGGACGACCGCGCTGCGCTGCCGAAGCGGCAACGCGCGCAACGCGCTCATCACTTCAATCCGTCCGTACGGATCGGGCTGCGTGGCATGCCGTCGGATCCACTCACTATTGAGGGCCTCGACCCGACGTCTGGTCCTGACCTTCACACGGCCCCACGAAGCAGATTCGTTCGTCACGGCACGATGGCAGTAGGCGGGCATATCGGTGACATGGCCAAGGTCAGATCCTGCCAGTCGCGCGAGCACGGTCTGCACGACGTCCTGAGCGTCCTCTTGACTGCCCGTCAGGACGTAGGCGAGTGCCATCATCGAGTTCCGATCGACCTCAACCAGACCGGCGTCCTCCGGATTGTCGGGATTTCGAGCTGCGTCGACTTCGCCGGAGCTGCTCGGCATTCTTGCTGTCACAACTGTAGGACGCTGGGATGCGTCGATCCGTGCCGCATTTCGTGAAAGAAGTTTTGAGCCAACGACACTGGCACGAGAGCTGTCTCCCGGACAACCGGTGCTCGCAAGGGTTTCCCCGCTACCCGTACCCCGAGGGGGTTCCTACGGTCGGACTCGACGTCTCCGGACACCCCCGGGGCCGCCGTACTCCCACCCCCACCCTTAGGGAGATCCATCGATGAACACCAGAACGCTGCTCGGAGCGGCTCTGGCGGTCACGGTCTCGGGCACCCTCGCCCTCGGCCTGCAGGCACCGTCGTACCCCAGTCCCACCGCGCACGCCGACAAGTCCACTGGCCCGTCCGCAGGCAAGAGCGTCGATCACCGCCCCGTCTCCGACCGGGTCGCGCGCACTGCCGCCCGCTCGTACGTCGGCGACCACCGGGCCAGCTTCAAGGCCAGCCCGCACGACACCTTCCAGCAGGCGAGCACCACGGCCGGCACGGCCGGGACGCAGTACGTCGCGTACGACCGCACCTACCGCGGCCTCCCCGTCGTCGGCGGTGACTTCGTGCTCGCCGTCGACCCGTCCGGCAAGGTGACCGGCCGCAGCGCGACGCAGCGACAGGTGATCAGCCTCCGCACGACCACGCCGACGGTGAGCGCCACGACGGCCCGGCGTACGGCGATGCGCCAGGTCGGCCACGTCGACCGGGCCGCGAAGCCCGAGCTGGTCGTGCTCGCGAAGTCGCGACCCACGCTCGCCTGGCAGACGCTGGTCGTCGGCACCACGAAGGACCGGCCGACCAAGCTCACCGTCTACACCGACGCTCGCACCGGCAAGGTCCTCGACAGCTGGGACCAGGTCGTCGATGGCACCGGCAACGGCTACTACTACCCGGGCGTCACCATCGGTACGTCGCTCAGCGGCTCGACGTACCGGATGTCCGACTCCACCCGCTCCGGCGTCTCCTGCGCCAACCAGGCCGGGACCATCTACACCGGCCCCGACGACGTCTGGGGCAACGGCTCCGGCACCAACCTCGAGACCGGCTGCGTCGATGTGCTCTACAGCGTCGACAAGGAGGTCGACATGCTGTCGGCCTGGCTGGGACGCAGCGGCGTGAAGGGCAACGGCACCAGCTACCCCGCGCGGGTCGGGCTCAACGACGTCAACGCCTACTTCGACGGCACCAAGACCAACTTCGGCCACAGCCAGGACGGCGCCCGCCAGCTCACCGCGATCGACATCGTCGCGCACGAGAACGGGCACGGCGTCTTCGAGACCACCCCCGGTGGCTCGACGGGTGACAACGAGACCGGTGGCATGAACGAGGCGACCGGCGACATCTTCGGCGCCCTGACCGAGGCGTACGCCGCCAACCCCAACGACCCGGCGGACTTCACCGTCGGCGAGGAGGCGGACCTGGTCGGTGACGGCCCGATCCGCTACATGTACAACCCGAGCGTCGTGGGCGACCCGAACTGCTGGTCGTCGAGCATCAAGAACACCGAGGTGCACGCGGCCGCAGGACCGCTCAACCACTGGTTCTACCTGCTCTCGCAGGGCTCGGCAGCGTCGCCGGCGTCCCCGACCTGCAACGGCACGTCGGTCACCGGGCTCGGCATCCAGACCGCCGGCAAGATCTTCTACAACGGCCTGCTGCTGAAGACGACGTACTGGACGCACGGCAAGGCCCGGGTCGCGACCCTGACCGCCGCCAAGAACCTGTACGGCAGCACCGACTGCACGACGTTCAACAAGGTGAAGGCGGCCTGGGACGCGGTCTCGGTGACGGCGCAGGCCGGCGAGCCGACCTGCGGATCCGGCGGCGGTGGCGGCACCTGCACCAAGGTCACGGCCACGGGTACGGCGTCGGCGGGCACCTCGACGTACAAGCCGTCCTCGACGGGCTTCTCGGTGACGACGGCCGGTGCCATCAACGGCTGTCTCACCGGTCCGAGCGGGGTCGACCTCGACCTCTACCTGCAGAAGAAGAGCGGGACGTCGTGGGTCGACGTGGCCGCCAGCGAAGGTTCCACTGCGACCGAGAGCATCGCCTACTCGGCCGGGACCGGCACCTACCGCTGGGACGTCTACGCCTACTCGGGCTCGGGTGCGTTCACGCTGAAGTACGACGCGCCGTGAGGCACGTCTGAACGACGTACGGAAATGACTCGAGGCCCCGGCGCGCACGCCGGGGCCTCGGTCCTTCGTGGCTCACCGATCCGAGGCGAGGGGGTGCGTCAGATCGGGCCTGCAAAGGCGAGCCCCTCGCTGCATGGGGTCAGCAAGGGGCTCTTGCCGACATCAAGGTGCTCCCTCCAAGTCGACGTTCCAATGTTGTCATGCCGGTGGTGAGGGTGTCAGCGGTTTGCCGGAAGGGACCTGGGGTCGCGCCCTCCGAACCGGCGGCCACCCTTGGGGGACACGCCCCGGAGTGGTTGGCTGGCCTCATGAACGGACTCGAGCTCCTCGGCCCCGACCAGCGTGGCCTCTTCATCGGCGGTGCGTGGCGCGAGGCGGAGGGCGGTGAGCGGCTCGACGTGATCGACCCCGCCGACGGCTCGGTGCTCACCGACGTCGCGGACGGCTCGGTCAACGACGCCGTCGACGCACTCGACGCGGCCGTGGCCGCGCAGGCTGCCTGGGCGAAAACCCCTCCGCGGGAGCGCGGGGAGATCCTGCGTACGGCGTTCGGGCTGATCACCGACCGTGCCGACCAGTTCGCGCACCTGATGAGCCTCGAGATGGGCAAGACCGTGGCCGAGGCGCGAGGCGAGGTCGGGTACGGCGTCGAGTTCTTCCGCTGGTACGCCGAGGAGGCGGTCCGCATCCACGGCCGCTGGATGCAGGCACCCGCCGGAGGCAGCCGGCTGCTGACCATCAAGAAGCCGGTCGGCCCCTGCCTCTTCATCACCCCCTGGAACTTCCCGCTCGCGATGGGCACCCGCAAGATCGGCCCGGCCATCGCCGCCGGCTGCACGATGGTGGTCAAGCCGGCCAGCCAGACGCCGCTGACGATGCTGGCGCTGGCCGGTGTGCTCGCCGAGGCCGGCCTGCCTGACGGCGTGCTCAACGTCGTCACCACCAGCCACACGGGTGAGTTCAGCCAGACCCTCCAGGCCGACGACCGGCTGCGCAAGGTCAGCTTCACCGGCTCGACCGGCGTCGGGAAGGTCCTGGTGCGCCAGTCGGCCGACCAGCTGCAGCGGCTGAGCATGGAGCTTGGCGGCAACGCGCCGTTCATCGTCTTCGAGGACGCCGACGTCGACGCGGCCGTCGACGGCGCGATGATCGCGAAGATGCGCAACATGGGCGAGGCCTGCACTGCAGCCAACCGCTTCCTGGTGCACCGCGCGGTGGCGCAGGAGTTCGCCGAGAAGCTCGGCGCGCGGATGGGGGGCCTCACCCTCGGCCGCGGGCAGGACGACGGCGTCGACGTCGGCCCGCTGATCGACGAGAAGGCGGTCGAGAGCGTCAGCCAGCTCGTCACCGACGCGATCCACGACGGCGCGACGGTCGTGACCGGCGGGCAGGCTCCCGACGGGCCCGGCTACTTCTACCCGCCGACCGTGCTGCTCGACGTGCCGGTCGACTCGGAGATCAACGTGCAGGAGATCTTCGGCCCGGTCGCTCCGATCACGACGTTCGAGTCCGAGGACGACGCGATCCGGCAGGCCAACGACACCGAGTACGGGCTGGCGTCGTACGTCTACACGCGCGACCTGGCCCGCACCATCCGGGTCGCGGAGTCGCTGGACTTCGGGATGATCGGGATCAACAGTGGCCTGATCTCCAACCCGGCGGCGCCGTTCGGTGGCGTCAAGGCGAGCGGGTTCGGCCGCGAGGGCGGCTTCGAGGGCATCGAGGAGTACCTCGAGACGACGTACGTCGCGCTGCCTGCGCCCTAGACTCCCGCTGCCTGCCGCACGAGCCAGACGTCCCAGCCGCGTCGCAGCGGGTCGCGGCCCCGGCCGGGCGCCTTGCCGGAGGCCCAGGTCGCGAAGGTGTCGTCGTCGCGGTGCAGCGTCAGCCACGCCGGCCGTCGGTCGCCGTCGAGCGCGACCAGCGAGTTGCGCGCCAGAGGCGCGACGGTGCGGGCGTACCTCGCGACCGTGAGCTGACCGGGCGTCACCCCGGCACTGCCGAGGACCAGGTCGAGGTCGAGGCGCACGTGGCCGGACCGGCGGTCCAGCTGCCAGCGGCGCGCCCACACGGGTTGACCCTCGACGCCGGCGTTGCGCTGCACGGCCTGGAAGAGGCCCAGGTCGCCCCGGCGCACCCGGCCGTCCACCGTGAACGTCGCCGGGCCGGACCGGAACACCCACGTCGTCCGGGCGGTCCCGTGTCCGATGCGCTGCACCTCGGCGAGGTCGTGGGCGGCACCGCCCTCGGAGTCGACGGTGATCGTCTCGCCGACGGGCCCGGTGACGTAGCGGACCGAGCCGAGCAGCGCGTCGTTCAGCCTGAACCACGTGGAGAGCACCGAGTCCCCGGCGGTGGGCGCCGCGAAGGCGGCGCCGATGGTCAGGGACGACGCGGGTTCGGTGGCCGGAACGAGCGTCAGGGGGTACGCCGGGTAGCCCAGGTCGTCGGCGACCTCGACGACGTCCGCGACCAGGTCGGCCAGCACCGGGGGGCGGTCGACGTCGCCGTCGTACGTCACGGTGATCGCCGCGGTCTGCTCGGTGCTGAGCGTGGCGACGTCGACGTCGACCACGTGGTGGAGACGACCGATGCGGGTCTGCACCGTCCGCGCCTCGTCGACGGGATCGGAGCACCCGGTGAGCCCGAGCCCCGCTAGCACGACGCCGATCGAGGTTGTCGCCAGGGCGCGACGCACCCCCTCGGTCCCCATGTCGAGAATGGTCGCCTATCCGCGCAGGACCCGGGCACCGAACGACGAGGATGGACAGCCGCCATGGACGTGTACGCAGACACGATCAACCAGTACGTCGACTTCGTGGACCCGGCGGGCGGGTCGCCGTGCTTCGACGACTGGGCGTCGCGGGTGGCGGGCGATCGCGAGGTGCTCGGCTGGCTCGAGGAGCTGCCGGTCGCGAAGCGGCAGCCCAACCTGGTGTTCGCCGCCGCGCGCTGGCACGGTGTACCGGCTCCCGGGCCGTACGACGGGCTGCGGTCCGCCCTGCTCGGTGACGACGGCACGATCCGGGCCACGATCCTCGGACGCGCCACCCAGACCAACGAGGTCGGCCGACTGGCCACGCTCGTCCCCGCGTTCGCGGAGGTCGCCGGGGACCGGCCGATCGCCCTCCTCGAGGTCGGCGCCAGCGCGGGCCTGTGCCTGTATCCCGACCGGTACTCCTACGCATGGTCGACGCCAGCGGGCGTCCGCAGGGCCGGGTCGGGCCCGGAGCTGGGCTGCCGGGTCCTCGGGCCCGCCCCGCTGCCCGCGAGCGCGCCGACGATCGCCTGGCGCGGTGGCGTCGACCTCAACCCCCTCGACGTGACGGACGCCGACCAGATGGCCTGGCTGACCACGCTGGTCTGGCCGGAGCACGACGACCGGCGGGCGCGGCTGCTCGCGGCGATCGAGGTGGCGCGTGCCGAGCCGCCCGTGATCGTGCGCGGGGACCTGGTCGAGGAGCTCCCGCGGATGGTGGACGAGGCCTCGGCGTACGGCGCGGTCGTGGTGTTCCACAGCGCGGTGATCGCCTACCTGCCGGAGGAGCGGCGCGCGGCCTTCCACGACCTGATGACCGCGCTGGTCGGCGACGGTCGCTGCCACTGGGTGAGCAACGAGGGTCCGCGCGTGCTGCCGCGGGTGACCGCGACCGGGCCGGAGCACCCCGAGGACGAGCACGGGTTCGTGCTCGGAGTCGACGGCCGCGCGGTCGGCCGCACCCACGGCCACGGGCGCAGCCTGCTCTGGTTCTAGCCACGTCGCTTGACTTCAAGTTAACTCGAACTTGTCGGATGGGCAGATGCATGCGATCCGACAGCACGAGTTCGGCCCACCCGACCGCCTGGTCCTCGAAGAGCTCCCGGACCTGACGCCCACCGCTGGCCAGGTGCGGATCGCGGTGGCGGCCAGCGGCGTGCACCTGCTGGACACCACGATCCGGCGCGGCGAGCCCGGCCCGTTCCCGGCGCCGCAGCTGCCGACGATCCCCGGCCGGGAGGTCGCGGGGACCGTCGATGCCGTCGGCGAGGGAGTCGAGGAGTCCTGGCTCGGGCGGCGAGTCGTCGCGCACCTCGGCCAGGTGCCCGGCGGGTACGCCGAGCAGGCGGTGACCAGTGTTGACCTGCTCTTCCCGGTGCCCGACCAGGTGCGCTGCGCGGACGCGGTCGCCGCGGTCGGCACGGGCCGTACGGCGCTCGGCGTGGTCGAGCTCGAGCCCGCAACCGCCGCCGACGTGGTGCTGGTGCCGTCGGCGGCCGGTGGCCTGGGCTGGCTCCTGGTCCAGGACGTGCGGGCGCGGGGCGCGCGAGTGATCGCCGCAGCGGGTGGCGCGGAGCGTACGGCGCGCCTCGCCGAGCTCTCACCCGATCAGGTCGTCGACTACAGCGTGGCGGGGTGGGAGGAGCAGATCGAGGGCGTGACGCTCGTGTACGACGGGGCCGGCGGCGAGGTCGGCCGGTCCGCGCTCGAGCTGCTCCGCCCGGGTGGCCGGCTGGTGATGTTCGGCTACTCGGCCGGGTCGCCGACCCGGCTCGACACCGGTGACCTGATCGGCCGTTCGATCACCGCGGGGTGGAGCCTCGGCCCGCGGATGATGGCGCTGCCGGGTGGCATCCCCGGGCTGGCGGCGCGGGCGCTGGACCGGGTGGCTGCCGGCGAGTGGCGGCCGCTGGTCACGACGTACCCGCTCGCCGACGCGGCCCGCGCACACGCGGACCTCGAGGGCCGTCGTGCCCTCGGCAAGGTCGTGCTGACGTCGCTCAGATGAATTGAGTGGGCGGTGTCGGTCCCAACAGTCAGACTGGCTCCCAGGAGGAGAGATGACCGACACCGACGTCGCGTCTCAGGGCTCGCGGCTGCCGCGGGCGCTGACGCCGTTCCTGCACCCGGCCTACCGCCGGCTCGCCGTCGCGCTCGTGCTGGCGACGTTCGCCGGCGGCGTCTGGGTGGTCGGCCTGGTCTGGGAGGTCATCCGGCTGGGTGGTGGGCCGGCGCAGCTGTCGCTGGTGTCGACGGCCAGCGCCGTCGGCGTACTGCTGCCGGCGCTGCTCGGCGGCGTCGTCGCCGACCGGGTGCCGCAGAAGCTGATCCTGCTCGGCGTCGCCATGACGGAGGCCGCCTGCATGGGCCTGGTCGCGGTCTGCTCCGTCGCCGGCCTCACCCGTCTGTGGCAGCTCGCCGTCGTGGGCTTCGTGATCGGGGCGGCGATGGCGTTCTACTTCCCGGCCTACTCGGCCTGGCTGCCGGCGCTGGTGCCGGAGGAGGACCTGCTCGCGGTCAACGGCTTCGAGGGCATGATCCGCCCGACGATCGGTCAGGCGCTCGGTCCGGCGGTCGCCGGTGTCGTCGTCGGCGTCGCCTCCCCGGGAGCGGCGCTCAC
>Ga0164307_10001158_pt1 | contig 11820 bp, 9 predicted proteins | sample Whisoiple_243_MG_FD_110214 | JGI IMG/M metagenome (GOLD analysis project Ga0164307, IMG submission 110214) | Soil microbial communities amended with fresh organic matter from upstate New York, USA - Whitman soil sample_243_MG | ecosystem: Environmental > Terrestrial > Soil > Unclassified >...
CTCGGCCAGCACGGCGTCAACATCATGGAGTTCGTCAAGGCGTACAACGCCGCGACGGAGTCCCAGCGCGGCAACGTCATCCCCGTGGAGATCACGGTCTACGAGGACCGGTCGTTCACCTTCGTCACGAAGACGCCGCCGGCCGCCGAGCTGATCAAGAAGGCCGCGGGCGTCCCCAAGGGCTCGGGCGAGCCGCACAAGACCAAGGTCGCGACCCTGTCGCCCGACCAGGTCCGCGCCATCGCGGAGCAGAAGATGGAGGACCTCAACGCCAACGACGTCGAGGCCGCCGCGAAGATCATCGCCGGCACCGCCCGGTCGATGGGCATCAACACCCCCGGCTACTGACGCCGGTAGTCATCCGCATACACCGGTATGCGTGTGAGTGGCAGGACCAGCGCTGGTCCGCGAACCACGACTCCCTGAAGGAACGAAGGAGCAGAACATGAAGCGCAGCAAGGCATACCGCGCCGCGACCGACAAGATCGAGGCCGGCAAGGTCTACAGCCCGCTCGAGGCCATCCGGCTCGCGAAGGACACCAGCACCACCAAGTACGACTCGACGGTCGAGGTCGCGATGCGTCTCGGCGTCGACCCGCGCAAGGCGGACCAGATGGTCCGTGGCACCGTCAACCTCCCGCACGGCACCGGCAAGACCGCCCGCGTGCTGGTCTTCGCCAACGGCGACAAGGCCGAGGCGGCGCGTGAGGCCGGAGCCGACTACGTCGGGTCCGACGACATGCTCGAGAAGGTGCAGGGTGGCTGGCTCGACTTCGACGCCGTCGTCGCGACGCCGGACATGATGGGCAAGGTCGGCCGGCTGGGCAAGGTCCTCGGCCCTCGTGGCCTGATGCCGAACCCGAAGACCGGCACCGTGACCATGGACGTCGCCAAGGCCGTGACCGACATCAAGGGCGGCAAGATCGAGTTCCGCGTCGACAAGCACGCGAACCTCCACTTCATCATCGGCAAGGCCTCGTTCGACGTGACGTCGCTCGTGGAGAACTACGCGGCCGCGCTGGAGGAGATCCTCCGGCTCAAGCCGTCGTCCTCCAAGGGTCACTACATCGAGAAGGCGACCCTGACGACGACGATGGGCCCGGGCATCCCGCTGGACTTCCGGCGTACCCGCAACCTCCTCGCCGAGGACAACGCGGAGTCCGTGAACGCCTGACTCACCGCTTCGGGCGTACGCCCGTGGGCACCGCCGCACGTGGCCCGTCACCCAACGCGGGTGACGGGCCACGCGCGTCAGGTGCCGAGACCTTCGGACCGTGCCCGCACGATGGCCTCCGAGCGGCTGGCCACCTGGAGCTTGGCGAAGATGCTCGTGATGTGGTTCCCCACGGTCGCCGGCGCGAGTGCCAACCGGGTAGCGATCGTGGCGTTGCCCAGCCCCTTGGCGATGAGGTCGAGCACCTCGCGCTCCCGGCGCGTCAGTTCGGGAAAGGCCTCGTCGGTGCGCGGGCGGGACAGGTAGCTCAGCGCCTGCCGGGCGACACCGGGGCCGAAGATCGCCTCGCCGGCGGCCACGGCGGCGATCGCGCGGACGACGTGGTCCGGTGGGTCTCCCTTGAGCACATAGCCCCGGGCGCCGGCCCGCATCGCGGCGAAGATCGACGCGTCGTCGTCGAACATCGTCAGCATCAGCACGGCTACGTCCGGTGCCGCCCGCCGGATATCGCGGGTCGCGTCGATCCCACTGCGGTCGGGCATCTGGATGTCCATGACTACGACGTCCGGCCGCAAGGTGACGGCGGCCCGCACGGCTTCGGCGGCCGTGGTCGCGGTGCCCACCAGCTCGAAGCCCTCCCGCGCGGACAAGACCGCGGCAAGGCCCTCGCGGACGATGCCGTGGTCGTCGGCCACGACCACCCGCAGGGTCACGACGTCGCCTGGTCAGCGAACGGACCGGACGGTGTGGTCTGCGCCGCTCCGATCGGCAGCGTGACGCGGACCTGTCCGCCGGTGCGGTCGTAGCGGAGCTCGCTGGCGCCACCCAGCTCCGCTGTCCGTTCGCGGACCGAGGTCAACCCCACGCCCGGCTCCCAGGACGGTCCGGCATTGATCCCGTTGTCCAGCACCTCGAGTCGGAGCACCGGACCGTCCGGTTCGAGCCGGACGGTCACCGCCGTGGCCGAGGAGTGCCGCACAACGTTGGTCAACGCTTCGGTGACGATCCGGTACGTCGCCACCTCGACCGCGGCGGGCAGCACAGGCCAGCCGTCCTCGGGCGCCTCGACCGTGACGGTCAGCTCGGTCCCACCCTCCGGACGACCCAGGACCGCGGCGTACTCGCGGATCGCCCCGACGACGCCCATGCCGTCGAGGACCGGCGGTCGCAGGTCGTACGCGACCCGACGGATCTCGTCGATCGCGCGCATGGCGTGGGTCCGCAGGTCGGCCAGCAGGGCGGCGCTCCGGTCCGGCTGCGTGGGCAGGAGCCGCAGTGCCGTGTCGGCGTTGAGCACGATCCCCGTCAGCACCGGCCCGAGCCCATCGTGCAGGTCCCGCCGGATCCGTCGGCGCTCCTCCTCGCGACCCGTCACGACGCGTTCCCGGGAGCTCCGCAGCTCGTCGGCGAGCCGTTCGGCCTGCACCGCGACGGTCAGCGGCGCAGCCAGGAGGTCCAGGACCCGCTCGTCGTCGGTGCCCAGCCGCCGATCGCCCGAGCGCACGCCGACGACCAGCTCGCCGACGCCGGGAAGGGTCACGGCGTGCCGGTCTGCGGGCAGCGAGCCGCGGGCCGCGACGGTCCGGCCGTCCGTCACGATGGCGGCGGCGGGCAGCCGCAGGGCCCGGCAGAGGGCTTCGAGGACGCCCTCGAGCCCCGGGCCCAGGTCGGTCCCGACCTCCTGGAGCCGGGCACCGACCGCGGCGAACGCCCGTACCGGATCGTCCCGAGCCCCGTAGAACGCACGGTGGACGAGCCCCTGCAGCCAGACCCGCACCGGGTTCACCGCCAGGGCCACGAGGACGGTGGCCAGCACGGAGGAGCCGAGCGGGGTCCCGCGGACCGTCTGGTCGAGGATCGCGACGACGCCGAGGTAGGCCGCGACGACGAGTCCGGTCAGGACGACGTAGAGCACCGAGCGGGACACCACGAGCCGGATGTCGACAAGCTCGTGACGCAGGATCGCCACGGCGATGGAGACGGGCACCAGCAGGATGGGGAGGATGCCGAGCACGAAGGACTGTGTGTCGAGAAGGGCCTCGAGCGTGGAGGTGCACGCCACGACGAGAACTGCGAGGAGCAGCCAGAGCACCTGCCGCCGAACTACATCGCCTCCCTTGCGGTAGCGGAGGACGAGCGCGGCGAGCGCACCCGCATATCCGCCGATCACGCCGGCGGTCCACACCGCGAGCAGACCGGCGCTGGGCTGCGGGTCGAGCCAGCGCAGCGACGGGGAGACACCGACGTCGCCGGCCAGCCCGCCGCGCGGGTCGAGCACGCCGGCCACCGTGACCAGCAGCCCGTTGGCGACGGCGATACCGACGAACGCCCGCCACCCTCGACCGAGCAGTCGCCCGTCCGGGAACGAGAGGAGCGCGAGGGGAACGAGGGTCGACAGGGCCCAACCCCATCCTCCGAGGTTCACCACGGTGGCCAGCACCCGCACCATGGCGGCGTCCTGCTGCCCCTGGCTGACCGCCCACGCGAGGGTCGCCGCTCCGGCTCCGGTCGACGCCCAGGCGACGCCGGCCGACAGCAGGTACCAGCCGACCGGGTTCCGAGGCTGTTGGTGCGCGATCGGCCAGCCGGAGAGCGCGAGCGCCACGCCGATGAGGATGTTGGTGACGACGAGGAGGTCGGCCAGCCGCTGCCAGCCCACGCCTGACGCGGTGCCGGCGACGGCGGCGAGAGCCCCTTCCGCGAGGGCGACAAGTAGCAGCGCCGTCGCCACCCGGCTCCGGCGGCTTTCCTCGGTCACCACGAGTGGCGTCGGCACCCATCCATGATCCCTGCGGTCGCCCCCAGGCGGGTAGGGGCAGGGCCCTACCCGGGCCGGATGATCCTCCGGGCTCCGTCGGCCCCCTGCTCCCTGCCGGACGGGAGTACGCCGGCCACAGGCTGGACGCCTCACCAGACCCGAGAGGCGACCACATGTCCACGAACCAGATGTCCAGTACGCCCACCCCCTCCGTCCCGGACGCCCGGCCCCGGGACGTCCGAACTTTCTGGCGCGTCCTGCTCGCCGTTCTCGCACCCCTGCCGATGGTCGGCCTGGGCGCGTACTACCTGCTCAGCCCGATTGACGGGGGCTCGCCGCTCGAGTCGACGGTCGCTGCGTACGCCGCCGACCCGGTCCGAGCCGAGCTGCTCCCGTACCTGCAGGTGCCCTTCCTCTTCATCGTGCCGGCAGTGTTCGCCGTTGTCTGGGTGTCCCGTCGGGGCGCGCCGCGGCTGACGACGGTTGGTGCCCTGATCGCGCTGACGGGGTTCCTCGTCGGGTTCGGGACCGTCGGGGGCATCCTGAGTCCGGCGACGCTCGCCGTGAAGTACCAGCTAAACCTCGCCGCGCTGGGCGAGCTGGAACGGGCGATGGCGGAGAGCCCGATCGCACTGGTGGGCTCGCTGCTCTTCATCCTCGGCGTCACGGTCGGCCTCCTGCTGCTCGGCCTCGCGATGTGGCGCAGCCACGCGGCACCGGCTTGGATGGGCATCGCGCTGGCCGTGGGCGGGTTCACCCACCCGTTCATGCCGGGCCACGTGGCGGCCGGGATCGGGCTGCTCGTCGCGGCTGTCGGTTTCGCTGGAGCGAGCCGCGCCCTGCTGACGTGGGACAACGACGACTTCGACCTGCCGCCCGTCGGCAAGACCGCGTGACCTGACGGCCCGTCACCCACCCCGGTGACGGGCCACGCGGCATCTTTCGGGCGGTGAAAGTCAGCAGTCCTTGGTCAAAACCCGACACGCTCAACGCGCACACAGCCGTCACCCAGGGATACGGTCGAGCGATGAGCCGCCTACGCCGTCGCGTCGTCCTGGGCCTCAGCGCCGTCACCGTCGTCACCCTCGCCACCGCCACGCCGGCCCTCGCCGACAAGGGCTGGCACGGCAAACCACCGACCGACCTGCCCAAGGTGCCGCTCATGGTCGGCTCGGGCGGAGCGGTCTCCTCGGTCGACCGCGACGCCAGCCAGGTCGGCATCGATGTACTGGCTCGGGGCGGCAACGCCGCCGACGCGGCCGTGGCCACCGCGGCGGCTCTCGGGGTCACCGAGCCCTACAGCGCCGGCATCGGCGGCGGCGGCTTCCTCGTCTACTACGACGCCAAGTCCAAGAAGGTCAGCACGTTGGACGGCCGCGAGACGGCGCCCATGTCGTTCACCGACAAGGCCTTTGTCGATCCCGCGACCGGCCTGCCGTACCCGTTCGCCACCGCGGTCTCCTCCGGGCTCTCCATCGGGACGCCGGGCACTCCGGCGCTCTGGGACAAGGCCGCTCGCACGTTCGGCACCTGGCGGCTCGGTGAGCTGCTGAAACCCGCGGAGCGGCTGGCGGCCGACGGCTTCGTCGTCGACCAGACGTTCTACGACCAGACCGCCGCGAACGCCACCCGGTTCGGCCAGTTCCCAGCCACCGCAGCGGTGTTCCTTCCGAACGGCCAGCCGCCGGCCGTCGGCTCGACCTTCCGGAACCCGGACATGGCCAAGGCCTACCGCGAGCTGCGCACCCACGGAATCGACTCGCTCTACGGTGGGAAGCTCGGGCAAGCGGTCGTCGCCGAGGCGCAGCACCCGTCGACGAAGGCCGGCGTCAGCGTCCTCAGCGGACAGCTGACCCTGGCCGACCTCACGGCGTACCGGGCGCTCATCAAGGCCCCGATCACCTCGCAGTACAAGGGGGTCGACGTCTACGGCATGCCCGTGCCGAGCTCGGGCGGCATCGCCGTCGCCGAGATCCTGAACCTCATCGAGGCGTACGAGAAGAAGGCCGGGACCAGCCTGTCGAGCCTCGACAACGCCAGCTACCTGCACTGGTTCTCCGAGGCGAGCGGGATGGCGTTCGCCGACCGCAACCGCTACGTCGGTGACGTCTCCGGGGTCCCGGTCAAGGAGCTGACCAGCGACGCGTTCGCCGCCGAGCGGGCCTGCCAGTTCGACACGGCCGTCGCCCTGACCCGACCGATCCCCTACGGCACTCCGGACGGCTCCTACACGTCGTGCTCGACGTCCGGCGGCCGACAGGGCGAACCCTACGAGGGTCAGTCGACGACCCACCTGGTCACCGCGGACAAGTGGGGCAACGTGGCCTCCTACACCCTGACCATCGAGCAGACCGGTGGCTCCGGCATCACCGTGCCGGGATATGGGTTCCTGCTCAACAACGAGCTGACCGACTTCAACTTCACCCCGCTCTCCATCCTCCCTGCCGGCACCGACCCGAACCTGCCGGGTCCCGGCAAGCGGCCGCGCTCCTCGATGAGCCCGACGATCATCGTCAAGGACGGCAAGCCGTACCTCACCGTCGGCTCACCCGGCGGCGCGACGATCATCACCTCGGTCAGCCAGACCATCCTCGGCTACCTCGACCGCAACCTCTCCCTCGTGGACGCCATCGCGGCGGCGCGGCTCTCGTCCCGTAACGGGGCCGAGGGCGCGGAGCCGCAGATCCTGGCCGGCCCTGACGGCGACGCGCTGCGGGCGAAGGGTCACACCCTCGTGTCGGCGGGCACGCCCAACGAGATCGGGGCGGTCACCGCGATCCACCCGCTCGGCGGCAACACGTTCGAGGCGGCCGCAGAGACTGTGCGGCGCGGCGGAGGCTCGGCGATGGTGGTGCGACCGTCGCCGTGACCCGCCAGCCGGGGTGACGGTGTCGCGAGCAGGGTCGCGATACCGTTCCCCGGTGCCCGACCGCGCGCTGATCGGTGTCGCCCTGGCGCTCACCGTCCTCGGGGCCGGCGCGTGCACGACCGCGCCACCCGCCCCGGCACCGACCTCGGCGACGGCCTCGGCCACGAGCACCGGTCCGGTCGACCCGGCGGTCCTCGGCGGCCGGATCCACGCCGCCATGGTCAAGGCCGGCAGTGGCACGGGGACGGTCACGATGACCGGCGGTCAGCCGGTGACGGCGTCCCTGAAGTTCGCCTACCCGAACGGCCAGAGCCAGGTGTCCCAGGCGACGTTCGCCGTGGTCGGCTCCCAGCTCGACGCGGTCTACGCGGACAGCGGGATCTTCGTCAAGGGACTCCCGCCCGCGCTCGCGACCGGGAAGACGTGGGCGCGCGTCGAGCCGAATGAGACCGATGTCGTGAGCCGCGCCGTCCGCGAGATCGGCGGCGCCGCCACCGACCCGAGGGCCGCCCTCTCGGCGTTCCCGGGTGGCCAGGCGGCCGTCGTCGAGCGGCAGGGCGGGACCACGCGGTATGCGGTCACGGCCGCGAGCGGACAGGCCGCCGGACCCGTGCCGCTGGACCTGTCGGTCGACGCCCAGGACCTGCCGACCCGGATGACCGTGACCCTCGCCGGGCAGACGGTCACCGTCGTCTACCGCGACTGGGGAGCCCCGGTCGACGTCACTGTCCCGAGCGCCGACGAGGTCGGCGCTCTCTCGCTGCCGACGGGCTGACGCCCCGTTTTGACCCCGGCGCCGTCCGGCCCGTACTCTGGACGACGACCACTGACCGCCGGTCGTCTGCCGCCCTGGTCCCCAGGGAGACAGACCGAAGGTCCGCACCGAGTGCGGCGACCTGCGCAGGCCACGAACCGACTCGCATACCTCGGACTCGATCCGGATGCGGCTCCGCCCCGTGCGCTTGCGCCGGGGCCTTTCTCGTGAGGGCCTTCGAACCCGCCGCGCGGTCAACCCCCGCAACGCAGAAGGAGGCCCCATGGCCACCGCCGAGAAGCAGGCGGCGATCGCCGAGCTTGCGGACAGCTTCCGCGGTTCGAACGCGGCGGTGCTCACCGAGTACCGCGGCCTGACCGTCAAGCAGCTGTCCGAGCTGCGCGGCACGCTGCGCGGCCACGCCACCTACGCCGTGGTGAAGAACACCCTCACCGAGCTCGCGGCCAAGGAGGCCGGGGTCACCGCGTTCGACGGCCAGTTCGTCGGGCCGACGGCCATCGCCTTCGTCACCGGCGACCCCGTCGAGGCGGCGAAGGGCCTGCGCGACTTCGCCAAGACCCACCCGCTGCTCGTCATCAAGGGCGGCGTCCTCGACGGCAAGGCCATGTCGGCCGCCGAGATCACCAAGCTCGCGGACCTCGAGTCCCGTGAGGTCCTGCTCGCCAAGCTCGCCGGCGCCATGAACGCGTCGCTGACCAAGGCGGTCTACCTCTTCGCCGCACCGCTGACCCAGAGCGCCCGTCTCATCGAGGCGCTCCGGGCCAAGGTCGAGGCCGAGGGCGGCATCCAGGACGCGGCGACCCCGCAGGACGCGACGCCGCAGGACGCCGCAACCCCGCAGGACGCTGCCGACGACAGCACCCCCCAGGACGCGGCGGCTCCGGCCGACGCAGCCACCCCCCAGGACGTCGCCACGGGTGGCGACACCGCCTGAGCCTCACAGCTCAGCTCATCCAACACGCCACTCAGGCAAGAACAGGAAGGAACGCCACCATGGCGAAGCTCAGCACCGACGAGCTCCTTGACGCCTTCAAGGAGATGACCCTCATCGAGCTCTCCGAGTTCGTGAAGCAGTTCGAGGACACCTTCGGGGTCACCGCGGCGGCCCCGGTCGCCGTGGCCGCCCCGGGCGCGGCCGCGGGCGGCGGCGGCGACGCCGCTGCCGTCGAGGAGCAGGACGAGTTCGACGTCGTCCTCGAGGCCGCCGGCGACAAGAAGATCCAGGTCATCAAGGAGGTCCGCGCGCTCACGAGCCTCGGCCTCAAGGAGGCCAAGGACCTCGTCGACGGCGCTCCCAAGGCGGTCCTCGAGAAGGTCGACAAGGCCGCCGCGGACAAGGCCAAGGAGCAGCTCGAGGCTGCGGGCGCGACCGTCACCCTCAAGTGACCCCGCGCGCCTAAGCGCACACTCCGGACGGGCCCGGTCATCCACGCGGATGACCGGGCCCGTCCATCTCTCGCTCTCGCTCTCCGGGCGGCCGACCGCTCGACTGCCAGTCAAGGTCCTCGGCTGGCGCTCCACCGGCAGCCGAGGACCTTGACTGCCAGTCGAGCGCGGTGGGTGTGTCTGGTGGGTGTGTCTAGAGTCGGCCGGATGTACGAGCCGACCCCGCCCCACGACGAGGGCCTCCTCGACGTCGGCGACGGGCAGCGGCTCCACTACGAGGTCCGGGGCGCCCCGGACGGCGTTCCGGCGGTGGTGCTCCACGGCGGCCCGGGATCGGGCTGCAGCCCCTGGTGGGCGGGGTTCTTCGACCCGGAGCGCTATCGCGTCGTCCTGCTCGACCAGCGCGGCGCCGGCCGAAGCACCCCGTCGACGCAGGACCCCGCCACCGACCTGTCGGTCAACACGACGACCCATCTCGTGGCGGACCTGGAGCGGCTGCGGGACCACCTCGGGGTCGACCGGTGGCTCCTCCTCGGCGGCTCCTGGGGGTCGACCCTCGGCCTCACGTATGCGGTGACCCACCCCGAGCGGGTCCGCGCGGTGGTCCTCGGGGCGGTCACGCTCACGCGGACGGCCGACGTGGAGTGGCTCACCCGCGGCGTCGGCCGGTACTTCCCGGAGGCCCACCAGCGCTTCCTCGCCGCTCTGCCCGAGCCGGACCGCGGCGGGAACCTCGCCGCCGCATACGCCCGCCTGCTGGCCTCCCCGGACCCGCAGGTGCGGTTCGACGCCGCGGTCGCGTGGTGCGAGTGGGAGGAGGCCATCGCGAGCCTCGAGGCGGACGGCGTGCCGGGGGTCTGGAGCAACCCGAGGTATGCGGACCCCGACTTCCGCTTCGGCTTCGCCCGGACCGTCACGCACTACTTCGGGAACGCCGCCTTCCAGCCCGACGACGCCATCCTCAGCCGGTTAGACCGCCTCGCCGGCGTCCCCGCCGTGCTGTGCCACGGGCGGCTCGACCTGGCCGGGCCGGCGGACGTGGCGTGGGACGTCGCGAGGCGCTGGCCGGGCGCGGAGCTGCACATCGTCGACGGTGTCGGGCACCTCGGTTCGGACCGGATGAACGCCCTGATGGTCGCCGCGACCGACCGCTTCGCACCGCTCTGACCTGCGAAGACGCACCGAACTACGCCGTTGTGCTTGACGCGCGCCCGGCAAGGGTCCATAGTCGTGGCGTTCTCGACAGGTGCGTCCTGCCTGGAGCGCAGCCCCGATCCTCACGGTGACCGGGCGGGCGCCCGCGGACGGAAACTTGACTCGACTGGACAACCATGCCCTTCGCGGGTATGCTATCTCTTTGCGCTGCCTCTGCCCGCAACCTCCGTCCTCTCGAGCGCTTCGTGGTGCCCCGACCGGTTCCCCAAACCGGGCGTTCGGGGCGAGCCCTCACGGTGAGATCCGTGACCGGACCACGTCGCCGCCCCGAGCCAGGTGCCGGAGGTCACGGGAGCGGGCCGCGCTGACAACTCAAGTTCAGTAAGGCCCGTGGAAGGACCCTCCTTGGCTGCCTCGCGCACCGCGTCCCAGAATGTGTCCACCGCACGGACGGCCTCAGGCCGTCTGTCGTTCGCCCAGATTCGCGAACCCCTGGAGGTTCCAGACCTCCTGGCTCTCCAGACGGAGAGCTTCGACTGGCTGCTCGGCAACGAGCGCTGGCAGGCCCGTGTGGCCCTCGCCAAGGAGGCGGGCCGTACCGACGTGCCCGACCGCTCCGGCCTCGAGGAGATCTTCGAGGAGATCTCTCCGATCGAGGACTTCTCCGGCTCGATGTCGCTCTCGTTCCGCGACCACCGCTTCGAGGAGACTCGCAAGACGATCGAGTCCTGCAAGGAGCGTGACCAGACCTACGACGCGCCGCTCTTCGTGACCGCCGAGTTCATGAACACGAACACCGGCGAGATCAAGAGCCAGACCGTGTTCATGGGCGACTTCCCGCTCATGACCGAGCGCGGCACGTTCATCATCAACGGCACCGAGCGGGTCGTCGTCTCGCAGCTCGTCCGGAGCCCGGGCGTCTACTTCGAGCGGACCGCCGACAAGACCTCGGACAAGGACATCTACACCACCAAGGTCATCCCCAGCCGGGGTGCCTGGCTGGAGTTCGAGATCGACAAGCGCGACATGGTGGGCGTCCGCGTCGACCGCAAGCGCAAGCAGTCCGTCACGGTGCTCCTCAAGGCCCTGGGCTGGACCGAGGCGCAGATCCTCGAGGAGTTCGGCGACTACGAGTCGATGCGGCTCACCCTGGAGAAGGACCACACCCAGGGTCAGGACGACGCGCTCCTCGACATCTACCGCAAGCTGCGCCCGGGCGAGCCGCCGACCAAGGAGGCCGCGCAGACGCTGCTGGACAACCTCTACTTAAACGCCAAGCGCTACGACCTCGCCAAGGTCGGCCGCTACAAGCTGAACAAGAAGCTGGGGCTCGAGGCGCCGCTGTCCTCGTCGACGCTGTCCATCGACGACATCGTCGCGACGATCAAGTACCTCGTCGTGCTGCACGCCGGCGAGTCGACGATGAAGGGCCGTCGCGACGGCCACGACATCGACCTGCGGGTCGAGGTCGACGACATCGACCACTTCGGCAACCGTCGCCTTCGCAGCGTCGGCGAGCTCATCCAGAACCAGGTCCGCACGGGCCTGTCCCGGATGGAGCGCGTCGTCCGCGAGCGGATGACGACCCAGGACGTCGAGGCGATCACGACGCAGACCTTGATCAAGATCCGCCCGGTCGTGGCGAGCATCCGCGAGTTCTTCGGGACGTCGCAGCTCAGCCAGTTCATGGACCAGAACAACCC
>Ga0164307_10001164_pt1 | contig 11791 bp, 14 predicted proteins | sample Whisoiple_243_MG_FD_110214 | JGI IMG/M metagenome (GOLD analysis project Ga0164307, IMG submission 110214) | Soil microbial communities amended with fresh organic matter from upstate New York, USA - Whitman soil sample_243_MG | ecosystem: Environmental > Terrestrial > Soil > Unclassified >...
AAAACTCTAACGTCCGGCGGTCCAAAGAATGGGAGCAGCGCATCTCAGCCAAGGGCTCTGACTTCAGCCGGATGACTAACGGGGGTCACAGCACAAGTTATCAAGATCGCGTCCGTCGCATCTCCGCCAACCGAGATTTCGCTCATTATCGGGGATGCCGTTCATAACCTTCGCTCCGCCCTCGACCACCTCATGGTCACGATAGTCGGGAAAAGGGGAAGTCAAATTGCGTTTCCTATGGCAAAAGACGGGAACAATCCTGGAGCCCATTCCACATACGGACTGATAAAGAAAAACTTTGCCCAAGCTTGCGGTCCTTCTCACCGACAATATAGGCATTCACGATACTGGCGACGTTTGTCTCTGGACAATTAGCGCCCTGGATAACACTGACAAACTAATCTGTTGATCCCTATTGTCTCTATCCAAGCGCTCCGCGGTATCTGTATGGAAGACAAGGCACGCAATAACCGCTTGACAGACGTGACCGTGCTCTTGGATGGCGGCACTACGGCAAACCTCGTTCCGATATGGCGGGGGCGGCAACATGGAAATCACAAACAAGGGAGAGCCGACCGCCGCGTTGTTATTCGGCCAAGGCCAACCGCTGGAACGAAAGCCTGTTATCCCATCTCTTTATAAACTCGCGGAACTCACTCTTAGAACTATTCAGACGCTGGAGCTGTTCTGGTTCGTAGAGAAGGCAGAAAGGTAGCTCGTTCGTTCGTCGGCTTGGAACCCCCCTACTTCCCGAAAATCGACGCCCGCACCATGTCGCCGGGTTTCGCATGAATGCGCGCCGCCGTCCCAGCATTGACCTCCAGCACGCCGACAACGGGCCCGCCGGAGGGGATCAGCGCCTCCGAAAGCGGTTCGGCATTCTCCTTGATCGAGACGATTTTGCCGTCCTTCGCGATGAAGAACATGTCGAGCGGCAGATAGGTGTTCTTCATCCAGAACTGCACGGGCTGCTCGATCTTGAAATCGAACAGCATGCCGCGATCGTCCGGCATATAGCGGCGAAACATCAGCCCCTGCGCCAGCTGCTCGGGCGTCCGCATCACCTCGACGGAGAACCGGTGCAGGCCGTCGGAGGTGACGATCTCGACATTCTCCAGCGCTTGCTGTGCGCGCGCGGACGGGGCCGCGGCGAGAGAGATCAGCGTCAGCACGCCGGCGAGAAAGCTGCGGAACGCGCGAGCGGCAGGGGCGTGCGGCAAATGATCCTCCACAAGCGGAGGCCCGGCCGTCCGCGCCCGTCAAGATGGTCGGCGCGGGCCGTTCGTCAATGCGAGGCGGGGAGACTCGTCTCGAGCCGGCGGACTTCCGCCGCCATCAGGCCCTTCGGACCATAGCCGAAGCGCACGAGCAGGCTGTCCCCCGGCTTCAAATCGGCGATGCCGTAGCGGCGCAGGGTTTCCATATGAACGAAAATATCTTCGGTGCCCTCGCCGCGCGTCAAAAAACCAAAGCCGCGCATGCGGTTGAACCATTTCACGACGGCGATTTCGAAACCACCGACCGGCGTCACCTGAACGTGCGTGCGCGGCGCCTGCAGTTCGGCCGGATGCAGGGCGGTCGACTCGTCCATCGACACGATGCGCAGGACTTGCAGGCCTTTCGGCCGCCGCTGCGCCTCGCAGACGATGTGCGCGCCTTCAGGCGCCGTGGAATAGCCGTCGCGCCGAAGCACCGTCACATGCAGGAGAACGTCGGGGAGCCCGGTGTCGGGCACGATGAATCCGTAGCCCTTCGCCACGTCGAACCATTTGATCCGGCCGCTAATTTCGACGAGATCGAGGCCGGCTTCCTCGCCGTGTTCGTGACCGCGTTCGAGATCGAAATCAGCCGCTGTCGGATCTCTGCCGCCCACTTGCCCGCCCCCACCGGCACTACCGCACTACCCGCACACGCCCCCTGTTGGCGGGCCCTTCGGCGAATCGTAAAGCCTATAGTAGACTCACCAGAGTCAACATAGCACTGCCATTTTTTCGGCAAAGCCGAAATCGAATTCGCTTGTGGATGATGTGGATAGTGTTGCCGTTGCGCCAGCAAACATTTCAGGCAGCAAGCGGCTCGAGAAAATCGCCGATGTCGCCGCGCAACACCAGGTCGGCAAAATCGTCAAGCGGCGTCGGGTCTCTGTTGACGATGACGAGCGTGGCGCCGTGGCGCGTGGCGGTGAGCGGAAAGCCCGCCGCGGGGTAGACGACGAGAGACGAGCCGATCGCCATGAACAGATCGCAGTCGAGCGTCTCCTCTTCGGCGCGGCGCATCGCCAGTTCCGGCATCGCCTGGCCGAAGGAAATCGTTGCGGATTTGATGTAGCCGCCGCACTCGCATTGCGGCGCAGCGCCGGTGCCCTCGAACTCGCGCCTGACGTCGACAAGCTCGTAGCGGCGCGCGCAGGTGAGGCAGCGCGCATAGGTGCCGTTGCCATGCAGCTCGATGACGCGCTCCTCCGGCACGCCGGAGGCTTGATGCAGGCCGTCGATGTTCTGCGTGATGATGGCGCTCATGCGGCCGCTGGCGATAAGCCGCGCGAGCGCGCGATGCCCGCGGCCGGGTTTTGCGTGCGCGTAGAGATCGTCCATGACGAATTTCCGCCGCCAGGCCTCTTCGCGCATCAGCGGATCGCGAAGAAAGTCGGAAAATTCGATCGGCTGGTTCTTAAGCCACGGCGAACCGGGCGAGCGGAAGTCCGGCACGCCGCATTCGGTCGAAATGCCGGCGCCGGTGAAGCCGACGGCCCGGCGCGCCGAGCCGACGAGCAACTGCAATTCGGCCCGGCCTTCGGCGAGCGAGTCGAGGATCATGTCGATGCGCGTGTCGCGCCCGCCGCCGGGCCGGGCGGTCTCACCAATGCCGGTAGTGGTGGTGGTGGTGGCGGTGGGCGCGCCGATAAACCGAGCGGCCGACGAGCGGCCCCGGTGCATACCCATAGCTGTATCCAGGCACATACCCATAGCCATAAGCCGGCCCGTAGCCAGGGCCCCAGTAGCTCATCGGCGGCGAGTTATAGCCGACCATTGGACCGCTGGGAGAGCCCCAGTAAACCCCGTTTTGATAGCCATTGTTGATGCCTTGGGCGGTGGGCAGGTCGCGCGCACGCGCATCGCCCAATCCCGAGTCCATTCCTCCTCCTCCTCCTCCTCCCTGCTGGGCGTAGGCGGCACCCGCAAGCGCGGCGCCGAGGGCGAAGGCGCCCAAAAACGCGATGCGTTTGATCATCACCTCCTCCTCCTCAGGTGAGGGCCACAAGCTCTAATAATACCGGTGGTGGCGAGGCCGATGCCGCGGCATGTAGGCCGAACGTCCGCGATATCCCGGGCGGGCGGCGGGGTAGCCCGGGGGCGGCGCATAACCGTAGCCGTAGGCGTAGGGCTGCGGCCCATAGCTGTTGTTGATCCCGAGCGTCGTCGGCAGGTTCTGCGAGCGGGCGTCACCGAGGCCGCCGTTTCCGATCCCCTCCATCTGGGCATAGGCCTGACCGGCGGAGAGTGCGGCGACGAGGCCGAGAGCGCCTGCGAATGCAAATCGCTTCATGTGAAATGTTCCTATGTTGGAGATGTCGCGGATGGAACGAGCGCGGATTGTCCGCTAAGAACGCGTGGCTAGTTTAAGAGTTGCGTCAGGTCGGAGCCGACGCCAAGCGCCACGCGCAAGCCCGCCGCGAATGTCAGAGAGAACGTATGTCAGCCAGTCCCCAGAGCCTCGGCAAGGAGCTGATTGCGGCGCAGACCGCGAAAATGCTGATCGAGGTGAAGGCGATCCTGTTCGATGCCGAAAAGCCGTTCACCTTCACGTCAGGCTGGGCGAGCCCGGTCTATGTCGATATGCGCAAGATCATCTCCTATCCGCGTCTGCGCAATGCGATCCTCGATTTCGCCGTGACCACCGTCCAGCACGAGATCGGCTATGAGGTGATCGACGTCGTCGCCGGCGGCGAGACGGCCGGCATTCCCTTCGCCGCCTGGCTCGCCGACCGGCTGATGCTGCCGATGCAATACATCCGCAAGAAGCCGAAAGGTTTTGGCCGCAACGCCCAGATCGAAGGCGATTTGCATCCGGGCGGCCGCGCGCTGCTCGTTGAAGACCTGGCAACCGACGGCCGCAGCAAGGTCAATTTCTGCAATGCGCTGCGCGAGGCACAGCAATCCTGCGCCCATGTCTTCGTGTTCTTCTTCTACGACATTTTCCCGCATGCGCGGGAGGAGATGGCCGAGCTCGGCGTCACCCTGCACTATCTCGCGACCTGGTGGGACGTGCTGCGCGTCGCCCGCGAGAACGAATTTTTCGCCAAACGCACGCTCGATGAGGTGGAGAGCTTTCTGAAGAAGCCAGCGGAATGGTCGGCCGCACATGGCGGCATAGCGGAATTCAAAGCCGCGGGTTGAGCGGCAGATAAACTGGGAGGAAGGTACATCATGGTTGTTCGCGCCTCGTCGGGGCTCGCCCTGGCATTCGCCATCGCCGGCGCTTCAATGGCTGCTCGCGCCGAAATCGCGGTTTCATCGAACGACGCGCACACGGTCACCGTCAACGGACAACAGATTGCGGCCGAGCCTGTCGTCGTCGATACGCTTTCGATCGTCGATCTGGCAAAATACCCGCCGCAGGTGGCCGCGACGATCGACGTTCCCGGCAGTGTTGTCGGACCGCCTTATGCTGTCGCCGTGGCACCGGACGAGAGCTTCTCGATCGTCTCGTCGGCGACGAAACTGGACTCAGCCGATCCGAAGAAGATCGTGCCCGACGACCGCGTGTCGGTGATTGACCTCGCGGGCGGACCGAAGGTTGTACAACAGGTTACCGCTGGCGCCGGTGCGACGTCGGTCGACATCTCGCCGAATGGCTCCCTGGTCCTCGTCGCCAACCGCACGGAAGGTACCGTCTCAGCCTTTCGCCTGAATAACAAAAAGCTCGAGCCGCTCGACAAGGTCGATCTCGGCAATCCCAAAGCCGGCCCGAGCGGGCTCGCCTTCGTGTCCGATCGCGTTGCGCTGGTTTCACGTGACGGCGACAACATGATCAACGTGCTGCGGATCGACGGGAACACGATTACAGTCGACCCGCGTCCGCTGACCACCGGCGTGCGGCCCTATACGCTTGCTGTCGCGGCGAGCGGCAATCTTGCCGCGGTCTCCAACATGGGCCGCGGCGACGACGACATCGATACGGTGAGCCTGATCGATGTTTCGTCGGAGCCGTTCCGCACCGTCGAGACGATTTCCGTCGGCATGAGTCCGGAGGGCCTGCGCTTTTCGCCGGATGGAAAATTCCTGGCAGTGGGAACGCAGGAAGGAACCACCAAAAAGAACGGCTCACCGTTTCAGACCCCCAATGGCCGGCTGGCGATGTATGCCGTCGACGGCAAATCGCTCCGCAAAGTGGCGGAGGCGCCGGTCGGTCACTGGTCGCAAGGAATTGCCTTCTCGAAGAATGGCGAAACGATCATCGTGCAGAACATGGTCGAGCGGACGCTGGCGGTGTTTCGCTTCGACGGCCAAAAACTTACGGCAGGCACGCCGATTGCGATCGGCGCCGGGCCGGCGGCGCTCGGTACCGCGTGGCGATAACGGCAGATTCGGCGGCAGCGGCGAAAAGCGCTCGCGCTACTGATTGCAGTTGGAGCAGATGTCGGGAAACCCGATGCGCGGGTTCGTTGCATCTCAAAAGCGGCGACGGTAAGGGCGCCTGATCTCGGCGCGACATGCTTAGGGGCCCTCGTTTATTCCGGAGGAAAAATGGCGGAAGCAGTTCACGAAATCGCCCATGACGCGGCACACGAAGCTGCTCACAGCACCAAGACCGAAGCGAAGTTTATTGGACTGCTGATCTCGGTGCTTGCCCTGTTTTTGGCCGTTTCCGAAATGGTGGGCAAGGCGGCGCAGACGCATGGGCTCGCTCTCAATATCGAGGCGAGCGACACCTGGAACTTCTATCAGGCCAAAACGATCCGGCAGACCGTGCTGCGCGCCAGCCTGGAAAGCGCGAAACTGGCCAATCCCACACCGAACGCGGATGTTCAAAAGCAGTTTTCCGCTTGGCAGGCGAATATCGATCGCCTGGAAAGCGAGCCTGAGAAGGCGGAAGGGCGCAAAGAGCTGCTGGCCAAGGCAAAAGAGATCGAGCACCGTCGTGATGAAGCGTTCGAAAAATACCACGCCTACGAGGTCGCATCGCTAATCATCCAGCTCGGCATCGTGCTGGCCTCCGTCGCGCTTCTGTCGTCTGCAATCATCTTTGCCTACGCTGCGGGCGCTCTCGGCGTGCTCGGATTCGCTGTTCTTGTCAGCGCCTACGTCAAATTTGGCCCGGTCATGCATTTATTGCATTAGGTGCGATGGGCCGCCCCGGCCGATTTGGCTTAGGCGGTCCGCTGGCGATATGGCTGCCGCATGGACAGCGAAACCTCTCCTCGCATCGACGTTCGCCTCGATTCACGCGACGGCGGCAGCGTCGCCTTTGTCACCGTCGACAATCGCCGCAAGCTGAACGTCCTCGGCCGCGCGCTGATGCGCGAGTTCATTGGGGCGCTGGAAGAGCTGAGCGCCCGCGACGATGTGCGTGCGGTGGTCATTTCCGGCACCGGCGAGCGCGCCTGGATCGGCGGCGCCAATATTTTGGAGATGGCGGAGCTCGACGCGAAGACGGCGCGCGACTTCATCACCCTGCTCCATCATGCCTGCCGCGCGGTCCGCGATTTTCCGGTCCCGGTGATCGCGTCGATCCGCGGCTATGCGCTCGGCGGCGGCCTCGAGCTCGCCGCCGCCTGCGATCTTCGCATCGCGGCGACGGACGCAATTTTCGGCATGCCGGAAGTGAAGGTCGGCATTCCCTCGGTGATTGAAGCCGCGCTCCTTCCGACGCTGATCGGCTGGGGCCGCACGCGCGAATTGCTGTTGTTCGGCGAGAATATCGACGCGCAGAAGGCGCACGAATGGGGTCTGGTCCAGTCGGTTGTCGAGCCGCACATGCTCGACCGCACCGTGGAAAAATATCTGCGCGCGCTTTTCGCCACGGGACCTGAGGCGATCCGCATCCAGAAGAAGCTGATCCGCCGCTGGGAGGATCTCCCGCTCGGCGACGCCATCCAGGCCGGCGTGGACGCCTTTGTAGGTTCGTGGGGCACCGATGAGCCGCGGCGGCTGATGCAAGCCTTTCGCGACCGGCGCTCCCGCAAGCCGGAATGAGCGCACCGCCAGCACATTTGCGCGCTTCCCTCTGGGTGATGGTCGCGGCGCTGACCTCGATTTTCGCGATGAGTCAGGCGTATCGCACGCTGCCGGCGATCGTCGCCAATGCGATCGAAGCGGAGTTTCACCTCTCGGCGCAAGCGATCGGATTCTTTGCCGGCGCTTTCCATTTGTCGTTCGGCCTGATGCAGCTCTTCGTTGGCGTCGCGCTCGACCGCTATGGGCCGAAGCGGACGGTCTGTGCCTTTTTCTCGCTTGGCGTCGTCGGCGCGATCCTCTGTACCGCCGCGCCGAATTTTGCCGTGCTGATCGCCGGACAAATCCTGCTCGGCATCGGCAGCGCGCCGGCTTTCCTCGCGGTGCTGTTGTTTATCGCGCAAGTCTATCCGCCGAACCGTTTCACCCACATTTCCGGTTACGCGATGAGCTTCGGCGGCCTCGGCATGCTCGTAACGGCGACGCCGCTTGCCTTTGTCATCCAGACCTGGTCCTGGCGCGCGAGCTTTGCGCTGCTCGCGATCGCGTCGGTGCTGGCGCTCGTCGTCACATGGGGCGTCGTGCGCGAGCCTCCGCCGCGCGTCAGCGCGAAGTCGGAGACGCTCGCCGAGGCGTTCAAGCAAGCGACGCTCTTGTTCAAGGCGCCGCAAACCGCGGGCATTCTCGTTCTCGGCGCGATCACCTATTCCTCACTTTTGGCGCTGCGCGGCCTTTGGATCGTGCCGCTCTTCGTGCAGCGTCACGATTTTTCGCTGGTGCAGGCGGGCAATGTCGTCCTCATCCTGTCGATCGCAATGCTGCTGAGCCCGATGATTTTCGGCCGCATCGATCCGGGCGCACGTTGGCGGCGCGAGCTCATCGTCGCCGGCGCGATCGTCTCCGCCGCACTGATCCTGATCCTCGGCTGGGCGACGCCGCGCGCGACATCGCTCGATGTTGCGCTGACGCTGGCAATCGGGCTCATATCCGGGTTCATCATCCTGCAATATGCCGACGTGCGCGCCTCCTATCCTGCCGAAGTGGCCGGGCGGGCGCTGGCGATTTTCACCATGGCGATGTTTTTGGGCGTCGCCCTCGTACAATACCTCACGGGATTGGTCGCCGGCTTTGTCATCGAACGCGGGCAGGAACCGCTCTTTGCGGTGCATGCGACGCTGGCTTTCTTGCTCATCGCCGCGTCCGCGGCTTTTGTCGCCCTGCCGCGCGCGGCGATGAACAGACGAAGTTAGAGGACTTAGATGGCAGCAAAAATCGTCAGCATCGAAACCATCTATGAAGGCTGGTCGAAGTTCTCGCGTGCGATGATTCAGACGAGTGGCAAGCCGTTCAAGCGCGAGATCGAGGATCATGGGCGCGCCGTCGTCGTTCTGCCGTATAATCCGCACACGCGGACGGTCATCCTAGTCCGGCTGTTGCGTGCGCCGGTGCTGGTCGCGGCCGCAGAAGATTCGCTTCTCGAAGCGCCGGCCGGTCTCATCGATGATGACGATCCAGCCGACGCGGCGCGGCGCGAAGTCATGGAAGAAGCGGGCATTCGGATAAGCGACCTCGAGCACGTGGCGACGGTTTGGACGATGCCCGGCATTTCGACCGAACGGATGGACTATTATTTTGCGCGGTTCTCGCAAGCCGACCGCATCGGCAAGGGCGGCGGCGTCGCCGGCGAGAACGAAGACATCACCGTCGAAGAACATGCGCTGGCGGAACTCTGGGCAATGGCGCGGCGCGGCCAAATCGCCGATCTGAAGACGCTGACGCTCATATACGCGCTGAAAGACCGCCATCCCGAGCTGTTCGATTAGCCGTGGCGGATTCCTCTACCCCGATCTTCGACGAAGCGTTCCAGGCGCGGCTTATCGAGCTGATAACCTGGCGGCGCGACGTGCGCCGCTTCCGCCGCGAGCCGCTTCCCAAGGGCACACTGGAGCGACTTGTCGAATATGCCTGCCTCGCGCCGTCTGTCGGTTTGAGCCAGCCCTGGCGCTTTGTCATGGTTGAAGCGGCTAAGCGGCGCGCGGCAATCCGCTCTTGTTTCGAATCCTGCAATGCGGATGCACTCAGCGCGCAAGCGCCGGAGCGCGCCGCGCTTTACGCGCGGCTGAAGCTCGCGGGCCTCGATGACGCACCCGCTCACATCGCGGTGTTCGCCGATCGCGAAACAGCGCAGGGCCATGGCCTTGGACGGCGCACGATGCCGGAGACGATCGACTATTCCGTCGTGATGGCGATCCACACATTATGGCTCGCGGCGCGCGCCGAGGGAATTGGCGTCGGCTGGGTGTCGATCCTCGATGCGACGCGCGTCGCCGCGATCCTTGAGACGCCGCCGAAATGGACGTTCATCGGCTATCTCTGCGTCGGCTATCCGCTCGAGCAGGACGAGACGCCGGTGCTCGAACGCGAAGGTTGGGAAAAGCGGCGCGCGGCGGCTGATACCGTCCTCTATCGCTAATCAGGCGATCGCGACATCGATTAGGATCGGGCCGCTTGTGTGCTTCAGCGCCTCGCGGATGGCCGGCGCCAAGTCCTTGGCATGCTCGACGCGGCGACCCGGCACGCCCTGCCCTTCGGCGATGGTGACGAAATCGATATCCGGCAATTGCGTGCCGACGACTCGGTCCATCTGAAAATGATCCTTGAATTCTTCGAGCGCGGCATAGCGGCGATTGTTCAATATAATGAAGATGATCGGCAGCCGGTTCTGTGCCGCGCTCCACAAGCCCTGGATCGCATACATGGCCGAGCCGTCGCCGATCAGCGCGATGATGCGCTTGTCGCGCTCGGCGAGCGCGATGCCGATGGCGGCGCCGAGAGAAAATCCGAGGCCGCCGCTTGCCATCGTATAGAAAGAGTCCGGCCGGTCGAAGGGCAAATAGGCTTGCATCGGCTGGCGCGCCGTCGGCGATTCCTCGACGATGATCGAGTCGGCGGGACGATCGGATGCGAGCGTCTGCATGACGAATTCCGCGCTCATCGGGTCTTTCGCGGGCAGAGCCGGCCGCGCCGGACGAAGCGCCGGCGCTTTGCGTTTTCGTGGGGTGGAGCGCTCGAGAATGTCGCGAAGAGCCAGGCGGACGCTTGCGACAATCGTGTTGCCGACCGGCGACCATGACGCCGCAACCGGATCTTCGGTGATTTGGAAAAGCGTCGCCTCCTCGGGAATATGCGGCCCCCCGCCTTCGACATGATAGGTGAAGACCGGCGCGCCGATCACCAGGATCACGTCGTGTCGCGCCAGACTTTGCCGGATGCCCGCGCGCGCCGGCGGCAGGAACCCGGCAAATAGCCGGTGCGTCTGCGGAAACGACGCGCGCGCCGCATGCGGGCTCGTCCAGACGCGCGCCTGATGTCTTTCGGCAAGCGCGACGATCTCATCCCAGGCCTGATCGCGATCGACTTCGGCTCCAGCGACAAAGGCCGGCCGCTCGGCGCGATCGAGCGCTTCGACGAGCGGCGGCAACGCCTCGGGATCGGGACGCAACGCACGGCTCACCTGCCGCTCGGCAACCGGCGCGGCCATCGCGTCCCAATCGTCGACGGGAATCGACAGGAACACAGGCCCGCGCGGCGGCTGCATGGCGATGTGATAGGCGCGCGCCAGCGCCTGCGGCACGTCGGCGGCGCGCGCCGGCTCATTCGCCCACTTGACGTATGGTTTCGGGAACTCCGCCGCCTGCTGCGCAAACAGAAACGGATCGAACGGCAATATCGAGCGCGCCTGCTGGCCCGCCGTGACGATCAGCGGCGTCGCATTGCGAAAGGCGGTGAAAATGTTGCCGAGCGCATGGCCAAGGCCGGCAGCCGAATGCAGGTTGACGAAAGCGGCGTTGCGCGTGCGTTGCGCATAACCGTCGGCCATCGCGACGACGATGGATTCCTGCAGGCCGAGGATATAGCGAAAATCATTGGGGAAGGCGCGGAACATCGGCAATTCCGTCGAGCCGGGATTGCCGAAAATCGTGTCGATGCCGAACGCGCGCAAAAGATTGAGCGCGCTCTCGCGGACGGTGATGTCTTTTGTTTTATTGGCGCGCGGCATTGCTCATCCGACTTCAATGACCCTCGACCGGCGGCGTTCCATGCGTGTGGAAGGATTCGATCGTCTTCAGCCCCCACGCCTGGCCCTTGGCGCGCTCCGCCTCGCTCCACACGATCGGCTCCCAGTCAGGCGCGAGGATCAGCCGCGCGCCGGCATTGGCCACCTCGACGCGATTGCCGCCGGGTTCGTAGACATAGAGGAAAAACGTCTGCTGGATCGCATGTTTGTGCGGGCCGGTCTCGATGAACACCCCGTTTTCGAGAAAGATGTCGGCGGCGCGCAGGATTTCCTCGCGGCTATCAAGCGCATATGTCACGTGGTGAAAGCGCCCACGCGTGCCGGTATGATCGCGTGAATAAGCCAGATCATAGCTCTTGTTGGTGAAAGTGATCCACATCGCGGCTTCGGTGCCGTCGTTGAGCACGATCTGCTCGGTCAACCGTCCGCCGAGATAATTTTCGAAGAACTCGCGATTGGCCTTGATGTCGACGGCAAGCCCGTTGAAATGATCGAGGCGCCGCACGTTCACGCCGCGCGCGGGAAACCGCTGCGCCTG
>Ga0164307_10001165_pt1 | contig 11791 bp, 7 predicted proteins | sample Whisoiple_243_MG_FD_110214 | JGI IMG/M metagenome (GOLD analysis project Ga0164307, IMG submission 110214) | Soil microbial communities amended with fresh organic matter from upstate New York, USA - Whitman soil sample_243_MG | ecosystem: Environmental > Terrestrial > Soil > Unclassified >...
CGAGGACCCGTTGGGCTGTCCGGTCTTCGTGGCCCGCAAGGTCACCGGCTTCGACCCCAAGGCTGCCTCGCCGGACTGGATGGTGCGACGGCTGACCCAGGCCGGGATGCGCCCGATCTCGCTGGCCGTCGACGTCACCAACTACGTGATGCTCGAGATCGGCCGCCCGATCCACGGGTACGACGCCGACAAGCTCACCGGCCCGATCCGGGTCCGCCGCGCGCGTGACGGTGAGCGTCTGACGACGCTCGACGGCACCGACCGGGCCCTGTCGACCGAGGACCTGGTCGTCACCGACGACTCCGGGATCATCGGCCTCGGCGGCGTCATGGGCGGCGAGACCACCGAGATGTCCGCGACCACGACCTCGGTGCTGGTCGAGGCGGCCCACTGGGACGCGACCTCGATGTTCCGCACCGGCAAGCGCCACAAGCTGACGTCCGAGGCTGGCAAGCGCAACGAGCGCGGCGTCGACCCGCAGGTCACCCCGGCCGCGGCCGACCGGGTGGTCGAGCTCCTGACGACGTACGGCGGCGGCACGGCCGACGCCGGCGTCACGGTCGTGGGCGTCCCGCCGCAGCAGCCGACCATCGAGATGGCCTACGACCTGCCCGCCCGGGTGACCGGCATGCCGATCGACGCCGCGGCCACGGTCACCAACCTCGAGGCGATCGGTTGTGTGCTCGTCAAGGAGGACACCACCCTGATCGCCACGCCGCCGCCGTGGCGCCCGGACCTCACCGACCCGTTCGACCTCGTCGAGGAGGTCGCCCGGATCGTCGGCTACGACCAGGTCCCGTCGGTGCTGCCGCGCGAGGCGGCCGGCCGCGGCCTCACCCGCGAGCAGCGCCTGCGCCGCCGGATCGGGCGCACCCTGGCCGGGGCCGGCTGCGTCGAGGTCATCAGCTGCCCGTTCGTCGGCGACGCCGCGTTCGACGCGCTCGGGCTGCCCGCCGACGACGTGCTCCGCAAGACCGTCCGGCTGGCCAACCCGCTCTCCAGCGAGGAGCCGTCGTACACCACGACGCTGCTGCCCGGCCTCCTCAAGGCAGCGGCCCGCAACGTCGGCCGCGGCGCGACCGGGGTGTCGCTCTTCGAGACCGGCACCGTCGCCTTCCCCGTCGACCGCGGACCGGCGCCGATCTACGGCGTCGACTGGCGGCCGAGCGACGACGAGCTGGCCAAGCTGCTCGAGGCGCTGCCCGATCAGCCGCTCCACCTCGCCGTCGTGCTCGCCGGTGAGCGGGAGCGCGCCGGCTGGTGGGGCGCTGGCCGCGAGGCCGGCTGGGCCGACGCGATCAGCATCGTGCGACGCCTCGCCACCGAGCTCGGCGTCGAGGTCGAGGTCGTGTCGACCGCCCGCGCGCCGTGGCACCCGGGCCGCTGCGCCCAGGTGCTCGTCGACGGTGTCGAGCTCGGCCACGCCGGCGAGCTGCACCCGAAGGTCTGCCAGGCGTTCGCCCTGCCGGCCCGCAGCGCCGCCGTCGAGATCGACCTGGCCCTCCTGATGCGGCACGCCCGTGACGTCACGCCGGGACCGGAGTTCTCGACGTACCCGCTGGCGAAGGAGGACGTGGCCCTCGTGGTCGACGCCGCCGTCACCACGGCGGACGTCGAGGCCGCGCTGCGCGAGGGCGCCGGCGACCTGCTCGAGTCGATCCGGCTCTTCGACGTCTTCACCGGCGACCAGGTCGGTGAGGGCCGCAAGTCGCTCGCATTCGCGCTGCGGTTCCGGGCGCCCGACCGCACTCTCACCGAGGAGGAGACGACGGCCGCACGCGACGCAGCCGTCGCGCTCGCCGCCGAGCGGACCGGTGCCGTCCAGCGCTGACGGACCGACGGCCCCTCGGCTCACGGTCCTCGACGACGTCACCTGGCGCGGCGAGGCGGTCCCGGGGGAGCGGACCCACGCCCTGCTGCGGGCGCTGACGGACGCCGGCCCGCGCGGCCTGTCCGAGACGGCCTTGGTCGAGGAGGTCTGGGGAGACGACGTCCCGGCCAACCCCACCAAGGCGCTCCAGGTCGTGGTGTCACGGGCTCGCTCCGCGACCAGCCCGGACGCGATCGAGCGCACTGCGCGCGGCTACCGCCTGACGCTCGCGGCCACCGACGTGGACGCGTGGGCGCTCCGCCCCGAAGGCCTGCGGCTGGCCGATGCCGGTGACTACGCCGCCGCCCTGCCCCTGCTCGAACGTGCCGAGGCCGACGACGAGGTGGTCGCGGCGCTGCTGCGCTCGGTCGCCGGGGTGCACGGGGTCCCGGCGGCACTGGAGCGTTTTGAGGCCTACCGCGAGGACCTGGCCGACCGGCTCGGCATCGACCCGAGCCCGGTCCTCCAGGCGCTGCACGCCGAGCTGCTGGCGCGCGACCGTCCGGTGCGCGAAGGCCTGCTCTTCGAGGCGTCCCGGCTGATCGGCCGGGACGGTGACGTGGCCGCGCTCGAGGCGATGATCCGGAGCTCCAGGGTCACCTCGATCGTCGGTCCGGGTGGCCTCGGCAAGACCCGGCTCGCCCACCTGATGGGGAGGCTTGCCGAGCAGCCCGTGGTCCACTTCGTCGAGCTCGCCGGCGTCACCTCACCGGAGGGCGTGGCGGTCGAGGTCGGCGACGTGCTCGGCGTACGCGAGTCGATCGCCGGCAAGCTGACCGGCGCCGCCCGCCGTACCGACCTCCTCAGTCGCATCCTCGACCAGATCGGCACCGCCCCAGCCCTCCTGATCCTCGACAACTGCGAGCACCTCGTCGATGCCGTCGCCGACTTCGTGCAGGTGTTGGTCACCCGTACGCCGTCCCTCCGGGTGCTGACCACGACCCGGGCACCGCTCGGGATCGCCGCCGAGCGGGTCTACCAGCTGCCGCAGCTCGGCCTCGACGACGCCGCCGAGCTGTTCACCGAGCGGGCGACCGCGGCCCGGCCCGGCGTCCGGCTGGACCCGGTCGAGATCCGCTCGCTCGTCTCTCGCCTCGACGGGCTCCCACTGGCCGTCGAGCTCGCCGCGGCCAAGGTGCGCGTCATGTCCGTGGCCGAGATCGAGCGTCGGCTCGAGAACCGGTTCGCCCTGCTGAGCGGTGGGACGAGAGAGGCGCCCGCGCGGCACCAGACCCTGCTCGCGGTCATCGACTGGAGCTGGAACCTCCTGGACGACGCGGAGCGCACCGCGCTGCGCCGGCTCTCGATCTTCCGAGACGGGTTCTCCCTCGGTGGTGCGGACGCGGTCATCGACGGCGACGCGCTCGGCCCGCTCTCCAACCTGGTGGACCAGTCACTCGTCACCGTCAACGAGAACGGGCCCGAGCTGCGCTACCGCCTCCTCGAGACGGTGCGCGAGTTCGGCCAGATGCAGCTCATCGATGCCGGCGACGATCGCGAGACGATCGGGCGACTGCGCGACTGGGGAGTGGCGTTCTCCGAGCACGCCGCGGGGGTGCTCCACGGGCCGCGCCAGGTGGCGACGATGACCGAGATCCGCACCGAGGAGGGCAACCTCGTCGACCTGCTGCGCCGCTGCCTGCGCGAGCGGGACGCCGTGGCCGTGACGGTGCTGATGGCGTGCCTCTCCGACTTCTGGACCGTCGAGGGCAGCCACCTCAAGGTGGTCAACGTCGCGCACGAGGTCGAGGACGTCGTCGCGGACGCCCCGATCCCGGACGACCTGGTGTGGGCGCTGCGCGCCACGCTGTCGGCGATCACGTTCAACTCGATGATCTTCTCCGAGTACGTCACCGCGGCGGCCGAGACCCGCCTGACCAGCCTTCCTCCCGGGGACGGCAGCACCCGCTCCGAGGCACAGGCGATGGTGCTGTCCGTCGCCCGGCTCGGCCTGGCCGACGGTGACGCGGATGCCCTGGACCAGCTCGCCGAGCACCCGCTGCGACTGGTCCGGCAGATCGCCTGCCAGTGGGCGAGCCAGTTCTACGAGAACCTCGGTGACCTCACCCGCGCGCGGCACCTCGCCGAGCGCTCGCTCGGGCTCACTGACGACACGGACGGCCCATGGCCCGCGGCCCTGGTCCGCTCGCAGCTGGCCGGCCTGACCATGCAGGTCGGAGACCTCCAGCAGGCGCTCGGGTACGCCGTCGACGCGATCCCGGTGATGAAGGCGCTCGGCGCGACCGAGGACGTCGCCCAGCTCAAGGCGGTGCTGGCGATGTCGGCGATGGCGGAGGGGCGGTTCGCCGAGGCCGAGCAGATCCTCGACGAGATCGAGGACGACGGGGGCATCTTCGGTGCGGCCATCATCGTCCGGTGCGGTCGACCGGAGCTCGACCTGGCGGCCGGCCGCGTCGAGGACGGCCTGCGCGGCTACCGCACCGCCGTGCACGAGCTGAGCACCCGGCCGATCCCGGGGATCGGGCTGGCCCTGGGCTACGAGCCCTGGACCCTGTTTCCCACGGCGGCCGCGTTGTCGGCGCACATCCGGCACGGGCGTCTCGAGGACGGCGCGCCGCTGCGCGCCGAGCTCGTCGTGAAGGTCCCGGTCGCCCTGGACGCCGCGGCAGGCTACCTCGACTATCCGGTCGTGGGGGCGATGGTGTTCGCCCTCGCCGAGTGGGAGCTCACCACCTCGACCGAACCGGCCGACCTGGTCCGCGCCGTACGCCTGCTCGTCTGTGCCGACGTCTTCGGCTACAACCGGCAGCTGCCCAGCCTGAGTTGGGAGCCCGGCCTGGCCATGGCCGAGACGGCGCTGCCAGGAGAGGTCGCTCGCGTCCGCGCGGAGCTGGGGGACCGAAATGGGCCCGAGCTTCGCGACGAGGTCAGGGACCTGGTCTCGGAGCTCGGGTGACCTCGTCGGTCGAGTAGCCACGGTGGTTGAGGAGGGCCGCCAGGCCCGTCTCGAAACCCCCGTTGCCTCTCGGCTCACCGGATTTCGACGCGCTCGCGCGAGTTCGCTGCGCTCACTCGCGTCGCTTGCTCAATCTGATCGAGCAACGCCGGGAGCGAGCGAGCTCGCTCCCGGCTGCTCGATCACATCTTCCGGCTGTAGCTCCGGACGGAGAGCGGCAGGAAGATCGCGACCACGATCGCGCAGCCGAGCAGTGCCCAGCCGACGTTGGCGGTCACGGCGCCGTCGTTCATCAGGTCGCGTACGGCGGAGATGACCAGCGAGACCGGGTTGATGTTGACGAAGGCCTCGAGCCAGCTCGGCAGTGTCTCCGCGGGCACGAAGGCGTTCGAGAGGAACGTCAGCGGGAACATGATCATCATCGAGATGCCCTGCACGGCCTGGGCGCTGCGCGCCCGGGTGCCGAGGTAGGTGAAGATCCAGGCGAGCGACCAGCCGGCGATGATGGTCAGTGTCCAGCCGGCGAGTACGCCGAGGAATCCGCCACCGGGCCGGTAGCCCATCAGCAGTCCGGTCAGGATGGTCAGGGTCGCCGCGGTCGCGTAGCGCAGCAGGTCGGCGATGGCCGGCCCGACGAGCGGGGCGATCCGGGCGATCGGCAGCGACTTGAACCGGTCGAAGACGCCCTTGTCCATGTCCTCGCGGAGCTGGATGCCGGTCGCCATGCAGGCGGTGAGCGCGGTCTGCGCGAGGATGCCGGTGATCACGATCGGCAGGTAGTCCTCGACGCTGCCGGAGATCGCGCCGCCGAAGATGTAGGCGAACATCGCCGTGAAGAGCAGCGGCTGGATCGTGACGTCGAACCACTGCTCCGGGTTGCGGCGCATCTTCTTGAGCGCGCGCCACGCCATCGCGAGGCTCTGGTCGAGGGTGTCGCGGAACGACGGTCGGGTGGCGATGGTGCGGTCGAGCACCTCGGTCGTCTCATGGTCGGCAAGGAGGGTGGTGCTCATCGGACAGCCTCCATCTGGGGCTCGTGGGTCTCGTCCTCGGCGCCGTGGCCGGTGATGGCCATGAAGACCTCGTCGAGGGTGGGCTTCTGGACGGTGGCGGACGCGATCGAGAGACCGGACTGGCGCAGCGCGATCAGGACGTCGGCGGCCTGGTTGGCGTCGGTGAGGGCGGCGTTCATGCCACCCGACTCGGGGGTGAGCACCGGCTCCTCGCCGAGGACCCGACGTACGACGTCGACGGCGTCGGCCATCTCGACGGCGTCGGACATCCGCAACTGCAGTGTCGAGCTGCCGACGGAGGTCTTCAGCTCGTCGGGGGTGCCTTCGGCGACCTTGATGCCGCGGTCGATGACCGCGATGCGGTCGGCGAGCTGGTCGGCCTCGTCGAGGTACTGCGTCGTGAGCAGCACGGTGCTGCCTTCGCGGATCAGCTCGCGGATGGTCTCCCACATCTGACCGCGGGTGCGGGGGTCGAGGCCGGTCGTCGGCTCGTCGAGGAAGATCAGCGGCGGCTGTGAAATCAGGCTCGCCGCGAGGTCGAGGCGGCGGCGCATACCGCCGGAGAAGGTGGAGATCTGCTTGTCGCGGGCCTCGGTCAGGCCGAACCGCTCCAGGAGGTCGGCGGCGGTCGCCTTCGACCTCGCCGAGGACAGGCCCTGCAGGCGGCCGAAGAGCCAGAGGTTCTCCGAGCCGGTGAGGTTCTCGTCGACGGAGGCGTACTGCCCGGTCACGCCGACGAGCTGGCGGATCATGTGGGGGTTGCGGCGTACGTCGACGCCGAAGATGCTGGCCTCGCCGCCGTCCATCGGCAGCAGGGTGGCGAGCATCTTGAGGGTCGTGGTCTTGCCGGCGCCGTTGGGGCCGAGGACGCCGAAGACCTCACCGCGACGGACCTCGAGGTCGATCCCGTCGACCGCACGGAAGTCGCCGAACGTCTTGACCAGCCCGGAGGCTGCGACGGCCAGGTCGGTGTCAGGTACTTGTGTCATGCCACGAATACTGCGGCGTCCCGGTTTCGTGCCGCCTTCAGGCCGGTTTCACGGGTCTCAGTGGGACGTCACAGCGGTGCCAGCGGGAGCGTCGCGACCTGCAGGAAGTGGTCGGACGCGACCTGCGAGACGCTGGTGTACGCCTGGTTGCGGTATGCGCAGGAGCCCTGGACCGGGCCGAGCGTCATGATGTAGTCGCGGCGCCCCGGGGTGGGCCGGACCGGGAAGTTGAAGTTGTTGGAGGTGCTGTACTCCGCGTTCGTGATCTGACTGGTGGCGTACGAGTCGTAGAGCCCGGCGCCGAGCAGCGCGTACTGGACGTTGTTGTATGGCTTCGTGTTGGCGGTGGAGTTCAGGTCGCCGGCCATGACCACCTGGCCGCCGTACTGGGCCTGCAGGCTGCGGAGGATGTCGATCAGCTTCTGCACCTGACGGCCGCGGGTGGCGTAGTCGCCCGGCCTCTCACCCGTGTCGAGGTGGTTGGACGTGAGGATGAACGGCGCCTGGCCGCCACCGGTCGCCTGCAGCCGGACCCAGGGGACCAGCGAGTCGACGGCGCTCGGGTCGGGGATGCGGTAGAGGCCCGATGCGAGCTTGGTGAACCTGCTGGCGTCGTAGAAAACGCGGGTCCCGACGAGGCCCCCGCCCGTGTAGTCGTCGTCGGTCAATGCGTCCACCCAGCGGGCGCCCTGGGTCGGGTCGGTGCTGTTGAGCTTGTCGAGGATCCACTCGTCCTGCTCCCGGGGCCCGAAGCCCTTGTCGCTCGGGCCGCTCGCCTCCTGGATGGCGATCGCGCGGACCCCGCTGGCAAGGATCTCCCTGATCACGTTGTCACCGCGGACGTTCCAGTTGAAGTCGGCGGTGCCCTTGCGCCCGTCGGCCGCCCAGGTGCGGACGTTGAAGGTGCCGACAGTGACCTGGTCCCCGGGCGCAGCCGTGCAGGGGCTCGCGACCGGTGCCTGGATCCACTTGGTCGGGCTCGAGGCGTGGCTACCGGCCTTGCGGTAGACGGTGACCCGGACGAAGGAGTAGTTGCCCGACGCCCCGGTGGCACCGAACGCGCGGTCGACGGCGATCGACTGCTTCCTGCCCTTGACCTTGTACGTGCGCACGCGGGAGTCCAGCTGCCGGTTGGGGCCGACCTTGACGACGAACTTCGCCAGCTTGCCGGCCGGTGCCGGTCGCTTCCAGCTCACCCGCAGCTTCCCGTCGACGGTCGAGCCCAGACTCACCTTGAGGTTCCCGGCGCCGTTCGGCTGGCTGCCCGCGGCCGTGCCGGTGGGGTTCGCGCGGCGTGGTGCGGCGTCCTGGCGGGCATCCGCCGAGGGAACGCCGAGGATGCCGGCCGCCAGGGCCGTGGCGAGGAGCGCCTGGGCGGCGCGGACGATGGTCGGTGCGGGCATCGGAGCTCCAAGGGGCTTCGGTGGTGTATCGGGCCGTCTACGTACGTCTATGCAACCGTAGCGGGAGATCAGGTGATCGGCTGATTCACCGCGAGCCGGAAGTGGCCGTAGACGGCACGGTCACCCGTGACCCGGATGTCGCTGTCGTCGCCGCGTCGCCACAGCCAGCCATCGAGCGCCGAGGCGGGGCCGGACACGACGGCGTCCGGATCCGTCCCGGGTGCCGGGACCAGTCGGATGTCCTCGAGATCGTGGTGCTCCCCGTCGGGGTCGGTCCCGGCGAAGCGGCCGATCTGGACCCACAGGGACTCGTCGCTGTCGGCGATGTCGACCCGCACGTAGTGGGGGAGTGGCGCGAACTCGCCCCACTCCGGTGCGCCGCCGAACATGACGTCGAGCACCTCGTCCACGCCGTCGGCGGCCAGCTCCGGGTCGAGCGGAGTCTCCTGGCCCGCGGTCTGCTCCGCGTCCAGGCGGTGGATGAGCGCCTCGTGCGCCTGCCTGCGGTAGGTGAAGCCGACGGTCTGCTCGGCCGACCAGCTCCACGCCGGCTCCGCCGGATCCGCCGTCCGCAGCTCGCTGACCAGCGACGCGGAGTACTCGTCGTACGCCGCCAACAGCCCGTCGTACGACGCGGGTCGGTCCGGCCCGACCGCCTCGTCGTCATCGTCGGCCTCCGGCGCCGACGGGCGGGTCCGGATGATGGTCGCCCAGAACCACTGCACGCGTGCGAGGTGCCAGAGCAGGTCGGCCGCGGTCCAGTCGGGGCAACCGGGGACCCGCGCCTCGGGGTCGCACGCGGCCAGCACCGTGCGGAAGCGCGCCGAGTCGCTCTCGAGGTGCCGCAGGTAGTCGTCGAACTCCAGTCTCGCCATGATGAGCAACGTAGCCACCCGGACCGACACGCGCACCCGGGTAACAACCCCCTGCAAATGAACATGCAGGGCTGTGTATAGTCATGCATATGACCAGGAAGCGCGTTGCTGTCGCCGGAGCCAGCGGGTACGCCGGAGGCGAGCTGTTGCGCCTCCTGCTGGGCCACCCCGACGTGGAGATCGGTGCCCTCACCGGTGCGTCCAATGCGGGTCAGCCACTCGGCGCCCTCCAGCCGCACCTCGTTCCGCTGGCCGACAGGGTGCTCGAGGAGACCACCATCGAAACCCTGTCCGGGCACGATGTGGTCTTCCTCGCGCTGCCGCACGGCCAGTCCGGCGCGGTCGCAGCCCAGTTGGGCGAGGGCACCGTCGTCATCGACTGCGGCGCGGACTTCCGGCTCTCGGACTCCGCAGCCTGGGCCAAGTTCTATGGCGGTGAGCACGCTGGCACCTGGCCCTATGGCCTGCCCGAGCTCCCGGGCCAGCGCGATCAGCTGCGCGGGGCGACCCGGATCGCCGTACCCGGCTGCTACCCGACCATCTCCAGCCTCTCGCTCGCCCCGGCGATCGCCGCGGGCATCATCGAGCCCGACGTCACCGTCGTCGCGGCCTCCGGCACCAGCGGAGCGGGCAAGGCCGCGAAGCCGCACCTGCTCGGCAGCGAGATCATGGGCAACGCCAGCGCGTACGGCGTCGGCGGCGTGCACCGGCACACCCCTGAGATCACCCAGAACCTGTCGCGGCTGACCGACGGCACCGTCTCGGTCAGCTTCACCCCGCTGCTCGTCCCGATGTCGCGCGGCATCCTCGCGACCTGCTCGGCCAGGCTCACCGGGGACGTGAGCGCCGACGAGGCGTACGACGTCTATGCCAAGGCGTACGCCGACGAGCCGTTCATCCACCTACTCCCGCAGGGACAGTGGCCCCAGACCAAGTCGGTGACCGGCTCCAACGCCGTCCACCTGCAGGTCACGGTCGACGAGGACGCACGACGAATGATCGCCGTCGGTGCGGTGGACAACCTGTCCAAGGGCACCGCCGGCGCTGCCGTCCAGTGCATGAACCTCGCGCTCGGCCTCGACGAAGGCCTGGGCCTCACGACCGTAGGGATCGCCCCATGACCATCACTTCACCCGCAGGCTTCCGGGCCGCCGGCGTCGCCGCCGGCCTCAAGTCCACCGGCGCCAAGGACGTCGCGCTCGTCGTCAACGACGGCCCGACCTTCGACTCCGCCACCGTCTTCACCGCCAACCGGTGCAAGGCCAACCCTGTCCTCTGGAGCCAGGAGGTCGTCAAGGACGGCACCGTCCACGCGGTCTTCCTCAACTCCGGCGGCGCCAACTGCTACACCGGTCCCGAGGGCTTCCAGACCACGCACGCCGTGGCCGAGACCGTCGCCGACAAGCTCGGCATCGGCGCCCTCGACGTGGTGGTCTGCTCGACCGGGCTGATCGGTCTGACCAACGACCGAGAGAAGGTTCTCGCCGGCGCGACCGCGGCGTACGACGCCCTCGCGTCCGACGGCGGACTGCAGGCGGCCGAGGCGATCATGACCACCGACTCGGTGAGCAAGCAGGTCGTCGTCGAGGGCGCCGGCTGGTCGATCGGCGGGATGGCGAAGGGTGCCGGCATGCTCGCGCCTCAGCTGGCGACGATGCTGGTCGTCCTCACAACCGACGCCGTCGTCCCGGCCGCCGACCTCGACACGGCGCTGCGTGCGGCGACGCGGATCAGCTTCGACCGGCTCGACTCCGACGGTTGCATGTCGACCAACGACACGGTCACCGTGCTCGCCAGCGGTGCCAGCGGGATCACGCCGTCACTGCCCGACTTCACCGAGGCGCTCACCCAGGCCTGCACCGACCTCGCGATGCAGCTGCTCCGCGACGCCGAGGGCGCCGACCACGAGATCGCGATCACCGTGCTCAACGCTGCCACCGAGGACGAGGCGGTCGAGGTCGGTCGCAGCGTCGCCCGCTCCAACCTCTTCAAGGCCGCGATCTTCGGCAACGACCCCAACTGGGGCCGCGTGCTCGCCAGCATCGGTACGACGAAGGCGGCCTTCGACCCGGCCGACCTCGACGTCGCGATGAACGGTGTCTGGGTCTGCAAGCAGTCGACGCCGTACGCCGACCCCGAGACCGTCGACCTCAAGCCCCGTGAGGTGAGCGTGACCATCGACCTGAAGGCCGGGTCCGAGCGAGCGACCGTCTGGACCAACGACCTGACCCACGCCTACGTCCACGAGAACAGCGCGTACTCCTCATGAACGACTCCAGCTCCGGCCAGTTCGACACCAGGCAGTTCGACCCTTCTCGGCCAGACCAGGCGAAGGCCCGCACCCTCGCGGGCGCGCTGCCCTGGCTCAAGCGCTACCACGGCAAGATCGTGGTGGTGAAGTACGGCGGCAACGCCATGACCGACGACACGCTGAAGCGTGCGTTCGCCGAGGACATCGCCTTCCTGCGGTTCGCAGGGTTCAAGCCGGTCGTCGTGCACGGCGGCGGTCCCCAGATCTCGACCATGCTCGACAAGCTCGGCATCGAGTCCGAGTTCCGCGGCGGCCTCCGCGTCACCACGCCCGAGGCGATGGACGTCGTCCGGATGGTCCTCGTCGGCCAGGTGCAGCGCGAGCTCGTCGGCTTGATCAACGAGCACGGTCCGCTCGCGGTCGGCTGCTCCGGTGAGGACGCCGGCCTCTTCACGGCCACCACGACCGGCACC
>Ga0164307_10001167_pt1 | contig 11783 bp, 10 predicted proteins | sample Whisoiple_243_MG_FD_110214 | JGI IMG/M metagenome (GOLD analysis project Ga0164307, IMG submission 110214) | Soil microbial communities amended with fresh organic matter from upstate New York, USA - Whitman soil sample_243_MG | ecosystem: Environmental > Terrestrial > Soil > Unclassified >...
CGCGCCATCGACACACCACTGGGCGTCATCCGACCGCCCATGCCGGCTGCCTCGTGCAACGGCACCTCGGCTGGCGCATCGAGTGGCGCGGCAGCGATGGGTGACGAAGCGATGGGCGCGGGCAATGGGGCCGCGACCGCCGGAAGCTTTGGTGCTGGGGGAAGCTTCGGCGCGGGCAATGGGGCCGCGACTGGCGCGGGCAATGGGGCCGCGACCGGCGCGGGCAATGGAGCCGCAACTGGCGGAGGCAACGGAGCCGCCATCGGCAGAGGCTGCTTGGGTTCGAGCTCGCTGCCCTCGTCATCGGGCAAGCCCGTAGCGTCGATCACGATGCCGTCGTCACGGTCTTTGGGCCCAGTAACGATCGCCGAAAGTGGGCGCGTTGCGGGCCGCGGTGAGATCTGCCGCTTGGCTGGCATGGCGCGCGGATCGCGCTCCCAGCCGTCGAGCGTGGCGATCAACTCGGGCAACTCGGTGACGCGCACGCGCTTTTCGTAAGCGAGGCCGCGATCCAAAATCTCCTGCAGCGCGGGCTCATCGATGCCGAATGCCGACAAGGGCTTGGGGCGCCCAGAGAGCATTTGCTTCAGAAGCGCGTCGCGCGTGGGCGCGTTGTACGGCGCTTGCCGCGTCAGCGCCGCGTACAACGTCGCGTGCAACGCCCAAACGTCGTCGGGTGCGGTCTCCGCGGATCCCTTCAAGCGCTCGGGAGGACAGTAAGCACCCATGGCCGGGGCCACCAACTGCGAAAGGACCGGCGCAATCGCGCGCCCTTCGGGCACTGCGATGACGCTGCGGGGTGAGAGCGCGCCGTGCACCGCACCCGCGCCATGCAACGCGAGTAGCGCATCGGCGACGCGCAGCGTCCAGGCGACCGCTTTGGACGCGTTCATTCCGCCGCGTGATAGTTCGCTGTGTAGCGTGGTGCCGGGCACGAACTCTGCGACTGCCACGCCGAAGCCTGCGCGCAGCGGTTGACCGCTCGGTAAGCTGCCCGTGTCGACGTCGCGTGCAATCTCGAGCACCGAGGTGAGATGCCGATGTTTGACGCCTCGCGCGGAATCGAGGGTCGCGAGACGGCCAGCGTCAGCCACGGCCAACACCACGCGCCGCCCGCTGTCTTGCTCGACACCGACCCAGCGCTCGAGCGCTTGACTGTTTTTCAGCGCGCCGGCAAACGCATAACGCCCGGCTACGGGAATACGAGGATCTGCCATAAGGGGGTACCGCACGATCTAACGGACACACCCAGCGTTCGATTACCCGGATGCTCGCTTTAGTGTCTCACACAGCGGCATTTGCGACGAGCATCGTCACTCTTTGAAACGTAACAAGCGACCAGCGCGAACGTCGGTCGTTCTCCCACCTTCTGCTGCGATCGCGCCATTGACCAACACCAAGTCGATGCCGATCGGATGTCGTTTGGGTTCTGCGTAGGTCGCAGAGTCCGCGATCGTCGCTGGGTCGAACAGCAGCAAATCCGCATATTTTCCGACTTCAATCCGCCCGCGATCGCGCAGACCAAAGCGTTCACACGGCAGACTCGCCATTTTCGCGATTGCCGCTTCCAGCGTCAGCAGCCCTCGCTTTCGAGCGTACTCCGCCAGCACGCGCGGAAAGGTGCCATACAGGCGTGGATGTGGGCGACCTTCCGGATTCGGGAGTCCGTCGGAGCCCACCATCACCCGCGGGTGTTGCAAGTTCGATTCGACGTCCGCCTCGTCCATCGAGAACGAAATTACGACGGTGCGTTCGGCATTCGGAAAACTCAAGATTTTGATGACCAGTTCAGCCAGACCGACCCCCTCGCTGGCCGCAATCTCGGTCAGGCGCCGACCTTCATAAGCGGGGCACGCGGAGCATGAAGCAATTTGAACGATCTCGGCCAGGCCGAGGTCGACCTTGTTCGGATCGAAGTACTCGATCATGGGTCCACTGCCGGCGATGTACGGATAAACGTCGAGAGTGATGTCAGCGCCCGCGTCGTTGGCGAGATCGACTCGGGCGAGTGATGCTTTGACCTTACCCCAATTGCGTCGACCGCCAGCCTTGTGGTGGGAGATCTGCGCGGGGCAACCGACAGCCTGGGCAATCCCCAGCGTCTCTTCGACCGACTCCAACAGACGATCGCCTTCACTCCTCATGTGAGTCGCGTAGAGTGCGGAAAACTCGGCCAGGGGACGCGCAATTTCGATGATCTCCGCGGTCGTCGCCGCACGGCCGGGGCGATAGATGAGCCCGGTCGACAGGCCCGCGGCTCCCTGCTCGAGGGCTCGGCGCACGTGCGCGCGCATCCGCGCGAGCTCGTCTTTCGTCGGCTCGCGCTCGTCCTCACCCATCACCCGCGAGCGGATGGCGTTGTGGCCGATCAAGCTGACCGCATTCAACGCTGGGCGCGCCGCGGTGAAGGCAGCACGGTATGCGTCCAAGTCGGCGAAGCGCTCGGAAAAACCAGGAAAAAGGCTGGCATTGCTGGGCGGCTGTGCCCCGCCGGAGACCAGCGGAGCGAGACTGAAGCCGCAATTTCCGATCACCACGCTGGTCACGCCCTGCAGCAATTTGAATTCGAGCTTCGGCGTATTCAGAAGGGCCGCGTCGTCGTGCGCGTGCACGTCCACGAAGCCTGGCGCGAGCGCTCGCCCGTGCGCGGCGATCTCCCGCTTGCCGCTCGGCGCGCGACCGATGAACGCGATGCGCTCCCCCTCGATGTGGACATCTGCAACTCGCGGAGCGCTACCGCTGCCGTCGAACAGCAACGCATCACGAATACTGAGGTCGAAAGCCATGTACGAACACCTCTTCGGCGGTCGCGCCGGCTTCCAGGTTAGCTCAGTTGCAGCCTGGCGGGAGCGAGTAGTTTTGCCGGCTCTTGATCACGGTACATTCACTGGTGCAAGACGATTGCTCCGCATTGCACGAATGCGCCCTCTGATCATCGCTGCCCGGACAATTGGCAGGCAAGATCCAGCACACGCCCTTATTCACCGTCGGGATGATGCAGCTGAGCTCCCCCTTGAAGGCGCACAGTCCACCTTTCGCGGTGCAGGCGGCTTCGTCGCTCGAGGTGCAAGTCAGCGTGGTGTCGGCGCCCTTGGCGCATTCACCCGAGCTGATTGGATTGCTGTTTTGCCCGTTGGAATGCAACAAGCATGCGTCGTGATAAGTGATGCCATCACAGCCGCACACGGTGGCTTGTTTGATACCCGAACAGCTCGTGGGGCGCGGCGTGCAATGACCGTCAGCTTGAGCGGTGCAGCTGGGTTTCGCGCAATACTCACTGGCACCGCACGCGCCATTGTCGAGACACGATGCCCCGCCCGCGCCGGCGCTGCCAGCGTTGCCACTGTTCCCTGCGCTGCCGCTATTGCCGGAGTTGCCCGCATTGCCAGCGCTTCCGCCATTGCCGCCGCTGCCGGCACTCTCGCCGCTGCCAGCACTTCCCGCATTGCCTGCACTTCCCGCGGTGAGGCTGCCTGCGTTGCCAGCACTCCCGGCACTACCGCCTCCAACGCCACCAGAACCGGCCTTACCCGCGCCGCCCGCATTGCCTGCTTTGCCTGCGCTGGCGTCACTGCCTGCCGTTCCACCGTTGCCGCCCTTGCCAGAACTGCCGCCGTTCAGCGCACCACCGGCGGCGCCTGCCGCGTGCCCCCCGCTCCCCGCATGACTTCCACCAGCGCCTGCGCTCGAACCGCTCACTCCGCCGTCCGCTTGTGCTCCCGCCTCGCCGCTGCCTCCCCCCTCGTCGCCAGCTCCGTTGCCTGCCCGATTGCCCGTGCCTGCGTGGCCCGCTCCGCGGCCCGCTTGATTGCCCGCCCCCCCGGATACGAATCCTCCACCGCCGGTGCTGAACAGGTTGCCGATATCGTTGCTTCCGCAACTAGTCGCCAGCAGACCGGAAACGAGAGACACCGACAAACCGAGACTCAACCGAGACCGTCTACGCCGCATCACTCGACCTTCGCGTTCAGCAACTCCCACCGCTGACCGAGGTTAACGTGAGGCTTCCAGCCCTGTCAAAGGAAGCGCGAACTTACAGTGGTTTACCTTGTGCCACCCAACTCTCGACGAGTTGAATTTCTTCGGCGGGCAGGGGCGGGAGAGCGAGAGGCATGCCGCGCACAGCGTTTTGCGCTGCCATGCGCGTCTCGTCGTGTCGCGCAAACAACGCTGCCACCAAGCGCGGCGTGCCATCCGGAAGTAGCTCGAACAGGCTCCGCCGCTCGCCCTGTTCATCGACGTAGCCAGCCAGGATCGAAGCATGCGACGAGAAGCTGATCCCGCGCGGCCCGAAGCCGAAGCCGCCGGTGTTGCCGGGACCGCCATCCCCTCCGGCGGATTGCGCGTCGGTGTGGCAATGATGGCAGGTGCGTGAGAACACTCGTCGATTGACTTCTTCGAACGAGACTCGTCGCGACAGGACCGGCAGGCGCACGAACGGTGCGTCTGGCTCGATCGAGAGTGGGGTGTCACGGATATAGGCTGCGATGTCGGCGACTTCGCCGTCAGTCAAATCGAAGTTTGGCATGCGGGTATCCGCTTTGATCGCCCTGGGGTTCGACAAGAAGGCGAGCAGTCGATCCGTGCCAAACCGATCGCGGGTGAAGCGTAGATCCGGGGCGAGCGCGGCGGCACGTGCCATGGCACTCTCACTCGGCACCTCGCTAGTGATGAACTGCGGGACTCCGCTGAATGAATGGCATGCAGCACAACCCTTCCGCTCCATCAGCTCGCGACCACGACGAGGATTGCCTGTGGCGCCGGCTAGTGCGCGGGGCGTCGGGCTACCGGCGGTAAGATAGGCAGCGATGTCCGTCGCTTGCGATCGGTCGAGCGAAAGCCGCGGCATCGTGGGCGTGAGCCTTGGCCGGAGATCGCGCGGGGCGAGCAGGTATTCGACGACCCAACGCTCTTCCAAGCGCGCGCCGATCGCGATCAACGAAGGTGCCTCGCGCGCGCTCACGACATGAGGGCGAAAGCGCGCCAGCGCCGCCGCGCTCACCGGGAACTTGCCGTCGATGATCTGCTCGTGACACGCAAAGCAATTTTTGGACAGCGGCGCAGAAGCAAAGCCGGTCCCCTCGTGACAGCGATTGCACTCGAAGCGTTCGACGAGTTCGCGCCCGCGCGCGGCATCACCCAGCGGCACGGGGGCGAACTCTTGCTGCGTCGGCACCGCGAGAGCAGCGCTGCTCAGGGGCCTTTCGTGCGCCCGCCCGTGCCCGCGCTTCGCGCACGCCCCGACGACCATGGCCATGAGCAGCAGCAGCACGCTTCGAAGCCAATGTCTTGCAGCCACCACGTTCCTCAACTCGCGCGCGGAGCGCTCGAGGCGCAGACCTTGCTCGTCGAAGCCATGCTTTCGCAGCGCTTCATTGCGAGCTTCTGCCCGGCGTCATCCCCCTTTTGCAGGCGCAGCTCGGCCAGCGCTTTGTATCCTTGAGCCGAGCCGATCAGATCGCGCGCCGCCAACGATTCCAAGATCGTACGCGCTTCGTCCTGGCCGCCGTCGAGCTTGGACAGGGCCTCACCGAGTTCGGTCATCAACCCCGGGTCGTCCTTCTTCGCCGCGAGCTCGCGCCGCAGCGCGTCCACGGACCACGCGAGGTTCTTGTCTTGGTCGAGCTTGGTCTTCCCCAACCAATGACCGAGCACGTTTGCAGGCACCTCTTGCTCGAGCGCGAGCCGCCCGCTTTCGCGCGCAATCGCGACCGCCAAGACGCGCTCCGCGCGAATCAGCAACGGGTCTGTTTTGGGTCGTAGCCGCTCGATCTGCGGTATCATGCGCACAACGCTTCCTGCCGCCGCTACGGAGTTGCCTTTGGCCAGCGCTTTTTCGGCCTCAGCGACGCCGCGAATGCGTGGATCGATTTGTACTTCAGGGTACCAATCGCCACCGCAGGCGAGCGAACTCGCCGCAGTGAGCAGACTGACAACGCTCATCGATACTGCCACCATCTGAATACCGCGCTTCGATATGGTCATTTTAGATACTCCGTGTTCCAGGGCTCACAGGCTCCGTTGGGTCTGTCGTTGTGGCCAGGTCGGGTGTGACAACCGCCCTGTCGGGAGCTCGAACAGCAATCCTCGAGCCAAACGAAAATCTCGCGCGGTCACGGCTTTTCACGAACATTCCGCGCTGAAGCCGTGTCCGCGCAACCACGGGCGTGTGTTCCACGTGGCGCGGTGTGCGTGGCCATGTCTCTACGAACAGAATTCGGTATTCGCAGGCGGAAATCCGGACCGCACTCGATGCTGCGTTGGTTCGAGCGCTTTTCGATCTTGGCGCGGGGCGATCCGCAACAAATCGAAATGGCGCCGTGCACGTATGCAAGCATATTAGACAGCCAGATTGCGTCAGACTGCCACACAGCGATTCGACTGCGCTTATGAGTTGACAGGCGATTGCACACTGAATATTCACCCGCCATGGCAAAGAACTCAGTAAACGATCGTATCCGTAGTCGCGTCGAGGCATTCGCCGAGGAGCTCAGCGCTCTGATTCGCGACTCCGCGATGGAAACCGTGCGCGACGCGCTCGGTGGTGGAGCTGCTCCTCGCCGCGCTGGTCGCCCGGGTCGCCCGGCTGCCTCGGCCGCCCCGGTTCGCGGTGGTGGCCGCCGCGAAAAGGGACAAAAGCGCGACCCGGGTGAGATTGAGCGTCTCACTGGGCGACTGCTCGACTACGTCAAGGGCAACGCCGGTCAGCGCATCGAGCAAATTGCTGCAGGCATGGGCACGGTGACCAAAGAGCTCAACCTCCCGGTGAAAAAGCTGATTGCGCAGAAAGCCCTCAAAACCAAGGGCCAGAAACGCGCCACTCAATACTTCGCACGCTGAAACGCGCCGAACCCGCTGGGCCGGACAGACCGCAAGAGTCCGGCTTCGCGCTCGCCCTTCCGAGCACGAAGCACGGGGTCAGAAGCGACCAACCACCCCGAGGCGCCCCAGACCTGCAACGGGCAACACGCTGAATCCGGACGTTCGCGGGCGCGGGCTCGGATACACCAACCAGGTCGTCACCAGGGCAACCGCGCCGACTCCCGCGGTGATGAACCCGACTTGAGACAGATGCGCTGCGCGGTCGTGGTCGTGCAGCGCTGTGGTGAGGTCGGAACAAAGGTCCGCAACGTTTTGGTCCTGCGACGCGCAAGCGGTCGGATTTCCCGGCGCCGCGAGCTCGAGCTGTGCCATTGCCGCGTTGGCGCGATCGGTCGCTGAGCCTCGCGCCACGGCGTAGCCGATGCCAACGCCGAGCCCAGCCACGGTCAGCACTGATTCCCCGATCATCAAGTACAGCTTGACCGATGATGAGGGCTTATTTTCCGTTCGAGGTGCCTCACTGCTGCTCGGATTGACCGACGGAGGTGGATCCGGGGTTGCGTTTGCGTCACTCGGCCCGCCCGGCGGGGCGGCGACCGGCAGTACCGCCGACAACGCAATCCTATCCCCCTCCTTGAGGTTCAGCGCGCGTTCGAAGGGACGCCGCCCAGCCGCCTGCACGCGCACCTGATGAAGACCTGGGTTGAGCGGCAGGCCGAGCGCGAGTTCGCTGGCGGGATACGGTTGCCGATCGACGGTGATCAGCGGCACTTGCACGTCGGCCGGGACCTCCAGGGTCAGACGCGGCAAACGCCGTTGCAAGTCCGAACGCGCTGGGCCCAAGAGCTTTTGCACGTCCGGTGCCTTGACCCCGTGAGCGATGAGCTCTTCGGCTCGATCGTACTCGAGTGCTGCTTCGACCAAGCGCCCGAGCTCCGCTTCGCAACGCGCCAGATGAAAACGCAGGCCCGGCGTGTCCTTCACCGCGATCGCTTGGCGCAGGTTCTGCGCGGCATCCGCCCAGCGCTGGTCGCCTTCCGCGACGAGAGCTTCCTCGAATGCGTGTTTGGCGGCGGAAATTTCTGCCGAGCTTGGCTCTGCTCGCGCGGGCTTGGGCAACGAAAGTGCGGCGCACGCGATCAGTGAAGCCAGCAAAGGTCTGCGGAATATCATGAGAATTTCAAGTTCGGGGCTCGGTGGAAGCGCGCCCTCCGAGGTGGGATAATCGACTTTGTAATTTTGCGCTGTCAAGGAGTCGGACAGGGACTGGTTTCGGTTGCGCGAGAGCATGCAGGCGCGCCGATCAGCCCAAATTTTGCCGTTTGGTAGCGCGCGCCTTACAGGTGGAACGGAGCCGGGGCGTCGTTTCCTTTCGGCTACATGCAAACTGCAGTGGATCCGTATGAGATACGAGTTACAACCGAGACTCCCCACGGTCCGCCGCTCGCTCCGCCCCTGCCGCCAACCTACTGATGCCTGAATTCAAACGCCGCCGCCGCCTTGCGCTTTTGACTCTCATTGGCGCGCTCTGGGTCGCGCCTGCTGGTGCCCGCGAGAGCGGTGAACCGCAGCGCTTCCACGTCGTTTATGCGGGCCAGCGGCTAACCTCGATCGCGAAGCGCTACAACGTCAGCGTCGAGGCGATCCGCACCGCGAACGGCCTTTCGAAGAACGCCCGGCTCAAGCCGGGTGACAAATTGACTATCCCGGGCCTCGACGATCCAGACGGCACTCGGGCACGCACGCTGTATCCGCCGCAGCACCCGAGTGATGCCGTGGTCCCTGCTTCCACCCACAAGGAAAAGGACGACAAGGGTCAAGACAGCGACAGCGACGACGACGGTCCGCGCACCCACAAAGTGTATTCGGGACAGCGCCTGGAATCGATCGCCAAGCGCTATCAGGTCTCGGTCGACGCTTTGTGCGCCGCCAACGGCATCACGCACCGCGCAAAGCTCCGCGCTGGGCAAGTGCTGCTCGTCCCGCGTCCCGGCGATTCGCTTTCGAGCATCGAAGCGAACTTCGCACGGCAGGGTAAGCTCCCCCACCTCGGCGTGGGCAAAGGCTACCTGGATCTGTTCACCTATTCGGGACACTTCCGCGGCTACGCACTCGATAAGAAGGGCGCCGTCACGCCTACCGCGCAAACGGAAGTATCCAAGCTGTTCGGCGCCACCGGCACTCGCCCCGAAACGGATCCCAGGCTAATTCGGCTGTTGGCGAAGGTGAGCGCCCATTTCGGCAGTCGCCCGATCCGGATCGTGAGTGGCTATCGAACACGCTCGTTCTACGAGGACTCTCGACACAAGCTGAGCCGCGCCGTCGACTTCAGTATTCCGGGCATCGACAACGTGACGTTGCGTGATTATCTGCGCACGCTGACCTCGGTGGGCGTTGGCTACTATCCGAATTCTTCGTTCGTGCACCTCGACGTGCGTGACACGAACACGTACTGGGTCGACTACGCGGGCCCGGGCGAAGCGCCGCGCAAGACCAATAGCCGCGATCGCGATCATGATCACGATCAAGAGGCCGAAGGTGATCTGCAGGATCCGGAAGTCTCCGAGGGCGATCGCCCGAGTGAGAGCGCTGCCCCCACGCTGACTGCGCCGGCAACCTCGCCGGCGGCCGCTCCGAGCCTACCGGCTGCACCGGGCTCGACCACGCTCGAGACTCAGAACACGCCCAAGTAGCGCGGCGGCAAGCCCACGCGCGTCTCGGCGCGAAATGCGATCGGCTGCGCAAAGTTGCCGTCAGCATCGACGGCAAAGCGCAGCACGCTACCGCCCGCACGTTTTGCGTCGGTAGCAAAGCACGCGCCGCACGAGACCGCGCAGCGGGCACCGCCCAACGTAAACGGTTCGCCAGCGGACTGGAGCAGTGCATCGACCTGCCCGGAGCTCGCGTCCAAACGGAGCAAGGCGTCCTGCGCCGCCGGTGCGAAAGCGTCGTCGAAGTGACCGAGCGTGCTGAAAAGCAGCTGTCCCGGCGCTGAGTAGGCGACACCAAAACCGAGCACGGCCTGCCCCAGTTCGGCTGCGTCGAAGCGCCGCACGAGCTGCGGAGTACCTTCGATGTCGAGCAGAGCAAGGCCAGAGCCAGCGAGCTTGGGCTGTTTGCTTCGAAGGTCATCACCCGTGCAAGCCACGGCCAAAGTCTTGTCGTCCGGCGACGCGGCAAGCGAGGTGCAACCGCGTAGTCCGTCGAGCACCAGCGTCGACAGCAACGAATCCGTGGCGGGGTCGAGCTCGACCAAACGTGACGCGGTTCCACTCCCGTAGTCGTCCGCGTACGCGGCGAGCAACGCGAAGATTCGGCCCGAGACGTTCAGCAGGCGCGCTGGATGCGCCGAGAATTGCGCGGGCTCACCGGCAAGTGCCTCGGAAAGGTCGATTCGACCCGTGATTGCGGGCACGCTTGGATCGACGATCAGGATGTCGGCGCCGTCGTCCCACGCCTGTCGGCCCGCGTTTGGGTTGGCTTCATAGCGAGCCACATAGGCGCGCCCGGGAGCGAGCGGGAGGTAATCCTGCGGATTGGCTCGAAAGCCCGTTGCCACCGAGAGCTCCGCCGTGACACGCGCGGTCGCCAGCTCGACGAAGCGCAGTACGCCCGCCGGATAGCGATCGATCAGCACGAGGTCATCCCCTTCTTGCAGGCTGGAGGGAGCCACCACGTCGCCGCTGAGCTGAACACCGAAGCCCGACGACGCCGTACTCGAGCTGAGCAGCGATTCGGATAAAACCTGCCCGTCGAAATCGAGCAACGAGACGTTGCTCGATTGATAGTCAGATTCTATGACCACGAGCCCACGCCCGCATGGCCCCGGCTTCACCGAGACCCCGTGGCTGTCCGGTGTGACTCGAGGCGCACCGCACGAGGCGAGCAGCCAGCCGAGCAGTGCGATGCCGAGTGGAGCGCGGATCATGGGCAGGCCGCGTGCACGATCGAGACCGCATCGAGATCGAACGTCCCATTCAACCCGGTCAGGTCCACGCGGTCGGTGATGCGCACGTAGCGTGCCCGAGTCAGACCGAGCTCGCCGAGATCGAACGCTTCGCCTCCCGCAACCTCCGGATCGGTAGGATCGATCTCGTTCGTGTCGCGGTTGGCGTACACGGGGTGCCAACCCGCGCAGTCGCCATAGGGCGCTTCCGTGGCGGTGCACGGGAATGCCTCGAAATGCTCACCATCCTCGCTGACTTCGACGGTCGCCAATTCGGCGAACGGCGCGTCGGAATCACCGCTCACGTAGAACGGGTTCTCGAACACGATGAAGTCTGGGCCCGGACCATCGACGATCGAACTCGGCGCGAAGGAGAGCGTGATCGAGCCACCGTTACCGAGAGTCACGACGTCGAACGAACCGTTGACCGCGCCGGCACCCTTGGGCGCGCCGAGCACGACGTCCGGCAAGTCCGCCTGACCGAAGTCCGGTCCCGGCCCGGCAGTGAACGATTCGACCTGAGTCGCAAAGCGCGACGGACAATCGTGGTCGGTGTTCGACGCGCCGTCAGAACTCGCGGAGCTGCACGCCGAAGAAAGAAGAGCAATCGAAAGAAGGGCGCGAAGCGAGCGCCCGCATGAGCGTACCAATGTGGACTCCCGAGCGAGCTCGCGCTCCGTGGTGGGACGGCGCCGGGGCGACCTCAACGTCACCTCGGCGCGCCGGCAAACTGGTTTTCCGACTTCCCTCTCATCCGCGTGCCACCTTCGCGAGCGTCCGGGGATTCCGGACCCTCACTGGTCTCATTGGCGGCGGATACTCAGGTTACGGCGGCGGCTCCGTGCCGGATTTTCACCGGACTTCCCAAGGTGGACTGTCCACCTCCCCTCGCGGGGCTCTGCAGGCGGCCGTGGCGTAACCCGACCGGCCGGGCCTGGCAAGTCGGACGCCGGCCCGCCCGCTGAGCCGACCGCCGCGCGGGGCTTGGGGGCGGGCATCACCACCTTCGGGCGCG
>Ga0164307_10001168_pt1 | contig 11778 bp, 10 predicted proteins | sample Whisoiple_243_MG_FD_110214 | JGI IMG/M metagenome (GOLD analysis project Ga0164307, IMG submission 110214) | Soil microbial communities amended with fresh organic matter from upstate New York, USA - Whitman soil sample_243_MG | ecosystem: Environmental > Terrestrial > Soil > Unclassified >...
ACCAGGTGACGAATGTCGCGCGCGAAACCGGCGGCATCCCGTTCGACATCAAGGACGTCGAGCTCAGCCACGTCGGCGAGCGTTGCTCGTTCGACACCATGCTCAAGCTGTTTGGGCTCGAAAGCGAGCCTTCGCTGGCGCGCCTGGCGTTGATTGTACGGGGCGCCGACACGGCAAGACACGACATCGCGCCGGAAGCGGGCGGATTGCACGCCATTTCGCTCGGTCTTTCCGCGTTGGCGGGTGACGATGATCATGGCCTGCTTGAGCGCGGCTTCGTGGTCTACGATGCTTTGTTCGCCTGGCTGCGTTTTGCGGCCGAGGAGCGGCACAACTGGCCGGCCAAGGCCGCGTGACAACATGACGACGATCGCGACAGACGCCCGGCCGAGCTTCGGCGAGGCCTTTCTCCTGTGGTTCAAGATTGGCTGCATCAATTTTGGCGGGCCGGCCGGGCAAATCGCGCTCATGCACCGCACCCTCGTCGACGAAAAGAAGTGGGTCGACGAGGCCCGTTTCCTGCACGCGCTGAATTTCTGCATGCTCCTGCCCGGCCCCGAGGCGCAAAAGCTCGCGACCTATCTGGGCTGGCTTCTGCACGGCGTGCGTGGCGGACTGAGCGCAGGCATCCTCTTTGTTCTGCCGGGCGCGCTCGTGATGCTCGGCCTGAGCCTGCTCTATGCGCTCGGCCGCGGAATTCCGTTGGTCGACGGCGCACTGTTCGGCATCAAAGCCGCGGTACTCGTGATTGTGATCGAGGCGCTTTTCCGCATCGGTAAGCGCGCGCTCAAATCATCAATACTTCTCGGATTGGCCGCAGCGGCGTTCGTCGGCATCTTCTTTTTGATGCTGCCATTTCCACTCATTGTGGCCGCGGCGGCACTTATCGGCTACGCCGTTGCGCGCCGGTCACCGCAGCGGCTCGGGCTCTCCGGAGAAACGGAAAACGTCCTGCCGGCGGAAGAAAATCGCTGGCGCCACTTCGCCGTTGCATCCGCCGTCGGCATCGTTGCCTGGATCACGCCCATCGCACTCACGGCCGTCATCTTCGGCCCGCACCATGTCCTCGTCAGCATCGGCGCATTTTTCTCAAAGCTTGCGGTCGTGAGCTTCGGCGGCGCCTACGCGTTACTTGCTTACATGGCGCAGGAAGCGGTGCAGACTTACGGCTGGATGACCGCGCCGGAAATGGTGGATGGCCTCGGGCTGGCTGAGACCACGCCGGGCCCTTTGATCCTGGTCACCCAATTTGTCGGTTTCCTTGCAGCCTTCCGTGACGCGGCTCCTTTTTCACCGGTCATCGCCGGTGTGCTCGGAGCAGCGATGACAACGTGGGTCACATTCGTACCCTCGATGCTCTGGATTTTTGCGGGTGCGCCCTTTGTCGAGCCGCTGCGAGCCAATCGGCGATTGTCCGGCGCGCTGGCTGCAATTACCGCTGCCGTCGTCGGCGTCATCCTGAACCTGTCGGTGTGGTTTGCACTGCACGTGCTGTTCGGAAAGGTCACGGAAATGCGTGCCGGTCCGCTGCGCTGGTACGCGTTCGATCCGCTCGCGCTCGACCTTCGTGCGACCGCGCTCGCCGCGATTGCCGCGGTGCTGGCGTTCGGCCTTCACCGCAGCTTGATTGAAGTAGTGGTCGCGATGGCGGCGCTCGGTGTCATCCTCCAGCTGACGCTCGGAGGCTAACGCTCGCGGCCGATGGCACTCTCATGCCAGCGGCGCAACGCCAGGTGCGAGATCGCCGACAGCGCAAAGAAGATGACGACGCCCGCAACCGCCAGCAGCAGCAGCGCCGCGAACATGCGCGGAATGTTCAGGCGGTAACCGGATTCGGCGATCCGGTACGCGAGCCCGGAGCCCGCGCCGGCGGAGCCCGCGGCAATTTCCGCCACCACGGCGCCGATCAATGACAGGCCACCGGCAATCCGCAGGCCGGCAAGCATCTGCGGCAGAGCCGCCGGCAGTTTCAGATTCCACAATGTCTGCCAGCGCGAGGCTTTGTACAATTCGAACAGCGCGACGAGATTATGATCGACCGAACTGAGGCCGAGAGTCGTGTTGGCCAGAACGGGAAAGAACGCGACGATCCAAGCGCAGGCGAGCACCGCCAAAGGCTGCGGCAGATAGATCAGCAGCAGCGGCGCAATGGCGACAATCGGCGTCACCTGAAGAATGACGGCATAGGGATAGAACGAGTATTCGGCGAGCCGCCACTGATTGAAGATTATCGCGAGCGCGATACCGCCGACCGCCGCGAGCAAAAATCCCTGGAACGTGAGTGTGAGCGTCACCAGGAGCGATTGCCACAAAAGCGGCCCGTCCGCGATCAATGTCGCGAGCACAAGACCGGGGCCCGGCAGCACAAATGGCGGGATCGCGAAAATCCGCACGACCGCATGCCAGCAGGCGATAATCAGCGCCAGCACAAGAATCGGGAGCACGATGCGAAGGGCCCGCTCGTTCATGACGGTGCCCCCGCGGTCATTGCGCCCGCGAGCGCTTCGGCCACCCGTCGGCACAAGCCCCCATACTCGGCCGAGGTGCGGAAGTTCTCGTCGCGCGGATACGGTGCCGGAATCGGAATCTCCGCGAAAACGCGCCCCGGACGCGGCGTCAGCACGACAATCCGCTGCGAGAGGTAAACCGACTCGAACACCGAGTGCGTCACGAAGATCACGGTGCTGCGCACGGCCTGCCACACCGCCAGAAGATCATTGTTGAGCTTGAATCGGGTGATCTCGTCGAGCGCGGCGAAGGGCTCGTCCATCAGCAGCAGTTGCGGCTCGGTCACGAGCGCGCGCGCAATCGATACGCGCATTTTCATGCCGCCGGACAGTTCCCGCGGGTAGTTCTGCGCGAACGCGGAAAGCCCTACGCGGCCGAGCGCATTCGCCACCGCCCCGGAATCCTGCTTGTGGGCGAGCATGATCGGCAACCGCACATTGGCTGCCACATCGGCCCAGGGCATCAAAGTCGGGTCCTGGAACACAAAGCCAAGCCGCGCTTCGCCTGCCGGCCAGGACACCGAGCCCTCCGTTGCCGGGCTCAGACCCGAAATAATGCGAAGGACCGTCGATTTTCCGCAACCGGACGGGCCGAGCAGTGAGACGAATTCCCCCTCGCGCACATCGAGATTCAACCCATCGAGCGCGACCGTGCCGCTTTCAAACGTCTTGTCGACGTTGCGCAGCGAGACAATGGCCGGGGCAGACGGACTCATTTCGGCCGGAGGTCGACGCCGACGCTCTTGTTGACGAATTGCAGCGTGTAGGCGCGCTTGTAGTCCAAGCCGCCCTTCACGACGCCGACACGCACCATCTTGTCAAAGAAGCTCTTCCAGTGCGCATCGGTCATGGCACCAATGCCGAGTTTTGTTGAATCGCCGGAATCGACAATGCCGTATTCCTTCATCTTGGCGATCGAATAAGCCAGCAAGGCGTCAGTCATTTCCGGATTTTGCTTTTTGATCAGATCGTTTCCCGGCCTGCTGTCACCGTAGATGTAATGATACCAGCCGACCGCTGAAGCGTCGACGAAGCGCTGCACAAGGTCGGGTTTCTTCTCCACCAGATCGCGGCGCGTCTCGATCAATGTCGAGTATGCATCGAAGCCATGATCGGCCAGCAGGAACACCACCGGCTTGAAGCCACCCTGGCGTTCGATCGCAAAGGGTTCGGAGGTCACGTAGCCCTGCATTGCGGAATTCTTGTCGGCGAGGAACGGCTGCGCATTGAACGTGTAGGGCTTCACTTTTGATTCGTTGAAGCCGAAATCGGACTTGAGCCATTGGAAATAGGTCGTCATGCCCTCTTTCGACACGAACAATGTCCGCGTCTTCAGATCCTCGAACTTCGCAACGCCGGGATGTGCAACGAAGACTTGTGGATCTTTCTGAAAGCTCGCCGCCACTGCGACGGTTGGAATGTTCTGCGCAACCGCGTCGAACGACTGCAGCGAATTGGCGCTCATGAAAAAATCGAGCTTCCCAACCGGCAGCAGGATACGGTTGTTGATGTTCGGGCCGCCGGGCACGATCGTGACGTCGAGGCCGTACTTCTTGTACGTGCCGTCGGCGACCGCCTGATAGAAGCCGCCGTGCTCGGCTTCCGCCACCCAGTTGGTGCCGAAGCGAACCTTGTCGAGCGCCTGCGACGGCGTCGCCGTCACAACGGTGGCGACAATTCCGACAATCCGGACGAATCTCATGGGTCGCCTTCTATTCACACTCTAGGCATAAACCCTGACCGCCATTGCAGCAAATCCGCTAAACTGAACTCGCGACGGATCGGGGGGACAACAGATGGACACGGATGTCAAAACCGAGGGAGACGACAAACGGCTTAACAGTCTCGTCGCCATCACTGTCGTAATCCTGTCGGTCTTCATGGCTGTTTCGAATATCAAGGACGACAACATCAACCAGGCTATGCAGAAGGCCAAGCAGGAGTCCGTTGACGCCTGGGCCGAATATCAAGCCTCACGCATCAAGCTGCATGTCGACGAGAACGGCCTGACGCAGCTGCGAATGCTCGAAACCACCGGCAACATTGACCGCGCCGTCGCCGCCCGCCAGGCGGCGGACTACGAGGCCGACATTAAGAAGTACGAAGCACGGTCAAAAGAAACCCGCGCAAAGGCCGAGGCGTTGGAAAAGGAATACGACCGTCTGAACTACCGTGACGACCAATTCGATATGTCGGCCGCATTTCTCTCGATTGGCATCGCAGTGGCTGCTGTCGCGGCCCTGGTCGATAGTTTTTGGCTTCTTTACTTCGCCTGGGCCGCGGGAGCCTTGGGTATGGGCGCCGGAATTGCTGGATTTCTGGGGCTCAACTTCCGGCCCGAATGGATCGCCCAGCTCCTAGGAACCTGATTTTTCAGGGCTTTTCGAAGCTTTGAACCTGTTCCTCTCCTCCCACGACCAATGGGTATGCGGCCAGATCGGTCGCCCCCGATTCAAAAGGATGGAGAGAGCCATGTTGACCAAGTCGAAATTCACCGGTGCCGCGCTCGCGACCCTCGCGCTCGTCGGCTGTCTCGTTGCAACAAGCGGTAACGCCCAAGCCCATCCCCGTTTTGGTGTCGGTCTTGGTATCGGCATTGCCACCGGCGCGGTGATCGGCGCGGCCGTCGCATCCGGCGCCTATGCGAGCCCGGTCTACAGCTGCCGCTACGTCGAGCGTTACGACCGCTGGGGCAACATTCGCCTGATCAAGGTCTGCGACGCCTATTGATCGCAAGTTGAGATCGGCGCCTGCCTCCTGTCCATCCTCGCGCCGATCCCACACGACCCGCCCGGTTCTGTCCCCGTCCGGGCGGGTCACTTTTTCAGAACCTTGCGATCGACCGAATTCCGACAACCTGCGCGTCGGGATAACGGATACCCGTCCCGCTCGGGTGCCAAATGAACGTGTAGACCGGCTGCACGATCCAGCCAGGAATGATCTGCGCCTGGTAGCTAAGTTCGAGATTGGCTTCATAGTCTCGCGGGGGCGTAAGAAGCGTGCCGAAATTGATCTGGTCCTGGTCGAAGCCGCGAATACTGTTTGAAAATCGTGAATAGATGAAACCCGCCCCAAAGCGGTCGTCCGGCCGCTTGGGAATCATGCGGGCGAACACAATTCCGACGTCGACCTCGACATTCACCTGATTGCGGTCCGACGGGCTGATCGAAGACCGGTTGTATATTGAGATGCCACTGTCGGCAGCACCGCCCGGCGGGCGATAGAGCTGCTGGTCGATCACGCCATAAATTCCGTAGTCGCCGCGGTGCATGAGCGGCGCGCCGTTACTCGCTGGGCTAGCTAACGATATTCCGACGTTGTCGAACCGTTTGTCGGCGAATTGCCCCAGGTGACTCCAGCCCCCGATCTTGATCGTGCGCGCGAGTCCGGTGTCCTCCTTTCCTTGATTGCTGCGAAACTGTAGCTCTCCGATGAAGAACGCAGGGTCGCGCAAGCGAAAATTCAAGCCGTACCGATTGCAGGTGTCCGGATCGCCCGAGCACGGTCCCGCAGGGTCGCCATTAAAGGCCGCTAGAAGCAGTGACGCATTTTTACCGAAGTCGACTTTCAAACGCACGCCCGGCGTCGACAACGGATAGGCCGGCCCGCCGCCAGGAAGATTGACGGCGCCGATCGTGGGCCAGTCACTCTGCAGAAACATGTAGCTGAGATCGCTGAAAAAGAACTCGCTGTCAGCCGCGAGCTGGCCAAATCGCAGGCTTGCCGCTCCGTCAAAAAATTTTCGCTCGACCCACAGCTCCGACAATCGCACTGTCGGTGTTGCCTCAATGGCGGCAATCGTATTCATGCCACCGACGTAATCCCGGCGGATGCGGCCGCTGTTGTAGATCCCAAAAGCGTTCGCGTAGAAGGTCCAGTCCTTCCATCCGGCCAGCTTCTCAAGATCGACCAACAATTGCCCTTCAAACTTGCCCTGGTCGATCGTGCCGCGACGGATGCCGCCGCGCGTGTTGCCGAGAACGTCGTTGGTGTAAATGACGTTGTACGAGACGCCACGGTCGAAAAGATATTTGCGGATTCCGTATGGGTCGCCGCGCTGCGGCAGGCTTGTGGCAATCGACGGCTCGAAAATGCCGAACTTGTCCGGGGTTTGCTCGTAGATCGGCTGCGCAAAAACCGGCGGGACGCAACTACCCGAGGCAATGGCAACAACGGCAGAAACAATAAGATACCGGACCTGTAACTTCATTCAGCGGCGCCGTTTTCGCGTTGCAATACAGGGACATCAGCATAGTCGAGCTTGTTGCGAGTCAGTTGCAATAAAATGACGCACACAAAAAGCGCTGTCCACCAGTCATTGGAGCTAATTGCCTGATTCTCCGGCATTTACCGGAGACGCATTCTTTATGTCACGGTAATGCCGTAGCCCGCCGTCCTTTCACTATAAGCCTTCCCTCAGGGACAGAGTGGGAAGGGTTTCTTGCATCGCGTCGTTGACAGGATTGTGCGGCAGCTGACGCTTCGGCGCGGTAGTGCGGGTCATTGGCTTTTTGCCGGCATCCTTATAGTGAGTTGCGCCTGGCTTGCAGTCGCCTCGACCACCCGCGCCCCGGGCGGCGACAAAATTGAGCAGACGGGCACAGCGACAAAAGGCCAGCAGGACGGAGCCGCCTACCGTCCCACGCCCAAGCAATGGGCCTCGCTCGGGATCTCGCCGGTCGCCGAAGTCGTGTTCCGCACCGAGCATATGACGGAAGGCAAGATCGCCGTCGACGAGGATCGCGCAACGCTCGTGTTCTCTCCCTATTCAGGCCGCGTGATCAAACTTCTTGCCAAACCTGGCGACGCGGTAAAGGCCGGACAGCCGCTCTTCGTCGTCGAAGCGCCGGATATGGTTCAGGTGCAGAACGATTTCATCAATTCCATTTCCGGACTGAACAAGGCCCGCTCGGCTCTGGACCTCGCCAGAATCGTCGAACAACAGAACAAGACGCTGTTTGAAGGCCGCGCCGGGTCGCTTCGTGATTTGCAGCAGTCGCAGGCAAGTACGCGCGCGGCCGAAAACGATGTACGAGCCGCCCAGACCACGGTCGAGGTCAGCCGCAATCGTCTGCGCATCCTCGGCATGACCGACGAGGAGATCACGAGATTCAACGACACGGGTGCGGTCAGCCCGCACATGACGATTTATTCGCCGCTTGCCGGCACCGTGATCCAGCGCAAAGTTGGACCAGGGCAATATATCAACACGTCATCGCAGAACACGAGCGCCAGCGATCCGACGTTCATCATCGGCGATCTTTCGACCGTCTGGCTCGTCGCCTATGTGCGTGAGTCCGAGGCCCCCAATGTCCATGTGGGCCAAGCAGCGCAATTCAAGGTGCTTGCCTATCCGAACCGGACTTTCTCGGCGAATATTTCCTACGTCGCGACGTCTCTCGACACCGGCACGCGGCGGCTTCTGGTGCGCGCTACAATTGACAATTCACAGAACCTGCTGCGCCCCGAGATGTTCGCTAACGTGAAAATCCTCACCACCGAGGGCGACAGTTCGCTCGGCGTGCCGCGTGAAGCGATCGTCTACGACGGGAAATCGACCCACGTCTGGATCGCTCGGAGCGATCAATCCGTCGAACGGCGGGAAGTTAAGACAGGACAATCCAACGGCCAGATGGTCGAAGTCCTCGATGGCTTGCGCCAGGGCGAGAGTGTCATAAGCAAGGGCACTTTGTTCGTCGATCGCGCCGCGGCCGGAAGCTGACCTTCGATGTTGCGTACTTTGATGTCGTTCTGCCTGTCGCGGCGGCTTCTCGTCCTGGCCGCTTACGTAGCATTTATCGGAATCGGCTTCGCGACCCTCAAGGCGCTCAATGTCGAAGCCTACCCCGACCCTGCGCCGCCAATCATCGAAATCATCGCACAATATCCCGGCCAGTCGCCCGAGGAAGTCGAACGCTATGTCACAATCCCGCTTGAGATCGCGGTCGCGAGCACGCCTGGCCTCACTTACATCCGTTCGAATACGGTTTTCGCTCTCGGCTTCATCCGCCTGCAGTTTGAATATGGCCGCGACTACAATTTCGTTCGCCAGCAGGTCACCAACCGGCTGAAGGACGCGACATTGCCGCAGACCGTGACGCCGGTGATTTCGCCGGCCGGCGGCATCAGCGAAATTCTGCGCTATCAGCTCAAGGGTCCGCCAGGGATGGACCTGATCCAGCTGAAGACCATCCAGGACTGGGTGGTCGAGCGCAAATTACGAATCGTCCCAGGCGTGGCGGACGTTGCCGTACTCGGTGGAAAAACTAAGGAATATCAGGCCGAAATCGATCTCGACCGCATGCGGGCCTACGGTCTCACTTTGCCCCAGATCATCAATGCGATTTCGACCAGCAATTCCAACGTCGGCGGGCGCACCATCACGATCGGCGAGCAGTCGGTCAACGTCCGTGGTGTCGGCGCGCTCGGATCGGTCAACGACATCGACAATATCGTCATAAGCCAGCAGGGCGGTCTTCCTGTCATCCTGAAGGACGTTGCGCGCAACCAGATCGGATTCACGCCGCGCCTCGGAATCGCGGCGCGCGACGACCAGGACGACATCATTTTCGGTATCGTTTTGATGCAGAAACTTGAACGGACGATGGACGTCGTGACTCGCGTGCGCGCGGCCGTTGAGCGCATCAATGCCGACGGGACCCTGCCTCCCGGCGTCATGATCGAGCCGTTCTACGATCGCGGCGATCTGGTCGCGCTCACCGTGCGCACGGTGGTGCACAATATGCTGTTTGGCATCGCTCTCATCTTTCTCATTCAGTGGGTTTTTCTCGGCGATTTCCGCTGTGCGCTGATTGTTGCGGCGACCATTCCCGTCGCCTTGCTTCTTGCGGCCATCATCACCGTGCTGCGCGGGGAGTCGGCCAACCTTCTGTCGGTTGGCGCGATTGACCTCGGCATCATCGTCGATGCCACCGTCATCATGATCGAGAATATCTATCGTCATCTGGCCGAACATGCGCGTCGCACGATAGCCGATCCGCACTCCCGGCTCGGCGACAAACTGCATCGCATTCTTGTCGCCGCCGTCGAGGTCGACAAACCAATATTTTTCTCGGTGATCATCACCATTGCGGCGTTCCTCCCGCTTTTCACGATGCAAGGCGTTGAAGGTCAGATCTTCGGGCCAATGTCGCGGACCTACGCCTATGCGCTGCTTGGCGCCGTGATCGCCACGTTCACGGTAACGCCGGTGATGTCGGCAATTCTGCTGCCCGACAGGGTCAACGAAGTCGAGACATTCGTCGTGCGCAGCATCCGCAAAATCTATGAGCCCGTTCTTCTTCTCGCGGTCAAAAATGCACGGACAGCGGCAACCATCGCCCTCGCCTTTCTTCTCCTCTGCGGTGCGCTCGGCCTGCGTCTCGGCACGGAATTTCTGCCGAAGCTGGAGGAAGGCAATCTCTGGATCCGCGCGCTTCTTCCGCCGACGATCACCCTCGATGCCGGCCGCGACGCGGTCAACAAGATCCGCACGGTGATCGCAAGCTACCCGCCGGTACGCACCGTCGTGTCCGAGCAAGGCCGCGGCGAGGATGCCACCGATCCGGATGGATCGTTCGTCGCCGAATTTTTCGTTCCCTTGAAACCATTTGAGGAGTGGCCGGAAGGGTTGACCAAGGCAAAGCTTGTGAAAGAGCTGGCCGCCCGCCTGGAAAGCGAGTTCATCGGCGTCGACTTCAATTTCTCGCAATATATTCAGGACAACATCGAGGAAGCCGTATCCGGCGTGAAAGGCGAGAACTCGGTGAAGATCTTCGGCCGCGATCTGGCCGAGCTCGAGCGATTGTCGCAGGCGGTCAAGAACGAGCTCGCAAAAGTGCCGGGGGTGACCGATCCCGGCGCCTTCAACCTGCTCGGCCAACCGAATCTGGTCATCAAGGTCGACCGTGCAAAAGCGGCCCGCTACGGGATCACCGTCAGCGACATGAACACGGTCGTGCAAGCGGCGATCGGTGGTCAGGAAGTCACGCGCGTCTACGACGGCGAGATGAATTTCCCCCTGACCGTGCGGCTTGCACTGCAATACCGCGACAATGTCGATGCGATCCGCTCGGTTCCCGTCGCGCTGCCGAACTCCGATCCGAAGTCTCCGACCACCTACATCGCGCTTGGCGATGTGGCCGAAGTCCGGCTCGAGACCGGGGCGGCCTATATCTACCGCCAGAACACCGAGCGCTTCGTGCCGATTAAATATAGCGTTCGCGGCCGCGATCTTGGATCGACCGTCGCCGAAGCACAGAGGCGCATCGCCAAGAATGTGGAACTGAAAGAAGGCTATCGCTTGGAGTGGTCCGGCGAGTTTGGCGCGCTCGTCGAGGCCCAGAAGCGGCTCGCGATCATTGTGCCGCTCAGTCTCCTGCTTATCATGATGCTGCTCTACAGCCTGTTTAATTCCCTGCGGGACAGCCTTGTTGCTCTGTCCGCGATTCCTTTTGCGGTCTGCGGCGGCATCCTGGGGCTTTATGTGTTCGGCTTGAATGCGAGCGTATCGGCTGCCGTGGGTTTTATTTCTTTGTTTGGTGTTTCCACCATGGATGGCGTCTTGCTCGTCTCTTACATACGACGCCGTCTCGATGAGGGACTTGGCAAGGATGAGGCAATCATCGGCGCCGCGCAGATTCGTATGCGGCAAATTTTCATGACCGGCCTTTCCGCCTGCATCGGGCTCGTCCCCGCCGCAATCTCAACTGGAATTGGCTCGCAGGTCCAGCAACCCCTCGCCTGCGTCATCGTGGGTGGAATGCTGCTGTCGCCGATCTCAAGTCTTCTGGTGATCCCGACAATAGCGCGCCTGGCGATGCCGACAGCGCGGAGAACGGCCGCGCCTCGGCGCACAGGCGCCCCTGAACCTGCCGAATAGAACGGCGAACTAGTTTGTCCGTGCGGACGGCCGGACAAATTGACCAAGATGGCCGAACACTTTGCTGATCACCGGCCAGAACAGCAGAATGAATGCGAGCGTCGTGATCGAGCCGACCAGGCCGTTCGACCAGAACACGCGCAGGTCGCCTTCCGCCCCGATCATCGACAGCCGGAAGGCATCTTCCGCCCGGCTTCCGAGCACCAGCGCGAGCGTAAATGGCGCCAGCGGAATTCCGATCTTCTTGAAGACGTAGCCGACCACGCCGAACAGGAGCATCAGCCAGATGTCGAACATGGCGTTCTGGATGGCGTAGGCGCCGATCGCGCAGGACACGACGATCATCGGCGCGATTGCCGAAAACGGCACCCGCAGGATCGACGCGAATAT
>Ga0164307_10001169_pt1 | contig 11777 bp, 11 predicted proteins | sample Whisoiple_243_MG_FD_110214 | JGI IMG/M metagenome (GOLD analysis project Ga0164307, IMG submission 110214) | Soil microbial communities amended with fresh organic matter from upstate New York, USA - Whitman soil sample_243_MG | ecosystem: Environmental > Terrestrial > Soil > Unclassified >...
GCCCGCGGCCAGAACGTAGGTGGCGGGTGTACCGGCTGAATGCTGCGCGGGCACGTCCTCGATGAAATGCGCGTAGTGACGCTTGAATACCGGGATTAACCGCTCCTGCAACGCGTGTCCGATGTCTTTGGCCTCGACGACCGTGTCCGCCTCGGTGTTGAAGATCTGCTCGACGTCATAAAGCACCGCACGCGATCCGCTTCCGCCCCACGCGGCGTGGGAGCCGAGAGTGTGAAGCTTCTGCGCCGGGTAGCTCAGGCCCCTCGCCGAGTCGGTGATCTGCGAGTCCGAAGCCATCACCACTCCGTCGGCACAGCGCAGTGCGAGAACGACGGTCATCCCGGCGATGCTCTCACGGCCGGGCGCGTATCGACGCGGAAAAGCAGCAGACGGCTAACGCTTGGTGCTCGCTTTGGTCACGAACGACGATCGCCGACGCCGGCGGGGCGACGACAGTGGTTGGATCGGGCAGGCCGCCCACTGCAGACGGCGGCCCGCTGGAGGAGCGTCATGGGGTGGCTTGGGCCGATAAACCTGCTTGCCTTGGTCCTCGCCGTCGCAGCCGTCGCCGGAACAGCAGGGTTCGTATCGGCACCCGTTGTTCGCAGGAACAGGCGACGCGCGCGGGGCTTCTTCGTCCTCGGGTTCATGTGTGGAATGACGGCGGTGACGGTCCGCCGCCACAAGCGACGCGTCCTTCGTCTGCTCGACTCCGCGGCGTTGCCGACCGGGCGGTTGCCGACGTCGCGGCGCCGCCGAGTCAGGACTTAGCAGGCGCGGTGTTCGGTCCGCTCACGGACCACCTCGCCAGTGTTCGATGCGGTGATGGTCAGGAATGAAGCCGTGCTCGACTCCCCACAGGACAGCTTGGGTCGTGGCCACGCCCATCACCACTACGTCGTAGTCGTCGACGAGGGCCACCGTGATCGGTCTGTTCGGGCAGGATCCCATGCAAAGAAAGTACCTCCCTAGGGGTGTAGTTACACCCTCCCTAGGGGTGTTGACTGGCGTGTGTCGAGAAACCGCTCGGCACAGTGCGCTCTCCGAACGCACGGGGTGGCCCTGACCAGAAAGGCTCTGCCATGATTGTTCTCGGAATCATCCTGCTCATCGCCGGATTCCTACTCAAGATTTCGGTGCTGTGGACCATCGGAATCATTCTGCTCGTCATCGGTGTCGTGCTGGCGCTCCTTGGCTCGACGGGTCGCGCGGTAGGCGGTCGCCGGCACTATTTCTAGCGCGATCGTTCAGTGGTGTCTTGACCGAGTGCGAATACCTGTGTCGCGGCCGACTTGCCTTTCAGCTCATGGCTTCCCCGGTCGGTGAGCATGGTCGGCCGCGATACCAGGGCATCAACCGTCCGCTGGGTGAGAAGGATGGTGTCGCCGGTGGTCTTGGTCAACTGCTCGACGCGGGCAGCGACATTCACCGCATCGCCGATCAACGTGAACTCCAGCTTGCTGCCACCGCCGATGGTGCCCGCGATCACCACACCGGTATTGATCCCCACCCCGATCCGCACCACACCACCGAAACGCTCACCGACCAACCGGTCAATCACCATCGCAGCACCCACCGCAGCATCAGCATGACCCGCCAGATCATTGGGCGCGCCGAACACCGCCAACGCACCATCACCGAGAAACTTGTTCACATGCCCACCGGCATCCACCACCGCAGGCACCACAATCTCGAACACCGCATTGAGCCGGGCCACCGTGTCCTCAGCAGTATTGGCCTCCGCGAACGGCGTGAAATCACGGATATCGACAAACAACACCGTCACCTCGCGGCGCTCACCGGTGAAGATATCGTCACCCTGCTCCAACAACCGCGCCGCCAACCCCGGATCGACATACGTGCCGAACGCCGCCTGAAGACGTTGCCGCTCAGCCAAACCCGCCTGCATCCGATTGAACGACCCCGCCAGCACTCCGAGGTCGTCGTCCTGAACCACTGGTACACGTTGACCGTAGTCACCAGCCGCCACACGTTCGGTGCCCTCAGCGAGATCGCGAATTGGAAGCAGGGACGGGGCGGACACCGCGCCGACGGTCGTCGGCATCGCGAAGCCAAGCGTCAACGCAGACGCGATCGCAAATGAGCGCAAAGGGGCCTCAATGACGCGATAGAGCACGGCCGCCAGCAGCGCGCCCCCGGCCGCGAAAGTGTAGGCCACCCCGAGCATGGACACGTTCGTCCAACTAGCGAAAGTCGGGCGAGAGCGGGGCAGGGAGTCACCAATTCCGGTATTCCCTGCGATCGCGAGCCTGACTGGCCGCAGAGCCGCTTCCACGAAGCTGTGCACAGCGATCAATTGGCTGCCCGCCCCGGCAGCAGCGCCCAGAATCCCATATTGCAAGAGCCGCGACCCGCTCGCCCCGACGATCACACCAACGAGGACCCCTAGCAGGGCAGCCCCAACAGCAGTGGCCACCACTGCGCGAACAACCGTCCCTCGAGCCCAGCTGTAAGTCGCGTCCAGCGCCGTTGCCGGATCGACCCCGCAACCGGCTGCCCACCGCTCCACAACGCGGATCTGCCCCAGGCCGGGAAGGACAATCACGTATTGCTGCAGCAGTGCGACGACAATGCCGACGGCCGCCGCCTCGACATAGAGATCGGACCGCTCGAACGCGACTATGACAATCGCGAACAGCAGATAAACCTGCAGCCCCAGCGGGAACGCGATGGCGCAGGTCGCCCACGAATACCTTGCTGAGTGCCGATCCCACACCCACTGCCAAATGCGATCCATGCCGGGAGACTAAGCTGGCGCGACCCGCGATCTAGCGGAACTGCACATCGACGAACGTCAGCGTGACGTCCAGCATCGCCGGTTACGCTGCGAAAATGCCGACCACTGAGGCCCTGCTGCAAGAGATGCTCGATGAGTTTGCGCTGCGGAAGCTGGTGCACGCCTACTCTCGTGCCGTCGATCGCGGCGACTTCGCGACGTTGCGGGATCTCTACCACGAGGACGCCGTCGACGCCCACGGTGAGTTCTCGACGGGAAGTGTCGACGAGTTCCTCGGCACGCTGGCCGCGTCCCGTCCCCACATCCAGTCGATGCAGCACAACATCACCACCGTGAACTTTGCGATCGACGGTGACAGAGCCGAGGGCGAGATCTACACGATTGCAATACACACGTTCGGTTCGGGCGATCGGGATGTCGATGTCATCGTCGGCGGACGCTATCTCGACAAGTACGAGAAGCGGCACGACGTCTGGAAGATCATCGAGCGGACGATCGTGACCGACTGGGCCCAGGTGAACGATCCGTCGACAAGCGACCTGAGCCACCCGATAACGCGAGGGACCTTAATAGGACGCCTCGACGCCGATGATCCGTCGCGACAGTTCTTTTCGCTGTTTACAGCTGACCGTTCAAGTTAAGGCTGCAGTAGATCTTTGGAAGCCCGGCCGCGCTGGTCATTTTGCGGCGCTGAGCATCTCCTCGAAAGAGGCCTGCATGCAGTCGGCGTAGTGACCCGGATCCGGTAGTGCGCTGCGATCCGCCGTCACCCCGATCGAAACGGTGCCGTTGTAGCTCGCCACAATGTGGAAGAGGTTCATTCCGCCGATCAGCGGGCCCAGCCCGGTGACTTTCGCCAGGCGAGCGCCCGCGAAGTAGATCGGATCCGTCGGACCCGGCACGTTGCTCACCGTTGTGTTGGCGACCGCAGGACCGGAAAAGGGTACTGCGTTGGCGGCTTTGACCGTCAGCCCCAACAACGTCGTGGGCACGGTGCCCACCAGCTCCATCAGCCGGGAGCTGCCGGCGGTATCGGACGACTCGCGGAACGCGGAGGCTTCGTCGACGATCGCCGTTAACCGTTCCATCGGGTCAGCGAACGTGGTTTCCAACGCCTGCAACCGGCCGAAGAGTCGGTTGCCACCGCTGCCGCTTTCGCTGTTGGACCGGATGGACATCGGGCACGCGGCAACGAGGGTCTCCTCTGGCAGCTCGCCGCGGCCATCCAGATATCGGCGAAGCGCACCCCCGACATACGCGAGTGCCACGTCGTTGATGGTCGCGCCGGGCACGCAAGCCTTGATCCGCTGGAAATCGCTGAGGTCGTGAAAACGTGCTTCGAACGCCCTCTGCGGTGTGGGGGTGCCGTTGAATCGCGTGCTCGGCGCAAACAGCGAGCCCGACTCGGGGCCCAGTGCCGCCGCCAGTCCGCCGACAACCTTGGCCGGCAACTCCCCGATGTGGCGCAACGCGCCGAGTGCGCCGGGAATCAAGACCTTGCCCGCCCGCAGCGGATGCAGGACACCGTTGATCGCAGTCCGCGAGACGAGGTCTGCCGTCGACGGCAGCGCGGGTGGATTCCACGGCTTGTCCGGCGGGGCGGGACGCGCGCTGTCGTGCGCAAGGTCGTGCATGGCCGCCATCAACTCAACGCTTTCCATTCCGTCAACGACACAGTGGTGCAGCTTGATGGAGACCGCGAACGATCCCTCCGGCACGCCGGGCACAGAGTTCAGACCCTCGATCACCGTCATCTCCCACGGTGGCCTTCGGAGATCGAGTTGGCGCCCGTGGATCCGCGCGATCTGTATGCATAGCTGGCGCCAGTCCCCCGGCTGAGGCAATGCGATGTGACGCACGTGGTACTCGAGGTCGAAGTTCGGATCATCGACCCAGTAGGGCATGTGCAGGCTGCCGGGTAGGTCGGTCAGCCGCCGGCGGAACGTGGGCGCCAAGTGCAGTCGGGCATCGATCTCTTCGAGAATGCGCTTGAAGGTGACCTTGCCGTCGGGGGCCGTCGACTGGTCGTAGATCAACAGCATCTGGATCTGCATCGGAGTCTCGGGCCTCTCGGCGCGTAGCATCATGTCGTCGGTCCAGCTCAACTGCTCCATTTGATCGTTGGTTCCCTTCGGTTCCCCACGCCACACGCGAGGCGCTATCGGCGCCTGATCAATGTCTTACGGCGAGACCATTACCGTAGTTAAATATGGCCGCCGGGCCTACGCTGCAGCAATGTCGGGATTAGACGCTGGGCAGGCAGTCCGCACTGTCCGGTCCTATCTCCGCTGGATGACGCGGGCAAAGCCCGGCGACTACTTGATCGCGCTCAGTGCCCTATCGGCGTCGACCCCGGTGATCGGACGACATATCCAGCCAATCAGCGGCATGGCCGCCCTCGGCGTCTGCGGCAGGACGTATCTGCCCGGCATCGTCTCGTCGATGGCCAGAGCCCGGTTCGACCCCGGCGGCCACCAGCTCCGACGCCAGCAACTGGCGCTGACGCCGTCGGTGCTGACGGAGGCGTTGCAGGGCATCGTCAGCGCCGACGATCTCGCACATCCATGGCCGTCGCATCCGCAGCGGGCGCCGCTGTGGAAGGCGGCCGGGCAGCGCCGGTATGTGCACCGGTCGACGGTGCACTACGGCGATCATCCCAGCCAGGTTCTGGATGTCTGGCGGAGCCAGGAACACCCCGGCGTTCCCGCTCCGGTACTCATCTACATACCGGGCGGCGCATGGGTTTTCGGGAGCCGGACGCTGCAGGGACACGCGTTGATGGCCCACCTCGTCAGACGAGGCTGGGTCTGCCTCTCCCTCGAGTACCGGACCAGTCCGCAACATCGTTGGCCGCGCCAGATGACCGATGTCAAGGCGGCGATCGCCTGGGCACGCGCCCACGTCGGCGAGTTCGGCGGAGATCCCGAATTCATTGTCGCCGCAGGATGTTCGGCAGGCGGCCACTTGGCAACGCTGGCCGGACTGACCGCCAACGACCCGCAATGGCAAACCGAACTACCCGCTGACGCCGACACGTCCGTCGATGCAGTCGTCAGCCTGTACGGCCTCTATGACTGGCAGGACCGCTCCACTATCCAGCGCGCACGATTCATGGAATTCCTCGAACGCGTGGTCGTCAAGCGCTCGCAGGCCCGCCACCCCGAAATGTTCGACGCAGCTTCACCGGTGGGTCGGATCCACGAGGCGGCGCCACCGTTTCTCGTCGTGCACGGCAGCCGCGACAGCCTCATCCCTGTCGGCGAAGCGCGCGCGTTCGTCGGCAAGCTGCGATCGGTGTCGGCCGCGACGGTCGGCTATGTCGAGCTGCCAGGTGTCGGTCACGGATTCGACCTGATCGACGGCTCACGCACCGGAGCAGTTGTCGCCGCCATAGGCCGATTCCTTCGCCAGATCCACCAGGATCGACCGGCAGCAAAAGCCGGCGCGGCGATCTGACACGGCCCTCCGTGTCAGGTAGTGCCGGATACCAACGTCTCTGCAGCGCCGGCCATGTGACCGAGAACTGCTGCGGCCGCCTTGTCACCGTCGCCCGACTCGATCGCGTCGACGATGTCGTGGTGACGTTTGGCGTTCATGTTCTTGATCGCCCTGTCGACCCCTGCGAACATGATGGACATCCGGATGCTGCCCTCCAGCGACGACCACTGGTGAAGCAGCGTTTCGTTGCCGCTGAGTCGGCACATGGTGCGGTGGAAGCGCAGGTCAGCTTCGATGCGGTCCTCCAGGTTGGACGCCGCCCAGGTGTCCATATCGTCGACTGCACTGCGCAGTGCAGTGACTGTCTGCGCCCGGTCGGGCTGCGCCGCCAGCTCACGGGCCGCCAACGACTCGAGCGCGGCGCGAACGTTGAAGATGTCCCGTATTTCCTTGGTATCGAGGTGACGCACCGATAGCCGGCCCCGGGCACCCGCCGAGATCAGGCCCTCCTGCTGAAGCTGACGCATCGCCTCCCGAAGGGTGCCGCGACTGATCTGCAGCGCTTCCGACAGTTCGGTTTCCACCAGGTGCGTGCTGGGCGGCAACTGCCCGGTGGTGATCGCTTTGCGCAGCGCGGTCAACGCCTGCTCACGCAGGCTGGTCTTCTCCAGCCGCAACAGCGACGTCGCATCGACCGACATGAAATCCCCTCGATTGTCAACACTTGCCTGTCAACAGCTAACCTTACAGTCGGTCGAGCACCGTGGCGACGATCCGCGCCCTCGACAGGCCGTAGCGTTCGTGCAGTGTCGGCAGGGCACCCGCGGCCAGAAACTCGTCGGGCAACCCGATCGGGGTGATTTGCTTGGCGATTCCGCGACGCACCACGGCCGATGCCACCGTCTCGAACAAGCCGCCGACCACCGTGTGGTTCTCACAAGTCAACACAAGGCGGTCCGAATCAACTTGAGCCAGCACGGTTTCCGCGTCGAACGGCTTAATGGTCGGGGCGTGCACCACGGCAACGTCCACACGGTGAGCAGCCAATTCTTCTGCGGCCTGCAATGCCCGCATCGTCATCAAGCCCGAAGAGACCAGCACCACGTCGGCGCCGTCGCGCAACACCTTGGCCTTGCCGAGTTCGAAGCGGTAGTCGTACTCATCGAGCACAGTCGGCACATTTCCGCGCAGCAGGCGAAGGTAGGTAGGTCCGGCGTGCGCGGCCAGTTGAGGCACGGCCTGCTCGATGTCCACCGAATCGCACGGGTCGACGATCGTCAGGTTGGGCATCCCGCGGAAGATGGCGATGTCTTCGGTGGCCTGGTGCGACGGACCGTATCCCGTGGTCAGCCCGGGAAGACCCCCGACGACGTTCACGTTCAGGTTGGGTTCGGCGATGTCGAGGCAGATGAAGTCGTATGCGCGACGTGCCGCGAAAACGGAGTAGGTGGACGCAAACGGCACCAGGCCGGTCTCTGCCATCCCTGCGGCCGCACCAAACAACAACTGCTCGGCCATGCCCATCTGGAAGAACCGGTCGGGATACTCCCGAGCAAAGATGTGCATGTCGGTGTACTTGCCGAGATCTGCGGTCATTCCGACGATGCGCTCGTCCGCCCGCGCGGCCTGCACGAGAGCGTGCCCGAACGGTGCAGCTGTGGTCTTCTGGCCAGGGTCGGCGAAAGACGCGATCATCGCCGAAGTCTTCAATGGTGCAACGGATGTCATACGAGTGCCCCTTCGTGGCCCGCGGTGAGCTGATCGCGACAGATCTGCCACTCGTCGGCGTCGATGCGCATGAAGTGCGCCTTCTCGCGGTTCTCCAGCAGTGGGACGCCTCGGCCAACCCGGGTGTCGCACAGGATCACCGACGGCACGCCAACGGATTCCGAGTCCACGTTGTCGAAGGCGTCGAGCAGCGCCGCGACGTCGTTTCCGTCAACGCGTTGGGCGTGCCAGCCGCACGCCGCCCACTTGTCGGTGACTGGTTCGGTGCGCAGGACGCCGGCGGTGGCGCCGTCGGCTTGCAGCGCGTTGATGTCGACCATTGCGATGAGGTTGCCAAGCCCTTGATGGGAGGCGCCCATCGCCGCCTCCCACGTCGAACCCTCGTCCAGTTCGCCGTCGGACAGGAAGTTGATGACCCTCGCGCCGGATCCCTGGTGACGCAGCCCGAGCGCCATTCCGACAGCCACGGCGAGCCCGTGGCCCAGTGATCCGCCGGAGATCTCCATTCCCGGTGTGTAGCTTGCCATTCCCGACATCGGCAACCGGGAGCCGTCGGATCCGTAGCTGTCGAGTTCGGTGACTTCGATGATGTCCGCTTCAGCCAGTGCGGCATACAGCCCGATGGCGTAGTGGCCGGTTGACAGCAGGAATCTGTCGCGTTCGGCCCAGTGCGGATCGTCGGCGCGGTACCGCAGTTGGTCGGCGTAGACCGCGGCCAGCATGTCCGCGGCGCCGAGGGCCTGACCGACGTAGCCTTGGCCTTGGGCCTCACCCATGTTCAGCGCATGGTGCCGCATGCGATAAGCGGCTTCGCGCACGTTGTCGTGACGCATCAGGCGACCAGCGCATGTGGGTCGGCGGTCTCAGACGCGGCCTTGTCGGCCAACTGACGCTCGCGCGGCCCCCACGTTTCACGGGTCAGCAGCGCGGCGATCAGGCCGATGGCCATGTAGCCGCTGAACAGCAGGGCCGGGCCCCACCATCCGTAGGCCTCGAACAGCAGCGTGGTGATGAACGGGGTGAAACCCGAAGCGATGGCTGAGATCTGGTAGGCCAGCGATGCACCCGAGGAGCGGGTGTTCGCGTTGAACAGTTCGGGGAACCACCCGCCCTGTGAACCTGCGAGCGCGTTCTGGAAGACGCAGTAGGCGATCACGAACGTCGCGATGATGAGGACGAACAGACCGGTGTTCACCGTGACGAACATCAGCACGCCGAACGGAATGCCCAGTGAGCACACCCAGAGGTACAGCGGGCGGCGACCGATCTTGTCGGTGAGCTTCGCCCAGCCGAAGGTGGCGAAGATGCCGATCGCAGCGGCGATGCACAGCGCGCCGATGGTCTGGGACCTGGTCGCCAGTTCCGCGCCCTTCAGGTAGGACAGCATGTAGGTGATGGACACTGCGTAGCCGGCCGTCTCCGCGATGCGAAGACCGATGCCGCGCAAGATGTTTCGCCAATCCTTCTTGACCACCTCGACGATCGGCGACTTGACGATGTCGCCTTGCTCCTTGACGTCTTCAAAGACCGGCGACTCCGGCACCTTCGCCCGGATGATCAGGCCGACGATGACCAGGACGATGCTGGCGAGGAACGGCACCCGCCAGGCCCAGTCACCACCGAGGTGGATGCTGACGAAGAACACCAGGTTGGCGATGAGCAGACCGACGGGGAAGCCCGCCTGGACGATGCCGGTGTAGCGGCCCTTCTTCTTCCAAGGGGCGTGCTCGTAGCTCATCAGGATGGCGCCACCCCACTCGGCGCCGAACGCCAAGCCTTGAATGATGCGCACGGTCACCAAGAGAATCGGCGCCAGCACGCCGACGGCGGCGTAGGTGGGCAGCAGCCCGATCGCGAACGTGGCCAGTCCCATCAGGAGCAGCGAGGCAACCAGGACCGGCTTGCGACCGAGCTTGTCGCCGAGGTGTCCGCCGATGACGCCACCGAGTGGTCGGGCGACGAACCCGACACCGAGCGTCGCAAACGACAGCAGTGTGCCGGCCAGCGGACTGGAGTTCGGGAAGAACGCGTGGCCGAAGTAGAGCGCGGCGGCCGTGCCGAACCCGATGAAGTCGTAGGTTTCGATGACAGCCCCAACGCCGGAACCGATCGCGACCCGTTTGGCGTCCTTGGTGCCGTGTACCGGACCCCTCATCTTCAGAGCGTCGTCGCTCATGACGGTCATCCTTTCAATCCTGATCTAGCTGGGCAATCAAAGTCACTGTTGACGGTCAACAGTGCGCTGCGTCACCCAGTGTGACTACGCCCACAGCCATTGTCAACAGTCAACATCAAACTGCCGTAATCCGTTGACTGTTAACAGTCGACTGGCTAATGTGGTGCTCACCACAGGCCCCACAAGGAGCGGAAATGCCGCGTTTTCACAGCCGACTCGGTTGCTCAACCATCAGCTTCAGGCACCAACCGCTGCCTGAAGCTTTGGCGACCATCGCCGGCCTCGGCTTCACCGAAATCGACCTCGGGGCTCTGCCTGGCGTCTGCGACCACGTCCCTTACGTCCTCGACCAGCCCGCCGTCGAGAACGTCGCTCGTACCGTGATCGCGTCCGGCCTGCAGGTCCGCTCGATCAATTGCGACATCGGCGACCTCAACGTCCCCCTCAGCGCGGACGGCCGGGCTCGCCGCCGAGCCCACCTGAACATGCTCGTCGCGCTCGCCGTCGCCACCGACGCTCGCGCGCTCGTGCTGCCCTGCGGCGCCATCGATCACACCCCGGTCGAAACGCTCGAGGCCGACATCGCACGGGTCGCCGACGAACTGGCGTCAGCAGCCGACGTCGCCGCCTCGCGCGGCGTGCACCTGTGGACCGAATCGCTACACCTTCACCGTCTGTGCTTCAACCTCGAGCGTGCACAGCTGCTCACCGATCGTCTACCCGTCGGTGTCGGAGTCGTCATGGATTTCAGCCATGTTGTGGCGTCTGGCGGAGACCCGACCGAGTTCGTAGCCCGGTTCGCGACCCGCATCGAGCACGTCCACATTCGTGACGCCGCCCCGGGCAACATCAATATCTCGGTCGGCCGGGGCACGGTCGATTTCAGTACCGGACTGAAGGTCCTCGCGGATGCCGGATTCGCAGGCCACTTCTCGCTGGAACTCGAAACGCGCGACGTCACCCACGACAAACGACCCGCGGCCGCCGCCGATGCGGGGCGCTTGATTTCCGACCTGATCTGATTTCCGACCTCACCAGATGGAGAACCATGAACCCCTCACGCACCGCCGTCATCACCGGCGCCACCTCCGACCGCGGCATCGGCATGACGGTCGCCCAGCGGTATGCGCGCGAAGGTTGGGCCGTTGTCATCCTCGACCTGGACGGCGAGAAGTCGGCGAAGGTTGCAGCAGACATCGGTAACCAGTTCGCCGTCCCGGCTTTCGGCCACGTCGTCGACGTAACCTCCGAGGAGTCGGTGAGCGCCGCATATGACGCCGTCGCGGCGGAGGTCGCCACTGGAAACCTGCCTCCCGTAGGCGCATTGGCCAACATCGCGGGCATGACGTCACCGGTGCCATTCCTGGAGACCACGCTCGACCTGTGGAACACGGTGATCGCAGTCAACGCCACTGGCACCTACCTCGTCACCAAGGCCTTCCTGCCCGACATGATCGAGCACGGCTTCGGTCGCATCGTCAACATGTCGTCGGTGTCCGCGCAACGCGGTGGCGGCGTATTCGGCAAGGTGCCCTACTCGTCGGCCAAGGCCGCCATCCTCGGCTTCACCAAGGCCCTCGCCCGCGAGATCGCCGACACAGGCGTCACGGTCAACGCCGTCACACCGGGCGCGGTCGACACCAACATCCGAGTCGGCACCACACCCGAAAAGGAAGC
>Ga0164307_10001173_pt1 | contig 11762 bp, 19 predicted proteins | sample Whisoiple_243_MG_FD_110214 | JGI IMG/M metagenome (GOLD analysis project Ga0164307, IMG submission 110214) | Soil microbial communities amended with fresh organic matter from upstate New York, USA - Whitman soil sample_243_MG | ecosystem: Environmental > Terrestrial > Soil > Unclassified >...
CAGCAACTCAACAATGTGGTTGGTATTTCCATTGTCATTGAGGCACTCAATACCAAGGCTGTTGCGACATTTACCGTCAACAAAAAGGAATTTCAAAAAACGGTCGATCTTGTCATCGAGTTTGTTGAGCCAAAGTAGTATGCCACAGGAAATTGTTGTGTTCTTTGGGTAAAAGGAGGGAATTCATGTCTGACGTGTGCGAGAACAACGATGATACGGTTGAAGTCACGATCTGTATCGATAAAGACCTGTTCATAAGAATCGTGAATCATGTTGAATGGCTTAATGACCTCGGTGCGTATACGCGTATCGATGAGTATCTTCGTGAACTTGTGGAAATCGGAGCGGAGAGAGAGGTTGGCGATGTATAAGCACGGCCTTATCGCAGGCAAGTTCTTTCCGCTCCATCGTGGACATATGCATCTGATCGAAACGGCGCAGGAACAATGTGAGCGTGTAACCGTGTTTCTTATCGAAGGTCGTGACCAAAAGCCTGACGTACAGACTCGCTACAAGTGGCTTACAGAGAGTTTTCCGTTGCTTCGTGCTCTTGTGGTCTGTGACCTCTTCACCAACGATGATGATCCTGCTTCAAGCATTCAGTGGGCAACGTACACGAAGAATATTCTTGAAGGCGATGCAGTTGATGTGGTTTTTTCTTCGGAAAAATATGGATCAACGTGGGCAACCGCCTTGGGAGTCGAACATGTATGTGTTGATTTGTATCGATCCTACATGCCGATCAGTGGAACCGAGATTCGGAAAAACCCATTTGAGAATTGGGCGTATCTCTCGCCTGCGGCAAAACCTTTTTATGCCAAGAACGTTTTGGTCGTGGGTGCGGAATCTGTCGGAAAGTCTACGCTTTGTAAAAAACTTGCGCAACACTTTGGTACCGTATTTGTGCCTGAGTATGGACGTATTTATGTGGAGCGCCAGGGTTCGACCGATCAGACTGACCATCGCGTGATCTTTGCGGAGATTATCAACAAAACGATCAAGATGCGACAGGTCTTGACGAAGGAAGCCAATCGTGTTATTCTGCATGATACAGATTTCTATACGAGCTATCTGTGGTATGACGAGTGGGGAAATGATGTAAACGATGGCCTTGGAACGATGCTTCGAGATAAAGCTATCGAGGATACGGAAATGTACGATCTTGTGCTTGTGCTTGACCACAAAAATACGACATTTGTCCAAGACGGGTTTCGTGAGCAGAATGCACAGGTCCGTCAGCGGTTCACAGATGAGTTGTACAGTTTTCATCGTGAACAAGGCTTCAATGTGAAAATGCTCTGCGGTACCTACGAGGAACGCGAGAAGCAGGCAATCAAACACGTCGAAGAGTTATTCGGTTAGGAGGTTGTTTTGAATCTTCGTACAAACATTCAGGGAACAGATTACCATAGAAATTGAATCCGAAAACACTTGACAGACGTAGATTAGAGTGATACAGTAAAGGAGTCAACGATGTACATTGGCATTGGAACATTGATCATTCTGATTATTATTCTCATTATTCTTTTCTAGCGGACTCGTGTCCGCACATGCCTCTTAAGCTACTGTAGAGCAGCGGCGTGCTTTTAACACGCAGACGGTCAGTGCGACGCTGACAAGGGGCACTATGCGCGTATAGCGCAGAAAACACAACAGAGTAGAGAGAGTCATAGATAAGTCACACATGGGATAACATGATCGAAGACTTGTGCGTAACGCTTTCAGCGGAGCAGAACAAGGTCTGTCGGATGAATACGGTTGTCTTCCTGCTCTCTCTACTCACACGTGTTATGGTGTTGTTGGCCGAGTGGTTCAGGCGACGGACTGTGAATCCGTACACATCGGTTCGAACCCGATACGACACCCAAAAGAAGGAGGAATCGATGAAACGGGACTTCTCTGAAGAAGCAATGATTAAAAATATCATTGCTATCGCCGAGCGGAGCATCAAACGACTCCAAAAACGTGACCCAAACGAAATCTATGTAGTTGGAGGACTCTCTTTCGGTGGACCGCAGACGGTCGCCAACAAAATTGAAGAGTTTGAGCGGCACATCATCAAGATGCGTAAGCAACTCAAGGAGGTACAGCGTGGAGCAGTCATTTAGTGCAGATCGATGGGCTATTTGGGACAAGGCGAATGATCGATTCTACCAAACACATCGTGGAATTCCACGCACGTTTACGCGGAAAAGTTCTGCAGTAAACTCTCTTCGACGTCACATCAGAAACCATAATTGGCGGTATAATTACGATGTAAGTCGTGGCCTCAAAAACAATGAGTGGGTACAACCATTTCGCCAACTATCCGAGGAAGACGACTATGAAGTGCTTCCTTGTGTTGTCGTGTATACTATCGAACGTACGTAAACCAAGATCACACGCTGCACAAGCAGAGGAATTTCTGAGCATCACAGAGTAGCCTGTATGTGCCCAAGAAGCCATACCGACCTTCGGGTTGAGCATCAGATCAACAGCAAAGATTCCTTGACAATCGTGACTGAGTGGTGTACACTCGTGTCAAGGCTGAAAGATTGGAAATCTGCGGTGATGAAAGTGCGAATTGGTCGATAGCGTTACTCGCGCTGACCTAAAGTCACGAAGCTCGCTCAAGAGCCTAACCAAGTTAGAGAAAGATGTGTGTTGGAACAGAACTCAGGATACAAACGTTTACGTACATATGCCGTCGTCATATAATGGCCATTATAGGTCCCTCTTAAGGATACAAATGGGGGTTCGAATCCTCTCGACGGCACTAGACAAGGAGGTTGGTATGTTTATCATTGACTACCACGAATCGTGGATATACGTCTATTGTAATAACCGACTTGTACAAAGGGTCAGACGTGTCACGGTATGAAGAAAAACTTGAAGAAGCCTATCAATCCACAACCTATGCGGCAACGCATCGATCGGTTTCTCTCGCAGTGTGTGATTGGTGCAATACGTATTGGAACGTCACACCGCAAGACATCCTTGTCGGAGCACGATATAATCCTGCTCGAACAGTCTGTCCCACATGTGGTAAGTCTGTGCGTGTCTATCCTCGTAATTGGCGCAATCGAATCGCTGCGTACTTCAATACAACGGATTCGTTGGTGGCGCTGATGTCGTTGATCTTCCTTGTGGCGATCTACGTTGGATTGCTCTACAGTGCGTATCAGTACGGCATTATCACAGTGCTGCTCTACCTCGCATTCTTGTGTTTGTCCGCAATGGCATTCATTCGCATCGCCTATGACAATGGAGAACTTCCGAAAACCGAAGATGATAAAATCGATTACGATCTGATCAAAGATGTGATCAACAAGGAGGTCGAATGAGAATTTACCAAGAATTCACGCGAGTAGACATTGAGACGGATGCAGGTCGTGGAGAGATTCGACTTGATCGAGCAGGGTTTCTTCGAGAAAGCTACAACACCAACGCCATACCCGTCATCCGTGAGTTTTCTTTTGAGCTACGTGCCGACGATCCCGAAGCGTTCAAGGATTTTGTTGCACTCGCGGGAAAGGCAACATCGGTAAAGATTACGATTGAGTTGGAGAATTCTCGTGAAGTATGATGCGTGGGTAGCAGAAATCCTGAATGTCGAAACCACTCCGTGCGTGGTTCCGTTTCCTGGCAATCTCGAAAACACCACTCGACCGAATTACACCTATACGCTCGCATTGGAGAGCACAGCGGGGAAGGATCATCCAAGCATCGTTAAGCCCTCAGTGATTGTCATTACAAGTGCCGAGAAACTTTCATGGCGTCTTGGGCAAAATGTCACGATTGATGTCAAAGAGCTTGAACCTGAATTCGAGAAAGCCCTTGACAACACATCGCAGACCTGATATACTGCTCGTATAGCCTAAAGGATAGGGCGGCACGTTTCTACCGTGTATATTGTGTGGGTTCGAATCCTACTACGAGCGCAAAGGAGGCGAAATGAATCCAAAAGAAGAAGCCAAGCGTATAGCTAATAGTAGGGAACTGACAAGCATCATTTTTGTGTATGATGACGATCCCGCTTCTGAGGCTATTGACCTTGTGGTGGTTCGACAAGATGTTCCCGCTGAGGTTAATACGAAGACGATGAAAATCGACAGCTACGATGACTTGGACGAGTTCAGCACAAATTTGATTCGTGGATGGATTGACCTGTGATCGGTGATGACGATTTCTCCAAGGACGTGATTTTTGCGATTATTCCGCTCGGTTCCTATGACAAAATCTACATGGTGTCTTCGGACTTGGGGTTGGAGACGGAAGAATTCGTTCGGCAGGCTATTTCCTGCTTCCTCGAAGAACTTCTTCGCGGCGAAAGCTACTATACGGATTTACGACGGAGCACCGTAAAGAATATCGAAGATGCGCTGAATGCGCTCAATGCTGAGTAATGGGCAGATAGCTCTTTGGTTAGGGGCGGCGATCTTATTAATCGCGACATAAGACGAGTTCGATTCTCTCTCTGCCTACCCTGATGTGGTCGTGGCCGTAAACGGCGAACATAATTAGAATGGTTTGTGAACCATAGTAACCACATCAGTATCCAAGGGGAAGCGTGAGCGGTTCACGCACGACACAGGCATGTGTCGGTTTGGTGAGCGTTCTAGAGCGCAATCCAAGGATGTTCGAATCATCCCGCCTTGGTCCATGCAGCTTGGGAGGTTGGTTATCCTCACTCCTTATATTCAAGGAGGAATAAGTCGGTTCGAGTCCGATACGCTGCACTCTTAATGCCTGATTGCCCTTTCGTGGTCAGGGGAAGGAAGTATGTGTCTAGCCACATGCGAACGAATGTGTGCGTTGGTGGTGTAGTGGCCTAACATGTCTGTCTGTCGAACAGAAGAACGGGGGTTCGAATCCCCTCCTTCGCGCCAAGATACTAGAAGGCTCGCCCAACCTCGCGGACTTCGGTCCAAGATGAAAAGGGCGCAATAAGACGGCAGTGTGGCGACTGCAACCTTTCTATTATCTTTAGTCGGATCACGAGTTACCTTACGTTCGCGTTATGCGTAACTCTTTGGGAAGCTAGCTCAATTGGGGGAGCAACTGCATCGCACGCAGGAGGTTGGTGGTTCGAATCCACTGTTTTCCACGCAGGCCCTTGACGTTTACCGTGTCAGGGTGGAGAATAGTCAGGTGGGTGCGATTCCCGCGCCGTCTACGGGCGGTTAGATTGGTAGTGCTGGCGAACGGTTATTTGGGGCTTTAGTGCTAACGGGAACACATCTGTTTTGCAATCAGATATTAAGGGTTCGATTCCCTTAGGCTCCACCGTCTTAACTTTTTTCTTTGTCCCTTTCTTTGTCGCTAAGGAGTTTGTATGTCACCCCAAGGTAAAGACGTTACGCATCTTATGGAAGAACTACCGCCAAGTCGTCCGAGGACACAACAGCAAGGAGCCTACAGGCCGCCTGTGCCCTCGCAAGGAGACTACCATCCTGTACCACAACAGACAATGAATTACGGTGGTCGAGGACAATGGAGAACGGTCTTCAAAGCCGTTGATGGTAACAGAAAAGAAATCTTTACCGAGACTCGTCCTGAGGTAAAAACAACAGGCAATATCGTCCACATTCATAGTGAGCGTTTCGATTGGATTATGGGTATTGACAAGGTAGAGGTTCTTGAGGTAGAATACGGAGAACTTCCACCTGCACAGCCTATTGTCACTGCAGGCGATAAAACGATTGAGGAATTTGAGCAAGAGGAACGAGATAGGATTCTCGCGGAGATTGCGGAAGAAGGTCCATTTCTCGAAGATGAGGTAAGCGTCGCAGGTTAGGGGGAATGACTCATGAACGAGGAACGTAACGACGAGCTTCAAAAGTATTACAAGTACCTTGAAGAGAGCGGTATCCTTTCCGAGAGAGCGGTGCTCGAAAGATCAGGAGAGCTTGTGACAGACGATGATGGTGAACAGTACATCCTTACACTTACAGGAAAGGTTCCGCTGCATAAGCTCCACGAATACTTCACACCGCCTCTTGACAATGATGACGGTTCTGTGCTATAGTAGATTCATTGGGGTTGTTGGTTTCGACAGGGCATACGACGCTGAAAAATGTGGAAAGAGGCTTTGGACCGCAGTTCAATTCTGCGCAACTCCACCATGCTGAGCATCATCTGTAAAGCTGCTTCGACCTGTCGCATGTCGTTAAACTCATGGGGCCAAAGGTGTGGCCTTTAACTACCTTCCCAAGAAAGGGTAGATCAAACTCTCTGCGAATGAGAGCCGCTCGATGGAATCTTCGAGACGCGCCTAGCCGCTATGCTAGGCATGTTGCGAGGTAGCGTAAAGGCAACGCGAGGGGTTCATATCCCCTAGATGAGAGTTCGATTCTCTCCTTCGCCTCCAAGGAAGAAACGTACGATAGTTCTTCCATAGGCACACTAGCGTGCTTGCTAATCAGCTAGAGGTTTTGCCGTTTTACCATATAACGGCAGCGCGTCTCTGTAGCTCAGTTGGTAGAGCGTGGGTTTGAAGAACCCTGCGTCGGCGGTTCGAATCCGTTCGGAGACACTTATCAGGAGGCTGTATTGGACCCGTTTCAGGGGAAGACACAGTACGTAAGAGAGCGCCCGAAACTGTGGCGTGATCCTCCACCTAATAATCGAAGGAGATACTTGTGGCGAAGAAAACCCGATATGTTTGCGTAGACATCGAAGCCGATGGCCCTATTCCTGGCAAATTCAGTATGATCCAAATCGGAGCGTGTTTTGTGGATGATGAGTCAAAAACATTTCTTCGTGACGTACAGCCTATCTCGGCGGATTGGGTTCCTGAGGCACTTGCCGTCAGTGGGAAATCACGTGCAGAGTGTTTTGACGCTATACCTGCTATTCAGGTCATGGAAGAATTCAAGCAGTGGTTGACAACGGAAGCAAAAGGTGATAGAGTTGTCTTTGTAGCCGATAATGCAGGATTCGATTGGATGTTTGTTTGTTGGTACTTTCACGCATTTATCGAAACGAATCCATTTGGATACTCGTGTATTTCGCTAACATCCCTGTACAAAGGGTATGCGCGAACAATGCAGGCATCATTCAAACATCTTCGTACTGAGAAGCACACACACAATGCACTAGACGACGCAAAGGGGAATGCAGGAGCGATGCGACAGATACTTCGCAAGATGGAGGAAGATGATAGTGGCGACTGAGGAAATGTACAGTATGGTTGTGATCGTGCAAAAAACGCAAGGATCGAAGAAAAGCTATGCATCGGCGCGTGCTCAGTCAAAATCTCTCGATAACCTGAGTGCTCTTGTCAAGGACATTGGTGGAAACCTAAGTCGAGCGAAATTTGACACAGACCCAACTGTATTTGGTGGTATGGGAGAGCGTATCGCAGAAAAGTTTACCGAAACAGCGAGACATTATCTCAACAACCCAAAGCTCAATCATGCTACGATGTACCGTGCATTTGGTGTTGATGTGCTTGAAGAGATTGTGGTCGCGGTTGAAAAGAAAGATGCCGACGTAGCATAATTGGTAATGCGCATCCCCGACATGGATGTGACTGATGGTTCGAGTCCATCCGTAGGCACTGAGGTCTAGCTGCGAGGGACGCTGTGGCTAGGGGGAGAAAGTACGCGATATGACTGTCGTGCGAACAGTGTCCCGATTTGGACGATTAGCCAAGCGGTTTAAGGCGCAATTCTGATAAGATTGTATTGAGTGGTTCGACTCCACTATCGTTCACTTAAAGTAACTTACTCCCCTGTGCGTTAACAGGGGATTACGCACGAATAGTTCAATTGGAAGAATTGCGCCGTCGTATCGCGCAGGTGTCGGGTCGGTTCCGTCTTCGTGCTCTGAGGGGGTATTGTGCAATATCTTAAATATTGTAAAAATTGCGAAGCTGTGTTGTCGTACGAAGATGTGCGCCGTAGTAAGGTTTTTTGCAATAGTAGTTGTGCAGCTTCATTTAACAATAAGAAGAGAAGTAAAGGTATTAAGTTTTGTCTACAATGCCATCAACAGCTACGGAATTCTCGAAGTATTTACTGTTCACATATGTGTAGGGGAGAAGGTAAACGACAAGAGACAATAGCGTTGTGGCAAAGCGGCAGGCGTAGTGGTTTAAGTGGTCCTGATAGTGATGTACTTTCGACTGTCATTCGTGACTACATTCTGACTCGTGACGGGTACACTTGTGTTAGATGTGGGTGGTGCGAAGTACATCCTTTGTCAAAAGTTCCACCTGTGCAGGTCCACCATATAGACGGTAATTACCGTAATACAGATGAATCAAATCTTGAAACACTTTGTCCCAACTGCCATTCTCTTACCGAGAATTTTGGAGCAAGAAACAAAGGAATGGGGCGCACAAAGAGAAGGCAGACTTACGTAGGCAATAAACAGGAGGAACAATGACTGTAGCCGAATTGAAGGAAGTTTTAAAAAATATACCTGATCACGTGCTTGTTATTCTGTCGTCTGACAGTGAGGGTAATGGGTATTCTCCGCTCGCAGGGGTATCTGAAATATGTCAATACGTTGCTGAGTCAACGTACAACGGGTATATCAAAGACGAAGAAGATTATGATCTTTATTTTGAGGAAGATTACGAGGACGACGATTACGAATACTATAATGAAACAAACGATGATTCTGAGTCAGTTGACGCAATTGTTGTGTGGCCTACAAACTAGGAGTATACTATGAAACTAACCTCGACAAAACTCGCAACAGTGTTTACACTTGTTCTTACAGCGATTGTTGGAAACATCCGATAATCGCCTACGCCTTCTTAGCTCAACGGGAGAGCAAGGCTTTTACACAGCAGAGGTTATAGGTTCGAGTCCTATAGAAGGCACAAATGAATATGCACGAATAGTTCAATGGTAGAACAGCACCCTTGTAACGTGCTAACGTCGGATCGGTACCGACTTCGTGCTCTATGGAGGTAGAATATGAAAATGTCTCAGGCGGAAGCAGGAAAACTTGGAGGGATTGTCAACGCGCAACGAGCGAAGGAGCGGCATAAACTCAAAGTTGAAGCATACCTTGCGAAGCCTAAACATTGTCAAAATTGCCTATCTCCCTTATCTTACGCAGATGCGTCTGCTAAGAAAACATTTTGTAATAGAAGTTGCTCGGCTTCTTTTAACAACAAGCAAAGAGCGACTCCGAATAGTTGTGTACAGTGCGGAAATGATTGCCGAAACAAATTTTGTTCTCGAAATTGTCAAGCAACTCATTACCGACAAACTAGATTAGAAGCAGGAACGGCGTCTTTCAAGATTGTAAAGAGTCATTTGAAAACAAGTGTTACTGCTTGTCAGATTTGCGGAACATCGGAGTGGTTAGGTAAGCCTATTATGCTCATCGGTGATCATATAGACGGAAATTCCGAAAACAACGCCATAGAGAATATTCGTCTTATCTGTTCCAATTGCGACGCAACATTGTCTACATACAAATCAAGAAATCGCGGAAACGGTCGTGAAGTTCGTAGACAAAGATACGTCGATGGAAAAAGTTATTAATAGTTAGAAGCTCCGAACGCCCTCATTCGTGGATCGTGGTGGGGAACAAGCGAGTACAGTATTCGTGCGCGTAACGCTGTGCGAACGATCCTTTTACCCTGAGGTTCCGAGGGGCGATCCTCTATTTACCTCTCACATACTGAATGCAGTGCGCCCGAAGAGAAATGAGTGAAGGGTTTAAGCAGTGTAGGAAACGTACGTGAGCAGAAAACGCCCCTGTACTAACAAAGGAGTTTTTCCTTGAAAGAGTACTTCATCATTTGGAACAACCTGACGGATGATGCACATTATGCCTATGGCAACGGTCTTGGTCCTGTTCTCTATCCTGACTATGACATGGCGAAAAGGAGACTTGGGCAGTTGTCAGGTCAGCATGGAAAATACTTCAAGATCGACGGTAATCGTTGTATTATGTCAGGCAAGAAAGCTGCGCTTGATAAAGGCTTTCAGCCATTGTACAAAATTGTACGGGCAGATGTGCTCGTACAAGAAGATACGCCTCTATAGCATAGTGGTAGTGCATAGCTTTGGTATAGCTAGTGCTCGGGTTCGACTCCCGATTGAGGCTCTATGGGGGAGGACTGTTGTGGTCTTCCCTTTCATTTTCTCGTAAGGAGGTTGGTGTGTCAGGTATTCTTGTAGACATTGATAGTACGACGTTTGATACGCATGGTCTATCGATTCAACTTATGAATGAGCACTTTGGAACATCGTACACATCGGCAGACGTTGATGATTGGTCGAATCCCAAGAATATTGCTGTTGAACATAGCATTTGGCGTTGGAGTGATGAGTGTTTTGGGAATCCTGATTTTAATAGACGTCTATCACCAAAAGAAGATGCTGTTCGTGTGATTGAGCATTTGTTCTTGCAGAATTACGACATAACATTTGTAACCGACCGACCATTGAGTATGCTTAAAACAACTCGCGAACTCCTCGACAGACATGGGTTTCAGAAATTTCCCATGCTCTTTACAGAAGGAACGGACTACAGCAAGATCGAAATCGCCAAGCTATTCATGATGAGCATTTTTGTTGAGGATAGTCCTCGTCACGCACGTCAAGCTGCGAAATCAGCATTTATTGATCGTGTTTTCTTGTTTGATTATGCGTACAATCGTGATGTTGGTGGTGATAAGGTTCAGCGTGTCACCACATGGAAGGAGATTGAGGAAGTCCTATGCGCGTAGCATTTATTGGCTCAATGGGTAGTGGAAAAACTGAGGCGGCAAAACTGCTTGCTGAGGGTGGTTTTACGACACTCTCATTTGCGACGCCTGTAAAACAACTTGCGGCAAACCTCATGACGGACATTGAGTCTAACTATGCGAAGGTGGTTGGTGTTCGTTCTACTGATTGGGATATCGACAAGATTAACATATGGAAAGGTGATCCTCGCATTCGGCACCTGCTTCAATTTATTGGTACAGAGCTTGGTAGAGAATTCTACAATACTCCTGAGATTTGGGTAGAGGTTATGCGAGAAAAGATTCGAACACGTCCTTATCCGTATATGCTCGTGGACGATTGTCGTTTTCCCAATGAAGCTGAAATGTTGAAAGAGGAGGGCTTCATCATCTGTCGGATCAATCGCAATCGCCAGGACATCATAACCCATCTTGTTGCGAAGGCAGAAAAACAGGGTACTTCTTTTCCTGAGGCGCTCATGGAGGTTCAACAAATGCTCAGGCATCCGAGTGAAACCTCGCTTGATGGGTGGCCTGCAGACGTGGTGATCGAGAACAATGGGACGATTGAGGAATTCAGAAGCAATTTGATCAAAATCCTTGACATCGAATAACAGACCTGCTATAGTATACCTAACGTTGATTGGGAGTTAGTAAACGAGGACCGAACATCACAGATGTTCGACCTTGTATCGAAGATTCAAGGAGGGCACATGACATCCGTTCAGAAGACCGCAGCACAACGAAAAGCGGAAGCCGAGAAAGCGCTCGCGGGTGGGCTTCCTGCATTTCCGAAGAACGGTCGTCCGACTAAGCAGGAGACCGATACGAAGAACGCCGTTATGGACATCTTCATGCTCGGGACGCAGGTCAAGATCGAAGAGATGATTCAGCGACATTTCGAAAAAATGACGGCTCCTGTCAATGAGCGTATCAATGAGCTTATTGAGAAGGCGAATTCCTATCGTGAGATTCGCGTTATCACTGAATCGGGTACTCACGAAGTAAGCGGACTGACGCACAGTCAGTTTGAGCTTCTGCTTCAACTCTTGGCGCTTCCGTTCCCTATCCTTGTGACGGGTCCTGC
>Ga0164307_10001175_pt1 | contig 11759 bp, 9 predicted proteins | sample Whisoiple_243_MG_FD_110214 | JGI IMG/M metagenome (GOLD analysis project Ga0164307, IMG submission 110214) | Soil microbial communities amended with fresh organic matter from upstate New York, USA - Whitman soil sample_243_MG | ecosystem: Environmental > Terrestrial > Soil > Unclassified >...
GGCCAGACGTACTGGAAGCCGCCGATGCCGCGGCTGTACGCCTGGGTGATGACGCTCGCGACCGTCCCGAGCATCACGCTGCTGTTGTTTGCGGTGGGCGTCGTGGTCTGTTTCTGGCGGCGATTCACGCTCTCGCTTCTGCCATCGACACCGCTGTTGTGGCTCCTGTGCTTGTCGATGTGTTACGCGCCCTGGTGGTCGAACTCGACGCCGATCTTCGGCGGAACCAAGCACTGGATGACGGCCTATCCGTTCATGTGTTTGTTTGCAGGGCGTGGCTTTGCGTTCGTGGTCTCGCAGCTGAAGCAGCTGTGGCACGGCAATTCCTGGACGATCGCGGTTGCGCCGACGGTTGCCATTGCCGTGCTGCTCGGGCCATTGTGCATGACTTTGCACTCGACTCCGTGGGGACTCAGCTTTTACACGCCGCTCGTGGGTGGCGTGCCGGGCGCGGCGAGCTTGGGCTTGAACCGCACCTTTTGGGGCTACACCACGGGTGCGATGCAGGGCGAAATCAACCTGCGCGCGCCCGAGCGCGCCTACGTCTTCGTGCACGACACGGCGCTCGCGAGCTGGGAGATGTTGCGTTTGGATCATCGCGTTCGCGCGGACTTGCGCGGGGGCTTGTCGATTCCATCGAGCGCGCTGGCGTTGCTTCACTACGAGCCGCACATGCGGCGCGTCGAATACCAAACCTGGGTCGAGTATGGTCACGACGCGCCGGCCGCGATCAAGGCGTACGATGGCGTGCCGATCGTCTGGCTCTACACGCGCGAGCCGCTCGCCGCTCAGCGCTGAAAGCGCGCGTCGCTCGCGGTGAGCCAGGGTAGCGTGGCGACGATGCGCGCTTCGACGCGCGCGTCATGGCTGTGGCCCGCACCTTCGACATACTCGACGTGCGCGGGCACGCCCGCCAACTTGAACCAATAGGCCGATTTTCTGGCCGCATTCGCGCACTCTTTGCGGCCGCACACGAACAGCACGCGTTCGCCGCCGCGTTCACGAAACGCCCGCGCGCGCGCGACGCTCCACTCGGCGAAGCCGCCTTCGACGAACGCGATCCGTTTCACTTCCGCCGCGTGTTCGACGAGCATCAACGCCCCCATCGTCGCGCCTTGAGAGAAACCCGCGTAGTACAGGCCGCCTTCGGCGATGCGTTCGGCGTAGCGCGTGCGCAGCGCCGAGAGCGCGGCAAAGGTCTCCCGTTCGAGCGTCAGGTGATCGGGATAGTACTCACCATCTTCGGCGTTCGGACCGCGTGCGCGGCCGCGCACGCACAGCAAGATTCCGTTGTTCGTGACGATGCGCGCCCAGAGCTGGCAATGCGCTTCGGCCGTGCCGCCCGCACCGTGGGTGACCACGACCACGGGCAACCGCGCGCGCCCTTCCGGCACGCGCACCAGCGAAGGCGAAAACTCGGGGACCTCGAGCAGCGAAAAGTCGGGCTCGCTCGCTTCAGCGTGCGTGTGCGCGGGAACGGCCAGCGCACACAGCAGCAACGACCAAGGTAGCGTCTTCATTTCGCGCGCTAACCGCCGAGATAAGACATTTCGAGTCGCGGCAGGTTGCGGGCGCCCGCGGAGCGGAGCTCGGAGTAGCGGTCCGCGCGCGTGCGCCAGAACTCACGCAGCGTTTCGTTCAGCGCCGCGTCGTCGGTCGAAGCGCGCAAAAACGCGCGCAAATCAGTCCCGAAGCGGGCGAAGAGGCAGCCGAAAATCTGCCCATCCGCGCTCAAGCGCAGTCGTCCGCAGTCTCCGCAGAACGGCTGAGTCACGCTGGTGATCACGCCAATTTCCCCGCTGCCGTCGAGGTAGCGATAGCGCTTGGCGACTTCACCCGCGTGGTTCGCCGCGGCGGGCTCGAGCGGCAGCTCCGAGCCGATGCGAGCGACGATCTCGCGTCCGCTCAGCACGTGATCCATGCGCCAGCCGTTGGTCAGGCCGACGTCCATGTATTCGATGAAGCGCACGATGTCGCCGCTACCCTTGAAATGGCGAGCGAGCTCGACAATCGTGTGATCGTTGACGCCTCGGCGAACCACGGCGTTGATCTTGATTGGCCCAAAGCCCGCTGCGTGCGCGGCTTCGATCCCCGCGAGCACGTCCGTTACCGCGAGATCGGAGTCGGTCATGCGCGCGAAGACGTCCGGCGAAAGCGAATCCAAACTCACCGTCAGTCGATCGAGCCCGGCGTCGCGCAGGGCGCGAGCGTGCTTTGCCAACAACGAGCCGTTGGTGGTCAGCGCGATCTCGAGCTCGTGCTGCTGACGCAGCAGGGTCACCAATTTGTGCAGCTCACTGCGGAGCAATGGCTCCCCGCCCGTCAGACGCACTTTACGCAGGCCGAGCGGCACGAGCGCGGCCACGACGCGCGCAATCTCTTCGAAACTCAGAATGTCCGCGCGCGGCAAATAGCGGTGTTCGGCGTCGAAATGCTCGCGCGGCATGCAGTAACGGCAGCGGAAATTGCAGCGATCCGTCACGCTCACGCGCAGGTCCGTGAGCGCCCTACCGAGCTGATCGCTGACCGAGTCCATGCCTGATTCCCATAGCATCGGTGGGCGCCGGCTGCCTCCCGGTTTGCTACGATCCCGGCGCCGACGCGGACAAACACCTGCTATCGTCGGCTCGTGAAGCTCTATTCGTTCGACGGCGTGGACGCCACGCTCGACCTCCTGCCGCTCGCGGCGCGCCGCGCGCTCGACGTTGCCGGCCTGAAATTGTCGCTCGAAGCATGGCGCGCTTTGCCGCTGCCGGCTCGCGAGGCGATCGTCGAATCGGGCAGTGGCCCAGCGGTCGACGTCGGCCGGCTTCAAGCCGCGCTGGGCGCTGCACCGATCTCCCGCGTCGAACCCAGTCCCGACCCGGAAATTACCTCGGTGCCGCCAGAACTGGCGAGCGCTCTCGGCAACGCGCGACCGCTCTCTCAAGCGCTGTGGAACGCGCTTTCACCACTCGATCGCTACGCGCTGGTCAAGGTCGTCAGCCGCGGTAAGCCGGAGCGCATCGAGGCTGCGTACGCCGAAATCGTCGGGCATAGCGCGCTCTCGACGCACCTCGCGCCCACGGGCGGCGCACGCATGGTCGACGTCGGGCAGAAGACCGCTTCTCTTCGCCAGGCAGTGGCCGAGTCACGCGTGTCGATGAGCGCGGAAGCGTTTGCGCGCGTCAAAGCTTCTACCGTGCCCAAGGGCGATGTGCTCGGCACCGCGCGGCTCGCGGGGATCATGGGCGCGAAGCGCACTGCAGAGCTCATCCCGCTCTGCCATCCGCTGGCGCTCACCAAGCTCGAGCTCAAGCTGGAGCTCGACGACCGCGCTTCCGCGATCGCAGTCCGCGCCACGGTGGAAGCCTTCGACCGCACCGGCGTCGAGATGGAAGCGCTGACCGCCGTTTCGGTCGCCGCGCTGACCGTGTACGACATGTTGAAGGGCATCGATCGCGCCATGGAAATTGGCCCGACTCGGCTGGTGACCAAGAGCGGCGGCCGTTCCGGGGATTTCGCGCGATGAGCCTGTTCGAGATTCGCGAGAGCGACATCTCGGTCGCCGAAGTGGTCGCGGCCGTCACGCGCGGGGAAGCGGGCGGCATTGCGGTGTTCGTCGGCACCGTGCGCAACGAGAACGCCGGGCACCCTGTCACCCGCTTGGAATATCAGGCGTACGCTTCGATGGCGGCCAAAGAAATGGCCCGCATCGCCGCAGAAATCGCGGAGGAAATCGCTGACGTGCGCCTCGCCGTGCTGCACCGCGTGGGCTCACTCGCCGTCGGCGACATCGCGGTCGCGTGCGCCGCCAGCACGCCTCACCGCGGTGAAGCATTCCAGGCTTGCCGCCTGCTCATCGATCGCATCAAAGCCCGCGTCCCGATCTGGAAACGCGAGCACGGCCCGAGCGGCCCGTACTGGGTCGGTTGGGAGGACGCGCGATGTGAACCTGGTGAAGAGCACGGTCACGGTCACGGCCATCACCACGATCAGTGATTTGGGGGCGCTCGAGATCCCGCATCGCACCTCGGATTGGCGAGCCGTACCCGCACAGCTCGAAGGACGCTGAGACAAAGCTCGGAGCCCGTGGAGCTCGGCACTCGGAGCGATCGCGGAACCGCAGAGGTCGCCTGCGTGCACCTGCGTGGGGCGCGAGCGCGGCGGGAACTTCGCGGCACGCGAGGTGCGTTGCGGGAGCTCGAGCGCCCACTCTCCCGAAGCGTTTCGAGCCGGCGCTCAGCGGCTCATGTCGTCCGGCGTGTCCCAATCGCGCAGCGCGCGGGCGCGTGTCTCGTCGAACTCGATGCGCTCGAGCGCTGACCCGAGCAGATCGAGCACGTGCATCAAGGCGTGTTTCCCGAGCGCGAGCGAGCGCTCGACGGCGTTGAGCGCGGCCGCGGGCGCGTACGCTGCGGCGAGCGGCTGGAGCCGGCTTTCGACGAAGGGCACGCGGGTGACGCCGGAAAATGACGCAAGCAAAGCGGAAATGACCGGCTCATCCAAGAACGGCAGATCGCAGGCCAATGCCAGCGCGAGTTCGCTCTGATCCGCGCGAGCGCGCAAGAGCAACGCGCGAAGGCCACCCATCGGCCCTATCCCTGAAGGGTTATCGGCCAATTGCGGCAGGCCGAGTCCCGCGTAAGCCGCCGCATCACCGACCAGGAACGGCGTGGTCGCAGGGAGCGCGTGCGCGCATTGACGCACCAATCGCTCGATCAGCGTCTCCGTGCCGCCGGGCGCGCGCAGCAAACCCTTGGCCACGCCGCCCATTCGCGCGCCTTTGCCGCCGACGAACAGACCGATGGTGACGCGCGGGCTCACAGCTCGGTCAGGCGGATGTACTCCACGCTGTCCCCTGCGGTCAGGCCCGAGCTTTCCGCCGGGAGGATCAGCAGCGCGTCGGCTTGCGCCAAGCTGACCGCCGATCCGGATGCTTGGTTCGCGGCAGTGATCGCCAAATCACCCTGCAATTGTGCGCGATAGAAGCCCGTGCGCCCCGGGTTCTGGCGGAGCGCGCCGTGCAAGCGTGCGCGGCCGCGAGGGGGGATGGGCCTGCGATCGCCTTGCATCGCGCGCAAGAGCGGCATGCCGAAGAGCGCGAAGGTGAGCTGCGCCGAAACTGGGTTGCCGGGCAACCCGAGAATCAGGGTTTCGCCATGGCGCCCGAAGGCGAGCGGTTTGCCGGGGCGGATCTGTACTTTCCAAAATTCGAGCTCGGCGCCGACGCGCGCAAGAGCTGCGCGCACGAGATCGTGTTCGCCGACGCTGACGCCGCCGACGGTGAGCAGTAAGTCACAACCGCGCAGCGCACCGCGGAGGGCGGCTTCGGTTGCTTCCAAAGTGTCGCCGGTACGCGGCGCCAACGTGGGGATCGCGCCGGCGGCCGCGACCAGTGCCGCCAAGCTCGGCCCATTCGAATCCGGGATCGTGCCCGGTTGCGAAGGGCTACCCGGACTGCGCAGCTCTTCACCGGTGCACAGAATGGTGACGCGGGGCCGGCGTGCAACGAGCAGCTCGTTGCGATCGACCGCGGCGCCGAGTCCGATGTGGAAGGGGGTCAAGCGTGTGCCTTTGGCGATTGCGATCGCGCCTTCCGCTAGATCTTCACCGCGCCGACGAATGTGGGCGCCCAGTGCGGGGGCCGTCGCGAAATGCGCCTGCTCGCCATCGCGCGTCACATCTTCTTGCATGACCACCGTGTCAGCCCCTTCGGGGATTGGCGCGCCCGTAAAAATTCTACACGTGCTGTTGGCGATCAGTGGCGGTGCGAGTGCGCCCGCGCGACTCTCTCCGCGTACCGGTAGCACCCACGGTCCTTCACCCGAGAAGGAGCTGCGCGTGACCGCATAGCCATCCATGGCGCTGTAGTCGAAGCCGGGGAGCGGTGCTTGCGCCGTTAAATCTTCGGCAAGAACACGTCCGACTCCGAGCCCGAGTTCCAGCCGCTCGCTGCCGAGGATCGTGGCGGAATCGACGATGCGCTGAAGGGCGTCTGCAAAGGGAAGCATGTGCGCACCATACTACCGCGGCCCTGAAATCTCGGGTCGAGACTGAAACGTGGTGAATTTCCTTGGAATGTATACTCCGCCAGGTCCGTCATACTCGAGCACGGATCGCTGTGTGGTGAGCGCCTGCAAATGCAGGATCCAAACGCCGCAGGTTGCCCGAGTAGCGAGGAAGAACCATGATCTGTCGGATGAAAAAGCGAGTCGCGGTGATTGCGCTCCTCGGGCTGGCCGCGGCTGCCAGAACGGGAACCGCGCACGCTCAAGACGGCGAGAGCTGGTTCGATGAGCCCGCCGCTCAGCCGTCGAACGAGCCCCCAGTCCCCGCGTCAGTGCCTGCGCCGGTTGGCCCTGCCGCTGCCGCTACCGCCCCGGCGCCACCAGCTGCGCCCGGTGCGCCCGCCGCGCCGGGTCCGGAAGCACCCGCGCAAGTGGATAACCTCCCGGAGACCGATCCGCGCGCGCTGACCGAGTTTCGTTCCACGTTGGATCCGTACGGGACTTGGGTGAACGACGAAAGGTACGGCACCGTTTGGGTGCCCAACCGCGACGTGGTCGGCCCCGACTTTGCGCCGTACGTCAGCGCGGGCCACTGGGCGCTGACTGTCGACAATGATTGGATCTGGCAGAGCGACTATCCCTTCGGCGGAGTCGTGTTCCACTACGGTCGTTGGGTTTGGGTTCCGAACGTTGGCTGGGCTTGGGTTGCCGGTCGCCGCTACGCGAACGCTTGGGTCACCTGGCGCGTTCCCACTGACGACTACGCTTACGTGGGCTGGGCGCCCATGGCTCCGGCGTGGGGTTGGTACGGCGGCGTGGCCATCGGGCTGTGGTGGTACCCGCCCAGCGCGTACGTCTTCTGCCCCACGCACTACGCTTTTTCGTACCACGTGCATACGTACATCGTGCACGACCACTACATGGTGCGTGATGTGGCCGCCCACACGCGGAACTACGGCGGCTCCGGCGTGCAACACGCCCCGGCCACGCCCCGCGTGCTCCCAGCGAACTCGCTGCCGCCGCGCGGACCGTCACTCGAGAACGCGCGCGTTCCCCCCTCCGCCGCGCCCATGACGCGCGTGCCGGTGCGCACGGCGTTCTCCGGAGCGCGCAACATGACTTCGGCGCGCAACGTCCCTGCCGTGCCGTACGGCGCTGACGCCACGCGGCGCACGTTCAGTAACGGCTCGCGCCCGCTCAATCCGTCGGCTTACGCGAACGCGCGTCCGGCCGCGACGAGTAGCTTCCGCTCGCCGTCGTTCGCGAACCCGAGCATGTACGCGCGTCGCCCCGCGGATAGCCTGACGCCCGCGCGCACGACTCGCAGCGTGCCGAGCCTGTCCGGTCGCTCGTACTCGATGCCGGCGACACAGTACAGCGCGCCCGCGACGCGCTATTCTGCGCCGTCACACACGCCTTCTTTTTCGGCGCCATCGCGGTCGTATTCTGCGCCATCATTCCATTCGGCCCCGTCGTTCCACTCGGCCCCGTCGTTCCACTCGGCGCCGTCATTCCATTCGGCCCCATCCGCCCCGTCTCACACGTTCCACGCTCCTTCGAGGCGCTGATTCATGCGTAGAGCTCTGTTCTTAGCCGTCCCTTTGGCCCTGTATTCTGCCGCTTGCACGTACGACAACGGTGATGCTCGCCGCATCTTGAATGAAGAGCCGACTTGCCCAGAGAGCACGGCCGAGCCCGTCCAAACCTACATCGATACGGACCGGAAGCTCGACGTTCAGGCCGGGCAAGGCGCGGGCGTGTACATCGAGTACGAGGCGGGCGGCCATTGGCTGCTCCGCACCACTTGCGACACGAACACGACCGACGACTCGGACACGAACGACGCTCCCTGTGCTTGGGACGTCATCGTTACGCCTGAAGACGGCCGATCAATCAGCAACGTCGTGGCCGTGGATCTCGAGTCAGCCTCGGACTCCGTGAGCAGCTACCCCGAGTATCCCCGCAGCTACCAGCTGCTCGCCCAGACCACCGACGACATCGACGGCACGAGCTTCGATACCGAACCCGGCACCGCGATCGCCGTCGACGCATTCCTCGAAGGCGCGTGCGCATTGCGGAATTTCTTCTGGGTGGGTGACGGCGCGGTGCACACGGGCTCGCCGTCGAATCCGCTCGTGCTGATCCCGTCCGCCGAATAACGGCGCAAACGCGCTCATTCTTCCGGGCGGGCCTTGCGCTTGCGCTTCTTGCCCGCGCGGCGGCGGAGCTTGTCGAGAGCGCGCGGAGTCGCCAGCGTCGGTCCCTTGGACTGCAGACCGAGGATCGCTTCGCTCTCCCTCGCGCGCTCACGCGCGAGATCCATGAAGCGAGACTGACTGCGCACCGCGGTCCCTTCGCTCTCGATACGCTGATACACGCCGTCGGACCTGAGCAACCAACCTTTGACGTTGTCCGCGCGCATCGTGCCGAGCACCTCTTCGATCACGCGCTTCTTCAAGCTCTCGTCGGTGATCGGGAACATCACCTCGACGCGGCGCCGGAAATTGCGCGGCATCCAGTCCGCGCTCGAGCAAAATACCTCGTCCTGTCCGCCGTTTTTGAAATGAAAGATGCGCGCGTGCTCGAGAAAGCGATCGATCACCGCGTGCACACGGATGTTCTCACTCACCCCGGGCACCGAAGGCCGTAAGCAACAGATGCCGCGGACCAACAGCTCGATTTGTACGCCTGCCTGTGAAGCCGCATATAGGCTAGCGATCACGTCTGCGTCGACCAGCGAGTTCATCTTGGCCACGATGTGCGCGGGGCGCCCATTGCGCGCGTGCTCCGCTTCGCGCGCGATCAAGCCCAGCACCGATTCGTGCAAGCCGAGCGGAGACACGATCAGCCGGTTCCACTTCAGCGGCGCGCTATAGCCGGTGAGCATGTTGAAGAACGCCGTGGCGTCTTCGCCGATGTCCTCGCGCGCGGTGAACAGCGAAAGATCCTCGTACGAGCGCGCGGTTTGCTGGTTGTAATTGCCCGTCGCCAAGTGCACATAGCGGCGTAGCCCGGTGCGCTCCTTGCGGATGACCATCATCACCTTGGCGTGCGTCTTGAAGCCGAGCAGGCCATACATCACGTTCACGCCCGAGCGTTCCAGCGCGCGCGCCCACTGAATGTTGCTCTCTTCGTCGAAGCGCGCCTTCAGCTCGACCAGTGCCGTCACTTGCTTGCCCAGCTCGGCCGCGCGCTGCAGCGCCTTCACCAACGGCGATTCACCGCCCGTGCGATACAAGGTTTGCTTGATCGCGAGCACCTTGGGATCTTCCGCGGCTTGCCATAGAAAATCGATGACGGCCTCGAACGACTCGTACGGATGATGCAAGAGCACGTCACGCTCTTGAATGGTCTGGAAAAAATCGTCCGAATCGCGGAGCGGCGGTACGTATTGCGGGGTAAAAGCGTCATCACGCCGTTCGCGGCGGTCGTCATTGGCCGTCAGCTCGGTCATGTCGGCCAAAAACAGCGCGCCGTTCAACTTGTACACATCGCGCTGCGGGTCGATGTCGAGCTCTCTGCACAGCCACTGCAGTGAGTCCGCCGGAGCCTCGCCGCTGACCTCGAGCCGCACTGCGTGCCCGCGTTCGCGACGGCGCAGCTCGTTTTGCAGGGTGAGCAACAAATCATCCGCGTCTTCGTCGTCGATCTCGATGTCGAAGTTACGCGTCACGCGGAAGGCGTACGCGCCGGTCACGCGCATTTGCGGGAAAATCAGGCGCGTGTGGCGTGAGATCAAGTCTTCCAGCGCGACGAACGCGCGGCGCGTGCCTTCGACCGGAACGCGGATCATTCGAGGTAACATGGTCGGCACCTGCACCAAGCCGAATGCGGGCTCGGTGGTGTGCGCACGCTTCTCGAAGATCACGCCTACATTGATGCTCTTGTTGCGAACGTGCGGGAACGGGTGCACCGGGTCGATCGCGATGGGCGTGAGGACCGGGAAAATCTCCTTTTGAAAATGTAGGTCCAGCGCGGCTTGGTCTTTCACGGACAGCTCGTCCGGGCTCACCAAGGCTACGCCCGCCGCGCGCAGCTCCTTACGCAAACCGTGATTCCAGATGCGGTATTGCTCGGCGGCCAGCTCGTGCACGCGAGCGCCGATCGCCGCGAGCTGCTGCTCGGGAGTTAGGCCGTCCGGCGGGACCTCCTCAATCTCCCCCGAGATTTGCGCTTGCAGTCCGGCCGCGCGCACCATGAAAAATTCATCCAGGTTCGCGGCGAAAATGGCCAGGAACTTCAGCCGCTCATAAAGCGGCACGCGCTCGTCGCGCGCCTCGTTCAGCACCCGCGCGTTGAACTCGAGCCAAGAAAGCTCGCGGTTGATGAACAGCGCGGGATCGTCCAAGCGGGGCGGCTGGACCGCGACCGGTGTAGACGCCGGCACGCTGAGCGATGGCCTGAGCAAGTCGGAGGCGGTAGTCACGGGTCAGCGAGCCTAGCACCCTCGCGCGGACGCGGTCTCATCGGGCGTTTGTGCCACTTCCATCATCGCCGAGCCCGACGCCGCGTCTGACGGGGCCGAGACCCCATCAGACCAACACACTGCTAGGGCCGGGGCCCCGTCAGATAAAAACGCTCTGCTGGGGCCGGGGCCCCAGCAGCCAAACAAACGAGGAAACGGCCGTGACAGCCACGACCGCCAGCCCATGACGGCGGGTGCTTTGTGTGGTTTAATCGAGAGTCGTTCTGCTCTCAGGTGGTCGCGAAAGATAATCGATGGAAGAAAAACAAAGCGTAAGCAGTGGTTCCGTCGCCTCGAACATGGTCTCGCAGATTGCGGCGATGCAAGATTACGATCGCTACCGCGATCTCGCGTGGGAGGGCAGCTTCGAAGAGTACCTAGCGCTCGTCCGTGAGCGCCCGCAGGTCACGCGCAACGCGTTCCAGCGCGTTTACGACATGGTGATCTCGTACGGTACCGAAGAGTACATCGACAACAAGAAGAAGCTGGTCCGATACAACTTCTTCCGCGACGAGATCGATGAAGGCAAGGACGCGGTGTTCGGCCTCGACATCCCGCTGATGCGCCTGATGAACGTGCTCAAGGCCGCCTCCGAAGGCTACGGCCCGGAGCGCCGCGTCATCCTGCTGCACGGGCCGGTCGGCTCCAGCAAATCGACCATCGCGCGTCTGCTCAAGAAGGGCCTCGAGCGTTACTCGACCACGCACGAAGGCGCGCTGTTCACGTTCAAGTGGGTGAACCTGGCTGAAACTGGGCTCGCCAGCGGCGAGGCGGACGTCTTCGACTCGCCCATGCACGAAGAGCCGCTGCGCTTGATCCCACAGGAGTGGCGCGAGCAGTCGATCAAAAAACTCGGGCTCTCGAACGAGAAGTTCCGGGTCAAAGTCGACGGCGATCTCGATCCCGCGAGCCGCTTCATCTTCCAAGGTCTGATCAAGCGTTACGAGGGTGATTGGGGCAAGGTGATGACCAATCACATCCGGGTCAAACGCCTGGTCCTGAGCGAGAAGGATCGCGTCGGTATCGGCACGTTCCAGCCCAAGGACGAAAAGAATCAGGACTCGACCGAGCTCTCGGGCGACATCAACTATCGTAAGATCGCCGAGTACGGCTCGGATTCCGATCCGCGAGCCTTCAACTTCGACGGTGAGTTCAACATTGCCAATCGCGGCATCGTCGAGTTCGTCGAGGTGCTCAAGCTCGACGTCGCGTTCTTGTACGACTTGCTCGGCGCCTCGCAAGAGCACCGCATCAAGCCCAAGAAGTTCGCGCAGACGGACATCGACGAAGTGATCATCGGCCAC
>Ga0164307_10001176_pt1 | contig 11759 bp, 7 predicted proteins | sample Whisoiple_243_MG_FD_110214 | JGI IMG/M metagenome (GOLD analysis project Ga0164307, IMG submission 110214) | Soil microbial communities amended with fresh organic matter from upstate New York, USA - Whitman soil sample_243_MG | ecosystem: Environmental > Terrestrial > Soil > Unclassified >...
CGGGAAACCCAGGGTCCGGAGGGCGCGGTTGCTGCGGCGATCCTGGCCGCGAGCCCGCACAACACCCAGCCGTGGATCTTCGGCGTCGGCGCCGACTCGATCGACGTCCTGGTCGACCCGTCGCGCGGCACCGGCGCGGTCGATCCGCTCGGACGCGAACAGTACGTCGGATTGGGTTGTGCGCTGGAGAATCTGGTCCTGGCCTGCCGGGCCAGGGGACTGGAACCGACGGTGACGCTGCTGCCCGACGGCCCGGGCGATACCCGGGTGGCGCACGTCGCGCTCTCCGAGGGAGCGCCGGAGTCGAGCCCGCTGTACGAGGCGATCGGCCGGCGACACACCAATCGCGGTCCGTACGACGGCCGCCCCGTTCCCACCGACATCCGTTCGGCACTCGTCGATGTCACCGGGTTGCCCGGAGTCGGGATGCAGTGGATCAGCGAACCGGCACCGATGGCGATGATGAGTGGGTTGCTCGTCGACGCGGCCGAAGCGCTGATCGCCGACGAGCAGCAGTCCCGTGACGGGTTCGCCTGGTTCCGCAGCAGCAACGACGACATCCAGCGATACCGGGACGGCTTGGTGCTCGACGGCCAGGGACTGGGCCCGCTGGTCCTGGGGATGGCGAAACTGCTGCCGGCGTCCTCCAGGACGGAGGGCGACCGGTTCTGGGTCGACCAGACCCGGACCGTGCACACCGCGACGGCCGCCGCGTACGGCGTGATCACCACCGGGCTGCCCGACGATCGCCGGACCCAGCTCGATGCCGGACGCCTGTTGCAGCGGATCCATCTCACCGCGACCAGCCAGGGCATCGCCCTGCAGCACATGAATCAGATCACCGAGCGCATCGACCGCGAGGCGACCACCGGTGCCGCGCCGAACTTCGCGCCCCGGTTCGCCGCACTCCTGCCGCCGGGTGTCCAGCCACTGCTGACCTTCCGGATCGGTTTTCCGGTGCGGGCCGGCCGGCCGACGCCGCGGCGGGGCATCGTGGAGGTGACCCGATGAGAGGGCCGATTGTGGACCGCCGGCACCGACTGGTGAGCTGGCTCGGCCTGGTCGGGGCAGCGCTGGGAGTGCTCGCCGGGATCCTGCAGGCAACGATCGGGGCCCGGATCCCGGAGTGGACCGGAGCGAAGGCGGCTCCGCTTGCGTTGGGACTGCTGACGATCGGTCTGTCGGCGGTGGCCGGCTGGGTCGCCGTCAGGCAGCGGCGCGCCGGGTTGTCCGTGTGGGCCAGGGCGGGCTGCGCGCTCGGGATGATCGGGCCGGGTCTGCTGTGCCTGAGCACGGTCGGCCGGCTCTGGTACCCATCCGCGATCCTGTTGGTCGCGGCCGGGATCCTGACCGTCGACAGCTGGCGGAGTACGGCGAAAGTGATTGCCGTCGACTGGTTCCGGGTGCTGCTCAGTGCGCTCGGTGGGTGCGAACTGCTGATGGCGGCCGGCGCCGCTCCCGTCCCGATGGTGGTGGGCGCCGTGGGTGGGCTCGCGTTGATCGCGGCGGCCTGGACCACTTCCAGGGGCGCACGATGGGGACTGATCGTCCTGGGCACAGTGCCCTTCGCCGCTCTCGCCTGGGACGCGGTGGTGCCGGTGCTGCTCGCCGTGTTGGCCTTCGCGGTGGCGATCCCGCTGCTGCGGCGCGGCAGGACCGGCTGTTCCTGGCCGGCGACGCGGCGCACGTGCACAGCCCGGCGGGCGGGCAGGGGATGAACACCGGGATCCAGGACGGGTACGCGTTGGGCCGGGCGCTTGCCACCGGGCGGCTCGACGACTACGACGCCCAGCGCCGGCCGGTCGCTGAGAAGGTGGTCGCCTTCGCCGACCGGATGACCCGGATCGCGACCACCCACCACCCGCTGCTCCGCGGCGCCCGCAACATCGCGCTACCGGCGCTCGGCAGACTTCCGGCGTTCCGCACCAGGCTGGCCACCGAGCTGGCCGAGCTCAACTATCGGTGACGGCCGAGCTCCAGCCCTGCAGTAGCGGCACCAGGACGGCCAGCAAACCCTCGGGATTTTCCACCGCCGGAGAATGCGCCGCGCCGCGGATCAGGACCAGGTCGGTGCCGAGGCGGTGTGCCATGTCCCGTTGGTCCGGCAGCGGCCAGGCGTCGTCCTGCTCGCCGGCGATCACCGCCACCGGGGTGCCACCGGCGGCCAGCGCCCGGCGCAGGTCGTCGACCCGGTCCGGCTCCTGCTGCAGCGCCGTACCCATGCCCAGCAGTCCGGACTGGTTGGATGCGAGAAACCGTCGGCGGAGCAGCGCGGCGACCTCGGCGGGCACCGGTTTGCGGGCCGCCCGCCCGGTGGCCACCGTGCTGTCGTAGACCACGGCCTTGCCGTGGGCGCGGATGATCGGTTCGCCGGCCCGCAGTGCGTCGTACCGCTGTCCCGAGCGGAATGCCGCGGGTCCGCTGCACAGCAGCACCAGACCGGAAAGTGGCGCACCGGCCAGCACCGCCCCGCGGGCGACGAGACCGCCGTAGGAATGGCCCAGCAGGATCACCGGGCCGTCGGCGGCGAAGTTCTCGATCACCGCGGCGCAATCCCTCCCGAGAGACAGTGGCGCATAAGCGCTCTCGTCATCGGGTCCGATGGATTCGAACTGGCCGGGCATGTCGATCGATACGGCGCGAAAACCACTGTCCTGCAACGGGTCCAAGATCGGGGCGAAGTCCTCCTTGGAGCCGGTGTACCCGGGCAGCAGGACAACCGTGCCGAGCGCCGGCTTCCCGGACCGGGCGGGGTCGGCATCCAGTGCGGCCAGCGGCCCGGTCGGGCCGGGCAGCATGACCCGGGCGGCGGAGGTCGGGGTGAGCTGTTCACGACCGGTCACGATGCGGTGAGACAGACGACTTGATCGGATCTGGTCTCGATCACCATGTCGCCGACGGCAGTGGCGTCCACCCGGCCGGGGTAGCCGCCGCGATCGACCGGGATGGCGGCCGGCACGAACCCGGGGTTGCCGTTCGCTGCGGTGAAGACGGCGAGACCACCGTCCACCGGCATCAGCAACTGGTCGCCGACGACGGCCGGAAGGCCGCGCGCGTCGTTCTTCGTCCACAGCACCGTCAGGTCCTTGACTTCGACGGTTTCGGGTGGCGCAGAGGCGGTCGTCTCGGTGGTGGTCGGCGCGAGCAGCCCCGGCGTGGGGGGAGTGGCATCGGCAATGGACGAGGACGCCGGGGTGGAGGGCGGCGCGGGCACCTCGATGCTCTGGCTGCTCACCGCCAGCAGCTGGTTGCCGATGAGGGAGTAGCGGGAGCCCCCGTCCCGGACCGCCGGGGTGGGGGACGTGCCGCCGTCGGCGGTCAACCGGTCGGCGGTGACGATCGCGTCCGCCGCGATGTCCACCGGTGTCCGCGAGGTCTCCGCCCCCGTCTCGTCGTACACCACGACGGCGGGTTCGGGCGCCGACACCAGAACTGCGACCCGGTCGGCGGTGATCCCGACGATCCTGGCCGCCGGCGCACCGGTGTCGACCTCCGCGCGAGGGTCGTGCTTGAACACGTCCTGCCCGTCCGGCTTGTTCGGCGCCGAATCCGGGGTGGCCCAGTTGATCACCAGCTGGGCATTGGGACCGCGCTCGTCGCAGTGCTCGACGGTGGCGAACTGGTCGTCGGCCACCGCGAGATCGGTGAAGGTGCAACCGGTGTGCGCAGCGTTGGGCTTCGGCGGGTTGGGCAGATCGCCGTACTGGATGGTCCGCACCAGATCGTCGCGCCACAGCTCGACCAGCGTCGGACCCAACCACCCTGCGTACGGGCCGCCGAACACCAGCGACCCACCGGCCTGGTTGGGACTGGTCCGATAGTGGTGACGCTCGCCGGTGTCCGGGTCGAGCAGCATCACCTGGGAGCAGAAGCCGTTGATCTCGGAGACCGCCATCAGGCCGCGGACCTTGCCCCGAACGTCCACCCCGGAGGCGTCGGTGTCGCCGGAACCCACGGCGCACAGCGGGGCGTTCGACCGGCCGTAGGACCAGCGCACCGCACCGGTGACGGCGTCGTGGCCGGTCACCGTGGTGGCATCGGTGGTCACGACCACCCCGTAGGGCGAGGCAACCGCCCCCAGCGCCGGATCGGTCGGCAGCGTCCAGGCCTGGGTCAGTGCCGACGGCACGACACTCGGGGATCCGGGGCTGTCCACGCTCGGCCCGACCACCGATGCGGTGGCCCGAATGTCGCTGTTCGCGTAGATCAGCGCGCCGACCGCGACGACCGTCACCGCAATCGCCGCGGCGACGATCCGATCGATCCGCTTGCGGCGGGCGGCGCTGAGAGTCACCGCGCGAGCCTACGCAATCGCCGTAAATGCTCCGTGCGGCCGCGCTGTGACGGCAATCGACTCAATCGGCCGACGGGGTCTCGGCGCCGGCACTGCTCACTGCGCCGGCTGTTTCTCCACTGTCGGCGGTAGCGGCACTCGACGAACCGGCGCCGCTCCTGGTGCGCCGGCGCGACCGCCGACGACGCCCGGTGGTGTCCGATCCAGCGGTCGCCGGCTCGGTGCCGGCGCCATCAGCCACACCGGCTTCGGTGTCACCGCCTGCGTCACCGTTCACCGTCGCGCCGGCCGCCGACTGCCCGCCGCGGGTGCGGTTGCGTGGCTTGCGGGTCCGCCGGGCGGGTGCTGCCTCGTCGTGCGCGGCGTCGCCGTCCGCCGCACCGGCCTCCGGGGCGCGACTGTTTCCGGCGCCGTGGTTGTCGTCGGATCGCTTGCGCCCGCGGCCACCGCCGGTCTGGGTGGGCGCCTTCCGACGCTTGCCGCCGGTCTCACCCAGGTCCTCGACCTCCTCGGCGCCCAGGCCCTCGCGGACCCGCTGCGCCGACGGCAGCCGACCGGTCACCCCTTCCGGGATGTCCAGGTCCTCGAACAGATGCTTGGACGTGGAATAGGTCTCGGCCGGATCGGCGAAATCGAGCCCCAGCGATTCGTTGATCAGCTTCCACCGCGGGACGTCGTCCCAGTCGATGAAGGAAACCGCGATCCCGGTCTTGCCGGCCCGACCGGTCCGGCCGATCCGGTGGATGTAGGTCTTGTCCTCTTCGGGGCACTGGTAGTTGATCACGTGCGTCACGTCGTCGACGTCGATGCCGCGGGCCGCCACATCGGTGGCCACCAGCACGTCCACCTTGCCGGAGCGGAACGCCCGCAGGGCCTGCTCACGGGCGCCCTGCCCGAGATCGCCGTGCACGGCCGCGGCGGCGAAGCCGCGCTCGGTGAGTTCATCCGCCACCTTCGCGGCGGTGCGCTTGGTCCGGGTGAAGACCATGGTCAGTCCGCGTCCCCGCGCCTGCAGCACCCGGGCGAGCATCTCCACCTTGTCCAGGGCGTGCGCGCGGTAGACGTACTGGGTGGTCAGCGTGTGGGTGGCACCCTCGGAGGCCACCTCGGCCCGGATGTGGGTGGGCTGCGACATGAAGGTGCGGGCCAGGGTGAGGATCGGGCCGGGCATGGTCGCGGAGAACAGCATCGTCTGCTTGACGTCCGGCACCATCGCCAGCACCCGCTCCATGTCCGGCAGGAAGCCCAGGTCGAGCATCTCGTCGGCCTCGTCCAGCACCAGCACCTTGATCCCGCCGAGCACCAGGTGCCCACCGTTGGCCAGGTCCAGCAACCGGCCCGGGGTGCCGACCACCAGGTCGACGCCGGCGTGCAGGGCGGAAATCTGCGGCTCGTACGCCCGGCCGCCGTACACCGACGTCACCGACAACCCGAGGAACTTGCCGACTTGGTGCAGGTCGCGGGTCACCTGCACACACAGCTCACGGGTCGGCACCATCACCAGGGCGCGGGGCGCGCGGCCGGCCGGCAACTTGCCCTTGTCGTCGGGCTGGACAGTTTGATCCAGGGCGAGACGCTGCAGGAGTGGCACGCCGAAACCGAGCGTCTTGCCCATTCCGGTGCGCGCCTGACCGATCAGGTCGTGCCCGCTCAACGCGATCGGCAGGGTCAGCGCCTGGATCGCGAAGGTGCGCTCGATCCCGACCGCGGCCAGCGCCTCGATGATGCGCGGATCGGTGCCCAGCTCGCCGAAGGTGGGGGCCTGTGGCTCGACGGGTGCGTCGGCGGCCAGCGGGTGGGACAGTGCCGCGTCCTCCGGGTCGATTGCGGCATCGGCGATGACGCCGTCCGGATCGTCGGGCAGGGCATCGGTGGCAGAAGTCATGGTCATCGGGGGTGGTGCCTTCCTCGCGTCCGCGCGCGTTCACGCCAGCAGGCGAGGAGGAATCGATCGAACCCCAGCCATACGGGGCCCCATCCGGCATCCGACAAAGTTGCGGACCATCCGGCGGGGCGACGCGCGCACAGTGCGGCGGCACAGTAGTCGCGCCGCCTATCAGGGCAGATTCTACCTGTTCAACGGCCCCGTCCCGGTGCACCCGCCCGGCGGGGTGCAAGATCGGGGCCCAAGTCGGGTGCCGGACCTCTAGGCTCGGTGGCGACAACGGGGGACCAGCACCCCTTGGCCCACGCTGGACACCGCCGCTGCGGAGGTCGGTGAGAACGGAGAGGGCATGACGGAAGCGCAACAGGCAGCGCAGGTCTCGGGACAGCTGTCCACGGGGATGTCCGCCGGGATGTCCGAGGGGTTGTCCGAGGGGATGTCACAGACGGACCTGACGACAGGCATCGCAGCAGGGTCGACGACCGTCCGGCCGGATCCGCCGGAACCCGCCGTCATCGATCTGCTCGGTGTGCTCGCCTACGGCGAACTGTCGGCCTTCGACCGGATGGCGGCCGATGCGCGCTGGGCGCCCACCCTGGCCGGCCGGGTCGCGCTGTCCCGGATGGCGACCGCAGAGATGGGCCACTTCGGCGCGCTGGCCCGGCACCTGGAGGCGCGGGGAGTCGCAGTCGAAGACGCGATGAAGCCGTTCATCGCCCCGTTCGACGCCTTCCACGACTCGACCGCACCGCATTCCTGGCTGGAGTCGCTGGTCAAGGCACACGTGGGGGACGGGCTGGCCGCCGATTTCTACCGGGAGATCGCCGAGTGGCTCGACCCGATCACCCGCGACCTGGTGTTCGAGGTGCTGGGCGATTCCGGTCACTCGGCCTTCGCCGTGCGTGAGGTCCGCAAGGCCTGTCAGGCCGACCCGCGGTTGACCGGCCCGTTGGCACTCTGGGGTCGCCGGCTGCTCGGCGAGGCGATCACCCAGGCGCAGTATGTGGTGGCCGACCGGGACACCCTGGCCGAGCTGATCGTCACCGGGTCCGGCGACCTGGCCGGCATCGCGGCGCTGTTCCGCCGGCTGCAGCAGGGGCACACGGAGCGGATGAAGTCCCTCGGCCTGGCCTGAGTTCCGCCGCATGCCCGAATCCGCCGATGCCGTTGTGGTCAAGCGTCGGACGGACGCGCCGCCGACGTTCTTCGCGTGGGAGGCGGCCGGCCTGGACTGGCTGCGGGCGGCCGGCGGGGTGGACATCGTCGAGGTCCGGGACGTCGGCGCGCACCACATCACGCTGGACCGGGTCGACGAGCACCCGGCGAGCGGGGCCGCGGCTGAGCAGTTCGGCAGGGACCTCGCAGTCACCCATTCGGCTGGCGCAGCGACCTTCGGTGCCGGCCCGCCGGACTGGACCGGCGACGGCTTCATCGGCCGGCAACCACTTGCCCTGCAGTCGTTCTCGACCTGGGGCAAGTTCTACGCCCGGACCCGCGTGCTGCCCTACGCCCGAGCGGCGCATCGGGTCGGGAACCTCGACCCCGACGGCGTACGCCTGATCGAACGCGTCTGCACCCGGCTGGCGGACGGCCATTTCGACGACGACCGGCCGCCCTCCCGCATTCACGGCGACCTGTGGGCCGGCAACGTGCTGTACGCCGGCAACGATGGTGCAGGCGGGGTCCAGGCCGTGCTGATCGACCCTGCGGCGCACGGCGGACACGGACTTACCGACCTGGCCATGCTGGCGTTGTTCGGCACGCCGTACCTGTCCCGGGTGCAGAGCGCTTACGCCGAGGCAGCCGGTCTGGCGGCCGAGTGGCGCGAGCTGATCGGCCTGCACCAACTCCACCCGCTGCTCGTGCACGCGGTCTCGCACGGCGCGGGATACGGCCGCCAGGCGTGTGATGTCGCATCGGGATACACGTGAGAGTGGGGCTGAGAGAGCGCTCGGGCGCGGCACACGCCAGGATGTGAAGCGGCGGGTTGGCCAGGCGGCACCGTGCCCGGAAATGGCGCACGGACGAGTCGGCCATCCGTCGCGCAGGACGACGGCAACATCGACGTAGATGGAGGAAGACCCCGAATGTTTTCGCGTATCGCGGTGATCAACAGAGGCGAACCGGCGGTCAGGTTGATCCGCGCCGTCCGGGAGCTGAACTCGGAGTTCGGTTACGGGATCAAGGTCATCGCCCTGCACACGGCTGCAGAGCGGGGGGCGTTGTTCGTCCGGGCCGCCGACGAGGGTGTGTTGCTCCGGGACAAGGGCGATCTGGGTAGCCCGTATCTGGATCACGCCGAGTTGGAACGCGCGATGATCGCGGGCAAGGTCGACGCCTGCTGGCCGGGTTGGGGCTTCGTCTCCGAGGACGCCGGATTCGTTGAGGGGTGCGACCGGATCGGCGTGACCTTCATCGGTCCGCCGGCGGCTGCGATGCGCAAGCTGGGCGACAAGGTGCAGGCCAAGTACCTGGCGGAGGCGACCGGTGTGCCGGTGGCGCCGTGGAGCGGCGGCCCGGTGGAGGACATGGCTTCGGCGTTGGAGCACGCCAAGCAGATCGGCTACCCGATGATCCTCAAGGCCCGCAGCGGTGGCGGCGGTCGCGGCATCCGGATGGTGTTCGACCCGAGCGAGCTGGAAGAGGCCATCGAGCGCACCCAGTCGGAGGCGCAGAAGGCGTTCAACGACCACGTGATCTTCATGGAGAAGCTGGTCGTCGGTGGCCGGCACATCGAGGTCCAGGTGATCGCCGACAACTACGGCAACGCCTGGGCCCCTGGGATCCGGGATTGCTCGATCCAGCGACGGAACCAGAAGTTGATCGAGGAGTCCGGTTCGCCGGCGTTGACCCGTGAGCAGGACATCGAGCTGCGCCGGGGTGCGGTCGCGCTGGTGAAGGAGGCCGGTTACCGCGGTGCTGGAACGGTGGAGTTCCTGTACCAGCCGGAGGAGAAGATGTTCGCCTTCCTCGAGGTGAACACCCGGCTGCAGGTCGAGCACCCGATCACCGAGGAATCCACCGGGCTGGACCTGGTGAAGCTGCAGATCATGGTGGCCGACGGGCATCGGCTGGAGGGTGAGCCGCCGGCGAATCACGGCTACGCGATCGAGGCCCGGTTGAACGCCGAGGACGCCGACAACGGTTTCGCGCCGTCGCCGGGCAAGGTCGAGCTGCTGACCCTGCCGACCGGGCCCGGCATTCGGGTGGACACCGGCATCGCGACCGGTGATCACATCTCGCCGGATTACGACTCGATGATCGCCAAGATCATCGCCTGGGGCCGGGACCGGCCGGAGGCGATGGCCCGGCTCCGGGTGGCGCTGCGCGGCACCACCGTGGTGGTGAAGAACGGCACCACGACCAAGTCCTTCCTGCTGGAGCTGCTGGATCGCCCCGAGGTGATCGGTGGGACCGCGGACACCGGTTGGCTGGACCGGGCCGGACTCACCGACAACCCGCGGGTCGCGGCCAATGCCGACGCCGCCCTGCTGTACGTCGGCGTCGATGTCTACGAGGCGGAAGAAGCACTGGAACGGGACTCGTTCCTGCGGTCCGCGCGGGGTGGCCGGCCACGGGCCAGCCACACGGTCGGGCGTGAGGTCGAGCTGGGTTACCAGGGCCAGACCTACAGCCTGAACGTCGGTCAGATCAGCCCGAACCGCTACCGGATCGAGATCGCCGGCTCCGATGGCGATCCCACCGTCGTCGAGGTCGAGATCGACCGGATGAGCGCGTTCGAGAGCCGGCTGACCGTCGGCAACCGGCGGCACCACGTGGTGGCGTCCACCACCCCGTCCGGATACCTGGTCGAGGTGGACAGCGTCAGCCACCGGGTCAGCCGGGACGAGGGCGGCGTCGTCCGTTCCCCCGCGCCTGCCGTGGTCGTGGCCGTGCGGGCGGCCGCCGGAACCGATGTCGAGGCCGGCGACACGGTGATGATCCTCGAATCGATGAAGATGGAGACCCCGGTCAAGGCGCCCTACGCCGGCCGGGTCCGGGAGATCCTGGTCGGGGTCAACTCACAGGTCGACGGCGGCGGTGCGCTGCTGCGGATCGACCGGGTCGACGACGGAGCAGCGGCCAGCACCACCCCCACGGTGGAGTTCACCGCCGATTCCCTCACCCCGGTGACGGAGCCGAAGGAACAGGCCCTCGCCGACCTGGCGGCGATGCGCGCCCTGATCATGGGGTACGACGTGAGCGGCACCCGCGGCCGAGGCCTGCTCGCGCACTACAACTCCGTGCGCAGCGAGACGCCGATCGACGACCCGGAGCTGCTCCGGGCCTCCCTCGGCGTGCTGGCCACCTTCGCCGACCTGTGCGAGCTGAGCCGTAACCGGCCGGCGGGCGAGGAGGAATCGGGCGACGAACGGGTGCACAGCCCGCGGGAGTACTTCCACTCCTACCTGCACTCGCTGGACATCGACCGGGAGGGTCTGCCGGAGGCATTCCGCACCCGGCTGGCCGCGGCGCTTGCGCACTACGGAGTCACCGATCTGGAGCCCAGCCGCGAACTGGAAGAGGCGGTGTACCGAGTCTTCCTGGCGCAGGAGCGCGCGACCGATCAGATCCCGATCGTCACCGGCCTGCTCGAACGGTGGCGCAACGCCGTGCCGAACTTCGCCCCGGACATCCAGGAGGCGGCCGGTGAGGTCGTCGAGCGGTTGGTGGTCGCCACCCGGCTGCGGTACCCCGTGGTCGGCGATCTGGCGCGGAGCATCCGCTACGAGGCCTTCGAGCGTCCGCTGATCGAGGACACCCGGTCGCAGGTGTACTCCGACGTCCGAGCCACCCTTGCCCGGCTCGGTGACGACCCGAATCCGACCGAGTACGCGGCCGGCATCCAGGCGTTGGTCGACAGCCCGGAGCCGCTGATCCGGCTGCTGTCCGAGCAGCTCACCACCGAGGGCCCTGGCATGGACGCCATGCTCGAGGCGATGACCCGCCGGTACTACCGGATCCGCGCCCTGGAGAACGTCAGGGCGTTCCGCGAGGACGACAGGCCGTACGTCACCGGCAGCTTCGAGCTGGGCGGCGACCGGCTGGAGCTCATCTCGGCGCTGACCGACTACGACGATCTGCCGCACGCCCTGCTCCACCTGAACGAGATGGCCGGCAAGGCGCAGCAGCCGGGCAACGTGGTGACCGACCTCTACCTGGCGTGGCCGGATGCGCCCGAGGACGGTGATCTGGTCTCGACCGCCCTGCATGGCGCACTCGTCCATCAGCCGGCACTCGCGGCCGGCCGCCGGATCACCGTCACGGTGTGCCGGATGGGCAACAACCCGGTGCAGCAGTTCACCTTCCGGCCGACCGGGGACGGTGGGCTGGCGGAGGAGCAGGTGATCCGCAACATGCATCCGCTGACCGGTCAGCGGCTCGATCTGTGGCGGTTGAAGAACTTCACCGGCACCCGCATGCCGTCCGCGGAGGGCACCTACCTGTTCCACCTGGTCGCCCCGAACAACCCGGCCGACGAGCGACTGGCAGCCCTGGCCGAGGTCAGGGACGTCACCCCGCTGCGGGACGCCGACGGCAAGGTCGTCGCGTTCCCGTCCGCGGAGCGGGTACTGGCAG